>Ga0209402_10000173_pt1 | contig 79500 bp, 78 predicted proteins | sample ArcticOcean_MG_C_3_FD_187437 | JGI IMG/M metagenome (GOLD analysis project Ga0209402, IMG submission 187437) | Marine microbial communities from western Arctic Ocean - ArcticOcean_MG_CB8_126 (SPAdes) (version 2) | ecosystem: Environmental > Aquatic > Marine > Oceanic | place: Arctic Ocean... | reverse complement strand
ACTCGACGGGAATATAATTGCTACTGGAACTCCCTCTGATCTAATCAATAATTTCGGTAAAGAATGTACGCTCACTGTCAAAACAAATTCAAAACCATCTCCAATTTCTGGTTACAATTCAGATTTTAAAGATGGAACTTTGTCTATCCATAATATTCAATCAAACCAAATAGGGGACTTGATCAAAACTCTTGATATTTCTGAAATCTATTATGATTCATTGTCATGGAACCAACCAAACCTAGAGACTGTGTATATGGAATTAATCAAAAATTACGCAGGTGAATCTCAATGAATTATGATAGAATTTTCTCTGAAGCATATGCATCTTGGAATTCATTCCTGCGAAGAAAAACTGCAGTTTTCTTTACATTTCTTTTTCCTATAATATTAGTATCTATATTTGGTTTTCTTGTTGAGACCCAAACAAGTGGATTATTCTCAAAAGAACCTGTTTACTATGTTGCAAGTTATATTTCAATAGTAGTTCTTTTTACCCCTCTTTCTAGAATGTCTGTCACTGTCGCTCGTGGAAGAACCGGATCCCATTTCGAAAAATTATCCACCACTCCACTTACAAAAATAGAATGGTTACTGGCACATTCAATAATGAATTTTATTCTCGTTTTGATTTCTAGTATTTTGGTATTATTTTTTGCCGCTTTACTCACCGATTTTTCATTTACATTTCCGCCATTACTAATTTTATTTATATTCTTGGGTTCTATTATTTTCTGTAATATTGGTGCCATACTTGGGAGTATTACCGAATCCCAAGATGGGGCTATAGCAGCAAGCAACGCCATTGGGTTACCTTTGCTCTTTTTGTCTGATACATTTATACCATTAGATTTACTTCCAAATTGGGCAATACCCTTCATTTCCATCTCTCCATTGACACCTTTCGCTAGAGGGTCGAGAGATCTGTTTATGTCTCCAAATTTCCCATTTGAAAATTTTCAATTCCTTTTATTATTGGTTGTTATAACATTCCTAATTAGCTCCAAATTACTCCCCTGGAATCGATAATTTACATATTTATTTTTAAGAACCAATAAATTTCCATGTGTAAATGTGATTTAGAAGTGCATATGTGATCACTCCCAAAGATAAAGATATGATCCATGCAGTGGCCCCCACACGGCCAATCTTTCTATGATATTTCAATTCAATTATTTCACTTGGACTTCTAGTAATGCCTGTAATGACTTGATAAATTATCAATGGAACTGAAAATATGGATAACCCAATATGCACTGATAACATAATTAAATATGCATATCTTGCGAATACTGGACCCACAAATTCTTTTGTCCCCCCGCCTCCAATTTTTGTTAAATACAATATTAAAAAAAGTATTATCAAACCAAACGAAATTAGCATAGCCGTTTTATGTTTTTTAACCTCTCCAATTTTAATCCAGTACCAACCTATAATTATCATACAAACTGCACTTAAATTTATAATTGCAATAGCATCTGCGAGGCGATTTATCCACCACACTGTAAGTGTTGGATATATGCCATTTGGCCAGATATCCAAAAAAGTACCTATTACTACAATATACCCAACCAAGCTAAATAATAAAACCGCACTTAGTGTATTTTCTTTCAGAAACTTTTTCAATTCAAAAACTTTCATTAGTTTTGTCTATACCTCTATTTAAATTCAATGCACCAAGGCGGTTTTAATTCATTGTTTAAGTTTTTTATACCTTAATGTCGGGCATAAACTTTTATCATGGAGCAAGGGATCTATTGATTCAGATAATGCTATCAATTGACAGTTCTCCTATATCTCGGAATGGAAAAATTCTTATCTTGGCATATGACCACGGACTCGAACACGGTCCAGTAGACTTCGCAGATATTCCAAAAACAATAGACCCAAAATTTATTTTCGATCTAGCTTGTCATAAATCTGTGACGGCACTAGCGGTTCAAAAAGGACTCGCAGAATCCTACTTCCCTTCTTATATGGATGATGTCAATTTGCTAGCAAAAGTAAATGGAACTTCCAATCTTTGGGCTGGAGAACCAAACTCTTCTATAAATTGGTCAGTTGACAATGCCATAGAACTAGGTGCATCTGCCATTGGATTCACACTTTATGGGGGTTCTAACCATGAAGTTGAAATGACAGAAGAATTCCGAGTAGTACAAGAACAATCTCGTTCACATGGGGTCCCAATTGTTATGTGGTCTTATCCTAGGGGCCAAGGGATACAAGAAAAATTCAACGGGGATGACACTTCCAACGAAGTCATAGCGTATGCAGCTAGACTTGCTTTAGAACTAGGTGCAGACGTTGCTAAAATAAAATACCCTGGTAGCAAAGCTGCAATGGAATGGGCTGTTAAGTCTGCAGGACCTGTAAAAGTAGTCCTAAGTGGCGGTTCCAAAGTCGACGATTTGACTTTCTTAAAAAGTGTTCAAGCTGTAATGGATGCTGGCGGATCTGGTCTAGCTGTGGGGAGAAATGTTTGGCAAAGCGAAAAACCAATAGAAATGTTAGATGCCCTTGGACGAATTGTCCATGAAGGAGAATCTGCTCAGGATGCTTTATCCTCTCTACAATGATTGATGAAATACTTAATATTATTGCAGAGGCAGCCCCAGAAATACGGTTAGAGCTCAGTACAAGACGAGACCATTCTGCTACAATAAATCCCACTGGAGATTCTCAATTAGCAGTTGACATATGGGTGGACAATTTACTTTCAAATAGAATTTTAGCACTCGATAGCGTAGGTTCATATGCATCAGAAGAGCGCTCAGAACTCTCTATTTCAGGTGAAGGATTTTCCGTAGCATTAGATCCATTGGATGGGTCTTCAAATCTACTATCTAATAATATGATGGGAACAATTATTGGAATTTATGATTCTCAACTTCCAACTTCTGGAAGGGATCTTATATCTGCAGCATATGTCTTATATGGCCCAATAACCACCATGGTAGTTGCAGATTCTACCTCTGTAACTGAGTATGTCCTTGACCAAGGAAAACCAATACCTCTAAGAGAGAACATTACTCTTCCCAAGGATCCAAAAATCTATGGTTTTGGTGGACGTGAAAGCGAATGGTCTCCAAAATTCAATAAATATGCAGAAACTATTAAAGAAACTCTAAAACTTCGGTATGGTGGGGCGTTAATAAGTGATATAAATCAAATCCTAACCTATGGGGGAATTTTTGCTTATCCTGGGACTTCATCTTCGCCACAAGGGAAAATACGTACTTTATTTGAAGCTCACCCCGTGGCATATATAATTGAATCTGCAGGCGGAAAATCTACAAATGGGGAAATGTCTATTTTGGATATAGAACCTGATAATCTTCATTCCAGGACTCCATTTTATGCAGGCAATGCATCTTTTATAGAATCAATTCAAAATTTATAATCAAATTCAAATTCAATTCATCGCAGCATATATCTTCGGGTATTATTTACTTTAAGAACTATAATACAGTATTAGATGCAAAAATACGATCGTAATAATGATTTGACATCCGTTGTAATTTATGATTCAAAGTGTCCCTATTGTTCAGCTGTAACAAAATGGTTAAAAAGAACTCGTGACATCGGTGCAATATCTTGGCATGAAATCGCAGCCCAAAATTTTCTTCAAGCCCAGTTCTCTCGTGTTCCATTTGCAGTTTTTCTTGTTGTGCCAACAGAAGCTAAGATTTATGCTGGAAAGAATGCTGCAAAAGAACTATGTACTAGATCAAACTTGCCAGATCTTTTTGGAACTCTAGTTGAGAAAGAGTACAATACACTTTCAAAGGCGGCAAGTTTACTCTCCAAACGCAACCAAAAAATAGACGATATAGGTGGAATTTTTGAACTTAATTCAAACTCCAAAGAATTCCTAAATGAATTATTCCACGATTCTTGGACCGTTCCATTTGAGAATTCTTAAATGTACTATATGCAAGTCATTTCATCCGGGGCATTACTTAATCTTTCAGTTCCATCATAAGTAACTAAAATTTCATCTTCAACTTGTATTCCCATATTCCCAATCTCATAGTATGGTGGTTCAATACACATCACCATATTAGCCTCAATTTTATTTTTTATCGGGGATATCAATGGATCATCATATGTCGAAATTCCAATCCCATGCCCCAAATGATGTCTCCTGAATTCGGCTAGATTATTGATCCCTTTTTTTGATCCTTCATTTCTTATATATTCCATGGTTTTTCCAAATACTTCTGCAGTATCTGCCCCATTATGAACCAATGAAATTGCTTTATCCATGCCATTTTTTAGAATTATATATTTTTCTTCTGCATCTGAATCAATACCTCCAAATGAAAATGTCCTGGCAATGTCGGATGCGTATCCTTCATAAGAACATCCTGCATCATACAATATTATATCTCCCTCCTTCAACTTAATTTCTCCGGGAATACAAGATTCTGCACTATGTGGTCCAAAACCAATAAGGCAAAATCCAGGCTCACCGCCTAGGTCTATTAATTTCTTTTTATATATTTTTTCCAAATCTCTTTCTGTCATTCCTATTTCAGATAATCTAACTGAATATTCAATCGCATTTTCGGTTATTTCAACAGATTTTCTAAGTCTTTTTATTTCTTCTCTAGTTTTTATTTTCCTCAACGTCAAAAATATTTTTTCTGCAGACAAAATATCGCATTTTGTTTTTCTACTAATTTTTTCCAAATCTGCCATTGTCAAATTTTTAGTCTCCAACGCTATCTTCTTTTTTTTGCCTATTGTATCTGTTATGGCTTCAACTAACGCTTCAATCCCACTCGTGGAGTTATTCCTAAAATTAATCTCCATAATTTTCTCCTCACGGTCTGAAAGATTTTCACCTCTGTAATAGTAATAATCTCCATATGAATACACTTCTTGAAATTCCAATTCATTTGTTATAAGCAGATCAGTATCCCCATTTGGAAGTATCATATATGGCCCGCCACTATTCATTGACCACATACAAAATCGTTGTGGATCTAGTGGGCCTTTAAACCCTGACATATAAAATACATTCTCCGCCGAAGTGGCAACTATTCCGTCTATTCCTTCTTTCTGTAATCTATCTTCTATTCTATTCCCTTCTATCATTTTTTAAAGGGTTTCAAATAACTGTCCATATCCCTCAACTTTGGGTGAAATGCCTCCCAATTGGTATGCTTTCCAAACTTGTGCTTGAGCATCTCCAATAACTGGGACTCCAGTGTCCTGCTCTAGTACATCTATAAAACTGGCACTTTCCCATTGAGGGCACGATATATATATTGCATCAAATCCTTCATTTTCTTTTGCCAAATCAACTGCAGCCCGATAAGCAGTGGATGAAGATACTCCATCTATGTCCCCGGGACCACTACGATTTATTCCAGACAAGGCAATAACTTCAATTCCACGATCTTTTAGATATGCAACCCGTTCTTCATTTCTCTCTTTTGGGTATGGGGTAACTGCTATGATAGATTTTGCACCGACAGCTTTCATAGCATCTACATGGGATTTTAAGTTAGTTGTTATCGGGGCACGTATTTCTGCATTTATTCGATCGAGTAATTCATCTTCTCCCGCAGCCCCCTTAAGTGCAAAAATTGGGCTCCCACCTGCTATAATACAATCAACACCTCTCTCATCTAGCCTTTTCGCCGCAGGATATACCTGTTCAAAAGCCTCTGAAAGGTTTTCTGGTGTGAATTTTTCCACACCCATATTCACTACATACATCTCTACACCCTCTACAATCATTTTTCTAAATTCATTTCCATGATTCCACACAGAAGGTTCAATCTTTCCAAATTTTAAGCGCCAATGATCCATAATACTCATTCATATAGTTCTTTCAACAATATTAACATTACTTACTTCTATTTTTTCAAGAATGAATCACGGGAAAGCATAGGATTTTAGATAATTTGAATCAACACCGAGTGCACGGAATAGTTATAGAGGCAAGTAACTGAGGTTAGATCTATAAATGGTACACACTACAACGATGTGAATGAAGTCCCACAACGCAGTTATTCTGATTCTATTCCCAATATCCTGATGATTTGAACCCCCATTGAGGGTGCTACTCGCCAAAAAAATTATACTTAGGTTCCACCGACCCAACGGGACATGCCTTAATTCATGGGTTCAAAGTTGATACCTCCTCCCGCGACGCATCAGTTCCATACAACACATCATCCTCGGAGTTAGGCAGTGTACCTACCGATACATATGCCACAAGATACTGGCTGCACCCGCTTAGGGGTGTAGAGGGTCTCACTGATGTTTGTTTGTTGGTTGTTGGCGGCGCACAAAAATCTGCGTGCCTCTATATATGCCACCAACCTAATGGATAATGACCTTGGCCTGTTGATGCAAATAAGGCCAGGTCATATCTCACTCTTTATTTATAAAAAATGCGCCAACACAAAAACAATAATCTCATTACTGGTAGCCTTTCGTAAGTTATTGGCGGCGACACAAAAGCCACAAAACCTGTACCTATACTCTGATAAAAGTGCCACTGGACTTAGTCTGTCATGATAGATTAAGACCAGGATCGTTTTTTATTCTGAGGCCATTCAGTCATTCGTATGCCGACTGGCACAATTAAATTTTTTAACAACGAGAGAGGTTTTGGATTCATAACAACTGATGAAGATCCTGATTTAGATATCTACGTCAACATAGTCGATGTCATTCCTGCGCATAGATCTCCCGGATTAAACGGGACGGAGCGAGTCGAGTTTGATATTATAGTGGCCCCCAAAGGACCCCAAGCAACTAATGTAAAACGATTATTTGGCGCGGAATAATCAAAAGAAAATTTGGCATTTCTCTAATAGGCCTATGAGTCACTTGAAAGTGACATCAAAGCTAGTTCAGTTTTCTGGGCGTTCTGCCTGCTTGTAGCGTGTTGCAGCTGGTTTTAGGGGGTTTACTGGTCTTTACTCACCACCTGCGACCATCTAAAATCCTATACGGGTCAAATTTGAGGCCATGTTTTTGGTTTGATATCCTTCAATTCTGTCATTATTGGGATTATCAAGACACAGCCCACTCCACCAAATGCATTTTGAATTTTTCATCTAAATTATTAATATTACTTGTATAAACCCGCCCAATTTAATCTAATTACACGCTTTTTAATACAATAGGAATCTAAACTCTCTCGATGACAATAAACTTAACACTGGCTTGTGGAGAATATGATTTAACATATGCCCTTCATACAGGATTAATAAGTCCAAGTGGCATAGATCTAACAGTTTTAACGTATGAATCTCCAGAACGTCATTGGAGAATGCTGCGCCATGGAGAGTTCGATATATGTGAAATGTCCCTGGGTTCTTATCTAGCTTCTCGTGAAAATTCAGATTCTTATCCTTTCACAGCAATAACTGTCTTTCCTCATAGAAGATTTCGTCATTCCTACATGTTCAAAAATAGTTCGAACCAATCTAATAATCCTGGTGATTTCGAAGGAAAAAAAATTGGTCTTAGAACCTGGCAAACCACAGCAGGAATCTGGATGCGCGGCATAGCACAAGAACACTATGGCCTCGATTTAACTTCAGTAGAATGGTATACCGATGACACTGAAGATGTTCAATTAGAAATCCCCAATAATTTTAATGTTCAACGAATACCAGAAGGAAGAAATATTGAAGAAATGTTAGTAACTGGCGATCTGGATGCTGCGTTTTATCCTGCCTTATTGGACTCAGTTAAAAACAATCAAGGGGCGTCACACATCTTTGAAAACCCCTTCGAAGAAGAACAAAATTATTACGAGTCAACGAACCATTTCCCTCTAATGCATACTGTTGTAATTCGAAATAGCCTACTAGAGAAATATCCTTGGATAGCAACAAATATCCATAAAGCATTTTCACAAGCACGTGACATATGTCTACATAAACTAGAAGACCCTCGTTGGACCGCTCTAGCATGGGCAAGAGAGCATCTAGACCACCAACAACGAGTCCTCGGATCAAATCCTTGGCCTTATGGTCTAGTTCCATCAAACGAAAAAACCCTTGACAAATTATTAGACTATGCATACAATCAAGGACTCATATCTAAGAAATATTCCCCAGAAGAGTTATTTGTGAAAAGCACACTTGATCCTGAAATAGAAGGTAAGGAATACGTTTCAGGAAAATAGTCTTTTAGCAACTAAATTTAATTATTTTTATCTAAAGCATCGATTATTCTCTCAGGCGTTATCGGTATTGTATCAAATTCAATTGAAAGGGCATCTGTGATGGCATTTCCAATAGCAGGTGCAGAAGCTATCATCCCCATTTCACCAACCCCCCTAGCCCCATATGGTCCCATCTCATCTTTTGTCTCAATTATAATCGTTTCAGATTCATACGGCATTTCCATAGTTCTCGGGATGCGATAGTCTTTGAAATTGGGATTAGTTACAAATCCCTTATCATATATTATTTCTTCGTATATGGCACTAGCTATGCCTTGCCCAGTAGCGCCTTCTATTTGCTGCTCAACATTTTTTGGATTTAATGCACATCCTATATCAATGGCAGTAACAATCTTGAGAATTTCTACCCTTCCAGTTATCTGATTAACTGCAACTATTGCAGATTGACCAACCGGAGTCCAAAATGCGTGGTGCTTCCCTCCTTTTCTAGAGTCATATGTGGCAGTTCCAATAAGCTCCCCTCCCTCTTTTAACATGGTGTTCGAAACACCTGTCATTTGCCCATAAGTTGAAAAAAGATCATTAATGTGGATCCATTTATCCTTTCTGCCTTTGACAATTATTTTTCCATCTGAAGTTCTCAAATCTATGGGTTCTATGCCTTCTCCAAATTCTCCTGCAGCAAGACCAAATATTTTTTCTTTTACATCTACTATCGCCTTCCGAACAGCATTACCTGTATGGTACGTAAACCTGCTCCCCGTTGGACCTCTATCATAAGGGCTATTTGATGTATCTCCTGCAATTATCCTGATCTTTTTCAATCCAATATCAAAATCTTCAGCAATTATCTGAGTCAAAACTGTTTCAGCACCCTGGCCTATCTCGGGCGCACCAATATACGCAATCACATTCATGTCCTTTTGAATTTTAACCGTGGCCGCAGCAGAAGCTCTAGAAACTGGTTTATTTCCGTAAGCAATTCCAATACCTATCTTCCATTCATCTGTATCATATTTTGGATATTCATTCTTAACATCTATTGATTTAATCCTCTCTGAAGATTCTATCAAACAAGCCTCTGTGTCGACATTGCCTAACACTTCTCCTTTGGCATTAGTGTCTCCCGATCTTAAAAGGTTAATCCGCCTATACTCAACAGGATCCAAACCAACTTTTTTTGCACCTTTATCCATATTTCTTTCCATGGCCCAATTTACCTCTGGCTTTCCAAAACCTCTAAAAGCTGCATACTTGGGTAAATTAGTATACACAGCACAACTTGTATATCTCGCGTTCGGGATATCATAAGAGCCTATGGTGACACTGGGTCCACTTATCGTGCATCTAAACACTTGTTCATTATACGCCCCAACATTAAACAAAATTCTTGAATCTCTAGCTATTATTTTCCCATTTTTTGTAATTCCATCTCTGACATTAACTATCACTTGTGGCCTACTAACTCCCACGGTATATTCTTCAGCTCTTGTTAACTGAAACCTAACTGGTCTCAAAGTTTTTCTTAAAATGCCTACTAAAATAGATTCTATAAATGGGGTAATTTTGCCCCCAAAACCTCCTCCTACATATGGGGATTTTATCTCCAATTCTCCTGGTAATAAATCTGGATATGCCATGCATAATTCAGTTTTGATGTTATGAGGGACTTGTTGGGACGTCCAAATAGTTATTCCAGTAGGGCCGCGCTGACCAACAGCAACATGCGGCTCCATTGAACAATGCTGTAACGCTTTAACTTCATATCTGCCCTCTATAATATAGTCTGCTTTATTAAAAGCCGTGTCAACATCTCCGACATTCAATGTATCTGAATACATCAAATTAGGTCGATTTTCATATTCTGTTTCCACATGATCTCTTTTCTCAAACCTGGGATCTCCTTGCTTGGCAAATTGGTAACTTTGAATATCATCATGCACTATTGCATGAGGCTCTTTTGAGAATGCCTCTTCTAAATCAAATATTGCTGGGAGCTCTTCATATTTTATTTTGATAGCATTCACAGCTTCTTCTGCTAATTCTGGGGTTTCTGCAGCAACAGCTGCTATAGGTTCTCCTATATATCGAAGTTTTTCAGATGCTAGTATGGGCTGATCTAATATGAATTGTCCACGCCTAGTGTCTGGGACATCATCATAAGTTATTATCACCTCGACGCCTTCCATTTGTCTAGCTTTTTCTATATCCACTTCAATCAATCTGGCATGCGCCACGGGACTCGTTAATAACTTAACATGTAACAAATGATTTGGCTGGATGTCCATGGCATAAATAGCTTTACCTGTCACTTTATTTGGAGCATCAACCCTTTGAACTGATTTCCCAATATGGCGAGCAGTTGAACTTTGTTTCATTTGAATTTCATTCTGAATACTCTGGCTCATAATTCTAAATCTCACTTTCAGCAGCTTTCTTAACTGCATCAATTATTTTAACATACCCAGTACATCTACATAAATTACCACTCAACCCCTCTCTAATTTCTTGGATGGTGGGTTTATTATTTTCTTCTAATAGGGAAGTTGCTGCCATTATAAATCCAGGGATGCAGTACCCACATTGAGATGCAAAACAATCTATGAAAGCCTGCTGCATTTTCGATAATTCTCCATCTATTTCCAATCCTTCTATAGTAGTTATTTTCTCCCCGATTACTTTTCCAACTGGAATCAAACATGATTTCACTGCACCCTTTTCAAGTAAGACTGTGCATACTCCGCATACGCCAGAATCACAGCTTTCTTTTGTTCCTGTTAATCCTATATCATACCGTAAAACATCTCTAAGTGATTTATATGGGGATACATTCACCGTGTAAATTTTGTTATTTATGTCCAATTTCATTCCGCTCATTGTTCTACTCCATCTAGTATGGATCTGACATCTATGATAGTTTGTCTTGTAATTCCATCAAATACCTTTTCCCTATATGATTTTGGGGTCTGAATATCTTCATTTATTTCAAGAACATCTCCCAAACATTTTACAGAATCTTCTATTATTTCATTATGCATTAATGTCCCTTCTAATATTTTTTCAGAAGTTATAGCCCTTTTAGGAATGTCTCCTCCATTTGTCAATCCAATCCTAGCACAAATACATTCCTTATTCTCATTCAACGTTAGTCTAACGCAAACTCCTGCCAAGGCATAATCCCCATGTCTTGGTGTCATAGTTCTATATTTTCCCGCAGACAGTTTGGGCAATTTTGGAATTATAATTCCTGTTAAAATTTCCCCATCTTTTATTGCAGTTTCATAGTAATCTACAAAAAAATCTTCTAGTTTAACTCTTCTTATGCCCTCTAAACTTTGGATCTCTAATTCGGCGTCCAATGTCAATAATACTGGGGGCGTATCTAGTGCAGGATCTCCATAAACAAGACCCCCTCCGATAGTTCCCTGATTCCTAACTTGAGGCCCAGCTATCTCTGACAAAGCATCTTTGTAATAACCAAATTCTTTTTCAATTACGCTACTTCTTTTCAGTTCTGAATACGTAGTTGCAGCACCAATCCTGATATTTTCTTTATTTTCTACCACTCCTCTCATTTGTTCTATTTTACTAATATCGACTAATAGGTCTGGATTGATAAGTCCCTGACGTATCAACAACATCATAGTTTGTCCACCTGCTATTATTTGTGAGTCATTTTCACATCTTGATAATTTTTCTAAAGCATCTTCAATTGAAGTGGCTACGTGGTATTCACCCATGTGATCTATCGACAACATAGGGTCTAGTCAATAAATATATTTGGACATGGTCTTATCATTCCTCATGAAAAATTCATTTTCGACCTTTTAAATCCTATCATTAACCCAACTCCTCCTATCAATCCGGTCATCCCCACGATTGTAAATGCAATTGAAATATTCGATACAAGAAGCATAACCGCAATCATTCCAGGTCCTACTACCTTTCCCAAGTTCTGGAGCGTAGTTGCAACAGAAACTGCACCTCCTCTCATCCCGTCCGGTGAAATTTGGTTAACTAAACTTTTCTGACTAGGGCTAACAATGCCATCTCCAAAACCATACAAAACTGCACCAATGGCAATTGCAACTGATGTTGGGACAATTCCCATAAGTATCACGCCAGCACTTCCTATGGAAAACCCACCTATTATTATGTTCTCTGTAGAAAATCTATTAGACAATCTCCCAACTTGAGTAGAACTTAAAAGAGAAGTGACACCTTTCACTGCTACTAACAAACCTGCAGCTTTGACACTAAGCCCTGCTTCTCCTATTGCCAACACAGAAATATATGTGAGAAACCCAAACAACAACAAAAATCTCACGACAAATGTACTAACTAAGTATGCCATTCGGGGTTTCTTAAAAAGCGCCAATAATTCGTTTATATAATCTCCAATTGAAGACCCGCTAGTTTCTTTAGTTTGTGGAATTACATACCATGCCCATATTGCAACTGGGATTGCAATGAAATAAAGTAAAAATGGATATCTCCACGAAAACACAAACAGTATTCCACTAAGTATGGGGATTCCTATGATTCCCATATTTATCCCCGCGGTCCGAATGCCTTGTGCTGTAGTTTCCTGAACTCCACTATAAAAATCTCCAATCATCGCAATTACAATTGGCCCAGAAGCAGCGTGGCCCACAGATTGCAACATTCTCAATATCAGTATGCCATCAAAAGAACTAACAAATGCAATTCCGACTCCTGCCAAACCAAAAAGAGCCAATCCTGGCACTAAAAAATATTTTCTCCCATATCTATCCGAAAGAATTCCCATTATAGGCACCAAAATCACTAGTGGTATCGTATATGCGAGCATCAATAGTCCCGCCCTAGCTTCTCCAACCGAAAATTGAATGGCAAGATCTGCAATTATTGGACTAAGTACTGCAGACTCCATTATCAAAACACCACTAGCAAGTACCAATGCCTGAATTCTTGCATCTCTAATCACATCTCCACCTTCCCCAAACAATATAGTTCCAATACTCTTTGGCATTTTATTCCATCTCTCGTACAATTCGATACCCTCTGGTCTTAAACTATGTTATATCCCTCAATTAATTTACCATTCACAATTGTTATTCCAACTCAGTTCTATATATCTTAATGCGGGTCGGTGGTCTAGTCTGGTTAAGACGCTAGCTTTACATGCTAGATATCGCAAGTTCAAATCTTGCCCGACCCATTAATGGACAAACCGTCTCAACCATTCTCAATTTTTTATTCCAATTCCAGCAAATCAAATTTTTTTTATTCGATAGTTTTAATACTCATCTTACTACTACTTTCATCTCCTTTTCTCATTTCTTATGGGTTGCCTCAACAATACTCTGCAACCGCAACTATATATGATATTTCTGAAGATGACACTTATACTGTACAACTCCGAACATCTGACACTTTTATCAAACGCTATATTGGCCTAAGCTACACAAAATCTCTTGGCCAAGACCAAGGTATGATTTTCATCCATTCCCATGAAAAAAACCAGGCATATGTTATGCGAAATATGAATTTCCCCATCGACTTAATCTTCATAAACTCTAATGGTTCTATAGTCTCAATTTACCACGCTCAGCCAGAATCCCCTCCTTATGAATTTTATGAAGGCAAAGGAATATGGGTTATAGAATTGCCTTATGATTGGACAACAAAACATAACATTTCTGTAGGGGATACAGTAACATTTCCATAGCTGCAAAATACAAGGAAACTTTTACTACGCAATTCTAACTATCACTTGTATTCTCATATGATTGGTAGAAAATCTCATTCCATTTCATCTAATTCTCCCAACCCAATGTTTCGTATTTTAAATGATTATGGGGTCCCAAATATTCGTTATTTTTTAACTGGGTTCCTAACAAATCTATTCGCTCGCATATTTGATATCATACCGCCCTTTCTCCTTGGATTAGCTATAGATTCTATCATTCTAAAAAATAAACCATTTAATGTCCCTTTTTTACCATCAAATTCCACTCCATCATCCAACCTTGACCAATTTTGGTTTGTTGTTTTATTATTGGCAATATCTTTTATTTTTAGTGCAATTCTACATTGGTTTAGAAATTGGGGTTGGAATTCATTTGCAAATAATATTCAAAATTCTATTCGAATTGATGCATATTCTCATTTACAAAATCTCAGCCTGAATTTTTTCAACACCACTCATAAAGGGCAACTCATGTCAATCCTATCAAATGATGTCAACCGTCTCGAACTTTTTCTAAATGATGGCTTCAATTCAATTTTCCGTATCACATTGATGCTCTTTGCAATAGCTGGTTTATTGTTTTATCTTAACCCGGTCCTCGCTGTTATATCTCTAATCTTCATGCCCATTCTTGCATTTTTCACTTATAAGTTCACAATTTCAATACAACCAAAATATGCAAAAGTGAGGGAAAGTGTCGGCGAACTTCATTCTCGTCTAAAACAAAATCTAAATGCAATTCAGTTAATAAAGCTATACAACACAGAATCTTATGAATCCAAACGTGTTTCTTCTACTTCTTTAAATTATTACAATTCTAATTGGGAGTCTATAGAGGAACGAATTAAATTTTTCCCAATTCTGTGGGCTCTTTCTGGAATTGGGTTCACCACAACGTTTTTAATAGGGGGATATTGGGTTATTTCTGGAGAACTTTTCTGGGTCTCTTCTCACCCATTGCATGCGGGAGAATTTGTAACATTCATGTTACTCAATCAACAGTTAGTTTCTCCCATAGGGCATTTTGGTCAAACAATCAATATGTATCAACGTGCAAAAGCATCTGCTGTTAGAATATTCGATTTAATGGACAACAAAGATATGATCTCCGAACAGTCCTCCGAAAAACAACTAGAAATAACTTCTGGAAGTATTTCATACAACAACGTTTCATTTGGTTATTCAAAAGAAAATATCATTTCAGACATTTCTTTTTCTGTTACTAAAGGGGAATCTCTGGCAATTATTGGTTATAGTGGGGCAGGGAAATCAACCCTATTACGTTTATTATTGAGACTTTATGATGTTGATTCTGGTTCAATAACCATCGATGGAGTCGATATCAAAAAAGTTTCTCTAAAAAGCTTACGTGACCAAATTGGATATATAGGCCAAGATATATTTCTATTCCATGGATCTGTAAAAGAAAATATCCAGTACGGGTCTTTCAATTCATCTTTGAATGAGGTTATAAAAGCATCCAAAGCTGCAGAGTCTCATGACTTCATAATCAATCTTCCCAATGGGTACGATACAATAGTAGGGGAACGCGGAATTAAATTATCTGGTGGCCAAAGACAAAGAATTTCCATTGCAAGGGCCATTTTAAAAGATCCCCCTATCTTTGTTTTTGATGAAGCAACCAGTGATGTAGATACGCCAACAGAACATTTGATATTGACATTTATAAAAAAATACCGCTCCAAAAAAACAATATTATCAATAGCACATCGTTTGTCTACTATACAAGATTCTACTAATATAATTGTACTGCAAAAAGGATCCATATTAGAACATGGAACTCATCAAGAATTATTAAACAAAAAAGGAGTCTATTTTGATCTTTGGTCTATAGATTCAACTCAGGATAATCTATAAATTTCAATTCCTACATAAATCTCCACCGTTGATTACAAGACCTATGACATCCTTGTGTGTATATGGATCTTTCCCAGGCAACCTCCTATGATGTAGGAAAATTAAAACCTGATGTAGTGATTCTCCCAGTGGGGAGCACGGAGCAACACGGGCCACACGCTCCACTTTCCACAGATTTTTTAATCGCCGAGTCTATCGCAGCCCATGCCATAGAAAAGTTTCAGGGAACTGCTATTATTGCACCGACTGTTCCTTATGGGATTTCAGAAGAACACAGAAATTTTCCTGGGACAATTTGGTTATCTCCTAATACATTTAGAAACTGCATCTCCGATATAGTTAATTCATTTATCCACAATGGGTGGAAAAAAATTATAATTGTAAATGGCCATGGTGGCAATATAGATGCCCTGTCAGAAATATCTGCAAATATTACTAGATCTAGTAATCGAACCGCATTCGTAACAACTTTTACCTGGTTTAAACATTCTCCAAATCTGTCCATGGGGCATGCGGGCGAAACAGAGACATCCTTATTATTGCATTTGTTTCCTCTGCTTGTGCATTCTGACAGGATCTCCTCCTCGTCATCAAACAAAGATTCTCACTGGGGAAACTTTCAGCATGGCGCTCAAATGGCTTACGATGTCAACGAATTCTCTGAAAATGGAGTTGTTGGAGATCCAACTCTTGCCACATCAAAAAACGGAATAAAATTATTAAACGAGGCTTCAACCTCTCTCTCCAATCTTTTAACATCTGTATCATCCACCGACCTATCTTCGCACTAAATATATGCCCCATTCCACCCAATTAAATTTTTAAAACTCATTCATGTCACTCAGTAATGCAATTTGTTTTATTTATAGATTCAATAAACATTAATGGGTATCCATTTTCTTCTCTAATTTTAGCTATAACTTCTATATTTTCATATTCTATTCCAACTGTAACTGACATCATATCCCCTTTCAATTCTGTGTATCCAAACATTTTATCAATAGATCTAGCGACCTTTTTCTCATCTATAACAACTGAAACATCTGAGCAGTATGGCTGATTTTTAATTGAATTCTCAATTGCTGTGGCCAAACTGTTGATGTTATTTTCGCTTATAGGGGATCCTATAAATTGGTGGTACAAAGAACCAAGTTTAATACCTGATTCAAAACAAGCAATTTCAGTTTCATTCGGTTCCATATGTACTGGTATCTTTCATAATATAAGGAAGCTTCGGGTATGTCATTTATCCATTATTTTCTCTATCCAAAAAACAACTTACTTGTTCTCTCCCCTCTCATCAAACTCCAATGGCAGAAACTGTATTGCTAACAGGTGCACTTGGAAAGGTCGGCAGAGCTATCCTTTCCCACCTTTCTGAAGATTACATTTGGCGTCTACTCGACATTTGCGAACCTGATAAAGATTTCTCGCATAAAGTAACAGTTACTGATATTTCGGATACCGAATCGGTTAAAAAAGCAGTATCTGGCGTAGACACAATAATTCATCTAGCAGGGGATCCAAATTCATCTGCATCTTGGAAATCGGTACTCCAAAATAACATCGAAGGAACTCAAATTTTATTTGAAGCAGCTGTAGAAGAAGGCGTCAGTAAATTCATATTCGCTTCTTCAAATCACGCAGTTGGCCATTATGAAAAAAACTTAGAGTCTTCAAATGACATTTCCAATATTTCATTTGAACTTGATGGGGCAGAACCCCCAAGGCCTGGAAATTTTTATGGAGTCAGTAAAGCTGTAGGGGAATTACTAGGTCGATTTTATCATGACGAATACGGCATATCTGTCATCTGCGTTAGGATCGGCAATCTGAACAATGATGGTCCTCCAAAAAACTATGCCCGTGGACAATCAATGTGGCTCTCCAATCGCGACTGCGCACATCTTTTTGATAGGTGCATTAAATCCAACTATGGCTATGAAATAATCTATGGTATTTCGGATAACGACAGTAAATATTATTCCATCGAACGTGCTAGAGATGTGTTGGGCTATAACCCTCTGGATAATTCTGCTGATCATATTTCTTAGATGTATGGGTCTGGGAATTTATCAAAAATTGACCTAAATCTAGAACAGTTTTTCAATATCTTCCAATTTTTCTTTTTGAATTTCCATCCTTCTTTTTATCTGCTCATAAGCATTAACGCGAAAATTAGTTTCTCTGGCAAAAGCAATAATTAAGTTCTCTATTTTTCTCGATTCTCTATTTTTTGGATTTTTTCTAATATATTCAATCGCTTTAACAATGATATCTTCATCATAAACAAAAATCTCATCAGAAAGCACTCTTGCCACTATATATGTTGAATTTACATTTAGATCAAAAATTTCTATTACTTCCCCTTCATAGGTCATTTTTGGAATTTCTTTTTGAGAAAATAACTGCACATTGTTTTCTATCCTTTCCAAATAGTTCTTAATGCCTTCAATATCAACGCCCTGGTGATTCTGAGGAAATTTTTCTAGATATTTAAGAGAACTTTTAATTAGACCTTCCATCCCTTTCCAATTTCTATTCATGCCATGGTATATTATGGCAGTATACTGAATCAGACCCTGTAAAAATAGTTTATCCTCATCTTTTTTATTAATCTTCAACCAATACCTTTCCCATGCACCATGCGCCGCATGATACTCTCCACTATTGTATATGGCGATTCCAGCTTTTAGGTGAGTTTCTAATTCTTCATTATCCTTCATTTACTATCCACCTCCATAAGCAATATTAAAGCTCATCCAAACTCTATACGCCATCACAACATAAATAGTATGAAATTTAGCGTAGGTCACCTCCCCACAGGATCCATATCTGATTTCATATCTCTATCAAAATCTTCTGAAGATCTGGGATACGATACTTTATTTATTGCTGATCACGCAACCAAACAAAATCCATATGCCATGCTAAGCCTAGCCGCATCGAATACAACAAGAATTAATTTAGGAACTGGTGTAACCAATCCTTATTCTAGAAGTCCCCTCTTGACTGCATCTGCCATTTCAACTATTAATTCAATTTCTAATGGGCGGGCAATTCTAGGCCTTGGGGCTGGGGGGCATGGGATTTCTAATTTTTCTTATGAAAAACAAAACCCAATATCTACTCTAAAAAACTCTGTAGAACTAATACGGTCTTTATTAAATTCTCAAACAATATCTGATTCTGGAGAACCTTTCAACATAACAAATGCCAAATTAGATTTCAAATCACGAAATAAAATACCCATATATATAGCCGGGCGTGGACCAATGTTATTAGAACTTGCAGGGGCCATAGCAGATGGTGCTATAGCTGGGGCGGGCCTCACATCTGTAGATGCAATGAAATATGCCACCAATCGTGTAAAAGTGGGTGCAGAATCCACTGGGAGAAATTTCAAAGATATAGATCTAATTTGCTGGTCATTTCTCTCAATTTGTCATGACAGGGCCGCAGCACTTGACGCAGTGGCACCTTTTACAGCCCAACTAGTCCAAGATGCAGTCCCGCGCAGCACACTAGAGTCATTCGGAATATCTGCCAAATCAATTGATTCTGTAATGGGCATAAAGAATATAAATTCATTGACAAAACTAGAACTTAGAAGTAAAGTCCCCCGAGAAATCATTGAATTATTTGCCATTGCTGGAACTCCTCAACAATGTCTAGACCACATTTTAAAATTAATCGATATAGGGATATCTCATTTCTCTATACTTCCCTTTAATAATTCAGAAAATACAGCTATAGATTCCATTGAATTATTTTATGACTCTGTCATTCAAGAAATTTAACCATGAATGACATAAAATTTGGACTAGGGTATCCAACAGCTCGCGAAGGATTAAATTACCCAGTTCCTTTCTGTGAATCATCTGATTTAATAACCATTTCATTAAAAGCAGAGTTACTTGGATTTGATTCCTTAGGGGGGAACGATCACATAATCCCTGCAAATTATGTATCTAATTCTTGGACAGAAGCACCTAAATATTATGAATTATTCACGACCTTTTCTTATATAGCAGCCATAACCAAAACTATTCGGTTAAACACATCTGTCGCGGTTTTGCCCTTGAGAAATGTAGTCTGGTTGGCAAAACAAGTTGCAACTTTAGATCATTTGTCCGATGGTAGGCTTCTTTTTGGAGTCGGAGTCGGTGCATACTTAGAAGAATTCTCTGCTTTAAACCCTAATAATTCCGCTCATCGTGGTAATTTAACAGACCATTCAATTAAGGCTATAGTTTCTCTGTTATCTGGTCAATCAAGCTATGATTCAAAATATATAAAATTCAACAACTTAGATTTATACCCGCGCCCAAAACAAAACCCATTTCCAATTTATATTGGGGGCAATCATGATAAATCATTAGAAAGAACTGCTAAATGGGGTCATGGATGGCTACCGGCTGGTCTATCTCCTCCCAATCTCCAAAATAAACTAAACCTTCTTTCAGATTTAATCAATTCTCATGGACGTTCAATTTCCGATATAGATATAGCGCCCCAATTCACTATATGTGTATCAAAGGACACTAAATCTGCACAAAAAAAATTCATGCAATCCCATCAGTATTCTCATCTTTTATCTCTATCCAATTCTACCTTGAAAGGAATGAACAATGAAGAACTTATTAATGGGAATTTGATTGGAACCTCTGACGAAATAGTGGAAAAATTACAACTTTACATCGATATGGGGGTGACCCATTTTCCCGCAATGGTCATTGCAGTAAATAATTTACAAGATTTTTATTTTGATATGGAATTAATTTCTAGGGAAATAATGGATTCATTTTAATTCCTATGATATGGGGCGACATTTTCATTATTATAGGGGGGGGGATTCGGTCTATCCATGTAAGTGGTTCCTACCAAAGTCGATATATGGTCTGCACGGGGGGTTGGATGGATTACAAAGTGCAATGAATATATATGCCACTGACCTAATATCTAATGACCTTGGGTTGAATTGATGCAAACCAAGGTCATATACCATTCTTTAATTATAAGAAATGCGCCAACATGAATCTGATCATCTCGTTACTAGTAGTATTTCGTAAGTCATTGATTGTGGCGCAAAATCAGAGTGTTCACTAACCAACCCCTCAACTTGGTTCAACATATATTTATAACGGGATTCATTCATGGTTCGTATAGATGATGGAATATTCAGGTAGTATAAAATGTCATATTGGATTCAGGGTATTGTTTTAATAAAACTCGCAAAAATAATCTCTGTCTTTTTAAACCTCAACCACGTTCAAATCTCATGGGAAACCGAAACTATTCAGTTGTGGATGTAGATGCCCATTTTTTTGAACCTCTCCACGATTTTGCACATTATCTGGACGAGCCTTGGAAATCTCGATTTTCAGGTGCTACCAGGGGCCGATTCATACCTGGAAGTACTGGGGATCGGTGGGTTGGTGGGAGGATAATGAGAAATGTAACTTCTTATCCTCAAAATGATATGGCACCAGAAGAAATACCTGCAGTAATGAAACATGTCGGGCTTGACAAAATAATATTATTGCCAAATAAAATGCTTTCATTTGGAAAACTATCTAGTGACGAAATAGCCGTTCCACTTGCGAATGGGTATGTGGACTACATGCTCGACAAAGTAGTTAATCCATCTGAAGGAATTTATACGTATGTCGTAGCGCCATTCCAAGACACAGAAGAATCTGTGGCCCTTATAGATCGGGTTGCAGATGAAAAAGGAATCGTTGGTCTCTGCCTGGTCACCGCGGGGCCAGAGCCTCCTCTTGGTGATAGAAGATATGACTTAATATATGAGGCATGCCAGGACAGAAAACTTCCTGTGGTATTCCATGCAGGCGGATCTAGTGTGGATAATTTCTTTATACGCGGATATAGAAAATTCTTGGAAACTCACACTTTAGGATTTCTTTGGAATAATATGGCACAAATAGTTAGCTTAGTTGTTCAAGGAGTCCCAGAAAAATATCCTGGAATTGACATAATATTCCAAGAATCTGGTATTTTTTGGGTCCCTCTAATGATGCATCGTCTCGATGCAGAATATATGAAGAGGCGATCTGAAGCTCCATTATTAACAAAGAAACCTTCAAAATACATGCAGGAGTTTTACTATGGCACCCAGCCCCTTGAATCCCCAGAAAACGAAGAGCATCTTGAACAAATCGTAAATATGATTGGCGGGCCAGAACATCTCATGTATGCTTCAGATTATCCTCATTGGGATTATGATCGGCCTAGTGTTATAACTGACTTGAACTTTTTAACCGATGATCAAAAAAGTATGGTTCTTGGAAAAACCGCTGAAAAGGTGTTCGGCATATGAATTCAGTATTAGTATGTTCAGAAAAAGATCTTCCAAACGGGTCTAAAAAAGTGGTAAATTTCCAAGACACACCTGTGGTAGTTTTAAATGTTAACGATAGTTACTATGCCATAGAGGCTGTCTGTCCACATCAGCGTGGACCTCTTTCACAGGGGGCAGTTCTTCCCAAACTAGAAGCTTCTTTCGTAGAAGCAGGCAAACGGTTAGACGAATATTTTTCTGAAACTAGTTTTACAATTTCATGCCCTTGGCATGGCTGGGAATTTGATCTTTCAACCGGACATCACTGTGGAGATTCAGAAGTTTCTCTAAAAGTTTTCAATATAGTTACAGAATCTGGAAATATCTATCTCAAAGAATAATAAAATAGCGTTTTATAAATATTTTTATATTAATATTCCAATAAATCTAGTTAGTTGCGCCTTGGATTACTAATGCATCCTTTCTAGCTATATTAATATCAACAACTGATCCAATATCCATTTTACTTTGAACAGACCTAGCTGACATACTCGTATCTCCAACTAAAATAGTATAATAAACTGAAGCTCCTCTAAATATCTTGTGAGTAATTTCACCCTGATATTGATTAACTTCACTTGTTTTATTATACTTTTGAACTGCTCCCTTAGCTGTTTTTTTAGCAATATCTATAGCTATTCTTTCTGGTCTGATAACCACCACGGGGTTATCCAAATCCGTATCACCAGAATGTCTGCAAACCATTTGTAATTTCTTTTTCTCACCCGCGATGCTTATATTCGCAGTTGACTTTGTTTTGGACTCGACTTCTGCATTATATACATTTGCCTCTCCTATGAAATTCGCCACGAAAGGAGATGTGGGTGAGTCATATAGCTGTTCAGGAGTTCCTTGCTGCATTTTAATGCCATCTTTCATAACACAAATGTCATCAGAAATTTCAAAAGCCTCTTCTTGATCATGTGTAACATAAACTGTAGTTACTTTAATCTCTTCTAAAATGTCCAATATACTTTGGCGCATCCTCTTTCTTAACTGGAAATCCAAATTTGATAGTGGTTCATCCATCAGAAGTAATTTAGGTTCGTAAGAAATAGCCCGTGCAAAAGCAACACGTTGTTGTTGTCCTCCAGAAAGCTCAGATGGGTATCTATCTTCAACATTACCGCCTGTCAATCCCACAAGAGCAAGTGCTTCTTGAACTCTATCTTCTCGTCTATCTTTCTTATAACCTTGATTCTTCAAAGCATACAAAATATTTTCTCTTGCAGTCATATGTGGCCAAACAGCATACGATTGGAATACAAAACCAATTCCTCTTCTTTCTGGCGGGACGTTTAAATCTCCTGTCGAAACAACATTTCCATGAAGTTTTATTTGACCATCTGTTACATCTTCAAATCCTGCCAAAGCTCTAAGGGTAGTTGTCTTACCACATCCCGATGGTCCAAGTAATGTAAATAGTTCTCCCTCGGGCACTTCAAAACTAAGATTTTTCACAGCATCTACTACACTTCCGCCACCGCTGACGAATCTTTTTGTTAGGTTTTTAACTTCCACTGCAGGTTTATTTGCCATAACTTGTGGTAATATTCATGTCTAATATGCTTAAATCTTTCCATTTTCCAAAAATATTTTATATTAATTTTACTATTTTTTTCAATGGAATTTAATCCTTAATTTTATCTTCTTCATATCTCTCAAGAATTTCTTTAACCTCCACTTTCAATAAATTAGATTCTTTAACAGGACGGTACGAAAACATCTCCATCTTCAATCCAATTTTATCTTTAACACTATCCATGATCAATCGACTTTCTCCATTTCGATGTTTATTCAATACTTTGCTATTCACTTCTTCTGGAAGGTATGTCAATAATGGAACCAATCTTTGTTTTTGTTTCTCTGCAATCCCCCATGCAATTGATAAAATCATACCCAGTATTGATTTTCTTTTTGCATCTTTTTTTCCATAGAAGTATATCTCTGATTTATCAGGGGCATAATACTCTATCACATCTTTCCAAGTCCATTGGGGCGTATTGACAACTATATATTTTCCAGGATTTATCTCTCCACGTTGGCACATAACAATGATTTTGACCAACACAGATATGTGGATAATATTGGATTCCAAATTTCCATCTGCATCGACGTATATGCTCCCTCCATTTTCTAGTTTTTTAATTAATTCTTTCGTCTGCTGCTGCCCAATGCCCATAACATGTCCAATCCTTAATATGTATACCTTTTTTTGACCCAAAAAACTTTTAATTCTCAATCGATTCTCCACAAATTTCTTTTCTTTTGAAAGAATGTCTTGTTTATATTTTTCTGATAATTTTTCTCCTAAAACACTTATCGAACTTAAATAAATTATTCTCGCATCAGCTCTAGTATATTCGATTATATTATCAATCACACTTTTATTCAACACATGTGATCTTCTGGGGTTCCCATGAGGCGGTTTTGGAGAGGCTTCTTTAGTCAAAATAATAACGTCAAATTCTGGCAATATATTTTTTGCATCTTCCTTTTGAGATACATCAGCAATTCTATATGAAAACCCCTTGGATATTATTCCTGCAGATCCTATTTCACTTTGAATTACGGGGATTATTTCTTGGCCATTTTCTCGTAGAAGTTCTCCCAATTCAATTTCTAACATGGCATCTGCAGAATTGACCCCATTAGAACTTATCAAACCAATTTTCATATGTTCTCACTCTCTGATTTTTCATAAATACTTGTTATGATTTTAGTTACTTCTAAACCTGTCATTCTGTTAATATCCATTGAATCTTTAGATTGGATGGATTCAATGAACTCTGCCCATTTTAAAAAAACCCCTTCTCCAAACGATGTCGCACTATTCCAATTTTCAATTACCACTGCATCCTCTACTCCTTCTTTATATATTTTCAATTTGGAACTTGACCCAGTATGATCAAATTCAACTCTCGCGTTTTGAAACTGAAATTTAGCACTGGCTTCTGCAAATTCAACCCGGCCAATATCATATTTCACTTCTACAATAGAATCCTTTGTAGCCCTCATGTTTGTTTCTACGGATATATCTAACCCATTTTTCCATATAATTTTAGACGTTTCAACAACTATGTCGTATTCTCTTAATATATGTGCAATTTGACTAATGGTGTGGCATCCACTCTCCATCAAGACACCGCCACCAGCCAATCTATAGTTATTCCTATAATGTTCTTTTCCCATTCCTACATTATTGACCAAACCTTCTTTTATTTCTACACTCTCCAATTGTCCAAATATCTCTGATTCAACAATATCTCCCATCTGCTTTGTTGAAGAGAACCACGTTCTCATATAATTGCAGGTCATCTCTTTATTCAACCTAATGAAATCTAGATGGTCCTCTGTATTCTTTGCAAACGGTTTTTCTGAAAAAATTGGTGTCTTTCTCTTAGAAAATTCTTCTATATACTCTCTTCTAACTCCTACTGGTATGGCAAGAAGGACAACATCGCACTCGGGTAAAGTATCTATGCGTTCTTCAATTTGAATCGGAACGCATCCACCCATTTTAGATAATCTTTCTGCCCTATCCATGTCCACATCTGCAATATAACTTATTTCTGTACCGGGGTACTCTGATAAAATTGGCAAATGAATTGATTCTGTTATGTTCCCTGCTCCTATTATTCCAATTTTAATCGTTTCACTATCCCCTTTCCAAAAAATTGTTGAGGGGAGCTTCATACTATGAAATTATCCTCATTGAACTTATAAGCTTTTTTAAAGCCCAACCGAATAAATTCTCCATTTACACTAACCAAAACTCTAATATTTCTGGCGGATTCACTTATAACAATGTCTAAGTCCTCAGATTCAATATCAATCGTTTCTGGTAGTGGTCTAATCTTTTTAGGCACCATATTTGAACTTGGAATTGCTTTCACAGCAAAAATTTTTATTGCACGTTTTCTAGGAACTTACGCTTATGGGGTGGTATCTATTGGAATAATAATTCTTTCAATTTCCACAACCTTTGTTTTACTAGGTCTCCACCATGGACTCGCACGATATTTGCCTAGATTAACCTCGCCCGAAAGTAGGAAAGGGATTCTTATTTCTGCATTTTCCATTACTGTCTCAACATCTTTGATTTTGGGGTCTATGCTGTTCTTTTTTTCAGAACAAATTGCTGTCTTTGTATTTTCAAATGAGTCTCTGTCCCCTATTCTAAAAATATTCGCAATAGCATTGCCTTTCGCAGCATTCACACGGATGGTAGTTGGAGGAATGCAAGGTATTAAACGGGCTTCTACCACTGTGTTTATGAAGAATATAATTCTACCTGTATCTCGGTTCACTTTGTTGATTGTAGTTCTAATATTTGGGATTTCCACAGTTCGAGTAGCTTGGACTTATACATTGGCATATGCAGTGACAGCATTAGTGGGCATCTATGCAATTTATAAATACACTGAAATATTCTATAGAGTCGAACCAGAATACCACTTTAATGATTTAATTAAATTTTCTTCTCCTCTAGCAATTTCCACCATGATGGCATTATTATTCGTTGACGCGGACACAATCTTATTGGCTTATTTCCATACCGCATCAGAAGTAGGAATATATGCTGTTATTTTTCCACTATCTGCTCTTTTAATCGTCTTTCTCAATTCATTTAATTTCTTGTCAATGCCAATTTTATCAGAGTTACACTCACAAAACCAACTCCTAAGAATGAAAGAAATGTACTCCGTAGTTTCGAAATGGATATTCATCCCATCATTCCCCATATTTCTATCTCTTTTCCTTTTTCCTGAGGTAATAATCCAGTTCTTTTTTGGCGATGCTTACATATCAGGTAGTGTTGGACTTTCAATTCTATCCATCGGGTTTCTTTTTAACGCCATCACTGGACTCAATGAAACAACATTACTCGCTATTGGAAAAACAAAATATATCTTATTTAACAGTACCGTCGCGGGAATCCTAAATATAATTTTGAATATACTCCTAATACCCGAGTATTCTTTTATTGGTGCTGCAATAGCGACAACAATCTCTTATATATGCATAAATCTACTTAATTCCATAGAACTTTATTGGATAACTGGGATCCTACCCTTCTCCAAACCTCTTATAAAGCTTGGGACTATTGCAACTTTGGCTGCAAGTTCTATATATATTCTATTTGTAGTTTTATCTCTCAATAATACTGGCTTGTTACTATTATCCATTCTATTCCTATTTATATACTTTTTAGCGATTATAGTATCTGAATCAATTGGCCCCGAAGAGGAACTTCTACTTTCCCATTTTGAATCCCTTACAGGAATAAATTTAAATGGAATCCGTTATATAATTAGTTTATTTTCTTAATAACGCCATTCATATTTCTAGTGTATATTTTATATAATCTCTAACGCTTCTGTTATGTTGCAAGGAAAAATCACCAGAACCGATCTTTTTATGGTCATTCAAAAGTGCATTAAAACATCTCCCCATGAAAGTAACACATTGGAACATATCCAAACAAAGTCATCCCATGTTCGCAACTAGGCGATATGAGGATGAACTTTTTTCTGGAATGGGGTCTCTAATGCCTGGATGTGTGAGTCGTGTATTCCGCCGTGAAAGCAAAATTATGGGTTCCACTGCATTATCTTGGAAGCTAGACTATCGGACTCACAATTCTGATATTGTACACGCAACTTTTCAGACAATTGCTCCTGCAATTTATTTTTCAAACCCTAGTAAATTCATTGTAACAGTGCATGATATACTTCCGCTTATATCTGATAGTAATCATGATATTTCTACGAAAATTCAATGGAAATTAACTCCCTCTGCACTTAAAAAATCTGATGGTATAATCGCAATATCAAATTTCACCAAAAAAGAGATTCTAAGCCATCTAGATATCGACCCATGCATTATACATGTAGTCCATCAAGGCGTGGACCATTCAGTCTTTTACCCAATGGAAAAAATAGATTCTAGGGCCAAACTAGGATTAGACCCCGAAGGGATCTATATTCTGGTGGTGTCCTCTAATCAAAGGCATAAGCGCATGGATATCGTGGGAAAAATTTTACATGAAATCCGCAAAATAAACCCCAAAATACAATTATTAAAAATTGGATATGGGGGCCATCTGCCTCTCGATGGAGTTATAAATATGGGCTGGATTCCTGAAAACAAATTACCATTATTATACAATTCTGCAAATCTTTACTTGCATACTTCCGATTATGAAGGATTTGGACTTCCCATCTTGGAATCTATGGCATGTGGAGTCCCAACTGTGGCAAATGATCGTGCAAGCATACCTGAAATTCTTGGCCCAAATGAAGCAATCGATATGAACAATGTTAAAATTTCCAAATTATGCAGTCATATTCTTAGCAAAATGGATGTGGAAACAGATGTAAAAGCTCTAGAACGAAGTAACAAGTTTTCTTGGGAAAAAACTTCAAAGGAGACTCTCAAAGTATATGAAAAGGTGTTTGAAATTTGAGAATTATAAATCTTTCACTTCTTAGGTTAAATGACCATCATAGTTATTATGGCGGTGCAATTGGCAGCATTGGTTATGAATTGTTATCTTCAATTGCTAGTATAAAAAACATAGAAGTAATCTCATTTTCTCGTGGAACTGATCTAATCCACCCTATAAACCCATCTCTTAAATTAATCACTGTAGATTCTTTCAATGAAGTCAAAAATCTTATTGGAAATTACACAGATGATTCTACAGAAACAATACTGTCTCATTTATATTTCCATGAGCCAGAATACACGCCTCTTGCAAAATTTGCAAAAGATTCCAATTTCCCTTTCCTAATCGGCATGTGCGAAACACCACATCCTCGTTTAAGCGATGAAGTAAACGGGATATTGAAGTCTCCAACTCTACGAAAAATAGGCAAATCTTTCCTATATATGCCAAAATTCAAGAAAACTCTATCTTCTCCAGATAGACTTATAACTGTAAATGAACACGCAAAACAATACTATTCTAACAATTTGCCTATCGAAAATATAGGGGTAATACCTTATGGTGTCAATCAGAACATATTCTCCCACGCTGAATTTCCAACTTCACCGCGCATTTTAGTTGTCAGTCGTTTAATCCAGAGAAGGAATATCGATTCACTCATAAACGCATTACCTATTATTATCAAAGAAGTACCAGACGTCCAAATAGATATAGTTGGTGAGGGCCCTCAACGTTCTATTCTAGAATACAAGTCATCTCAAAATGGAACTAAACCATATGTGCATTTTCATGGAAACGTTTCTGCAGAACAACTCGTAGCTCTCTATAAATCTTGCACTGTATTCTGCCACCTTTCACAATCTGATGGTTGGAATCAACCTGCACTAGAAGCAATGGCAACTGGAAGGCCAGTTATCAGCATGAACGAACCTCACAATAGTATGATTATAGATGGGATAACTGGATATTTATTACATTCCACAGAAACAAGCGATCTTTCTGAAAAGCTTATTCAAATTTTGTCAGACACAAAACTATCATCTCAAATGGGTAACTATGCCTATGATATAGTTTCAACTAACTACAGTCTAGATGTCGTTTCTCAGAAATATGCAGAAGAGTTCAGGAGTCTAATATAATATGCAAGAAAAAATCAACAAAACTATATCTCTATTTTTTTCAAATATAGGTGCATTTGATATAGATATAATATCTGATTACTCATCGAAAAATAATCTATCCATCCTTCTCCACGATCATGGCCTTGATCTCCCAAAAATAGATCAAGAATTATTTGCTTTCAACACTATTCTAACTGAACTTAAAAAAATATCCCTGACTCTGCAGGAAAAAGATATCAAGTTTGTAGTTATAAAATTCCCGTATCTATTAAAATTATCCAGCGACATAGATATCCTGGCAATTGACAGAACCAATCTATCAACAAGTCTGGAATCAATTGGATACTCAATAGAGGATGATTCTGAGCCTCATAGGAGTACTTATGTAAAAAAAGTAAATGGTGTTAGAGTGTCGATCGATGTACATCATCATTTATCGTGGCGCAGGGTGTGCTATGTAGATTCTCAATCTATTATTGACCAATCTCAAGAAAGATTCATAGATGGTGTATCGATACCTTCTCCAGCAACGCATCACGACCTGTTAATAACTGCAGCCCACAGCGTATTCAAACATAATCAAATTTCCTTATTCGACATCCTGCATACTTTGTATTTACAAGAACTACTTGAGGACTCATCAAATGAATATTTAGATCTAAATTCATTAGCAAAAAATTATCACTGGAAATCAGAATTTAAATACTATCTGGACTTTGTATCTTCTATGAAAAATCATCTTTACACGCCTCTGGATGAAAATTCTTCGATTCTAAAGCTTCCTCACCAATTTAATTTAAGGACTGTTGTATCCATCCGACTTTTAAAAATATTGCGATCATTTTCATTTAAAAAACCTTTCAACACATTAATTCAAATATATGCTTATTCTTTTGATTCGGTACAATTCCTTGTAGAAGAAAACCTTGGAATATCCATGAGGCCATTTTTTGATTTTTTAACCCGGATAAAAAAAAACTCATATAGTTTTTTTTTGTATTTGAACAGCAGAAAATAATCTTTGTCGTTACTATGTATTAAATTTCATATAAAAAATGTATGGGAGATTCAAATGTCGATTGAACGATTTCAATAGAATCTTATATTCTGCTAACTTAATCACGAAATAGAATGCACCTCCGACCCAGTGAGCAAGTAGTAACCTCTATAGCCAAAGAAAACGCTACAAATTCATTTCCTCTCCCTGCCCCACTGCCTGAACAGTTTATTAAAATAAATCATCTTTCCGCTATACTAAGAGATCTGGGGTACGATCTTCCTCATTTTTCAGATAAAAAAACTGATATTTTTATCCTAACAGAAGTTTCTCGTATAATAAACGAACTTGATAGTTTTGGAATCAAATCTGCTGTTATCAAATCACTTCCTGTAGTGGCAAAACCTATTGGAGATATCGATATACTAGTGAGCGATTTAGAAAAAGCCGGAGAAGTCTTAACCAACAACTCATATGATGTCAGTGTAGATCCAGATCCTCATAAACTCCTATGTCTCTCAACTATAGATGGTATCCTTGTAAATATCCATCTCCATGGGGAAATAGCATGGAGAAAAGTGATATATTTAGACCCAATTGAAACACTAAACTCAATACAAACTCGTACTTTTTATGGAATGAATTTCCCTGTAGTTTCTCCGGAATTTGAAGTTTTAATCATAGCAGCACATATGCTATATGAGCGTGGAAATATGAGGGTAAGCCTGCATAATGTACTAGAACTTTCATTATTATTTTCATCTAATAATGTCTCCACAAAATTTCTCATAAAAACTGCATCTAAACATGGTTGGATGGAATCACTCTGTATGTTTTTAAATGCTTCAAGTTCAATTAATTATCAACTCTTTGAGGAATATTTTGATATTTCAGATCCAGAATTAATCAAACATAAGTATCAACCCTCTTATGATCCATTTTTCTTTAATTGGAACTTTACCATCCGAAAAATGATCCAAATACGTGCAAGGAAGGTATTCAATGATTTAGTTTCTAGAGATCTCGATGCAATTTCAAATGATTTCAGCGCATATCCTCGGGATATCCTTAAAGTGTTCACAGAGCGTTATGGTGTAATAAATACTAAAAGGAGGTTTTACAAATGGAAGAATATTATTCAATCCACAATCTAGTTACTGTAAAATCAAACATAGGTCTTCCAATACCTAATTATTTTTCATGCCCGCCAATATCCCAACCCGATTTAACTGTCACCCAATGTGACATGAATCAGTATGATGTCCCTAGGTCCGATAAGAAAAAAAGAAAAGACTATGCAGTTTGGAAACAAGAAAACTCTCTTGTAATTGATTACGAATCTCTAGACTTGAAAATCTCTCTCAGTGACCTATCCGGTAATACTGAAATATGTGTTACAGATGGATTTGTAAATAGATCAAAAAAACATATAAATACCTTGGTCAATCTAATCATTCAATTAAAACTTCTTGAAAAGGGATATTCATTTTTACATTCTGGATGCCTTACTTCTGATAACGGGGCAATTATAATCCCTGCGATGGGGAGTACTGGAAAAACTTTCACCACACTTTCCCTCGTTGATGGCAAAACCCGTCTTTTTATGTCAGATGATCTCTCAATTATCGGAAAATCTGGAAATGTATTTTCATACCCCGGGAAGATTGGAACTGGGCCTTATGTTCTTGAAAACCAAGCTCTACCTGAATTATCTGTTAACTCACTATTCAGTAGTAAACTTGCACGAATACCTCTGATATCTTTGATATTCGGCAAATTCCCTTGGCTATATAAATCTAAAAATCTTGAAATGCCAGAACATCTCATCGCGGATGAATCTGTATGTTCTTATCTATTTCTTATCGTTGGAGGGTCTGAAAACTGTGCATCACCCATATCCTCTTCCGATGCAGTATCTAGGGCAATAATCCAGCATTTAGATACTCACAATTTATTCGGAAGCTTCATTTTAAATTACTATGCCTATTTCTTCGGTTACGATCTCATGAAAAAAGCAGATGGCATGCGTCAAATTTTACTTTCTGGATTATCTTCAACAAAATGCTTCGAAATCAAATCAAACGATCTTTCTCAATATCCGTTACTAATTCTTCAAAATACTGAAGAATCTTAATTTTTATAATTCAACTTCATTTTGAATCAAACGGTGAAAACCATCAACATCATTCGCACAAACTTCATAACAATTTGAGTTAGTCATTGCATCCTCTATTATTTTCTTTTCTAGCTCAAAAATATTTGCAGAATCAAAACCTGTATAATATGAATAGAAATTCAAAGAATAAATTCTAAATGGGTCGATAAGTTCTGTTGTTGTCATAAGCAATTTTTGCACTGCAACCGAAGAATCAATTTTTGAAATTCTATTATCTTTCGAAGACCGTAACAGAAATACATTATTGATTTTTCCAGTTTTCGAAATAAATTTTTCTGAAATATCTATTCTCTTACTGATTTCAAAATTAACCACGGCCTCAAGTCCAAATAATAGTAACTGGTGCTTAGCTATCCATTTCTTCCATTTAGGATGCTTGTGATCAACAATTTTTCCTGTTAATGTGTATGGTGAAATTCCAACAGAAGTAGGGTATGAATATGCCCGCCCATCTCCTGATATTATAGTCAAATCATCAGACATAAATTTCTTATCTCTGCCATCCACTATTGAAAGAACAGTCGACGTCTTCCCTGTATCCCTCATGCCCGAAATAAGGTGGCAATCCTCTCCACTTGAAATGCACCCAGAATGGACGAAAGTATGGCCACTTTGAATAAATTTAAATAATAAAACAGTATTGAATAAGTTTGTAAGATCTCCAAATCGTTTGAAACCTTTCGTAAAAGATATTCTAGTATTACCACTGAGATTTTCAATTAGGAGTTTAACATTTAAAAGAGGCAATCTATAATCAATTGCCAGTCTATGTTCATCATGCCCCATGAAAAAAATACTACAACGGTACATTTCATTTTCAGAAAAAGGTAGTAAAGTGGATTCTTCTATAACATCTATGTCTATTGGTCCTGACATGTCAGATAAATCCACTCTAAAATACTCTGGAACCGGCAAATCAACATTTGTTCGAATATTTACGATATCATGAATCGAGTAATATTGGTAACCATTTTGAGAAACATGCGGCATATCTATTATTACTGTGCTATACGACAACCTTATAGTTAGCCTCTACGATTTCTCCTTTGGAACATACTCGAAGATATATTAAAATCCGAAGTCAAATTAAAACTGTATCTGAACTTACTAAGGAACAAACACTATGTTATTCTGTGCTATCATAATCCCTACTTTAAATGAAGAAGCCCAAATTGGAAATTTAATTCAGAGCCTAAAAAGTGATGCTTACCCCCATAAAACTATCATCATCGTAGATGGGGGTTCAACAGACAAAACCGTTGAAATAGCGGAAACCAATGGGGCAACTGTTATATATGAAACGGGTGAACAAAAATCTCTCCCCTTGGCAAGAAATCAAGGGGCAAGACATGCTATAAACGAATACAAAGCTGATATTTGTTGCTTCATTGATGGGGATCTAGTCCTGAGTCAAAATTTCATATCCCATGCAATGACTCATTTCAATACTGATCCAAAAATTGTTGCAGTCAGGACTGTAGCAAATTCGATTAGGGATTCATTTCTGATGAAATCATATTCTCCTGTGGAGGATATAGTTCAATTAATCGACACACAAAGCAATTCTCCACCTCCTCCTGCGCATTTTTATCGTTCTGATATGTTTGAAATTGCAGGTGGATTCGAGCCACTTGGGTTCAGGGAAGATTGGACCTTCTATAACAAAGTACGGAGTATTTCAAAACAATCTGGGGGTGTAATAGTACTGGAAGAAAAATGTGTTAGGTATGGGCGATTTAATTCTATCACTGAAATTTTCAAACAACAGGAATGGTATGGTCGGACATTCTTTCCCTATTTGAAATATGCTGGCTTGAAACGTGGGCTACGAGATCTTTCAATTCTTGCACCAATCTTTTATGTTTTAGGAATTTTATTTGCTATAATTATTTTTATAGTCACAAAAAATGAATCTATACTGGTATTTGGAATTCCTTTCTGTTTAAAATCAATTAAAATACTATTTGAGAGTATAAAATACAAATCTGTGTACATTTTGCCACATTTCCTCCTCAATTCACTTGGAAATTATTTTTTCATAGCAGGAATGATCAAATATCTAATCGGCGATACAAGGTTGTCCCGAGGAGTCGATTAAGTCCTCAAAATATCTGCTTATCAACTATGAAAAAATATTCAAACTACTTGGGCACAATATTACCCAATTTAATCTCTATCTGGGGGAGGCTATGTGGTGCATTCGAGTATCAAATTATAGCAAATATAATAGGGACATGGGTCACCTTAAACGGGGGAAAAATTGTGTCACATGGGGTCGATCTAAACGTAAACAATCCCCAGATTACTAATTCTGTTAAATATCATCTTTTCTCTCAAAAATACGAGGAACAAGAGTTCAATTTAATCACGAAACATTTTCAACAGGATTTAGATGTTGTAGAATTTGGAGGAGGTATCGGTTTCATTTCCTGCATTATAGGGAAAAAAATCAATCCACTTAATAAGCAGATTGTGGTTGAACCAAATCCGAATATATTGAGTTTACTAAAATCAAATAAACTTTTAAATAATTGTAATTTTGAAATAATCCCCTATGCATATTCTTCACACGTATCCAATGTCATGTTGGATATAGGTGGCCCATTTGAATCCAATCATATAACAACTACATCAAAGACTACAGTTGAGGTTTCAACAATTAATCTTCTAGAGATAGTTAAGAAATATGACTTGAATCAATTCTTTCTAGTTGCAGATGTGGAGGGAAAAGAGTTTGATCTCATACAAAAAGAATTTAAAATTATATCTGCACATTGCCCTATGGTTTTAATAGAATTCCATGATAAATTTGGTTCAATGAAATCTATGATTGATATATTTATTCATGGTGGATACTCTTATGAAATGCAGGAAAATACTTGCATTTTCATCCGAAAATAATCTTCAGATCACTCATTATTTCTAGTAAGTTTCACAATGGCATCATTAAATTTTTGAGCTTGATTTTTCTCGGTTAACCCTGATACCTGCTCCCTGTGAATATTTCCAGTTTTAATCCTATCATTTTCACTCATACTATACTGTCTTTTGATGCCTTCATACAAGCCATCAACTGTAGCAGAAACAACTTGATTTTTTGGGACGAGGTTCTTAGTGCCAACTTGATCGGTCACAATTGTCGGGGTTGCGGAAAGCATAGCCTCCAAGCTAGCAACTGGAAATGCATCTGATTTTGAAGGCTGAACATAGACACTAGCTCTGCTAAGTATGTCTGCTAATTCATCAACAGAAACATTTCCTGGAGTCCATACATATTTCTCCTCAGAATATTTTTCATTTTCATGTCCCGAACCCACAATGATCAATTTGGCAGTCGAATCTACTCTGTCTATAATTTTTCTAAACGATTCATTCAACAGAGCATAATTTTTTGAATCTCTATTATTTCCAATCGAAACAACTGTAAAATTTTCCTGGCTAGAATTGGGCTTTAAACTAACCAAAGAACTATATTTTTTATCATCTATTGGTGGGTGCACAACCTCATGTCTAATATGTCCTATATGTGGCTCGCACCATTCATATGCAAGATCACTAACTGCGATGCATCCATCTATGGATCTATTTACAAATGGCTTGATAAGTTTCCATACATGCCTAGTTTTCTTATTCTGCAATGTATAAAACGTCTCATCAGCAGCCAAATATATGCATTTTGACCTCCTGTTTTTCGCCGTTTTATGGACCATCATTGTTTGCAATACAGACGAACCCTCTGCAACTATTACATTGTATTTATTTGAAATTTCAATCCCTGTCATAGCACGTCTAAAAATATTCTTTATGCCTGGTCCTCTTCTGTTATTATCTCTAAATCTGCCTTCAAAATGCATGTATTCGCAATCAATAGAATCTCCAAAAACTCTATGGGCTGGGTGTGGGCTATCTCCCTGATAAATCATACACGCGGGGTTAATACCTATATTTTTTCTCAATGTCATTTTTATTTCCTTAATTTTATCCTAACACCTAACACAGGTACCATCAGTCTAAATTTTTATGATGTTTATTCTATCTATATTTACCAACCTTACTTAATTTATCCACTGATTTCTAACGTCATAAGGTTTTTCCAGTCTTGCTGGAGTTATTAACTATGAAACGTACGCTTTTGGTCAACCCTTTATTTGTTAAACTTCAACACTTAATTGAAAAGCGATATGTAGGAATTTCTCTTATTTTTTTATTTTTATTTATGTTTTGGGTTAGGATGCGATCCTATACTTCTTTTTTCATAGAAAATCAAATATATCTAGCAGGAAATGATCCTTGGTATCATCTCAGGATGGTAAACTATACTATATTAAATTGGCCATCAACAATGCCTTTTGATATTTGGACCAATTTTCCCTATGGGACTCATGTGGGTCAATTTGGAACTCTATATGACCAAATCATAGCCACTATCGCACTTATTATTGGCTTGGGAAATCCATCTGTTGAAACTGTTCTAAACATACTCATAGTCACCCCCGCAATAATTGGGTCATTAATTATAATCCCAACATATCTCATCGGAAGGCATTTTTCTGGAAAAATTGGGGGATTATTCTCGGTTATACTTCTCTCTCTTTTACCCGGTACAGTTCTCCATAGGGGATTGGCAGGATTCGCAGATCACCATGTAGCGGAACCATTTTTTCAATCTCTTGCGATTCTAACGTTAATATTCTCATTAACTATCTGTATGAAAGACCGGCCCGTCTGGGGACTAGTAGAAACACGTGACATAAACCGTTTAAAAAGACCTCTCTTTTGGGGCATTTTAACTGGTTTTGCAACACTAGTTTATCTTTGGATATGGCCACCAGGGGTACTGTTAATCGGTATTTTCGCGTTGTTCTATCTCTTTCAATCCTTCCATGATCATATCTCTGGATTAAACCTGGATTACATAGCATTTATTGGTACTACAAGCATGCTTTTTGTTGGCATTGCACTTCTTTTTTCTGTAGATATACCTAACCCTGATCACTTAACGTCTGGTCTTAATTTTAGAGTCACAACATTTTCACTTCTCCATCCTCTGCTCGCATTTTCACTGGCTATAGCTTGCTCCTTTTCAGCATGGCTCTCCCGTTTTTGGAAACATAATAGTTTATCTCGGTGGAGTTATCCACTTGCAATTTTAATTCTTTTATCTGTTCTATCATTAGTTTTTTATCTACTTTTCCCCGACGTATTTGGAATCATACGAAGAAATATAATTAGAACTTTTGGATTCAACATATCTGAAGGGACTAAGACCATAGCAGAAGCACAATCAATGTTATCTCTTTCAGATCCTTCATCTGGTATCAGCTGGGTCGATGTCATTCGTAGGGAATATGGATTTATTTTCTTCACTGGACTTTTTGCACCTATATTGGCACTGATAAACTATCGAAATAAAGAAAAATCTAAGCCAGGAATGTTACTGTTATTCACATGGTTTTTTGTAACTGGTGTGTCGGCATTCACACAGGTTAGATTCAACTATTATTTCGCAATACCTCTTGTGATATTGAATGGATATGTAATAGCGCATATATTTAATCTATTTAAATTATACCAATTCAAGTCTATCACTCTCCGTAAAATTGGTGTCATTTTTATTGTATTTTTATTATTCTTAGTTCCACTTGCCATTCCAATGCAGATTGGGGGGACTGAATCAAACCCAATCCAATCATCTACTGTATTTAATATTTCAGAAGATATCCCTGTGGGGGATGTAGTCTACTGGGATTCTGCATTGCAATGGATGAAAACAAATACTCCTGCTGAAGGTACCTATGGGGGGTCATCCAACAAAATCGATTATTACGCGACAATTCAACAAAACCATTTAGGGCCTAGTGGGGCTGGGGACTTTGAATATCCTCTTGGGGCTTATGGGGTTATGTCTTGGTGGGATTATGGCCATTGGATCACTTTAAGGGCAGAAAGAATTCCTGTAGCCAATCCTTTCCAAGAAGGTGCTGCAATTGCAGCAAATTATTTACTTTCTCAGAGTGAGTTGGAATCCGAAGAAATACTTGAAACTCTAAACGAAGGTTCTGGCGTAAGATATGTAATGTTAGATTGGCAAATTGTATCTCCTGGGGTAAAACTTTATGCACCTACAATATTCAAAGATGGTGTATCCCAATCCGATTTCCAACAACTTTTATTTCAACAAACTGGGCAAAACACTTATTCTTTATATCACCTCCTTCACCCATCTGCGTATTACAAAAGCCAAATGGTGCGGCTTTACCATTATCATGGAAGTGCAGCAAACCCCCTGCCACTAGTTATTGATTGGGAACCCATACCTGGATTTGACCCAGAATACAATAAATCTGAACCCGTTGGAGAATCTTCATTTCATACATTCTCTACAATGAAAGAGGCAGAGTTTTTCGTAGATAACACGCCAACTTCTCAAATAGGTGGGATAGGCACGTTCTCCACAGAATCAATTTCCGCACTTGAACACTATAGGTTGGTATATGCTTCACCGGATGTAATTCAAATTTCTCCATATTATGTCCACACTGATTCTTCATGGGTCAAAATTTTCGAACGAGTGCCTGGTGCAAAAATCACAGGTATTACCTCTCCAAATTCAGTTATAATGGCAAAAGTTACTATGAATGTTCCTACAACAACTTCCGAATTTGATTACATTCAATATGCAACTTCTGATTCTTCAGGAAAATTCTCCATGACCCTTCCATATTCAACCACAGGATATGGCGAATATGGCCCTCAAAACGGGTACACGAACACCAATGTACGTTCTACGGGTCCTTATGCTTTCTCAGTTAATTCTGGGGATTATTACCAAACAGACACGTGGTCTGTCCACATACCTGATTCTGCAGTAAATGGAATTGAAAATAATATCTATGTTGAATTGAAATAAACCAATTGAAAGACTTCCAAAATGACTCAAAATAATTCAAATCCTACAGCTAAAAAATCTTCATTTCCAAAGTTAGATATCTATTTCAAAGGAATTTTAATGGGATTCGCAAATATCATACCTGGACTTTCTGGGGGTACAATTGCACTTATAATAGGCATATACGATCGCCTTATTTCTTGCATTTCAGGATTTAATTTATATCTCTTATATAATCTTATCTCAATTAAAAATCCTTCATGGAAAAAAAACTTACAAGCCTCATTTGAAAAATTAGATCTACCTTTCTTAATCCCTTTATTTCTTGGAATGCTGACATCAGTATTTTTACTATCTACTATAGTATCTTTTATTTTTTCCAATTTCAGATCATTTTCAAATGCATTTTTTCTTGGAATTTTATTCGTATCTTTAATCCTTCTACGTTCAGAATTTCATCCAGATTCTCCAACTAGGATCCTCTTAATCATGGCTGCATTTTCATTATCTTTTTTTCTATCAGGTAACATTTCAAATATTCAAAATTCACCTGGGGTTTTTGTAATTTTTATGGCAGGGGTTATGGCAAGTTTCGCAATGTTACTCCCTGGGCTATCGGGAGCAGCGCTACTTTATCTTATTGGGATGTATGAGTTCATTGTCTTAACTTTCAACAAACTTTTATTTTCATTACCTGTTTTATTAACTGGTAATTATCATTATTTAATCCAACCCACATCCACTCTCGCAATATTTCTTTCTGGTCTTATAGTTGGAATTATCAATTCAGCAAAAATAGTCAATTTTTCTCTATCAACTGATCGAAAAACTACGATGACTGTACTAATTAGTCTCATGGCAGGGTCTTTTCGTTTCCCTGCTAATGAAATCATAGATCATATTCCTTCATTTAGTTTAAATTCAATTATATTGATTTTATTATTTTTTTCTTTAGGAATTTTAGTTCCTTATTCCTTCTCGCATTTTTATGTCTCTCTGGAACAGTCTTAATTTTAATTTTAGCAACATCTGCACGTTGGCCTTCTATGTTCGATTAATTTTACTTACCAAACGACAAGCTCATTTCCCCTGAATAAATAGTTTTTTTGTCGTGAATTTTCCAATAGCCATCGACATAGACGGAACTATGTCTAGAGAAGATAGATCAATAGAAGGTCGGGTTTTAGATTATCTTAGGCGATGGGAAGGTACAATTGTTATAGCAACTGGAAAAGCATTGCCTTACCCAATTGCTCTTTGCGAATTTATAGGGATTAATATACTCGTAGTTGCGGAAAATGGGGGTGTAATAGTCCATGAAAATGATATAATATTAACTCATGACACTTCCTCACTTTTAGAATTTGATCGCGTGTTTAGAGGTGAAGGTTATAATTATGGGTGGCCTGGGTCCGATTTGGTCAATCGCTGGAGGCTCACAGAAATAGCAGCATCGCATGATGTTTCTTTAGAGCTTCTAAAACAATACGCTGATCCATTTGAACTAGATATTGTGGATAGTGGATATGCGTACCATATAATTTCTCGTGGAATTAACAAGGGCGTTGGACTAAAAGCAATCTCTGATAGATTGCATCTCAGTGTTTCAGATTTCATTTCAATTGGAGATTCTGAGAATGACATCCCGCTATTTCTTACCACTGGTGATTCTTACGCAGTATCAAATGCACCTCCCAATGTACAAGCCGCAGCAAAACATGTCACTTCCCTTCCAAACGCTTCAGGACTGCTAGAAGTATTGACTTCCCTGTCTAAAAAATAAGTTTATCCCTTTCTTATTTGAATAAATCCATCTCGCCACTCTTTAAATTCCATATCTACCCAATCCTCATCAAATTTTTCAATGCATGAAATTTTATACGGGCTTAATTCCTTTACCCTCAAAACCATTTCTTGAAATATCTCTTCTGAAGTTTTAACTATGAGTATGCATTCATTTTCAGTCTGCACATCCCCCTCCCACTCATAAACGGATTTGCACTCTATTATATTAACGCAAGCTGCAAGTCTCTCTTTAACAATTTTATTTGCAATTTCTTCAGAAATTTCTCTTGGAACTGTTATGTATCCTGTCGCCATTAAATTATTTCTATAATTGGTTTATGAGTGCCTGTTATATCCCATTCATGCATGCAAAACCTCTCTCCTTTTTTTAAATCCCCATCTACAATTTTAATTTCCCAATTTTCACTCTCCCCATTCCATTCATCATTTCTACCACATAACATGCATTCGCGATTAGTCGGCGGGCATAAACGAACCTTATCGGACATATATACTATGTATATATCTTTATCCTATTTAAATAAATCTCCTTTATCGAAACATGTAAACCACCGGAAGGTTAATTATTTTTATGATTTCTGGGACCTCTCCCGGTTCCATCACTATAATTGGAACTTCTCATGTTTCAATAGAAAGTGCAGATTTAGTTGAAAAAATAATTGAACAAAAACAACCAGATATTGTTGCAGTAGAACTTGATCAACTCAGATACAAACAACTTTGCGGAGATCAGCCAAAAGAAATAGTCCCTACTCATTTTCTCAGAAACAAAGCAATTTTTCAATTTATAGCATATTGGTTACTTTCGACTGTCCAAGCCAAAATAGCAAAACATTTCGGTGTTACTCCCGGTGTAGATATGAAGTCTGCAATAGAAACAGCAAAAACCAACAACATAGAAATAGCATTAGTAGACCGAGACATTCAAATCACAGTTAACCGATTTTGGAACAACTTGTCTTTTAACCAAAAAATAAAATTAATCTGGGAGCTTCTATCTACAATCTCAATTTTCAATTCTTCATTTACCTCCGAAGAAACTGATTTTTTTGATACAGAAAACGCCGATATTGTTGAAGCAATGCTTCTCGAGTTCCGTAAATTTTCACCCCTTGGTGCCCAAGCCCTTATAGATGAAAGGGACGCTTATATTGCTCATCAATTATTGATTTTATCCTCCACTGGAAAAAACATAGTTGCTGTTGTAGGTGCAGGGCACATTTCCGGAATAAAAACCTATATTTCAAACCCAAAAAAACTTCCTTCGCTCGAATCCCTTGTAAAAATACATCATTCACGTAAATTTCCAATTTTGAAGTTTATTGGCTATTCAATTTCAATAGCATTCATTTTATTTTTCGTCTTACTGTTGATGGCAGGTGTCCAAAATACATTCTTGCTTAAATTATTCATTTCTTGGGTACTTTTCAATGCAATATTTGCATCCTCTCTAGCTAAACTTGCAGGGGCACATTGGCAAAGTGCCCTCGTAGGGGGACTAGTTGCTTGGGCAACTAGTCTAAACCCATTCCTCGCTCCAGGGTGGTTTGCCGGATACATAGAACTCAGGTATATTTCTATATCATTGTCAGATCTTGAACGACTCCGCGAATTATTTTCCACTAACGATGTGGGTGTTTTACATTTCCTATCTCAATTACATAGCGTACCTCTATTCAAATTGATTCTAATTGTTGCAATGACCAACATTGGAAGTCTCATCGCTAGTTTATTATTCCCCTTCATAATTATCCCTTTAATTGCACCGGAAATAGGTGGAATTTCTGTACTTTTCGACATGCTTTTATTGGGTATTGAAAATATATTTCAAATATTCTTTAATTCAATTCTCCCATCTTTGTAAGGCAATTTCAATATCTTATTTATCAGGTTATTATCGAAGATTTCTTTACTATTGCAAACTGCCACAAATCTATGGAACCTCCAATTGAGCTTACCTATGCCTCATCAGGAGTGGATATACTTGCTAGCGAAGCTGCAACAAAAGCTTTACTCGATTCTATAGGTGGTATAGATCAAAATAGTTTTGCAGGTATGTTGGATATAGGCGATTCTTACCTAGCAGTATCTACGGACGGAGTCGGAACAAAAATTCTGGTTGCAGAATCTCTATCTGATTATTCTACCATTGGCATCGATTGCATCGCAATGAATGTAAACGACCTAATTGCTGCAGGTATCAAACCGCTTGCATTTGTAGATTATTTGGCCATGGGCACTCCAAATAAAGAAATTTCTCGTCAAATTGGACTGGGCCTAGCTTCAGGAATTCAAGAAGCTTCAATTACTCTCTTGGGTGGGGAAACTGCAATCATACCCGATATAGTTTCTGGTGTCGACCTCGCTGGAACTTGCATTGGAATTTCTTCAAAGAAGGATGTATTTAGCTCAAAAGCAAAATCTGGAGATGTACTTGTAGGTTGGGGGTCTAGTGGTCTACATTCAAATGGATATACGCTTGCAAGAAATGCAATTCTAACAAATTTTGAATATTCGCACTGCTTGGCTAATTCTACTCAAACTATCGGGGAGTTACTTTTAAAACCCACGCGTATCTATTCCAATCTATTGCCATTCTTACAAGGGCAAAAAGTGAATGCAGCTGCACACATTACTGGGGGTGGGTGGTCAAATATAAAACGAATGGGGGACTCTTTAAATTATGTCATCGACAATCCTCTGGAATGCAACCCAATTTTTGATTTTATTCAAGAAACTGGAAACATTTCAGACAAAGAGATGTATGGCACATTCAACATGGGGATGGGGTTCGTGGCATCTCTCCCTGAAAAAAATGCCGTCAATCTTTCAAAATCCACTGGAGGGACAGTTATAGGCCATGTAACATCTGGATCTGGAAAAATATTTTTCAATAATATGTCTATTTAATCATTTCACCCTCATTTCCGCCAATTTTCTAAAATAAATTCCAATCAGGTAACTATATCTTCAAATTTTTTGTATCCCTTGATGTCAACGCCATTTTTTGTAATAACTGCTACATATATTCCATCCCCACTAGCTGTGTCTCTTTGGCTAGCACTTCTAATTGCATTAGCCGCAACTTTCACTGCTTTTTTATTGCTCATGCCTTCTTTATATTCATTTTCAAGCACTCCATATGCCAATTGCATTCCACTCCCTGTGGATACATAATTATCTAACATAACTGCACCCCCAAGGTCCAAACTATATACGTAATTACCTCCTTCATCTACTCCCCCTAGTATTGGGGAAATCATATACTGCCAATTACCTCTAAGGAAATTCCCCGACAACGTAGCAAGGGCTTTAATACTCATTTCTTTTCCCCTTCTCATGGAGTATAGATTTGTTTCAGCTTTCAAAGAGCGAATAAAAGCTTGGGCACCTCCTACAGAACCACACATTGTAACTGCAGCTGTTGGATGAACTTGTTCCACTTTCTGAACATCCTTACTAGCAACAAAACGACCACCAAAACTAGCTCGCATGTCTGTGGCCATCACGACCCCCTCATTAGTTGTTAAACCCACTGTAGTTGTACCTGTTTTGACTACGTTATCTACCTCATTCCCACTTAATTTTTGAGATGTGGTTTCTCCCAGTTCCGGAGCATATGGGTTAGAAAACAATTTCATTCTTGTGTTGATTCTTGGATCAATGTGCGGGGTAGTAGTCATATATCCATTGCTACTCATTCCTACACATAAAACTCCAACGTTTTGTGTACCTGTGTTGTGCTAAATCAACCTCAATTCATACCGGAAAGGCTTATCTATAACTCTCAGTTATTACCTTCATGGAGTTGCCCTCCCCTCGTTCGTTAAAAAACAAGCGGGTAGAACTTGGTTTAACTCAAAATGAACTTGGAATTAGGGCTAGAGTATCTCAACCACTGATAGCCAGAATAGAGGGCGGGGACGTGGATCCAAGACTATCTACGCTCCGAAGAATTGTAAATGCCCTGGACGCGGAATCTGGGACGATAGTTCGTGCAGAGCATTTAATGCATAAAACTATTATCAGCGTATCTCCCAAAGAAACGGTTCAAACCACAATCCGTCGGATGCAAGAAGCTGGTTATTCTCAATTACCAGTCATCCTAGATGGTTCTTCTGTAGGTTCTATAAGTGATTCTAATATAATCAAATCGCGTGAAAAACATGCTGATATCAGTGAGTTATTGGTTTCAGAAATCATGGGTGAAAGTTTTCCAACAATAAGTAAAACCGCAACCATGGATGAAATATCTAGTTTACTTTATCATTACAAAGCAATCGTAGTTATGGGTTCTGGTGATGCAATTGGGATAATTACCCAATCCGATGTTGCGGCACACATAGGTTCAGAAAAATAAGTTTAATATTATTCAACTACCGTGTTCCATTAAAAATTCTTTCTATGGTCTCGAAAGTATCTGCTTGTTTCAATTCTTTATCTTTTCTTATTGCAACAACCCGTGGGAATCTAAGGGCATACCCCGAAGAATAATTCTGCGAACGTTGTATTTCTTCATAACCAACTTCTAAAATAGTTGTTGGGGCCAAAACAACATATTTTCCAACTTGAGTTTCTATACTGGGACTTAATATTTCTGTAAGCTCTTGTAGTTGTAAATCAGTGAGGCCTGTCCCAACTCTGCCTATCTTTTTATATTCTATTCCTGAATCCGAATTCGAGCCAATAACTGACATCTCAAACGTTCCTAAAAACTTGGCTCTTCTGCCCTCTCCCCATTCAGCACCAGTTATTATGCAATCCAAAGTAGACACTCCTGGTTTGCATTTCAACCAATTTTTTCCACGTTTACCTGGATTGTACAACGATCCTGGGTTCTTAAGCATAATTCCCTCAAAACCTTTTTCCAACGATATTTTATCTATTCTTTTTATCTCTGAAACTTCATCAACCAACCAAAAAGATGATATTCCATTTGAAAGTGCAGTTTCAAGGCATGCCCTGCGTGATGTCAGAGGGGACTCTAAAAGATCTTCTCCATTGAAATGCATGCAATCAAAAAAATAAGGTGTAATTTCAATCTCATTCCTTGCTTTTTCAATATTATGTTTGCGCCTAAATCGGCGGAGTACTTCTTGAAATGGCAATGACTTTCCATCTGCATCTATTGCAACAACTTCTCCATCAAGAATTGCAGGTGCCGAAAGATATTCTTCTATAAATTCAACCACCTCTGGAAGTGCATCTGTAACATCTTCCATGTTACGAGAAAAAATATGGATAGACTCTCCATCAAAATGCGCTTGAATCCTCGCACCGTCATATTTTGGCTCAACAGCTATTGTTTCCCATACTTCAAGTGCATCTTCTATGGTACTCGCCTGAGCAAGCATTGAACTAATTGGTCTACCAATTTCCAATTTTATTTCTTGCAAACCAAGACTGCCACCTTTCCGGGAAATTTCAGCCACATATCCAAAATCATTTGATACTTGCAATGCCCGCTCAACATCTCTAACTGGTATGTTAAAAGCCCCAGAAATTCCATCTCTAATTGCACCTTCTCCAACACCAATACGCATCTCAGATAAAACTAACCGGGCAAGATATCTAGATCCCAATGGCCCACACCGACTAAATAGATTGGAAAGAATCTTACGTTTTCTGTCCACGCTACCTTTGCCCTTTGTCTCTGAAATATTTTTAAGACCTCTATACAATTCTGCTATTGATATATCCTCTGCACCATCCTCTGTAAAAGAAAATAGTCCTATCTGGTCTTCACAACTATATTTTTGAGCAACTGCTCCAATTTCTCCAATTTCTGCAACTTCATTTTCTATGTCCATGGAAGTCACATCTGACCCCGCTGCCAATGCTATCGCACTATAACAAAGACTAGGTCCTATGTCTAATTTTCTATTATCCCATGCAGGGAATACTCTCCCCATGAGAAATTTAACTATTATGGACAAATCTTCTCCACTTTCTAGAAAAATTCCGATTAATAACTCTCTAATCAAAAGACCAGAAGCCTCATCTTCTATATCTTTTATTCTTTTTATCAATTGAGAAAGCTGCATCTTTGAACCGATTACCCTTTCTGGGCGGATAAACGCACCTTCTTCTTTTCACTTTCACCGCGCTCTCTAGGCTCGACTACAAGTACCAAAAAAAAAATATTCCGGTATGGATTGCATAGTACCTCAAGAATTAATCTCTCAAATGAGGGTGAAACGAATGAACCGAGCACTTTCTCACTCCGCAGAAACTGAAGAAATTCATGCAGCAAGGGCCATATTGGCCGGGATATATAATTCAGGGAGTCAAATTGATAACTAGAAAGGCTGTATGCCATAAATGCAGACAAGGGTATATAATCGGATCATTTGGGTGCACCTACTGCGGGACATCAGGGTTAAATACAACTTTATCAGTTTATTCGTAGGTATTGTTTTAAAATAATTCAATTCCTGCATTCATAGCTATATTATTCCCATCTGAGACAGTCTATCCGGGAGGTACTCATCTGTAACAAAATCCAAACCACGAGCAGCTAATGATTGCTGCTCTGCTTTTTTTCCTAGTTCTATCTGTAATTCTATCTGATTAATCCAATAATCGCTTTGAAATCTTGGATCCTCAAGTTCACTTTTCAAGGCATTTATGTCTGCATCTGAAAGCTGATCTGAGGGTAGGTCATATTCTACTATATCTGTTGGCTGAATCCCAACAAATTGTGCTTCAGGCGTTGCTAGATCTGGGCTCAAGTGTGCACTTTTGATAGATCCATACGCAACAGAACCAAAAATACGATAACTCCATGGATCTCCATCAGTAAAAACTACCACTGGAAGTTTAAGCTCCCCATTTAATCTTTTTATCAATCTCCGTGTAGCCCTTGCGGGTTGGCCTTTTAAATGAACAACTATAGTATTATATTTTTCATCAAATCCATTTTCCACTAGCCTATCTCTCATCCCTCCAGTTTCAACAGCTATAACAAAGTCTGCTTCATGTTCTATAAATTCAATCCGATCCGTATTAGTGGGTATTTGATACCCTCCTTCTCCAACATCCTCTTGGCAATGGATCTCCCTTTCACCTCTCCTGGTTTTTTCTCTAATTTTAAGTGGTCCTATGACTGTAGCACCAGATTCTTCTGGGCGCATATGGAATTCTTCCCTTCTAACTCCAGACACTATCTCAAGATCTTCAATTAGCTGGTTGGATTCATCTTGGCCCATAAACTTAGCATCTTTTTCGTTCCAACTTTCAGATATATAATACAATTCTCTCAATGTAGATGATCTATTCTCACTGAGTTGGTCTGCTAAAAATTCGATAGTAAATGCAGCCTTTAATATTTTTCTAGCCCCTCCTATGTTACTAGCACTTCTAGTTGTATTCTTATCTCCATAGACCCAAACTTTTGTTTCTGGATCATATACTATGTTAGATTTATTTCTCGTTGGGAGTTGCATAGCTGGGACTTCTCCTTCTAGAAACTGCCCATAAAATTTTTCTGCAATTTCTATGAGCTTTTTCCTTCCCTCTGAGTTCATATTTTCACCGTAATATTTTCTTTTTCCGATCCACCGATATCTAATTCTATAATGGCATCCTCTTCAACATTGTATGTTAGTGTCTTGGATTCATTCTTTTTGATACTTGGAGACCATTTTAAAAACCATTCATTTTCCATATCAATAAGAACACCTTGCGATATATTTTTCGGTATTTTGGAAATCATCTCTGTTATGTCTAATGCAACTTTCCTGCCAGTATAGTTATCAATTGTCAATTCAACAATGTCCCCGGACCTTTCTCTTGTAATTGAAATATTACCCAATATTCGAGACAGAACCAATTCAATTGAGGGGACTTCTTTCTCAGTTATCGAAGCAACCTTTTCTGCAATCTTGGGAATTATTTCTGTCATCACATTATTTTTCAACAGTTGTTTGTTAAATGCATCTCGTTTTTTCAAATATGTTTTAAGGTTTCTTGCAATATCTCTAATGGCCTTCTCTATCTCTATTTCTATTATTGGAATTCTGGCTATTGCATCTTTAGACTCACTTGTGAAAGGAACATTTGTCGAAGCTATGTGGATCATTAAAATAAGGGGCCCTCTTGGGATGCCCTTTCCTCTAGATTGCTCTAGGCCATAATTCCTCCAATCAATTTCCTTTATCACGTTTGTAATGGCACAACCACTTTGCTGATATATGAGTGGAACTCTATTTGCAAATCTAACTATTTCTGCAGATCTATCTAACTCAATATCTCCTCCATATGCCAACCCAGCTTCAATCACAATTGGATCTCCTCCAAATACTATCGCCTCCCTACTATTCGAGGAACAAAATTCAGATTCAATTTCTCTTTTCAAACCCTTTTCTATATGGTTTGTTCCAATGGGGGATAAACAATCAGTCGAAGGGGCTCTAATATCTATCAATCGCATAGCATCAATAAGATCTGACATGGCATTTTTATCTTTTCTCAACTTGGAAACCTTGGGCACTGTGTCATCCACTTTGATTAAAGTTTTCCAAATACTATCGACAATTTTATTTCTTGAAATTTCCCCAAATTGTTTTCGATCCGACCCATCTTCACTTTCATTAACTTTATCAATACAATTTCCCAATTCTTCCTGTGTTATCCTTCCCCTTGATGATTTCTTTTGCATCAATCTAACAATTTCTCTTATCACTTTTCTTAAAGCATCTTCGTCTTTCCTATAGTCTGTGGCATCATTTATTATTTTAAATAGAGAATCATCTTGTGAATTTTTTATTCTATTCCAAATAATTCTCCAAATTATATCCTGAAATTTCTTATCTAATTTTTCTTCTGGGGGATATTCAACAGAGTTTAGATTCTCATTAAAAACACTTTCAAAAACATTATAAGTTACATATTTTCTTTTCAATAACTCATTTTTTATTAGTCCAACAGCTTTCATGGAGCCTTTCGAAAATTCTAACCCTCTCTCTGAAAATTCCAATTTAAGTTCTTGATTTATTCCACCTAGTGATGGTATTTCCCATTTAAGCTCTCTTCCATATTGCAAATCTCTAAATCCATCTATTATGTCATTTGATGTCTTTTTCCCTATGTTACAAAATTCCTGCCGGAGAAACTTGCTCATAGAATCTGAATTAGACTTTCCGCACATTTTTATTAAGTAACCAATTTGAATCCCATGGGGGTGAGGCAGAATTGGCTCAGTTTTCTTTGGTTTTTCTTCTGTACTTCTTTCAAATTTCAAATGCGTTTTAGGTTCAATTAATTCAAGTCTTGCATGCGGATTAGAAATTGCAGTGTATCTAAAATATTCTTGCAATTGATTTCTAGACCTCATGTCTGCTTCTAGCTTAAACACTACCCTGGTGCCATGGGTGCGATCCCACAGTTTGGTTTTATGGGCTGCTATTTCTGGTTCATTATTTTCAGTATCAATTGTCAGTTCAAAATATTGGGCCTCATCCTGACTAATTGTTCTACTGGTTATCTCTACTGGCTCCCCGGAGGTCATTTGCGAATACAATACCACGGAAGAAATGCCTATTCCTTGCTGTCCTCTAGACTGTTCTCTACTGTGAAACCTAGATCCATATAGAAGTTTTCCAAAAACTTTTGGAATCTGTTTCTCAGTAATCCCTGGTCCATTATCTTCAATAATAACTGTGTAGTATTTCCCAGTCTCTTGGATTTCTACATATATATCTGGTAAATATCCTGCCTCTTCAGTGGCATCCAATGCATTATCTACTGCTTCTTTCACCGCAGTCACCATGGCTCTCGATTTAGAATCGAATCCCAACATATGCTTGTTCTTTTCAAAAAACTCTGCTATTGAAATCTGTCTTTGTGTTCCAGCTAGGGTATTTGCTATATCATTCTCACCTAGTTTTGACTGGGTCGAATCCATTCCTTGCACGGCAATATATTTGGATTAGATAAAACACAATCGGTAATGAACTAAACAATTTCTTATCAAATTTATCCATTATCTCTCTATTAACAACTTCCAATTGATCTCTCATACCGATGCCGTCTCTTTCACCGATCAAACCAAGATCCAGACAACGCTTTTAAACCTATGGGGAACCTAAAATAAAGAAGTTCTAATGTCTGGTGAAAATGAGTATGGTGCCGAACAAATTCAAGTATTAGAGGGTTTAGAAGCAGTCCGCAAGCGACCTGCCATGTATATTGGATCTACAGATGAGCGTGGACTTCATCATTTGGTCTATGAAACTGTAGACAATTCAGTTGACGAAACACTAGCTGGATTCTGTGATTTAATTGAAGTTGTTTTGCATGACGATAATTCAGTAAGTGTGTCTGATAATGGTAGAGGGATACCTGTTGACATACATCCTGTATATGATATACCTGCCGTTGAAGTTATTATGACAACACTTCATGCTGGCGGAAAATTCGATAATGAATCTTATCAAGTCTCTGGAGGGCTCCATGGAGTGGGTATATCAGTAGTCAATGCCTTATCTGCTCGTTTGGATGTAGAAGTTCAGAGGAGTAGTGGAGTATGGTTCCAAACTTACGAGTTAGGTTCTCCCATATCGAGCTTAGAAAAAACAGGAGAGGATAGTGGAAAAACGGGGACCAAAATAAGATTCTGGCCAGACACTTCAATATTCGAAACCTCTTTATTCGATTTCTCTACCCTTTCATCTAGGCTAAGAGAGTTGGCATTTCTGAACCCAGAAGCAACAATAGTGCTCTCGGATGAGCGCACCGGGGAATCTCAAACTTTTAAATATGAAGGTGGAATTAAAGAATTAGTTTCTTACTTAAATCAAAACAAAACTATTTTGCACGACGATGTTATATATATTTCCGATGAATCCAATATGGTTCAGGTGGAAGTGGCTTTACAAGCAACTCAAAGTATTCAACCTTCCATTCTCGCATTCGCCAACAACATAAACACACGCGAAGGCGGAACTCATCTGACAGGTTTTAAAACATCCTTAACACGTTGCGTAAATGACTATGCAGGCCGTCATGGCATGCTAAAAGACATAGGGGAATTGCTAACCGGAGATGACATCAGAGAAGGGTTGACCGTTATAATCTCCATTAAACATCCAGATCCTCAGTTCGAAGGTCAAACAAAAACCAAACTTGGTAATTCTGATGTCAGGGGGATAGTTGACAGTATAGTTCATGAAGGGCTATCTACATTTTTTGAAGCCAACCCAAAAACAGCAACCATAATAGTCGCAAAATCCTTACAAGCTGCTAAAGCAAGACGTGCTGCCAAAAACGCTGCAGATCTAACTCGTAGAAAAAATGCATTGTTTTCTAGTTCTCTACCTGGGAAACTAGCCGATTGCCAATCTAAAAACCCAGCCGACTCTGAAATTTTTATCGTCGAAGGTGATTCTGCAGGGGGCTCTGCAAAACAAGCTAGAGATCGTGCAATTCAGGCCATTCTCCCATTGAGGGGGAAAATCATCAATGTTGAAAAACACCGCCTTGACCGAGTACTTGAAAACGAAGAAATACGTTCTCTGATCACTGCAATTGGGACTGGTATAGGCGAAGAGTTTGATATAGACAAAGCCCGCTACCATAAAATTATTCTAATGACTGATGCAGATGTGGATGGTGCCCATATCCGCACCCTTCTTTTAACTTTCCTTTATCGACACATGCAGCCTCTGATAGAAAATGGACTCGTGTATGCCGCTCAACCTCCACTTTACCGAGTAAGATATCGGAATAAAACCTATGATGCAATGAATGATGCAGATAGGGATAATATCATAGCCACTATATGCAAAGGATCTCCAAACAGTATTCAAAGATTCAAAGGTCTTGGAGAAATGAATCCCGAACAACTTTGGGTTACTACAATGAGCCCTTCAACCAGGTACCTAAAACAAATGACCATCGAGGATGCGGCACAAGCAGATATGATATTCACAATCTTAATGGGCGATGAAGTAGAGCCCAGAAAACAATTCATTAGAGACCATGCGGTAGATGCCGCGTGGGTCGATATCTAACCCCTCCCTTTGCATATCAAAAAATATAACTTTAAACTATGAGCTCTGAAGAAAAACCAATTGACCAGGACCCTGCAGAAGAACGTATAATTCGTGTCAGAATAGAAGATGAGATGGAGCAGTCTTATATTGACTATGCCATGAGTGTAATAGCTGGAAGGGCACTTCCAGATGTCCGAGATGGGCTCAAACCAGTCCATAGAAGAATTTTATATGCTATGCATCAACTAGGTATAACTGGGACTTCTGCACCCAGAAAAGCATCTTCCATAGTTGGCCAAACTATGGGTGATTTCCATCCTCATGGTGACTCTGCAATATACGACGCTCTTGTTAGGATGGCACAGCCATTTTCAATGAGATACCCTCTGATAGATGGGCAAGGCAATTTTGGTTCTATCGATGGGGACAGTGCCGCAGCAATGAGGTACACTGAAGCTAGAATTGCAAACATAGCTGAAGAGTTTCTTTCAAATATAAACCAAGATACTGTTGATTTCCAACCAAACTATGATGATAGATTAACAGAACCTCTAGTATTGCCCACCAAAGTACCTGGGCTCTTGCTGAATGGTTCTTCGGGAATAGCCGTAGGGATGAGCACTAATATTCCTCCTCACAATCTCGGTGAGCTCATAGACGCGTCTGTATATATAATAGATAATCCTGACTGCACAGTCATAGATCTAATCGATTTACCAGACGACCCCGGTCCTATTGTGGGGCCAGATTTTCCAACTGGTGGATCAATTGTTGGCAGGGAGGGCATATTTAACGCATACACTACCGGAAGAGGGAAAATTAGAATACGTGCAAAATACGAAGTAGAAACCTCTGATAGCGGTGATAAGATAGTTATCACTGAGATACCCTTTCAGGTAAATAAATCTAATATGGTAACTCAAATAGCAAATTTGGCCAATGATGGTGCCATTGAAGGCATAACCGATTTACGCGACGAGTCAAATAGAGATGGGATTCGAGTTGTAATCGAATTATCTCGAAACGCAAATACGAATGTAGTTCAGAATAAACTCCTTAGGCGGGTGTTCGAGACAACATTCGGAGTAATTAATCTGGCATTGGTCGACGGAACCCCTCAAATTTTAAATTTAAAAGAGTCATTAACTCATTTCATCAACCATAGAAAAACAGTTGTAACTCGATTATCTGAATTTGATCTATATGAATCCGAAGAGCGTGCACACATTCTCGAAGGGAGATTAATCGCACTTGAAAAAATAGATGAAGTAGTAGATACGATTAGAAAGGCAATGAATCGAACAGCAGCAAAACAAGCTTTGTGTGATTCTTTTGGCCTGTCCGAAGTTCAGTCAGAACATATAGTTAGAATGCAACTTGGTAGCTTGACCCAACTAGAGTCTGTTGAGATCAATTCTGAATATTCTTCTTTAATTGATCATATATCCAAACTTGAAAATATCCTTTCAAATGAATCTGAACTTCTAAATGTCATCAAAAAAGATCTCCTTCAAATCCGTGAAAAATATGCCGATGAAAGGAGGTCAAACATAGTACCTGATACTGGAAAAGTAAGCCTAGATGATTTAATCCCTCAAGAAAATGTAATCATAGTTGTTACAGAATCCGATTACATAAAACGAATGCCAATTTCAAATTTCACCGCTCAACACCGAGGGGGAAAAGGGATAATTGGAACGGGTTTGAGTGGCAAAGATAAAGTTGCAACGGTATTCTTTGCAAACACTCATGATTATTTACTTTGTTTCACAAATCTTGGAATGATATATCGGTTAAAAGTTTATGATGTCCCAGAAAAAAGTAGAACTGCACGGGGGGTATCTGCTATAAATGTCTTAAAACTTAGAGACGACGAAGAAATAGCTGCTGTTGTATCAATAACTGATTTTGAATCTGAAGAATATTTCACCATGATAACCAAAAAAGGATTCATAAAAAGAACTTCAATTGGATCTTTCCAAAATATAAGGAAAGGTGGTATCATAGCAACTACTCTTGAGGATGGGGACGAACTAGTAGATGTTGTCCTGACCAATGGGACTCAGAATTTAGTCATTTCATCCCGAAAAGGAAAGAGCATAAGGTTTGAAGATTCTCAGGTTCGATCAATGGGGAGATCTGCTCGTGGTGTAAGGGCAATTAGGCTCAATAGTGGAGATTCAGTTGCAGGATTGGCAGCTATCGGTGCTGATTCGAGTTGGATCCTGACACTAACCGAAAATGGATATGGAAAAAGATCTTCTCTCGATGCTTACCGTGTCCAATCACGGCATGGAAAAGGTATAATTGATATAAAAACCGTAAAAAGAAATGGGGAAGTTTGCTCTATTAATATGGTCCAACCCGGTGATCATTTAATTGCCATGACAAAAAAAGGACAGATAATGAGGACTATAATTGACGGGATCTCTCTTATTGGGCGTAATACAATGGGTGTTATTATTATGGACATGTCCAAAGGCGATCGGTTAGCTAGCGTTGATATAATTCCAAATTCAAGTGTGGGTGAATTTACCATAGACGACGAACCCGGAGAAGATGGTTCGGATCCAGCTGTAGAAACCCCGTCTGAAGAAGATGGTTCGGATCCAGCTGTAGAAACCTCATCCCAACCATTTCCCACTGAAATAGATTCTCGCGAAACTCAGTGATATACCATATAAACCACTAATCTATTTTTCTAAGTAGTACTGACATACTTGTTTTATACCTTCTTTTAGTCCAATTTTAGGTTTCCACCCTGTAGATTCATATATCTTGGTTGAATCTGCACAAGTATCATGAATATAAACTGATTCTGGAATGGGATTCTGTATATATTTTGTGCCAATAGAAGTGCCCATTTCTTCATTAATCATATCAACCACTTTATTAAAACTAACTGGTATTCCAGTTCCCATATTATAAACTCCTGAAAGTTTGTTTTCTGCAACAGATTCTGCCCCTTCTACAATATCATTCACATGAGTGAAATCTCGTGTCTGTGTTCCATTACCATAAATAACTGGTTCAATCCCATTAGCAATATCTTCTGCAAATTGGGCAATTACATTTGCATATTTTCCCTTATGCAATTCGCTACCCCCATAACCTTGATAAACTGAGAAAAAACGTAATCCTGCCAAATTCATTCCATGCTGATTATGGAAATACTCTGCATATCTCTCACGTGCCAATTTGGATGCCTCATATCCTGTATTAGGTTCTGCAAAAATAGCTTCAGAAGTGGGATTTTTCCTACTACCGTATATAGACGAAGTAGATGCATAAACAACAGTATCGCACCCATCGATCAATCCTTGATTAATCACATTAACAAATCCCTCCACGTTCACTCTGGCACCCAATGTGGGGTTTTCTTTATGCATTTGGTAAGATGACAATGCCGCTAGATGGAAAATAACATCTACATCTGTTGGTAAGTCTTCATCCAAAACATCCATTCTTCTAAAATCCACTGATTTATCTAAATTTTTTGGAACTCCCAAGTATCCATTATCAATAGCTATTACTTCATTTCTATCTGATAGTCTATTTGCTAAATTTGATCCAATAAAACCTGCTCCACCTGTAACAAGAATGGTCAAATCTTCCATGCCTTTCACTCACCATGCTCAAGCATTAACATATCTATGTTATTATTAATCGTATTGCCATAACACGTATCTGGATCTGATTCATCAGCAGCGAACCGATATACGCACCACGAGTGGCGGGGCTATTTTATTATAAGTTATATGGGGTATAATGCCACACCAGATTATCTGACGCAGAATGAGCAAAAATCAAATTAAATTTTTATCAAAGTTTATTGAAACCCCCTCAATGGAATGGTATTGCAAGAACCAATTGATAGACCAAGACCAAGACCGTTTTTTATTCTGAGGCCATTCAGTCATTTATATGCCAACTGGCACAATTAAATTTTTCGATAAAAGTAGAGGATTTGGATTCATAAAAACCGATGTCGATTCTGAACCAGATATCTATGTCAACATAGACGATGTCGAAGGGCCCAACTTAACTGAAGGGGAGCGGGTTGAGTTTGGGACCAAGAAGACTCCAAAAGGGCCTCAAGCAACTAACGTAAAACAAATATCGGTCAGCGCTTTAAACAGATTAATGTTCATTGAAAGAACCTCTGGTGAAAAAGCATTGCAAGAACGCCTATCACAAGATCAGTAACTGTCTGTTTGAAGTCTTCAATAGGTAGATTGTCATCCATCTGGTGAACCTCTTATAGTTCCGATATCAATTTTATTGCTTGAAATGCTGAAAAGAACTCATTGCGACCATCTAAAAATTCTTTGAGGGCACGTTTTCTGTTAGATGTCCTTCCAATCTACCATTATTTTGATTGTCAAGACACAACCTCTTCTAACAAACTTGTTTTTATAAAAATAAGAAAAATATCTATGTATTCATTACCTAACAAAGCTAGGATACATTCTATAATGGGAAATAACTCTCCAAAAGTTAGTGTCAATTATCCTGCAAGCACTTCTTTTAATGAGTTCCGTTCCACAGTAAATATAATTGAAAATCTGCATTATGATGGATTAACCGTTTCAGACCAATCTCTTCGCAGGAATACATATTCTTGGTCTGCATTTGCGGCACACAATACTAGTAAAATATGGGTTGGCCCGGCAGTAACAAATCCCTATTCTAGAAATCCTGGATTGACCGCAGCATCAATTGCAACCATAGATGAGATCTCTGGCGGAAGAACTATACTTGGAATGGGCCTTGGTGGCCATGGTGTGGATCATTTTGGCTATGACCAGAAACGATCTTTGGGTGCATGCTACGATTCCATATCTGCTATAAAAAATCTATTATCTGGGGAAAGTGTATCTCTAACCCGGGATGAATTTCAACTCCATCAAGCATCACTTGAATTCAAACCTGAAAGAAGTAAAATTCCAATCTATTTAGGGGGAAGGGGCCCCTTACTATTATCTCTAGCTGGAAAAATAGCAGATGGGGCCTTCATTGGTGGGGGATTGCTATCTTCAAAAGGAATGGACTATGCAAAAGATAGAATTTCCATCGGGGCAAAATCAAACGGAAGATCCATAGATGAACTCGATATTCGATGTATGGCTTCGATTTCTATTGCATCAGAAGATGAAATAGCTCTTGATGGGGTCACAAGACACATTGCAACCAGGGTATCAAACCAAGCCAATTTGGAAGCTTTAGAGCGCGGTGGTGCATCTAGGGCCGATTTGGAACATGTTGTCAATCTAGATCTTGATTCTCTAACAACAAGAGAGCTCAGAGACGAAGTACCGCGTTCTATAATCGATCAATTTGTGCTTTGCGGAACACCTGAGCATTGTTCTGAACGATTTAATTCATTTTTTGATGCTGGAATAACTAATTTTACCATCGTAGCCAGAGTTAACAGCGAAAATAACAGAATAAATGGCTTAAAACTCTTTTCAAATTTAATCCTAGAATCATTTTTTCCTTAACTCTCACATCCCCCAAATTATATTTCACCTGAAAATGTGAAACGAATGTCTCAATTAAATTTTTTGAATGCACGAAACCCAATTTATCCATTTATCTTCCATGAATACTCTCTATAGTTCCACAATATCTGACCATTCAGTTTAAATTGATCTAATCTCTATTCTTAACTTGTGGCAACTTTTTATCTCCCCATTGAATTAACCAATGTCCAAAAACAAATTCTCACAGCATTAATTAATTTATTTTCTGTATATGATATGTCTGATATGGAAAAATCTATTAAAGGGGATTTAATTGCAGCAGAGACTGGCAAAAATCAAGGCACTATTAGAAACCAAATGCAAAGTCTAAAAGCTCTTCGCCTAGTGGAAAGTGTTCCAGGACCTCAAGGGGGCTACAAACCAACATCCTTTGCATATGAGGCCCTTGATATATCCCGTTTGGATTCCCCAGTAGATGTTCCATTTTATCATAATGGAGTCATTTATCCAGGAATTCTCACTCATGAAATAACGTTTACAAGCGTTAATCATCCAGATTTATGTAGGGCAAAAATCCGTATACTTGGGCCCACTAGGAATTTCAAACAAAATGATCTAATCCGTATTGGCCCTACTCCTCTCTGCAAACTTACTGTAGAAGGCGTAATCGAGGCAAAAGATGATTCTCATGGAATTTTAATTTTAGAAATAAAAACTCTGTCTGCACAACCCAAATATATTAGTCCCTAAATACTGCGGTATAAATACTTATAGGGTGTACCCTTAACGTTTATAATGGATGAACCAAAATCCAAAGAAGAAATCTTATTAGAAAGGGCAAAATCTTTCAACAAACTAGGGTATCTAGGTTTCACCGGATTTCTAGGCTTTTTAGGATTCATAGATCCTGGTTTTTTCTTAACATTTTCATTTTTCTTTTTATTTCTTCTGGGGTACACTCGATCTTCTAAGTCTTCTAAATCCTAAGGTCATTCAAATCCCAATTTCATAGTTTAAATCATACAATTTATTAATCCGTTAACCCGTTTATGGAGTTGTGGTTACTTACATCCCATTCAACTCAAATTGTTCTGATGCTATCCCATCTCAGATAATTCTCCATGTTGACATGGATTGTTTCTTTGTTTCTTGTGAACGTATCAGGGAGCCCAAATTAATTGGAAATCCTGTTATTGTTGGGATGGGTTATGTTCCTGGGCTTTCAAGAGGTGCAGTTGCAACAGCTAGTTACGAAGCACGGGCCATGGGCGTCAAAAGCGCAATGACAATATCCAAATCAATTTCTCTAATTTCTGATAAAGACATCGACCCATCATCTGAGAAATCTGGATATTATCGCCCCGTGGATATTCAATTTTACAAAGAAATTTCTGGTAGCTTTAGATCTTTATTGGATGAATTCTCAGACACCACAAGGCATATTGGGATCGATGAATCTTATCTTGATGTCACCAAAGAAACAAATTGGGAATCGGTATTAAATTTTTCGCAGAATATAAAAGAAACAATAGAAAAAACTATTGGATTGCCATCTAGCATTGGGGTGTCATCTTCAATGTGTGTTTCAAAAATAGCAAGCGCAATAAACAAACCAAGTGCCCTCGTAATAGTCAAACCTCAAAATACCAAAAAATTCCTTCAAAATTTACCCATTGAACGTCTCCCTGGTATAGGCCCTGTAACTTCAAAATCCTTGCATTCAATGGGGATAAATACAATAGGTGAGTTATCAAAAACACCTATTAGTGAGCTCAAATATAGGTATGGTTCTAAAGGCTTGGACCTGGCCAATATGGCCAATGGAAACGACAGAAAAAAAGTATTTTCCATGGGCCCAAGGAAAAGTATTTCTAGAGAATCATCTCTCGCAAAAATAACCATAAATTACGACGAAAAAAAAGAAATAATAGAGAAACTATCTCTCGATCTAGGGTCACGTTTAGCATATAGTAACACTCTTTTTCGAACAGTATCAATTAAATTAATAGAGCCACCTTATAAAATTCATACCCGTACAATTTCAGTCCCAAACGCAACAAATGACGTCGATGTCCTGAAATCTTCTGCTATCTATCTCCTGAACGAATTTCAAGAAACACCTGCGCGGAAATTAGGGGTTAGGATTTCCAATCTAAGTCTCCAAGATGTAAACCAAACAAAACTTGAAAATTGGGATGTTTAATTCATAAAATCTATTTATTTTACCACAGTTTACTCCAATAAACCTCTTAGTGCTTTGGATGGGTCCTTCGATTTTGCAATCCCACTAGCTAACAATATCCCTTTAGCCCCCAATCCAATTGCTGCTGAAACATCCTCTCCTGTTGAAATCCCCGCGCCACATAAAACTGGTATATTTGGATCAATTCTTTTAGCAGATTCAACTGCCTCTTTAACAATATCTGGGGCAGCCTTACTAACTGGAATCCCACTTCCAATTAACTCTGGAGGTTCAATAGCTACAAAATCTGGTCCCAACGCAGTAACTGCAGCAATCTGGTTTGGATTATTCGCACAAACTACTGTTTCCATTCCATTTTTAAATGCATCTTTAACACATTCATCAATTTCGGCAAGCAAAAGTCTCCTCTCAGAGTGGTTCACTATGCTCCCTTTTATGTCCATTCTAGATAATTCATTCGCTGTAACTCTCCCTGTGTTGGCACTTCCACTTATTGCATCTATATGCTGTGCCCATGTCTCAACCCCTGTATTCGCAACTTCTTTTAAATATATAGCTTGAGGTGCAACCGCAACTCTGGCTCCGAATTCTTCAGAAACATCTTTTGCGATTCTAGCAATTTCAACCGAATCGCACACATATGTTTTCAGATTGATAAGGATAAACATGGGTTCATTCAATCTCCCATCAAGTTATTCTTTACGCTTCATTCCACATCAGATTCCAACAAATTAATCTTCAGATTCTTTTCTAGTTTCTTACGAACCTTTTCATCTGGCAGTACTTCACCTCTCTCTAATTTCTTTATAAAACTAGCCTTTTCATTAATTTCACCTGCAAGTTCTCCCTGGGATATTCCCCTTAATTCTCTAGCCCTGCGTATCTTTTCATTAAATTCCATATCCATCTCTCCAAGCCGATGATATGTTTTTTTAGGAATTTTTTTCTTATTAGTAGGTCCCTCTACATTATCATTTGAATTATATGTGCTATATTTCGTTTTTTGTTTTTGGACAGGACTTGTATTTATTTCAACTCCAAATTTAGAACAATCCTGACACACATTAAGCACTGCACCTTCTATCTTCATTTTTTTAGGTGATGCAACTTCATTTCCGCACATTTCGCACTGAACCATTTCTAGCATCCCCTCATCATTCGTATAGTCAATATAGACATGTTCTTCATTTTAAGCTACTTCCTCCTTCTCTCTCCACACGCCAAAAAATCGTTGCAATGCAGTCAAATGACCCACAATTCCAATTATTATCAGTAACAAAACAATTAGATTATATGGTCCTATTGGCCCTAAAATTTCATTAACTATGATGGCGATAAATATCAATATGAATCTATCTGCCCGAACCAATATTCCAGAATATGTTCTATCAAACCCAACAGCTTGGATTTGTGTCCCTACGTATGAGGTCATAAACGCACCTGACATTGCTACAAAACCGATTAAATACTGCTCAATCCCAATTGCAAGACCTCCTATCACCACCATATCTGAGTAACGATCTAATACATGGTCAACCAAATCTCCCCGGCTATCTTCTGTTTCTCTTCTCCTAGCCAATTCTCCATCAAGTAAGTCCATCACCCCGCTAAAAAATATCAATGCAGCTCCTGCTACATACCATTTCTCACCAAAATAAAACGCCACTGCCGCCATGACAGCGATAAAGAAACCAATAAAACTAATCTGATTAGGTGTAATATTTCTATGTTCTAACACATCAATTGCTGGCCCAACTATCTTTTTGCTATAAGGACGTAATTTTTCAAAAGTCATTTTTAAATCTTACACATCTCCAATTTTTTTAAAATTTAATTTTATATTTCTATTTTTCATCAAATAAGTATTCAATATATGAAACTATTCCTACATTTGGTGCGGAATCACCTAAAATCACCGCTTCCATTTCTTGAACTATTTCCTCTGGATTTTTGTCACTTCCTTCTATTTCATATACTTTTTCTTCCCCGTGCATTTCAAGTGCCTCAAACAGTATCACATCAAGTGCTTCTGCATCTATATTTTCTTTAATTGAAGACTTTGAGTGCACCTCTGAAATTTCATTTCTACTTATTAACCTCCGTTCTAGTTCATCCGGACGACAACGCAGAATTATTACTTTATCCACATCTAATAAGTGCGATATGTGAGACTCAATTATTATGTTGTCTCTTCCCTCAAACAGATTTCTCACCGAATCAATATCTACAACCGCAGTTTGACGACTTTCATCAAACCCTTTTTGGAATTTTTTATTCTTTACAATTTCATTTAAATGAACAATGTCCATCTTAGTTTCTATCATTTTAGAACAGGTGGTCTTCCCCGTTCCAGGGGTTCCTGTGATGGCAATTCTCATTTTATTATGTCATTTAATTCTTCTACTACTTTTCTAGTTTGTTCTTCGGTACCGCAAGTTATCCTAATGCAGTCAGGAATTCCAAACGAAGTACAATCTCTGACTATTATCCCTTTACTTTTTAAATGCGTAGACACTTTCGTTGCATTTCCAACTTCTACTAGAACGAAATTCCCTTGACTCTCCCATGTCTTTGATTTTATATTCTCCCTCATATAATTTCTAGCCCACATTGCCAATTCAACTGTTTTCTCCGTATGATTCAAATCCCCCAAAGCGGCCATTGCAGCATGACATGACAATTCACCAACCGCGAAAGGGGTATTGACATGGGCATAGCACCAAGACCATTCTTCTGGTACCATGGCATACCCAACGCGACAACCTGCTAAACCATAAGCTTTCGAAAATGTGCGGATGATTGCAACGTTATTTCTATCTTTGAATAATTCAACAGCACTTCTCTCCTTTGAATATTCTCCATACGCTTCATCAACAACAATTAATGAATTCTCATCAGTCTCATCTGCTATTATTTCAATTTCCTCAATAGAAATTTCCCCGCCAGTGGGATTGTGAGGACTAGTCAGGTATATTATTCTTTGGCCATCATACTTATCCAAAATATTTTTGGATGAAAACTTAAAATCATCTTCTTTTAAAATATTATATTCGTTCACATATCCGTGGTGAAATATTGCACTCATGCCATAATATGCGAACCCGGGGTTGGGGACTAGGATTGAATCTTTTGGTTTAAGCATAGCTCTAGATATGTAATCTATGGCACCATCTCCCCCATTAGAAAGCCACACTTGTTCATCTTTCAATTTCCATTTTTTAGCAATACTTTTTACTAGTTCACCATGGGCATTTTTCGGATATCTACTTACACTTTTTACCTCTATTTTTATAGCCTCAACGGCACAGTCACTAGGCCCTATTGGGTTTTCATTTGATGCCAAATTGATTACATCTGACACTTCCAATCCCATTTCTTTAGCAACATTCAAACCCCCCCTGCCTGGGGTATATTTTTTGTTTTTTGAAAGATCACGTGGCTCCATTGATCCTAAACTATGTAAGGAATGGTCTTAAATCCCACTCCATGTGATCCTAATGGTATTGATTTAACGGGAAATGTAAACTCAAGTTCATTTTCCAGATGGTTTTGCAGTGGCTCCTAAGCTATCAATGGAGGTGTTTACATTTTGCCTAAAAACTATGGTATGTGAATCGTATTTGTTAAAGTTGGGATGCCTTCTATGTCCACTTCCACTACATCTCCATCTTTAAGTGGGCCAACACCTGCTGGAGTACCTGTGATAATCACGTCCCCCGGTTCGAGAGTGATATATTCTGTTATTTCTGCAATAATCACTGGAATTGAATATATCAACTGGTCAATAGATCCCTTTTGACGAATCTCGCCGTTAACTCTAACCACTATGGATGCATCTTCTGGAACGTCTTCTTTATCTACCATGGCAGGTCCCAAAGGCAATGAATTATCAAATGATTTCCCCCTGACCCAATTCTGTTCCTGAAATTGATCATCTCTATTGGACAAATCATTTGCAGCAGTATACCCTGCTATTACCTCCATAGCATTCTCTTCAGACACAAATCTGCATTGCTGTCCTATTATAATTGCAAGCTCCCCCTCGTGATCTATTCTTTCCTTTCCACCCAAAACAGTGACTGTGGTATTTGGGTCTGCTATTGTATTAGGTGTTTTTATGAATAACATCAGGCTATCCGGAACTTCCGAATCCATTTCTGCAGCATGATCTGCATAATTCTTGCCCACACAAATTATCTTACTTGGTACTGCTGGGGCCAATAAGTCCACCTCTTCAATTTTATAGTTCCTGTTGGAAAATTTAATCAAATTTCCCTCCAATGTTCCGTTTCTAATCGACCCTGCTGGATCTCTGAATCTAACGTATTGCATAATACCTCTTTAGTTTTTACCGGATTTAACGGAATTGTTCCGTTACCGGATGGGGTTGTTTCTTGATAATTCCAATAACGGTAGAGTAGGAGGGCACCGAACCGAGAACATGGCCTCAAATTTGACTCTCACAGACTTTCTGGGTGGTCACAGATTAAGTTCTCCAATAGACTCCCAAAAACCAGCTGCAACACGCTACAAACGGACAGAACATCTCGGAAACTGGACTATCATTCGATGCCGCTTCCAAGTGGCTCATAGGCCTACTGATAAAAAGCCAAATTTGGATTTTGTTTATTCCGCGTCAGACAATCGTTTTACATGAGTTGCCCGAGCCCCCCTTGGTCCATCCTCAATCTCAAACTTGACCCGTGTCCCTTTGGTTAAGTCAGGTTCTTCGATATCATCAATGTGGACGAAAACATCTGATTCAGAATCCTCATCAGTTTTTTTGAATTTACTATAAAAAACATCTGATTCATCAGTTTTTATGAATCCATAGCCTTCACTTGAATGAAAAAATACAATTGTACCAGTCGGCATACGGTGACCGAAGTGTTCCAGAATAAAAACGACCTCGGTCTCAGTCTATTATGACTAGATATGTTGAGCCCAATACCTTTTAGGGTATATGCCCTAATGATATAATGCCATACTTACTTACTCAATCAATCAATCAATCTATTCTTAGTATTTATCCATCCATACGACGGTTGGTACCATGGTGATGTGTTCAATCATTGGTTGGGTCACGGGCATTATCGCTTTCCCGCCCGCCATTCCAGCCCCTGATAATGAAGAAATCATTGTATGGCAGCAAGAATACAGATCGAATTCAAGGGCCTATCCGATTACTCATTTCACATCCCTATAAAAATGTTAAAATGTATGATAGTTCGATTGCCCACATGGGGGGGTGTGTTTTATTATAGACTTTATGAGATCATGATGTCGCACCAGATTCAGAAATTGATTTTAGAAAACCCTGGAAAGTTTTTCTATTGTTTCCCCTCAATTTCAGAGGGCATAGCTTATGATTTTTGAATCTTGACCCGGCATATACAAAAAACCAGGATGTAGCAAATGCCCCAATAAGGCCACCAGTTAATTGGGTAGGGTTGTCAAATAATTCCCAATGAAATGGCATTTCAAGAGAACCCATTGCAATAGGATTGGCTATCTGTTCGATGTCTTCAAGTGATAAATTGAGACCGGGGTAGTTTTTATTCTGGAACACTTCAGTTACTGCATGCCTACTGGCACAATTAAATTTTTTAACACCGAGAAAGGCTTTGGATTTATAAAAACCGATGACGATTCTGAATCAGATATCTACGTCCACATGAACGATGTCGAAGGATCTGACTTAACCGAAGGGGAGCGAGTTGAGTTTGAGACCGAGATAGCTCAAAAAGGGCCTCGTGCAACTAACGTAAAACGATTGTCTGACGCGGAATAAACAAAATCCAAATTTGGCTTTTTATCAATGTTCATATACTGACTCCTAAAAAATCAAAGATCAAATAACTGGTCCCACTTTTACATATTCAGTCCCCTCTGTATTATAAGAAACAGTAGATAGCATCTGGTGCCACACCATATCTGGATATGCATTCTGCAAATTGCTCCGAAAATACCCCGTTGATTCTGTTATTGATATGCGTTATAGTCTCTATCCAATCCTTCTTTCATTGATTTTTAACTTATATTTAAAAAATTTAAATATCTTTGGCGTTTTATACACTACACGATGCAACTCACTTGGCATGGCCATTCAACCTGGTATATTCGTATTGAAGGTACAACTTTCTTAATAGATCCTTATTTTGACAATCCAAAAACGTCACTCAAACCCACTGACATAGATGCTCCAGACTACGTCCTACTGACTCATGGGCATGCAGATCATATTGGGGATGTTGGATCCTTCACTGATAGCACTATAGTGGCAACTCCCGAACTGACTTCTTATATTTCAGATGATTACGGTATAGAATCTACAATTGCAATGAATATCGGTGGAACAATCCAAGTCGGATCTGGGTATATAACAATGCAAAGAGCAGATCATACAAACGGCTATTCTAATAACTATTCTTTAGGGGGTGATATGCCGGCAGGATATCTAATAAGCGACGCACCTCCTAGAAAAGCTGCAGAAGGCGAAGGCGAGTCATTTTACCATGCTGGAGACACTGGACTAACAACTGATATGCGTGATGTAATAGGGCATTATTTAAAACCCGATGCTGCAGCCTTGCCAATAGGAGATCATTACACCATGGGCCCCTTTCAAGCTGCTATAGCAGCAAGTTGGTTAGGTGTTAAATATGCATTTCCAATGCACTACGACACTTTCCCCCCAATCAAACAAGACCCTTCTGTCTTCGTAGACGAAGTAAACGCGTTGGGCGGGGAAACAGAAGCATTAATATTGGATGCAGATGTTCCTTTTAATCTAACTGCTTCTTTAAAATCCAAGCAGTGTTTTACCTGAAAAATTCAAAACAAGTTTGGATGTGTTCTTTGAGAAATTTCTCGAAACCACAAGTAACTTTTTTTATTTTCTTTTATAATCTTGATATAATTTTATCTGTTACTTTCTGAGTGGTCTCATTTCCCCCTATATCTGGGGTTGTATACCCTTCATTTAAAATCTGTTCAGTTATCATCTGAATCTCATTTGCTTCTCTGTTATATCCTATGTATTCCAACATCATGCATGCTGATAAGACAGTTGCAACTGGGTTTGCAATCCCCCGCCCTGCAATATCTGGGGCAGTCCCATGAACCGGTTCAAACAATGCACATGTGGGTCCTATATTCGCACTAGGTAATAAACCAAGACCACCTACCAATCCCGCAGCCATATCCGATAACATGTCTCCTGCAAGATTTGGACAAACTATGACGTTATAATTTTCAGGATACATTATCATTAACATAGCTAGAGAGTCCATAAGTGCAGAATCTGTACCTATCCCGTTTTCCAAAGCAACATCTTCAACAGTTTTTCTAAAAAGACCATCTGTTATCCTCATCACATTATCTTTATGTGCAATAGTGAATTTTTTAATTCCTTGTGATTTTACATATTCGCAAGCATATTCTGCAAGTCTACTGGATGCTGTTTTTGTTATAACTCTAGTCAAAGTAGCCATCTCTTCAGAGACTGCAGATTCTATTCCTGCATAAACTCCTTCAGAATTCTCTCTAAGTATGACCAAATCTGTTTCTGGTCTAATAGACTTGACCCCTTTATATGCCTTAGCAGGTCTAACATTCACAAAAGAATCTATCTCATGCCTAAGCCGAATAATAACATCTGCTGCAGTCTCTCCCGCAGCTCCAAATAATACTGCATCTGATTCTCCAACTATGTCAAGGACTTCTAATGGCAATGCCTTTCCTGTTCTATTTTTCACTTCGTCTCCGGCTTCACCCTTAACAAATTCAATTTCTAGGCCCAATGATTCTATCACACTAACTGCTGCTGGAATAACTTCCAACCCAATCCCATCTCCTGGTATAACTGCTATTTTTTTCATTTTATGTATGGTATCGATTTCGATATTCGTCTAACTTCATCTGGATTTGATTTCAAAAGAGACGTAGTGTCCCATATGCCTTCAACCAATGCCTTCGAATGAGAATCTGGAATCTTAACTTCTATAATTTCTCCATTGTAGCCCATGGTCTGATTTACAATGTTTATTACAATCTCTCCACTTGGGGTTGAGTCAACCCATTCTTGTAATTTTTCAATTTTTTCCTGATTCATTTCTATTACTGGCACTCCCAAAGCTAAACAATTACCAGAAAATATTTCTGCAAAACTTTCTCCAATAACTGCTTTAATTCCCCATCTCATCAAGGCTTGGGGGGCATGCTCTCTAGATGAACCACAACCAAAGTTGGAATTAACTACCAATATAGATGCATCTCTGTACAATTCATCATTAAACGGGTGCGGTATCTCTTCCCCATCACTTTGAAATCTTACATCTCGAAAAGCAAATTCTCCAAGTCCCTCAAACGTTATTGCTTTTAGGTACCTTGCAGGAATAATCTGATCTGTATCGATATCACTGCCTCTAATTGATATTCCAGTTCCACTCACAGATTCTATCGATATTGCCTTGGAAAAATTACCTACCATCATAATTTCCTCACATCTGCAATTTTACCTTCTATTGCTGCAGCAGCAACCATAGCCGGACTCATCAATATAGTTCTGCCATCTTTTGACCCTTGCCTTCCAATGAAATTTCTATTAGATGAAGAAGCACAAGCTTCACCGCCCACTAGTTGATCTTCATTCATGGCCAAACACATAGAACACCCTGCAGATCTCCACTCAAACCCCGCAGCAACAAATATTTTATCAAGGCCCTCTGTTTCTGCAACAATTTTAACTCTTTGACTCCCTGGAACAACCATTGCACGAACGTTCTGTGAAACCGTTTCGCCTTCTATAATTTTCGCGGCTTCCCTGAGATCAGTAATCCTTGAATTGGTGCATGACCCAATAAATGCAACATCAATTTCATAACCTTCCATTTTGTCACCCGGGGTCACACGCATATGTTTCTGTGCACGAATTGCATTTTCCTGTTTCCCTTGCGGTAACGATTCTGGATCTGGTATTCTTTCAGAAATCCCAATACTTTGTCCCGGTGTGGTTCCCCAAGTAATCATGGGCTCTATTTCATCACAATCAATTTCAAAAACATCATCATATTTTGCATTTTCATCTGATTTTATAGATTCCCAGTATAGTTTTAATCTTTCAAAATCTTCTAGGTTATCCTTGAACGCATCTGTATGTTTTAACCAGGTATATGTAGTCTCATCCGGGTTAATATACCCCGCTCTAGCCCCTCCCTCAACTGACATGTTGCATATTGACATTCTCCCCTCCATATTCAATTTAGATATGGTCTCCCCCCCGTATTCATAGACATGACCGACCCCACCATCTGTGCCCAAATATCTAATTATCGTTAGAATTATATCTTTCGCAGTAACATGCTCTCCAAGTTCATTTTTCACTTCGATTCTACGAACTCTCTGACGACCAAGAGCTATTGTTTGCGTGGCAAGAACATCTCTAATTTGAGTCGTTCCAATTCCAAAAGCAAGAGACCCAAAAGCACCATGTGTCGATGTATGAGAATCCCCACAAACAATTGTCATTCCTGGCTGTGTTAAACCCTGTTCTGGGCCCACAACATGAACAATGCCTTGATTCCCACTTTCTGGGCCCGAAAATTTAATATTTGCCGAAGCAACATTCGATTCCAACTCAGCCATCATTTTCTCGGCAGCATCGTCTTTAAATGGTCTAGATTGGTCCAATGTAGGGATTATATGGTCAACCGTTGCGTGAGTCAGTTCTGGATACGGGACATCCATTCCCTTCTCCCGCATCATACTAAAAGCTTGGGGGCTAGTAACCTCGTGTATGAGGTGCAGTCCTACAAACAATTGATCTTGTCCGTTGGGAAGCTCTCTTACTTTATGATGGTCCCAAACCTTGTCATATAATGTTCTCTCGCTCATTATTCCTCAGACCAAGAGAAAAGTGAACGTAAGTTCTTCCCAACCTTTTCTATTTGATGATTTTCTTCTTCCAATCTGAGTCTTGTATAATTTGGCCGTCCAGCTTTATCTTCTGCAATCCACTCTCTTGCAAATGTTCCGTCTTGAATTTCTTTCAACACTATTGCCATATTTTCTTTCACGCGTTCATCAACAACCATTGGCCCTCTTGTCAACCCCCCATATTCTGCTGTATCCGAAACATCAGTCCACATTTTCATTAAACCACCTTCATATATCAAATCTACAATCAATTTCAATTCATTAAGGCATTCAAAATATGCCATTTCAGGGGCATATCCGCCCTCAACTAAAGTTTCGAAACTCATTCTCATCAGACTAGTCACCCCACCGCATAATATAACTTGTTCTCCAAACAAATCTGATTCAACCTCTTCTTGAAATGAAGTTTCAACAACCCCTGCTCTTGCACACCCAATACCTTCTGCATATGCTAATGCAACTTCCTTAGCTTTCCCTGTATAATCCTGGTAAATAGCCAACAATGCCGGAGTCCCCTGGTCCTTGACATAATTTCTTCTGACAAGATTTCCTGGACTTTTAGGTGCTATCATAGACACATCAATATTTTTTGGAGGTTCAACCTGATCATAATGAATATTAAAACCATGTGCAAACATCAGTGTATTACCCTCTTCTATCCCTGTCTCTATTTCTTTATATACTGACGGAGCAGAAGTATCTGGAACTAGGATCATGATTATATCTGCCTTTCTAGCCGCATCGACTGGTATGTCGACCTTTAAGCCATCTTGTTTAACTTTATCCCATGAAGCTGACCCTCTCTGCAAACCTACTATCACATCAATCCCGCTATCGTGGAGGTTGCGTGCATGAGCATGCCCCTGACTTCCATACCCTATCACAGCAACTACTTTGTTATCTATATATGCTCTATCTACATCTTTCTCGTAGTATACGTTTGTGGTGAATTTTTCTTCGTTCATGTTGTTCTCTTTGAACCTCTTTCTAGTGCAGCTATTCCTGTACGTGCAATTTCTTTGATCTCAAACTGATCAAACTTTTCGATCATCATGTCTATCTCAAGTCTATCTCCTGTGATCTCAATCGTTATGATTTTCTGGCTTGAGTCTATCATTTTTAATCCGTATTTAGATACCATATTTTCGATATCTTCCTTCTCATGACCTTCTTTAATTTTCATAAGGCACAATTCCCGTTCAATTGCGGTATTACTCAACTCTTTTACAGATAAAACGGGGAATAGTTTCGCTAGTTGTTTTTTCACTTGAATTATCCCCGTTTCGTTTTCATCTACTACTATAGTTATCCTAGCATTGTTGATATCCCCAGCTGGTCCTACTGTGAGACTTTCAATATTAAATCGACGGCGGGCAAACAGCCCTGAAACTTTAGACAATACTCCTGGTTCATGTTTAACCAATGCAGAAAAGGTTGTAATTCTCTTTGGAAGCTCAGTAGGGTCGCCCAACCCAATCCTTATGCCTTCTTTATTTCTTCTTTCATTTGGGTGGGGCCTTTCACTAGGTGCTGGTCCTGATAGGCCTCTTTTATTTTCTTTATCTTTCATAATTCTTCCAAATGCTCCTCTCTTAAAGCAAATAACCCATTAGCACCACCGCTAGGTACCATTGGAAATACATTCTCAGAAGAATCAATTCTAGCATCAATCACTGATGGGCCTTTGTACTCCAATGCGGCGTTTATTACTTTTTTAACATCTTCAATTCTTTCTAGATGGAACCCCTTGGCACCAAATGCATTCGCAATCTCCGCAAAATCAGGTATCCATGGATATTCAGATGCCATTCTCCTATTGCTATAAAATGCATCTTGCCATTGCCTAACCATGCCTATTCCTGCATTATTTAAAACCACGACTGTTATGTCCAATTCTTCTCGAACAGCAACAGACAATTCTTGCAAAGTCATCAAAAATGATCCGTCACCATCTATGCACACAACCTTCTGATCTTCTCTAGCTGCAAAACGCGCACCTATTGCTGCAGGAAGTCCATAACCCATAGTCCCCAAACCATGAGATGAGACCCACGTTCTTGGTTTTGTATATGTCCAATACAACATTGCCCACATTTGGTGCTGTCCAACTCCTGTAGTGACTATAGTGTCTTCGGGTGTAGCTTTGCATAATTCTTCTATAATATGCTGTGGTCTAGGTTTCCCGTCACTTACAATGTCTCCATAATCCATTGAATATTCTGCCTTCCACTCTTGAAGTTTATCTAACCATTCTGTAGAATTTGGATTTGGGTGCATGGCTTTATTCATCTGCTTAATCACTGTAGCAGCATCACCCAATAGCTCATAATCTGCATGTATGTTTTTTGATATCTCTGCAGGATCAATGTCTATGTGGATCACCTTTGCCATAGGTGCAAAAGTGTCAATTCCTCCTGTCAAACGATCATCAAATCTAGTCCCTATGGCAAGCATGACATCGCAATGTGTAAGTGCCATATTAGCATATCCTGTTCCATGCATCCCCCCGGTTTTAAGTGACAATCCATGATTTTCTGGAAATGATCCAATCCCTGGCATCGTAGTCACAACAGGTATTTCATATAGATCTACAAATTCAAGAAGTTCCTCAGATGCATTCCCTTTAATAACCCCTCCACCTGACAAAATAACTGGCCTTTTAGCATTTGACAGTTCCATAGCTGCAGATTCAACAATTTTTTGATCTGCACGATTTGGTATCTGTATATGATCTGGAATCTCTGGAATGCTAAATTTCCAATCTGTTTTGCCACCTGTGACATCTTTTGGTAAATCTACCAATGTTGGCCCCTGTCTCCCCACACTAGCAAGCAAAAATGCTAGTGAAACAACGTCACCAACAGTGCTGGCATCTGTGGCAAAAAAATTAGCCTTTGTCACAGGAGTGGATACTCCTATAGTGTCACATTCTTGAAAAGCATCATTCCCTACAAATCCTGTGGGCACTTGTCCAGTAAGTGCTAATACTGGGTCTGAATCCATATTAGCGTCTGCCAAACCAGTGATCAAATTGGTTGCCCCTGGGCCTGAAGTAGCAATACAAACACCGGGATTACCTGAAACTATTCCATAAGCATCTGCAGCATGAACTGCTCCTTGTTCATGGCCCATCGTAACATGTTTCATTTCAGAGTCATATAATGCATCATAAACTGGCATTATGGCCCCCCCTTGGACTCCAAAAATAACCTCCACGCCCATCTTTTCTAGGGCTGTTATAACTGCTACTGAACCAGTTTTGAGCTTATTTTTTTCTGAAGATTCTTGTTGGTTAGTGTCTTTAGATTTATCCATTTTAATTCTCCTTTTGATATCGGTTTTATTTTGATTTTAGCTAATCAGTGATAGGCGTTTCGAACTTGTTCAGATCAATATATTCATTTCTTTCTTGTTTCCTTTCATTCCTTAAGTTTTTCTTGGAACACATTTTCTTCTTTGGCAAACCTAATTAATTCTCTTTTTGTTACTCTTTTCTTTTCGGATCCATGGTCTTTAACCCTGCGGGTTATGTCTCTTATTTGTTTTTCATTCGGATCAAAACCAGCATCTCTCAGGTGCATTTTCACTGCATGAGTCCCCGTATGTTTCCCAAGGACAAATTGTCGCCTTGCACCAACCATCTCTGGAGTCATAACCCCGGGTTCAAAAGTCTCTGAATTTTCTATTACTCCTGCAGCATGAATTCCGCTTTCATGACTAAATGCATTGTTCCCCACAATAGCTTTATTAGGTGGAATTGGCATTCCACTTATCTCTTCAACTAGAGAACAAAGTTCCATAAGTCTACTAGTATTTATCCCAGGTTCTGAATTATAAATTGCCTTTGCAGCCATAACAACCTCTTCATATGCCGCATTCCCTGCCCTCTCACCAATCCCATTAACTGAAACTTGGGCCTGGTCTGCCCCGGCCTCTAAACCCGATAGGGCATTGGCAGTTGCAAGACCAAAATCGTCGTGTGTATGGACATCAATATATGCATCGGTTTGTTTTTTAACAAAACGAATCAAATCCCCAAATCTAGTTGGGGTGGCAACACCACAGGTATCTGGTATGTTTATCCAATCGGTCCCTACCTCTGTGACTGCTTTAATCACTTCTGCCAAGAATGTTAAATCAGTCCTGGTCGCATCCATAGGGGAAAACATACATTCCACACCTGCGTCTTTAACAATTTCAACCGACCTCACGGATTTTTCCACCACTTCTTCTCTAGTTGAATGCATTGAATCTTCGATCTGAACATCCGACGTACTTGCAAAAACATGAACCATATTAACTCCGGCATCAAGTGCAGATTTTATATCTCCATCTATGACTCTGGCAAGGCCAGCAACTGTCGTATTAGTACATTCTGCAACATCTCGAACCGCTTCGAACTCAGTCTTGGAATTTACTGGAAAACCTGCCTCAATAACATGAGTCCCCATTTCATCAAGCAAAGCTGCAATATCTCTTTTATCATTATACGAGAACGAGACATAGGGCGACTGCTCACCATCTCTTAAAGTCGTATCAAAAATTCTAACTTTGTTAAATTCTGGTTTAACTGCTAACGTTCCCTGGAAGAAGTCGATCGCCCTGCGGTGGCGCAGAGGTGTCCTTTTTTGAACTCATCGTGGATAATTTAAGGTATGGACAGGTAATATAAGTGTCGGAATGGTGTCTTTTTGTCTCTCCTCGTATATCTGGTGGTATGGATCGATTTGAGCTAAATTTGGAATCCATTGAAGAAGAATTGACAGAAACCACCAATCAAAAAATAATTCTGGGATTTTTAGATGGATCTATCCCCGGTTCAGAATGGATAAAAGAACTAGATTCTGGAAATGTGGTGGTTCTTCAAGTTAAGGGGGATTTGGAAGAACTAGTCCATGACATTGCCCCTGAAATAAAACAAAAAGGGGGGTCAATAGTCCATTTCAGAGGTTTTTTGATACTCGCACCACCTGGAATTTTCGTAGATAACGAACGATTATTGAAACAATAACCAATTTCATATTTTTTCCCCAATCCATTCGATTCTTTTCTGATGTAGCTCTAGAACTATTTCAGAAAGTATGCCAAGGGCCATAATTTGGGCGCCAAATAACAGGAAAAAGAAACTGATTATCGCAACAATCTGGTGAACCTCACTATAGTACAACCATTCAATCCCAACATACACTGATAACAAGCCCCCTACGATTAAACTAATCATTCCAAAAATTCCAAAATAAAACATTGGTCTACTGGTCTGGGCCAAAGAGTATAATGTTTTAATTATTACCAAACCATCTCTAATTGGATTTAATTTAGCAGCAGAAGTCCCAGTTCTGGCTCTATATTTGATGGGGACTACAACTGTAGAAACTCTGTTACTTAGGCATCGTATGGCAATTTCCATTTCTATTCCAAATCCACTCGATGTTAGAAAAAGTTGATCTACTACATCCTTCCTAAAACCATGGTACCCGCTAAGGACGTCCCCACGTTCTTCCCCATAAACTCTTGAAAATAATATATTAATCAACCCATTGCCCACCCGATTCATTTTTGTCATAGCACCAGGTTCCATGTCTGAAAATCTATGCCCCACTGTATGCCCATGTCCCATTTGCAAAGGTGCCATCATCGCTCCCCCGTCCTCTGGAAGGTATGTCCCATCTCCATCTATCATCAATATGAACTTAGAATCGATCATTTTGAATGCTTCCCGGACTGCATTCCCTTTACCTTCGGTTTTTTGAAAGACGACCTTTGCACCTTTCTTTTTTGCAATCTCAACAGTCCCGTCTGTAGAACCTCCGTCTATAACCAATATTTCTTCAAACCCATTTTGATAGAAACCTTCTATAACCATTTCAATAGTTCCTACCTCATTCAGTGTGGGTATCAATACACAAGTAGATCGCTGAATCTCCATCTACGACAGTTCTTTTTGCAATCTGGAAAAACCTTCCCACATATATTACGAGTCATTATCGGTTCTAACAACTATCTATAATTCCAAAGGTGCGGAAACTTTCCACTCGATATATGCAATTTTTCCAATTTTCATAACATGAAAAGATTTTATCACAGATCAACCTACAGTGAACATGAACATTTGGGCAACATCGAGTATTTTGCTTTCAACATTGGCGTTAATCCCGTACGTTATCTACGCATTAATTTTTCTTTTAACTATGCCAAAACCAACCCAATTAAAACAAAACCACTATATTCCAACTGTGAGCATTGTTCTCCCCACCTTCAATGAATCTAGTATAATCGAAAAAAAACTCAATAATTTATGTTCTATAGATTACCCTTTGGATAAAATAGAGGTAATCGTGGTAGATTCTAGTACTGACACAACTCGTGAAATAATTTCTTCATTTTTCAACTCTATAGAATTCCCCACACTGAAACTAATAAAAGAACCCACGAGGGCAGGTCTAGCAATAGCCCTAAACATGGCATACTCCGAAGCCTCCCACGACATTGTAATCAAAACCGATTGTGACTCTCTGCTAGATCGTAATTCTATAAAGACAGCTGTAGCTAATTTTTCCAATAATCATGTCGGTGCAGTAACTGGGACAAATTCAAAAGTCATTGGGGGGAGCAAAGTCGAATCAGATTACAGAAACATTCAATTTTATGTACAATTACTCGAATCTCATTTTGATTCAACTTTTATTTTTCACGGTCCATTTTCAGCTTTCAGAAGAAATTGCATCGTCCCAATAGAAAAAGATTCTTTAGCAGATGACACTGAATTGGCACTAAAAATCCGTCGACAAAATCTAAGCGTGGTATTTGATCCAAACGTTAAATTCCAAGAAGCTTCGCACTCTTCTTTTTGGAAAAGAAGGATGCAGAAAGACCGTCGGGCAATGGGCCTAGTTCAAGTTTTATTGCGAAACAAAGATGTGGTTGGAAACTACGGTCTATATGGTAGATTCGTAATCCCATCCAATTGGTGGTTTCTCATAATATCTCCCTGGATCATTTTTCTGAGCATGGCCTCAATAGCAATTGCCATTTTCTCAATAAAACCCCTCTTCATTTTACCCATGGCATTATTAATAATATTTTCCATATGGCTCGGCCAAAAAGACTCTCTTGGACCTCTTCAAATGCCCTATGCTTTATTTGATACTCAAGTATCTCTTCTAAGGAGTCATCTCTTACTTCTAACAAAGAAAAATGTTGATGGAATCTGGGAGGTAGACCCAACTTTAAGGGAGCTATTCAAATGAGAATAATTCAAGTGACACCTAGGTATCCTCCTCATATTGGAGGTGTAGAAAACCATGTTGCTTCTATTAGCGAAAGTATGGCAAATATGGGGCACGAAGTAATTGTATTCACACTAGATGGTGGGAAAAATATGCTTGAAACATCTAACATAAACGGGGTAGAAATACGTAGATTTTCTCACATAAATTTACTTAGTTTTCTTTACAATATTCATCAAACAAAACCCGATATAATTCATGCTCACAATTACCATTCTTTTATTCCACTATTATCTGCCATTTCTGCAGGACATGTGCCATTTTTCATAACTTCGCATTATCATGGTGTGGGGTCAACAAAATTCACTGATTTCTTATTATCTTTGTATAAACCATTTGGATCTTGGTGTATTTCCAGATCCAAATCCGTCATCGCGGTGAGTGAATGGGAGAAAAATCTTCTCTCAACAGAATTTAAAATACAACCCATCCTGATCCCTAATGGGATTGATCCATTGCCTTTCCAACAACTATCGTCCGAATGTAGAGAAAATCCCTATATATTATGTGTTGGACGATTAGAATCTTACAAGGGATTTCAACATGTAATCAGAGCAATGAAATTCTTACCTGATTACGATCTCATTATTGTAGGTTCTGGGGATTATATGTCTTCTCTCATTGATATTGCAACCCATTCTGGTGTTCAAAATAGAGTCATTTTCATGAACAATCTCCCCGTCTCAACCCTCGCGCAAATGTACTCAGGCGCAACAGCTCATGTTGCACTTTCCACGCACGAGTCTTATGGCCTAACCATTGGAGAGTCTCTGCTTTCTGGTACTCCCTGCCTTGTTAGAAAAAGTGGGGCATTGGGGGATTGGGCAGAACGTGAAGGATGTATTGCAACCAATGAAACCGATCCAAAATCACTATCAAATCTGATACTGAAATGTTCTTCTCTCGTTCCTTCTTACGATGACCCAATGACATGGGACACTGTCGTAAAAACCATTCTTGACCTATATTCCTTATGACTAACTATCTCCTCGCTCTGTCTCTCGTTATTCTGCTTATTACAGCCGGCT
>Ga0209402_10000172_pt1 | contig 79868 bp, 79 predicted proteins | sample ArcticOcean_MG_C_3_FD_187437 | JGI IMG/M metagenome (GOLD analysis project Ga0209402, IMG submission 187437) | Marine microbial communities from western Arctic Ocean - ArcticOcean_MG_CB8_126 (SPAdes) (version 2) | ecosystem: Environmental > Aquatic > Marine > Oceanic | place: Arctic Ocean... | reverse complement strand
GTTTCAGCCCGGATGGCACGCGTCTGCTGTCGCAAGACTACAAAGGCCAAAAGCTGCTCTGGGATCTGAAATCGGGAGCAGTTCTTCCAGGCGGCAATGTCGATGAGTTTCCAGCAGGCAACAATTCCTACTCCTACAAAAGCCTCGATGGTCGGTGGCTCGCGATACCCCAAACTAATGATGTCCTGTTAGTGGATCTGGCCTACAAAAAGACGCCACGGGAATTGCTGCGTCGGAAGTTGCTGGCGCGTCCGAAGCCTCGCTGGCACAGTAAACAGTTTCGGTCGGCACAATCATCGAAGCAGTGGTACGCCGCCGTTTTTCATGCGGCGTGGTTGCTGAAACTCAAACCTTCCGACGCATCACTGCACGATGGCCTGCAGGCAGCTCATCGCAATCTTGTGGCGGTCCACAACGGCCAGAGTCCCCCTCTACCGGCCGTCGTCTCAGAGATGCTGAAACTACCACGCGGTTCCGACCCGCCAGCTGTAGACGCCGGTTAGAAAACGTAGCGCCGGGCGGTGAGTGGCGGTCGGATGAAAAGCGTAGCGCCCAGATGATCACCTGTAGCAGTCGAATCAGACTTTCGGAGAATCCGAAATCGTCTGAACCGACCTGCTGTGGGGGACAAGGGTGTACACCGATATGGAGCAGTGGATTGAGATTCGCCGTCGCGTTCTGAACGGGGAACTGAGCAAGCGGGCGGCGTGTGCCGAGTACGGTATTCACTGGGACACGCTGACGAAGATTCTGACTCACAGTGAGCCGCCGGGTTACCGGTTGACGAAGTCTCGACCGTCGAAGCTGGAGCCGTTCCTGCCAGTAATCCACGAGATTCTGGAGAGTGATCGGACGGTTCACCGGAAGCAGCGACATACGGCTCAGCGCATCTTCGACCGTTTGTGTGCCGAGCATGATTACACGGGCGGTGTGACGATCGTGAAGGAAGCGGTGCGTGAGTGGAAGGAGAGTCGCCGCGAAGTCTTCCTGCCGCTGAGCCATCGTCCGGGTGAGGCTCAAGTCGATTACGGATTTGCCGATGTCATGCTGCATGGCGAGACGGTCAAGGTCGCGTTGTTTGTGATGACGCTGCCGTACTCCGACGCAATTTATATGCAGGCGTTTCCGCGTGAGTGCTCAGAATCATTCCTGGAAGGTCACAAGCGGGCCTTTGAATTCTTCGGCGGAGTTCCCGTTCGAATCAGCTACGACAACTCGAAAATCGCCGTCGGGAAGATCACGGGGACTCGGGAACGTCAGGTGACAACAGAGTTCCAGCGACTCAAGAGCCACTTCCTGTTTGAGGATCACTTCTGCCTGGTGCGTCGTCCGAATGAGAAGGGACATGTCGAACGGCTCCTTGACTACGCTCGCAGGAACTTCCTCGTGCCGGTTCCTCAGGTGGATTCTCTGAGGACGTTGAATGAGCAACTTGAAGCAGCGTGTCGACTTGATCTTGAGCGTCAATTGAGAGGCAAGCCCTTGCCGAAGAAAGACCTGCTGGTCGAAGAACAACAGCAGTTCTTTCTTCCGCTGCCCGCGCAGACTTTTGAAGCCCATCGAGTCGTGCAGGCACATGCGGACTCGCTGTCGCTGGTCCGGTTCGACCGCAACAGTTACTCGGTGCCGACGCAATACGCACATCGCCAGATCACCGTCGTGGGAACTGTCGATGAAGTGCGGTTGATCTTCGAGGATCAACTGGTCGCCAGACACGAACGCGACTGGAGCAAAGAGCAGTTTCACTACGACCCACTGCATTATCTGGCTCTGCTGGAGCGGAAGCCTGGTGGCTTCGACCATGCAAAGCCTTTCGAGGAGTGGGACCTGCCGGTGTGCTTCGGCATTCTTCGGCGGCGTCTGGAAGTCGAACAGGATGGCCACGGGACGCGTGAGTTCATCCGCATCCTGCGTCTGCTGGAACAGCACTCGCTGCCAGTACTAAAGCAGGCTGTGCAGCACGCTCTGGAAATTGGAGCGACCAGTGCCGATGCCCTGCGACTGATCGTCGAGCATCAACAGGAAGAACCGGTCGCCGTGTTCTGTCTGGACGGTCGCCCGCACCTGAAGCTCGTTCGGATTCAAAAGACGGATGTAACGGCTTACCAGTCCCTGATCGTCGGAGGTTAACTCATGAAGAAGACCGAAACGAAAAGCACCGTCCTGTTACAGCATCACCTCAAGGCTTTGAAGCTGCCGACCGTTCAACGTGAATGCGAGAAGGTTGCAAGTCGTTGTGCGACAGAGAACGTCGATCACCTGGCGTTCCTGCTGCAGCTCTGCGAACTGGAACTGATTGATCGCGAACGCCGTGCCTCAGAACGTCGCCTCAAAGCCGCGAAGTTCCCCACGTACAAGACACTGGACACGTTCGACTTCAAGGCACAGCCGTCGCTCAACAAGGTTCTGATCACCGAACTGATGCTCGGCGAGTACATCGACAAGCGAGAGAACATCCTGCTGGTCGGCAATTCCGGAACTGGAAAAACGCACGTCGCGATTGCATTGGCGATCGCTGCCTGTGGTCGAGGCCGACGAGTTCGCTTCTACCGGGTCACGGAACTGATCACACAGTTGATGGAGGCCCGCGAAGAACGAGTACTCCTGCGACTGAAAGCTCAGCTTGCGAAACTCGACCTGCTCATCCTTGATGAACTGGGTTACGTGCCGGCCAGTAAACTTGGTTCGGAACTTCTGTTCGACGTGATCAGCACGGCGTACGAACGACACAGCGTCATTGTCACCACGAACCTGCCGTTCGAAAACTGGACCGAAGTCCTCGGCAGCGAACGTCTGACCGGAGCCACTCTGGATCGCCTGACACACCGCTGCCACATCCTCGAAGCAGGCGGGGAAAGCTACCGTCTGCGAGATGCAAAGACGCGACAGACAAAACGCTCAAGCAACGGCAACAGCAAGTCGAAATAACTCAACAGAGACCTCGCCGGACCGACGAAAAGCCACCACATCGGTCCCCACTTCACAACCACAGCGCTACGCTTTTCGACCGCCCGGCGCTACGTTTTCTAACCGGCGTCTACACTCACGGCAATCAACAGCCCTGAGTATGTCCAGGCGAAACATCGGCATGCGAACGCGGCGGAATCCAGGCGCGCAACCGCCCGCCGAATCGCAGGGTCCGGGACGTCGATCGTTTCACCGCATGCGGGGCACGCGCGGCAGGTTCCCGCCTCTAAATTTGGGGCTTCGATGTGGTCGCCACATCGCGGGCAGGGGAAACGGATCATTCTGAATCCCTCACTATCTCGCGTCGGGATCGCGGTTGAGCACCCGCAGGCCGTGGCCCGCGCATGTGAGCTTGAACGGAAAGTTCGCAATCCAGGCTATCCGGGCTCGGGGTGAGAATCAATCAACACTGGAAGTGCTGTCCGCTGGTTCTGGTATGCGGCGGAATCATCAGTTGCCGAGTGGTTCCGGAAGACTCTGACTGGCTTCCCACAGACAACGCGCAGTCGTCGGCCAGATATCGGGAAGACGTCGGCCAGACATCCTGTAGACCCTGACTGGCTTTCCACAGACAGCGTCCAGACAACGGGAAGACGCTGACTGGCTTTCCCTGGCAGCGTCCAGACGTCGTCACGACAACGCGCAGTCGTCGTGAGAAACTGATCCGACGGCAATTCGTCTCAAGAGCCGTACGCGCGAATACGCGTTTCCGAATTTATGCACTGTGAAGCACTGAGAATTGACGATAAAGTGCGTAACAGTCGTTTGCCTCAGATGCGATTTGAGGCCTTGTTTCAAGGGTTTTCGTGAACGGCGACTTACCTGGAAACCGCCTCTGACTCTATTAGTCTAGGTTCAAATCCTAGCGGGGTAACTTTCAGGTAAGTTCTTGCTGAGCCACCGCTTGTGGCCACCTGCCGGGCGTCTGGCATGGAATCGTGAATGCCCTCAACTACGCGTGTATTTACGCGCAAACCTCGCGTCACTTGCTCTTCTGAGTCCACACGCGGATGTCGTCGATCTCGATGCCATCTCCCAGGCAGCGGAATACGAGCGTTGGCTTCCGGACGCCGAATGTCGGATGTGAGGCTTTGAGCGGTTCTTTGCCTTCGATGCGTGCAGTCACGTAATTGCCCCAGGTCGTGACTCGAAGATGGAACCAGCATCCGTATTTGAACTTCGTCTCCTGCTCGGCCAGTGTTTCGTTCGGGTCTTCCTCGCGACGGTTCTTGTCGACGTGCTTGAGCACCTTCCACGAATCCGGAGTCACGATGACGGAAAACAGATGCCCTTTCTTCTTCAGCTCGCCGCGGGCGGGATCGAATCCGAAGTGAAACGCTTTGCAGTCTCCGGTGAACCGAAACTTCAGTTCGTAAACGGCGTTTTTTGTCTCGACCACTCGCCGAGTCGCAGCGGAATGTTTCTCCGCCGCGATCTCGCCGCCCCGTAGCACTCCATCCACGATCTTCCAATCGCCGGTCGTCGAATTCCAGCCCTCGCCCAGCTCGTCACGATCGAAGGCGTCCTCCAAAGCCACATCACTGTTGGCAGGCGGATCTCCGGCAACAAGCGGCCCCGCGACCAGACAGAACAACACAACCGGAAGTCCAATGCTCTTCATGAGTGAACCTTGTCTATTCTGAATTCGGGAGGGGCAATCCGCGATACGGCATCCATCGTACCGACTGCCAGGCCGCTGACGTACTCATTCAGCAGTCGGGTTGGATTCCGAACGGCGGAGTTCGTTACCGTCTGTGCGCGAACTTCGGACGTTAATGGAGTCTCTCTCACGAAGAGCAAGACCAGGCGAGGTCGGACCACCACACATCTGGGGATATCACAATGGAAGCCACGGAATTTAAAGTCAAAGACGCACTGGACGCGACCGGTGCTACCGAGTCCCTTACCGATCGGGAGAAGCATTTGATCGGCCTGGCAGTCACCGCGACGCGCGGCTGCATTGCCTGCACGGGCGGCAGAATCGAGAAAGCTCTTGAGTCGAATATCGATTACGAAACCGTGCGTGCCGCGATCGATCTGGCCGCCGCAGTCAATGCTGGCGTGACGCTGCGCACGGCGATCGAAGGCGCAGAACGGCACAACGTGCAGGCCAGCTGCTCAGGTCCCGAGTGCAGCGTTGGAACACCGGGCTGATGCCGTCCACGAATCTGGAAGAGGTCGCGCGACGCCAGATCGCGGATTACGACCGGCGCGAGCCTGGAACCGCATTCGCTGACGGGCTGTCGCTGTCAATTGATGATGCTTACCAGGTGCAAACACTGGCCGTTGATCTGCGGCGTCAACGTGGCGAACAGGTCATTGGCTACAAAGTCGGCTGCACGTCTCCAGTGATTCGAAATCGACTCAACGTTCAGCATCCGGTTTTCGGACGGCTTTTTGACACGGAGTGCTGGCCGTCTGGGACATGCTTGCCATCATCGCGTTTCGCCAACCTGGCGATCGAAGGCGAATTTGCGATACGCCTTGCCGCTGATCTGACCGAAACGAACCAGTCAGACGCCTCGATCTGCGACGCTATTGAGTCCGTATTTCCCGTCATTGAGTTACACAACCTGGTCTTCCGTGGTAATCAACCTACGGAGCAGGAACTGATTGCCAACAACGCATTGCACGCGGGTTTTGTTCAGGGCGACAACTCGCCGGTGGGCCTCAATCAGGACGCCGCCTCATTGCGAATCGAGATCGATGGCAAAAAGGTCGCCGTCGTGACCGGCTCCGAATTGATCCAGACGATTGTTGAGTCATTGCGCTGGTTGACCGGTGAATTGGGAAAGCGTCACCTCAAGCTACAGGCACGGCAGACGGTTCTGTGCGGTTCGGTCGCCGATTTGTTTCCTGTACCCAACGGGTGTCACATTTCTGTCGAGACTGACAGGTTCGGCAAGGTCGAATGTACAACGGCAGAGTAGCTTGGGAACCTGACATGAAATTCTCGGGACTGACATCATGATCCGTCCACCAAGAGTCAGTGAAACCGGCGAGTTGTCATTCGTCGTCACAGATCAGCACATCATTGACTTCGCCGACGAGCAGATGTCGGCCGTGTTATGCACGCCCTGGCTGATCTGGTTTCTGGAGCATGCCGCTCGCGAAGCCATGCTTCCGCTGCTCGACAGCGGCGAGAGCACTGTGGGAATTCGCATCGATGTCGAACACCTCGCACCAACACCGGTCGGCCAGAATGTCACATGCACCGCTCGCGTGATCCATGTCGATGGCAACGTGATTTCATTCAGCCTGAAAGCTCACGACGAGCATGAGGAAATTGCCCGCGGCACGCACAAGTTAAGCGTCATCCACAAGGAACGACTCAACCGCCGAGTCATCACCAAACAATCAGGGTTGCAGTCCGATTGACACCGAGACTCCTGCGCGTGAGCCAGCCTGTTCGTAATCAAGCGACCACACTTGCAGAACGAACCGGGCAGCACGAATCCCAGATGCGAACGATGAATCCGCAACGACAGGAAACGAAGTCGAGCCAGCGGGCTACTGACAGGTCCTTCCCTGTATGAGACAATGTGCAGCGGCCCAACCGCACATTTCTTCATCGACCATCGGAATCGGCGGACAAACCATGAGCACGATTCGACAGGCACTGATATTGGCGTCGTTTGCAGTAATCGTCACTTGCGGCGTGGGAACGAGCTCGGCCGAGGAGCGGCCCGTGTCGTTTGCTCGGGACATCATGCCCATGTTGACCAGGCTGGGATGCAACACAACCGCATGCCACAACGTGCTGAAAGGCAAAGGCGGACTGAACCTCTCACCGCTCGGCAGTGATTTTGAACACGACTTCAATACGCTCGCTCGATCGGATTCCGGGCGTCGAGTGTCGCCGATCGATCCCGATAACAGCCTCCTGCTCAAGCGACTTTCCGGTCCGGAATCGACCGTCAAGCTGAAACACGATTCGGAGGGCTATCGCAGGTTTAAGGCATGGATGGCGGCGGGTGCACCCGGACCACGCAAGTCGGACCCATACGTCGTCGAGCTGACACCTTCGACGGCGCGCGTCGTACTCAGGAAGGGCGAGTCCACTTCGGTTCGAATCACGGCGCGATGGTCAGATGGCGTCGTGGAAGATGTCACTCGGTGGTGTCGCTTTGAAATTGCGGACTCCGAAAAGCCGGCGGAGGTTTCTACTGATGGAAAGATTACGGCAAGCGAGATGGGTCGCGCCGTTGTGCGCGTTCGATTCCAGAAGAAAGTCGCTGGCGTTGATGTCGTGATCCGATCCGAAGCCGAGCCGCAGGACTGGGACTGGGACTGGCAGCCGAACAATATTATCGACCAGATCATGTCTAAGACGTGGCGCGATGCGGGAATGACTCCACTTGAGCCTGCCGAGGATCGAGTGTTCCTGAGGCGAGTCTGGCTGCAGGTCGTCGGCCGCATTCCGTCCGAACAGGTGGCCAGCAAGTTCCTCACGTCGACACGAACCAACAGGCGGTCCGAACTGATTGACGAACTGCTGGCAAACCCTGCATTCGCAAGTCACTGGTCGAAGGTGTGGACGGAGTGGTTACTTGAAGATCGCCGAGTCGCCTGGCAGTCCGTACCGAAGCCGCTTCACGAGAAGGATGATCGACAGCGTCTCGCTTTGTGGCTGGAAATCAGGCTCCGAGGCCGACAACCACTGCCGACCGTCATTCGAGATGTGCTGACCGCGTCGGGATCAACAAGAGATAACGGCGCCATCGCGTTCTACTCGGGTCATCAAACACATGATGATCTGGCCCGAGCGTTTGGGCAGGTCTTCCTCGGAGTGTCGTTCCGCTGTGCGCGATGCCATGACCACCCGCACGCTGAGTGGGGCATCGATGATTTCTACGGAATCGCTGCCGCGTTCAAGGACGTACGTGTCCATGCAGAGAAAAACCAGCCCCTGACGGTCAAGATCGTGCAGACCGAGTCCTTCCAGAACCCGCGAACGAAGTCGTCAGTCAAACCCAACATTTTCGGCACGCGACTGCATGGCAAACAGGACACCCGAGCGGAACTCGCAGACTGGCTGCTGGGCCACGGTCGCATGATGTTGGCGCGGAATATCGTCAACCGGTACTGGGCTCGATTCATGGGACGCCCATTAACGGCATGGGTCGACGATTTGACGCCATCAAGTGTGGAGCGGCATCCCGGACTGCTGGACGCTCTGGCCCGGGAACTGGTGGAACAGGATTTTGACACGAAGCACTTGATCCGCATGATCTGCCAGTCGCGCGCGTATCAGCTCAGCAGCACTCCATACGCCCCACCTGTGGATCGCTGGTTCGGTTCTCGATTTACACCAAGGCGGCTGGCGAGCCGCGAGATCTTCGACGCGATTCAGTTCGTCGCGGACTCCAACAGGGGAACTTTCAATGACCAGCGTGAGGAAATCTCGGGGACCTTCCGGGGACTTCAGCCGAACTTGAATGAGAGCGATGTTGAGTGCTCCCGAAACCAATACCGAAAACGCATCTACTCGTACTCCTCGCTCCATTTGCTGAGTTCGAATGGACTGAACGACGCCATTCACGATCCGACAGGAATCGTGGCTCGACTGATTGCGAGCGATGCGACCATCGAGGACATCACGCAACGCTTATTCTTCCGCATCCTGCACCGCGAACCGACCGCCGCACAATCGAACAAACTCCTCGAACACTCAAAGAAAGCCGAGCGTGCCCAATACGTCGAAGACATCTTCTGGGCGCTGGTCAACTCCCGGGAATTCGTCATCGTTCAATGAGTCACCCACGAAAACGTCCTAAGCGGACAGCGCAACTTCTGGAGTGCGACGATGTATCGTCGCTTTCACATTCTCTATTCTCGAAGTAGCCGCTTTTCTCTCCGGCTCGTGAGTACGGGATCGCCGACACATCGCCGAAAACGTCTGCGCCGTGGTGAAAATGTGAAAGCGGTGACGCATCACCGCAGTCCAAATAAGCAATTCTCACTCCGGACGCAGCAGGTCCGGGTCAATCCGAGAATCTCAACGTGTACTTGTATGCGTTGGCCGTAAACGTCTCGTCCGGGATTTCGTTGAGTCGGGTCAGGTAGATTTCCAGGTCGAGAGTTTCGCTGTTCTCGATCAGCCAGAAGTTAGAGAGTTGCAGCCGCTCGCCTTCGCCGGGTTGCCGGGTATCGATCTCGGTCACCGTCGCTTTCTTCAGAGCGAGTGCATCCTCGTCGACCTGGGCGATCACCAGCGGATATCGAGGGTGGCCGGGATTTGTCGGGTTTGTGGGAGCGATGTTTCCAATCCAGTAGACCCTGCCAGTCTTCTGGCTGCGGAAGAGGCGATGAAACGTGCTTGTGGAAAAGAACACCGTGCCGTCGGTGTATCCGAAGATCCGAGGCTCGGAGAATGTCATCCCTCTGTCGTTCGACACGCTGAACCACTTGTGAGCATTTCCGTCTCTTGTCTTTGTGATTCGCCAGACGATCAGTATTCGCCCGTCAGACAACTCGGCGACATCAGCTTCCAGCAGCCCGTTGAAGGCGATCGATCGAGGCAGCCACACGGGGCGGCCAGCCTTCCAGACGTATTGTTCTGTATCTTTGTCCCAGCGACCTGCGTAACACAGACTTCCGATGGTCCCTTTGCTCGGCCAGCGAGCCCTTGGAGATGGAACGTCTTCGACATCGGCGGGGATTTTCGAGTTCGTGACAGGGATGAGCAGGTTGCCATTACTCAGCCGAAGAATCGACTGCCCGGGGTAGCCCGTGTTGTTTTCGAGGTACTTCGGATTCAAGACGTTCTGCAGATCCAGGTCATCTCCCTCCTCATACTTGAGAGTCTGTGTTTCCCCGAAGCCACCGTCTGTGGAGGTGCGTACCAGGGCATGGTTGTAGATCATACGGGGCGGTCCCTGTCGCATGTCTCGAACATGATGGATCGAGAGCGACACAAGCCTGCCAGACGCAGGGTCGTGAATACCGCAGAACTTCCAGTCGAGAACGGTCACCTTGTCGTGGTAGGTCATCCACGGAGGCTGAGCGGTTAGTCGTGACCATGTCCTCCCATTGTCATGCGAGACCCGTTGATGCGGTTCCTGCGGCGAGTCGCCGTAGCCTCTGACCTGATCGTCGTGAGTCCACTTGGTGTGGATCTCCTCGCGATATCCGCCTTTGCCTGGAAACGCGTAGACCCAGGGGGCTTTTCCAGACACTTCATTCCGGACATAGATTTCCTTTCTGACTGTTGCGACCGGTGTCGTGTCACCAGTTCCAGCGATGGGAATAAACTGCACGGCATCCGCGATCACGTATTTGTCGTCGGTGCCCGCAGTCGAAATTCGCACCCAGCCTTGCTTGCCGTCATTGAAGCGGAACCTGCCAAGAGTTCGAAACAGCCGCTTGTGTTCCGGCACGTCCTGCTGATTGATGCGCAGTGTCGATTCACCGTCTGCATGGTGAATGGTCACCGGCGTATTCGTCGAACGGCGAATGTTGTAGCAGTGTGATAACCGAACTTCGTATAGACCCGCTCGCGGCAAATCGGGCCTGAAGGTAACCGAGCTTTTTCCCTTGCCCTGTTTCTGATCATGCAGATAGCCCAGGCCCACGTAGGGCGGAGTGTGCGTCGAGTACCGCCACTGACCAACCAGTGTGGCTTCGGTTTCGTCGACGACAATCCCTGGCAGATCGCGTTTGTCCTTCACGATAAACGGAACCAGTTTCGGATTATCAACTTCGCCTGGTTTGTGCGTATTGGGCAGTGCATCCGGATGCGGGCGTATGTCTACCGGAGTTGACTGGGCGAATGACGATTCGGCCAGAAGCAATATAAGTGTCATGATGACAGCAGATGGGTTTCTCATTTGGGCATTCACAAAGTCCAGTGGTTGAAATCGACTTTGGTGGCTGAGCCGTAGCCCGATTTCTCCAAAATCGGGACCTGCCGCTTGCGGATTTCGGAGAAATCCGCCTATAGCTCCACGGTTAAGGATGAATCCACCTAATCAGGGGCAATTGGAGTCATGTTGCGGGGACGCTTACTTCATGGTCGGCGCACTCGTGGAAAACAAGTCCGTGATCTCGTCCGCTGTGAGGGCTCGCGGATACAAACGCACGTCGTGGATCATCCCAACAAACACGTGTCCGAATCGCTGGTTGTTGGAATCCGCACCGACAACGAGGTCAGTCATGTCGGAATCGTCCAGGGAACCGGCTGTCCAGGGCGATTCCGCCTTCTGTTGACCGTCAACAAACAGTGATACCTTCTTCCGATTCGAATCCACGACGCCCGTAAGCAGATGCCAGCGTCTCACGTCATGCGAATGCCAGGACGCTGTTTGCCATCGTCGGGCTTTGTCGTCCCAGGCCTGCATGGTCCACGACTCTTTCAGGTCATGCCACAGCATGAAGTTTCCGGGCGTGCCAATATTGTCTTTCGAGACGACTCGCATGCCAGGCGATTGCTTCGATGTGTTGATCCACGCACTGACAGTCAGATCCGTCCAGTCTTCCATTTTGATCGATCCGACAAGCATTCGCTGGTTGCCGTCGAATTCCAGAGCGGAAGTGGAATCGCCAGTCCACAGCGATGGTTTACGGTCAATCCGGTTGTCCTTGTCCGCTTTCAGTAGTGCTTCGAGATGCAGTGTTCCCTGGCCGCTTGTCTTCCACCGCTGCGTTAGATCGGCCGATGCCGACGCATTCTGCAGCGGGCGGCTCGGCGCAGGCTTACCGTACGGCTCGTCCGTGATCCGTGTGCCTGGGGGAAACGGCGGAAGCGACTTGATTGGTGGTGGGGCCACAAACCTGTGTCTCAGCGGTAGAGTCCCGGACGCGGCGTCATACCACCCGATCGGGTTCCCTTCGTAGGAATCGTCGTGCAGATAAACGTCGGCCTTGATGGTTGATGCTCCATCGACAAACGTCAGCAACCGACTCATCGGATGCGATCCGCCGTGATGCCGCGTGAGTGCAGCCACCTGCAGGAACCCGACGCCCCAGCGAGTTTCAGTAATCGTCTTGTCGCCCCAGTTGTCCTCGGGACCGTGGACATGCGTGTGGCCGGCGACCCACAGATCGATTGCGCCACGTCCATGCTGCTTGTGGAAGTTGTCCAGAAAAGCTTCAAAGACGTGAGCGTCGCTGATGAACTGAAAATCGTCCGGGTCATCATTCTCAATCAGGTAATAGAGATACGACGAGCCTTCGGCGCCGCCGCTGGCACCGTGATAGCGCGGATTGCCTTCGCCGCGACCGGAAGCGATTGTTGTGTCCCGCAACGCGTGATGATGCATGGTGACAATGATCTTGTCCTGGTTGTCCAGCACTTGCTGCTTCCACCAGTCGAACGTCGCGCGAGTGACCGCCCCGGCCGGGTATCCCCCGGATCGGCCATCCTTGCTGTGCCCGCGACCGACGGGTTCCGGCGCGTCGTTGCGATCAGCCAGCATGAGAAACAGCATGTTGCCAGCCTGAAAACGATACCGTTCCCAGGTCCCTTCGACCGGAAATGGCCTTCGTTCGGAATCGACGCCAGAGAACTCCGTGTGTCGGCCAAGTGGATCGCCCCACTTCTGAAACCACGTTCCGGCACCATGGTCGTAATACGGCGCGTCGTGGTTGCCCGGCACGTTGTAGATCTGCTCGCGGCGATGTTTCCTCATCGCGTGGTACTGGCGAATCAACTCGTACCCATCGCGATCACCCGGCGGATGCTGATGAGCCGACAGATCGCCCGCGTCGATCATGATGTCCCACTCGAAGGCCGGTGCGTCTTTGACGAGCCCTTCAGACTGCCGAATGACATCGGCCAGGCTCTCTCGCCCACGCCGGATGTCGGCCGGCACGTGCGCGCAACTTGTCGCCCAGACGCGAAACGTTTTCGACGGCGATTCGTCCGCGGACTGCGCACGAGGCAACGGGGTCAGGATCAGAATCAGGAATAAGATTCTGGCGAACGGCATCACAGTCTGGCCTGAGTTGACTGGGTCGGCGGTGAGCTGGGGGACCTACAGAATCGTGTTGTCGCCGTTGTTTTCTTTCTGGTGAATTGTGACGGGCCAGCCTGGGAACTGGTTGGTGGGCTTTCCGTCCGTCGCATCCACGAGGAACCGAAAGGAATCGATCGTGTACGTCTTTGCTTTGGTGTCGATCGTGACGAGGCCAAAGCCGCTGCCTTTCTGATGGGCGCGCGAGTAGCGGTTTTTTTTCGATGCCACTTCAGGATTACCGACCGCGTACACGTACGCTCGGTTTCCGAAGCCGTCGATGAATTCACCCGTGTTGGGTAGTCCGTGTTTGGGACGATTCTCGTGGGGCATTCCCAATGCATCCGGACGCCACCACCGCGGATAACCGGCCGCAATCGCCGGTGTGCAGAATGACCAGCAACTGTCTCGCTGTTCTTCGACTCCGTACTGGACCAGAGTCGTCAGGTGCTGGTCTCCGTTGATGTGCAGAGGCATTCCCTTGCGGACGATGCGAACCGCATTGTTTCTCGGGGTCTGCGGCCAGCCGCCGGAGTCGAGGTCCGCTTTGAGATATCCCTTATATCCGCCGTGATGGGTGGCCACTGCCGCGAATACTGTCTGACTGAGCAGCACTTTCATTCCGTGCGACCTCCAGTCACCGACCCAGTGATTCAGAAACGTCTCCTGACGGTCACCGAGCAGAACAAGTCCGGGCTTGTCGAGGACAGACGTGTCGAACTTCGGGTCGCTGACATGATCAGCGCGTCCGCTGCCTGTTTCGACTCGTTCCGGTCCACTCTTGAACTGACGGTCTCCCAGCACGGCGAAACTGACGTTTCCATACACCACGTCGCCAAAGTAGACGCTGATGTCCTGCTTGCTGGCAGCAGCATCGTAGGCATCGGGATGATGTGACGTGTTCGTGCGGTGGACGGCATTGACCATCCGGGCTGGCTGCCGATAGCCGCCTTTGGATGACGTGCTGCCCGACGTCATTTTCTCGCCGCCTTCACCCCAGATGTTGCCCTGAAAGACGTCGTGATCGTCGGGGAGACATAGAGTCGGGCGGTCTTTCATCGCGTGCCGGAATGACCAACCGTGTTGATAGAACTTACGCAGGTAGTTGAGAATCGCCAGCTCGGCGTCGTCGCGGATGATGCCGTATCCACCGTGGTTCTCGTAAAGCTGGTCGCCGGAAAAATAGAGCATGTCCGGATCGAGCTTCACGAGATTGTTCGCGACGGGCTCGTACGGGAAGGCGTAGTCGTTCTGGCACGTCAGCGCGCCCAGGCGTAAGGGCCGTCCTTCCGGATTCTGGCGAATGACGCCGGTCCAGTCGGATTCCACTTCCGTGCCGTCGGTCAGCTTTTCCCGATAGACCAGCCGGTAGGGTGCGGCGGTCTTCTGGTCCCAGTTTGGAATGCGGAACGTCGCGGTCCAGGCATCCGTATCGAGCTTCTCCTCGCCCAGCGAATTCCATTCGCCTCCCTTCCGAACAAGTAGTTCAACCGTTTGATTGTCCTTCGCACCAAGAGGACCGGTCAGCGCCGTCATCTTCATGACGAAGCCTTCGTCGCTGCGCGAATCACTGAGCGAATAGACCGACCAGAGAATCGGACCAAATTTCTGGTCCGGTTTGTGAGTGAAGGCGTCGCCATCGATCTGCCAGTCGCTGAATCGATATCGAGACCCTTTCGCTCTGGCCTGTTTTGGATCGAAGTTGTTGACAAGTGCCACGTTTCCCAGCACAGCGGCAGGAACAACCTTCAGTTTGATTGTGTCGTAGACTTCATCGGTTTTGCTTGATGACGCCGTCAGAGTCAGCGCGTACCTGTCACCGGTCGATTCCCCGTGAAGTTGCAGCCGGATGTTCTTCATATCCACAGGCTTCTTCAGGGCCTGCGTTTTTCCACCGAGAACCAAGCGGTCGCCGATGATGCCGGCCCGCATGCCGTTCTTCGCGAAGCAGTTGCTGCGGTGCTCGTTGATGTCGCTGCGAATACCGATGCGGAAGCCGACACCGCCGTCTTCTTTACGCACTTCCACCTGGCTGGCCAGCACGGACATCCACAGCGAACCGTCCGAGTTTGTGACCTGTCGAGTGATGGCCTGAATATTCCGGTCGCCCCCCGTGGTCCGGCATTCGGCGGCTCCATTGACGATCCGCCAGTCTTCCATCGGGTTGGCCCAGACGTCTTCGCCCAGCCAGACGCGATCGTTCTTTCGATCCCAGCCGCCAACGACTGCCGGTTGACGCGAGTCGCCACCAGGCTGAGCGGATGTCTGTTGCTGCGGGTTGATTCCCAGCAGAGTCGATCCGGAAGCGATGACCTTGACGGCCGTACGGCGGGATAATGACGTCATCTCAGTCGTTCCTTACTTCGATCAGATTTCGCTGGCAAATCGCGACATTGTGAGGCACTACCGGGCTGTCACTGGGCACGCCGGTCATCAGAAGCTCACAGCATCCTAGAGTTGTATTGTGGTGTGCAGTGGCCTGTCACGCCGCCGCGAGGATCGCCGGAATTGCCGTTGGTCGAATTCCGAGGCCTGTGTTAGAACCCTGCCCGACCCTGCGGTGCGGTTCCACGCGCCGGCAGAATGGAGTTTCACCGCAGAGAACGGATGCAGAACATGCAGAAAACGGAATTTCTGCAGCTCATGGACGAGCTGTTCGAACTCGATGAGGGCACGATTCAGGGTGCCGATGAGCTGCAGCAGATTCCCGGGTGGAGTTCGCTGACGTTTATCGGATTGATCGCGATGGTCGACGAGGAGTGCGAGGTCACACTGGCTCCGAAGTCGATCCTGGCCTGCCAGACGGTCGATGACCTGATCGCACTGCTCGGCCATGCCGTGGAGCCCACGTCGGCTGCGGCTTGAAACACTGGTCGGACATGATGTCCGAAGAACCGCAAATTTCCGCCGCGTCTGATCTTTCCAACCGGCGGTCAGGGAGGACCCGCAATGGCTCAATGGACGGTTCCCGGTATCCGCCTGTCCGGAGTCGCGTCGGCTGTTCCCGAACCGACTCGCTCAGCGGATGATCTGGCGGCGCTCTTCGGCCCCGACGAAGCCGGCAAAATCGTTGAAAGTGTCGGCGTGCAGACGCGTCACATTGCCGGGGACTCGACCTGCACATCGGACCTGTGTTTCGCGGCGGCAGAACGACTGCTCGATCAGCTCGACTGGTCGCGTGATTCCATTGACGCGCTGATTCTCGTCACACAAACGCCCGATTACGTGCTGCCCGCAACGGCGTGTTCACTGCACCACCGGCTGGGACTGGGAACTCAGTGCCTGGCATTCGACATCAATCAGGGCTGTTCGGGTTACGTCTACGGGCTGGCGATGATGAGCCGGTTGCTTGGTGCCGGCAATGTGAAGCGAGCCCTGCTGCTGACCGGCGATACGCTGTCGCGCGTTGTCTCGCCAGTCGATCGATCGGCGGCTCCATTGTTTGGAGATGCCGGCTCCGCAACATGTCTTGAAGTCTGTGACGGGGCGCCTCCCATGTTTTTTGACCTGGGCACGAATGGGGCCGGTGTCGAACACCTGCTGACTCGAGCCGGCGGGTTTCGGACGCAACGATCGCCGGCGACAACTCGCCGCACTGAACGAGAGAACGGCAACATTCGCAGCGACTCCGATCTGTTCATGAACGGCGCCGAAGTCTTCATGTTCACGCTGTCGGCCGTGCCCGGGCTGATCAAGCGAACGTTGCAGGGAGCTGGCTGGGAACGCGACGACGTCGATGCGTTCGTCCTGCATCAAGCCAACGCGTTCATGCTGGGACACCTTCGCAAGCGGCTCAAGCTCACGCCGGAGCAATTCGTTGTTGCGCTGTCCGAATACGGAAACACGGCTTCGGCGTCTATTCCGCTGGCCATGTCAGAGTCGTGGTCGTCAAACAGCCCGACGGGTGCCAAGAAGCTTGTGCTGGGTGGATTTGGAACCGGGTGGTCCTGGGCCGGGGCCGCGCTTGAGTGTGACGGGCTCGTTCTGCCTGAAGTCATCATCGTGCCGGACGAAGCCCCGGTCCTTCGGGCGGAGGCCGCGTGATGTTCAACCCGCTCGATATGGCCGGTCGCTCGATTCTGGTCACCGGCGCTTCATCCGGGATCGGACGAGCCACGTGCGTCGTGCTCAGCCGTCTGGGAGCGCGGCTCATTCTTGTGGCCCGTTCGCAGCAGAACCTGGAAGAAACCCGCTGCCTGCTCGACGGAGACGGCCACATTGTCGAAACCTGCGACCTGCGAGAGACAGACGCGATCCCCAGCTGGTTGAAACGGTTCGGTGCCGAACACGGGCCGCTCGATGGTCTGGTGCACTCGGCAGGAGTCCACGTCACCCTGCCGCTGCAGTTCATGAGTGGCGAACAGCTCAACGACATCATGCGGATCAATTTCACGGCGGCCGTGCAACTGGCCAAAGGATTTCGACAGCGGAAGGTGCATGCATCAGCGTCGAGTGTCGTGTTTGTTTCGTCGGTGATGGGACTGGTCGGACAAGCCGGCGTTTCGGCATATGTCGCAAGTAAGGGCGCACTGATTGCTGTCGCACGATCACTGTCGCTGGAACTCGCGGCCGACGGCATCCGAGTCAATTGCGTCGCGCCGGGGCAGGTCGAATCGAAAATGGCCACGTCACAGGATGCGACTCTGACCGACGAGCAGCGTGCAGCCATCGAAACGATGCACCCGCTCGGAATTGGTCAGCCCGAAGACGTTGCCAACTCCATCGCTTTTCTACTGGCAGATACAGGTCGCTGGATTACTGGAACGACTCTTGTTGTTGACGGCGGATACACGGCTCACTGAATGGGCACTGGAATACACACAACAGAAGCTAACTTCTTGCGTATTCGAGAGACTGGCCAAAGTCTGGCGACTTCGGCTACCCCAGACTTGGAACTACTGAATCCAGCTACGGAATAATCGGAATAGTCTCAGTGAATCGCATACTCATTGTGGGGGCGGGTGACTTCGGTCGCGAGCTGTTCTGCTGGATGACCACGGATCCTCGGCACGGCGTCGAATGGGAGGTCGCTGGCTTCCTGGATGACAACGCGGACGCTCTTGCCTCGCACTCACATTATCCCGTCGGCATCGTCGGCTCGATTTCCAAATACATTCCTCAGGCTGGTGAGCAGTTGGTGATGGCGATCGCGTCGCCGGTAGCCCGATTGAAGATCGCAAATGAACTGGAATCTCGCGGAGCAGAATTCGCCGCGTGGATTCATCCCACTGTGATTGAATCTCGATTCCACTCGATCGGTCGTGGCAGCGTGATTGGCCCGAACAGCGTGATCAGTTGCGACGTGACAATCGGCGACTTTGCCATCATCAATCTCGGAGTCACAGTGGGACACGATGCCGTGATCGGCGAGGGATGCACAATCAACTCGCACTGTGACATTACCGGACATGTGAAAATTGGACGGGGAACTCTCCTAGGCAGCAGCGTGTCAATCATTCCGCATGTGACTGTTGGTGAATTCGCCACAATCGGCGCGGGGAGTACAGTCGTTCGTCGAGTCCGTGATCACTCGACAGTTATGGGCGACACGGCGAAGCGGATTACGTGGGGGGGCAACGAAGCTGCTTAGTATCAGCGGTGTTGTAGAAATAACAGAGTGCTCAATGCCCCTCTCCCTAACCCTCTCCCCACCGGGGAGAGGGGACTTTGGGTGGTCAACCAGATCAAGGAAGAACAATGACAACCGAAACCGCCGACCAGAATCGGCTTCAGACTTGCGTGTTGCAGGCGATCAAAGAACTTAACGAGCAGCTTCCACCCGAACAGCAGATTGAAGAGTCCGCCAGAGCAAAGCTGTTCGGGCATGACGCACCGCTCGACTCGATTGGACTCGTGAATCTGATTGTCACGGTGGAAGAGCAGCTATCCGATGAACTCGATATCGAAGTCACACTGGCTAACGAAAAGGCGATGTCCCGTCGCACAAGTCCGTTTCAGTCGGTCGAGACATTGCTCGATTTTATTGAAGAACTGATTCGGGAGGAGCAGAGTGAGTGACGATCGCGTCATAGTGATCACCGGCACGCGCAAGGGCATTGGCCGGTTCCTTGCAGAGCGGTATCTGTCTGCCGGATGGCAAGTCATTGGCTGCAGTCGAGGCCCATGCGATCTCGATCGAGGTGAATACCACCATTTTCAACTCGACGTCGCCGACGAAGGGGCCGTTACGAAACTGTTTTCTACTGTGCGGAAGCAATTCGGCAGGCTCGACGTGCTGATCAACAACGCGGGTATCGCGTCGATGAATCACGCGATGCTGACGCCCGGCAAGACAGTCGATCGTGTTCTCAGCACGAACGTTACCGGCACGTTTCTGTTCTGTCGCGAAGCGGCCAAGCTGATGCAGAAAAAGAAGCAGGGGCGAATTGTGAACTTCGTCACCGTCGCGGTCCCTTTGAAGCTTGATGGAGAAGCGATTTACGCCGCTTCCAAAGCCGCAGTTGCGACACTGACGGAGATTCTGGCCCGCGAGTTCGCACCATTTGGAATTACAGTCAACGCCGTTGGGCCAACGCCCGTGCGGACGGATCTGATTCGAAACGTCCCTGAAGAGAAGATTCAGGCTCTGTTGCAACGGCAATCAATTCAACGCTTCGGTGAGTTCGCAGACATTGCAAATGTGATCAACTTCTTCGTCAGCCCAGACAGCGATTTTGTGACGGGGCAGATTGTCTATCTGGGTGGCGTTTAGGATCGTTCGATCATTAAGTGTCGCCTTTCGCTCCGCGAAAGTGCGTTCTTTCGCGGAGCGAAAGACGACAATGCGACACTTAATTCAAGGACGATCCTTTAGTTGGCGGGGGAGCACCTACTTCAAGGAAGCAGGACGGCGGACATGTTTATTGATTTCCTGTGTGACCGGTTCAGTCAGTGCGAGGCGTCGGAAGCCATCGTCTGGCGGAATCAGAGCTACAGTTACGCATGGCTGGCCGAGCGAGTTGGCCTGTGGCAGCAGTTTCTGTCCGAACAGAATGTCGAGTCGGGTAGTGTGGTCATCCTGGAAGCCAACTTTTCGCCCAACGCGGTGGCGCTCTTTCTGGCTCTGGCTGAAGCGGGCTGCGTCCTTGTGCCGTTGACGTCGGCCGTGGCTGCGAAACGCGACGAGTTCATCGAGATCGCGGAAGGTGAAGTGTCGATCTCGATCAGCTCTGGTGACGAAGTTGAGCTGACGCGGTTTGACCGAACGGCGACTCATGCGTTGTATGCAGACTTACGTGCGGCGGGACATCCCGGGCTGGTGATCTTCTCGTCCGGATCAACAGGTACATGTAAGGCGGCGGTACATAATGTTGTGCCGCTGCTGGATAAGTTCAGGACTCCGCGACATGCGTTGCGCACGATCTCGTTTCTGCTGTATGACCATATCGGTGGCATCAACACGATGCTCTATACGCTTTCCAATGGAGGCTGCCTGGTCACCGTTCAGGATCGTTCGCCGGATGCGATTCTGGCTGCTATTGAACAACACCGAGTGGAACTGCTGCCGACGTCACCGACGTTTCTCAATCTGACGCTGATCAGCGAGGCCTGGCAACGGCATGATCTGAGCTCGTTGCAGACGATCTCGTACGGCACCGAGCCGATGCCGGAAAGCACACTGAAGCGTTTCAACGAGCTGTTTCCTGGGATCCGGTTGTTGCAGACCTATGGACTGTCCGAGGTGGGGATCCTGCGTTCGAAGTCAAAGAGCAGCGACTCATTATGGGTGCGTCTGGGAGGCGATGGCTTTGAGACGCGCATCGTTGACGGGACGCTGCAGATCAAGGCAGAGTCGGCGATGCTCGGTTACCTGAACCATCCCAGTCCATTCACTACGGACGGCTGGTATGACACGGGCGATCGAGTTGAAGTCGATGGCGAATGGATGCGCATTCTGGGACGTGAGTCTGAGATCATTAATGTCGGCGGCGAGAAGGTGTATCCGGCCGAGGTCGAGAGTGTCCTGCAGGAACTCGACGAGGTGGCTGATGCGACAGTCACTGGCAAGGCAAACCCGATCACAGGCCAGATGGTTTGCGCCAAGGTTCAACCTGTGGGACACGTCGAGAAGAAGCCCTTCGTGGCTCTTCTGAAGAGCCACTGCCGGCAACGTCTGCAGGCGTACAAAGTGCCCGTCAAGATCGAGCTGGTGAGCGACTCACAGCATTCGGCGCGATTCAAGAAGATTCGCCGGACCGCGTGATTGGGCTCCAGCTACGGCGCGAGGGACGAAGGCGGCATCAGCGACTGACCGACACGCATTTGCCTGAATGGTCGTTTCCCAGTCGAAAATGACAGATCTCACCAGACTGGGACGATTTGCTGGTTTTCCAGACAAGTCCACGAATCATGTCGGGAAGATGATCGCCGACAGGCAGGGCCGAGCGTGGCGTGGACCGAGTGACGTGACAACCCGGATGCGTGCACGTCTCGGACGCTTGGTTTGAGTACGCAGCCCGATTTCACGTGGCCCGTCGCCGGCATCGACCGATAACCTTAAACCCTACGCTCCTTGCGCAGTCTCCATTCTCCGCGGCATTGCAGCACGACATCTGCGTTGGTGGGGATAGGAATCGTTCGCTGACCGTCATAGAATCGTTGGTCCTTGAGCGGCGCAGTCATTCAGCTTCCGCCTGACGGCGGGACTCAAGCTGGTCCGAGTCATTTGATTGGTTGATTGCCATGGCGAAGAAATACATCTCTCTCGCGGACGCTTCCGGGATCCTTGGCATCTCCGAGGATCAGCTCAAACAGTTCCGCGCCAAGGGCGACATTCGCGGCTTCGCGGATCGCGGCAACTGGAAGTTCCGGCAGGAAGACGTCGAGGAGTTCGGCCGCTCCAGGCAGGTCGATTCCGGCGCTGATCTGCCTCTGCTGGACGATCCTGGTGGCAATGCACTGTCGGACGATGACGCGATTGCTGAACAGCCGACGATTATCCGTAAGGGTGACGATAACGTCCTTGTCGACTCGTCGCTCGAACTGGAGGATCCGGCGTCTGACAGTGGCGTACGGATGGTGCTGGACGAAAACATTACCGGGCAAACCGATGGCTCCGATGCGGAAATCGCACTGTCGTTCGGTGACTCCGACAAGGAACTGGTGCTGGAAGGTTCCAGCGGCGACCTGAGTGACGAGGGATTAAGTAAGGAGATTCCGCTGTCGTTTGGTGACTCAAGTCACGAATTCGGAATTGAGCTGGGCTCGGACGACTCGGAGAGCATCGAAGTCCCCCTGCTGGGAGACTCGGACAGTGATGTGCGACTGGCAGACTCAGACAGTGATGTACGACTGGCCGACTCGGACAGTGACATCACACTGTCGGATTCAGACAGCGATGTGCAGCTGAGCGATTCAGACAGTGATGTTCAGTTGGCAGACGATGGTTCGACCAGTCCTCAGCTCCATGAAACCGAGGGCATGATTGAGTTGCCGGCGTCGGACAGCGACGTGCGATTGACGCCGGCAGGCGATGGCGACGACGGCAGCGAGATTCTGCTGACCGGTCAGGATTCCGACAGCGACGTCAGGCTGCTGGGTGAGACCGCACCGATGGTGCTCGGGGCCAGCAGTGACAGCGACGTGAGGCTGATCAAGCCAGACTCGGATAGTGACGTGCGATTGCTGGTTTCAGATTCCGATAGTGATGTGCGCCTGCTGGCTGGCGACTCGCCCCAGCCGGGAAGTGACAGTGACGTGTCCGTTGCGGGAACGCAGGACGCGATTCAGCTCCCGGATGAGTACGACGAAGGCGAGAGCATTCTGGATATCGATGACGACAGTGGTCTGGCTCTGGCAGCGGACAGCGGCATCGCACTGTCCTCCGACAGCGGCATCATCCTGGAAACGTCGGCAGACAGTGGTATCTCACTTGATGCCGCAATGGACAGCGGAATTTCGCTCGACGCGGCCGACGACAGCGGCATCGCTCTGGACATCGACACGGACAGCGACATCTCGCTGGCTATGGACGTCGACGATGACGAATCGATGACGCTCGACACCGATAGCGGCATTTCGCTTGACGCGGACAGCGGCCTGACGCTCGATGCCGGCGACAGTGGCATTTCACTTGATGCTGGCGGTGACAGCGGAATCTCGCTCGACGCTGGCGACAGTGGCATTTCACTTGATGCTGGCGGTGACAGTGATATTTCGCTCGACGTGGACGGGCTGGAAGCGACGGCTCCGGCCATGCAGCTTCCGGGGGGCGACAATTCCGATAATTCGACGGCCGATACGTTAATTCAGATGCCTTCGTTCGGTGATGATGATGACGACGACGACGAGAGTGACTTTGAACTTGGCGCGCTTGAGGGCGAAAGCAGTTCAGACACGAGCGTTCTGTTATTCGACGATGAAGACGACGCGGACGACCGAGCGGCCACGCTGATCAAGAAGAGTTCGGACGACGACGAGGAAACCTTCGACCTCGACGCCGAAGAAGGGTTCGACGAGGAATTCGAGGACGACGAAGACGACCTGCTGGGCGAAGACGACGAAATCGAAGACTTCGACGAGGACGATTTCGACGACGAAGAGTTCATGGCGGATGAGGATGATTTCGACGAGAGCTTTTCGACCGGCGAGAGCCAAGCCGAATTCGTCGGGCAGTCCGGAGTGCAGGGTGGGGCCGTCATGGTCGCGGAGCAGGATTGGGGCGGACTGACATTCGCTGCGGTTCTGGTTGCGTCGGTCGCCATGCTCGTTTGCGGCGGAGTCATGTTCGATCTGGTCCGCTACATCTGGCAATCGGGCGATCCCGGTGTTGTGGCGGGGCCGATGATAGACATGGTCGGCATCAAATAGTCAGACCACGGTCGGATGACCTGTTTGTAAAACCAGGCGAGTCGAACGGAGTCGACAGGTTGGACGCAGAAAAGACCGAAGCGGTCGTGATCCGGATGGCGGACTGGAGCAACACCAGTCGGGTGGTCACGTTCTTTACCCGCGATTTCGGCAAAATCGGGACTGTGGCGAAGGGCGGAAAACGCCTGAAAGGGCCATTCGACTCTGCTCTTGACCTGCTTTCCGCGTCTCGAATAGTTTTCCTGCGCAAGTCAAGTCAGGCTCTCGATATTCTCACAGAAGCCGCGTTAATCGATCGTTTTCGGCCCGCTCCAGATTCGATCAGCAGCTTCTATGCGGGATGTTACATCGCCGAACTGCTTGCTGGTCTGACCGAGGACTACGATCCGCATCCAGAGCTGTACGACACGGCCCGCTGGGCTCTGGGACGGTTCGCTGCGGGTGCGGACGTGCCGCTCTCGCTGGCTCGATTTGAGCTGGTTGCGTTGCGGGAAATTGGTCAGCTTCCGATGTTTGATGTGTGTATTCACTGTGCCGAACCGCTCGCGGTTGGGAGCAGTAACGTGTTCCATGTTTCTCAAGGCGGGCTTCTGTGTGCCGCCTGTCAGAAACAGGAGTATTCGACTCAACAGATTCAGGCCGGTACAGCAGCATTGATGGTACGACTGTCCGGCAGCACAGATGAAATGGCAACACGGTTGACCGCCTCAGTGCAGCAGCTTCGAGAAATGCGGCGTTTCCTGACAGCTTCACTTTCCGGAACTCTCGGAAGACAGCCGAAATCGCTGCGGTTTCTTCAGTTTTGAAGGTGCTAAAAGTCGACATAGGCAGAACACCACAACACGTCCCCTCCCTCACTTCTCGACGTCTGCCTCTCCTCTCCCCACTCTTCACATCTACGACAGGCGGGTTCACGGATGACCGCTTCCACAAGTAAATCCCGATTGGGACGGGCTACCCCTGTGCCTCAGTCGGTGTTGGTATTGTGCTCGCTGAGTGCCCTGCTTACCGGTTGCGAAACACTGCAACTCAGCTCATTCCTGCCGCCGCCGCCCAGTGAATGGGCGAAGAGCATAGATGGGTCTCGTCTGGCCGGGGCACGCGCCGGCATTGGTGACGTAATCGGTCCGCTGCAACGAACCGCACTCGCACAAAGCCGGGATCTGGATAGCGAAGCCGCTCGCGAAATTCTGCAGGACGCTCAACGCCTGTACGAAAACAGCGACTATGCAGGAGCAGAAACGGCTTTCAAGAAAATCGCTGACGGCCGCGATCCACGCAGATTCAAACTTTTCGCGCGTACGAAGAGTGACGAAACACGCCTTGAGTACGACCCGATCCGTGAGGAAGCCGTCTTCTACGTCGCGGAATGCCAGTACATGCAAAGTGAGTTTCCGAAGGCGGATGACACCTACAAGTCTCTGATCAAAGACTACCCGTCGAGCCGCTATCTCGATGAGTCAAGTCGGCGTCTGTTCGAGATCGCGAAGGTCTGGTTGGGCGTCGATGACTTTGTCACCAGCGATGAGATTCGCACAGTGAGTCTCGAAGAGGACAACGGCAGCATCCCGTTGTCCAACCAGGAACCTCCGAAGCGACGGTTTCTACCAAACTTCACTGACAAGTCCCGACCGACCTTTGATGCAGCCGGACAGGCACTGTCTTCGCTGCGTGCAATCTGGATCAATGATCCATCCGGCCCGCTGGCCGACGACGCCATCATGCTGGCCGCGACGCATAACCTCAGACGCCAGAACTATCGCGAGGCGGCGCGATTGATGAAGCTGATTCGCGAACAGTTCCCCAAGAGCCCGCATTTGCAAAACGCGTTTGTCATTGGCTCGCACGTTGAACTGATGTCCTACCAGGGCTCCAGGTACGACGAGCAGCGACTGGAACAGGCGTTGGAACTGAAAGAGAATGCCTTGCGACTGTTCCCCGATGCCCCGGAAGCGGACCGCATGCGTCGCGAGCTGAAGGAACTGTATAACGCTCGCGCCGAACGCGAATGGGAACTCGCGCTGTTCTACGAAAAGAAGAATAAGCCACAGGCGGTGGCCGTCTATTGCCGTGAACTGCTGCGACAGTTTCCAGATTCCAAATACGCGCCAGCGGCGCGTCAGAAACTTTCGGAACTTCAGGGAGAGGAATTCGAATTCGACGCAACTCAGCAGGAACCGGACGCGCCGATTCAGCCCTTCCAGAGTGTTCCGAACGTACCCGATGGACCGGTATTCGAATCCGGTGGCCCGATCTACGACGACAGTCCACAAGGCTGACACGAAGGCAACTGGTGCACGACGAACAGAATCACGAACGACGCTGCCACGTCTCGCCTGGAGTCCTTGCGCTGGTATTGGTCGCGCTATCCGGCTGCGGATATATGATCGGCCCGGGTGGCGATCCACAAATCACGACTGTCGAAGTTCCCGTGTTCGGAAACGAGACCTTTCGCCGTGGGATCGAGCTGCAACTGACAGAGTCGGTGCAGAAGGAAATCCAGAAACGGTCGTTTGTCCGCATCGCAAAGGGCGCCGAGGCACAGACGCGACTGACGGGAACGATCAAACAGATCCGAAAAACTCCGATTGGTCGGACTGCGTTTTCTGACTCTCGAGAGCTGGAACTCTCGATACTGGTTGAGGTCACCTGGGAGAACCTGAGTACGGGCGAAGTCATCAGCGAGTACTCGGTACCACTCGATCGTGCTACGACGTCGCTGTTCACAAGTTCGAACTTCGCGCCGGAAGTCGGCCACTCGCTTGCCACGGCTGTGCATGCCAATGTTCAGCAGGCGGCGACGCAGATCGTCGACATGATGGACGCGCCCTGGTGACCTGACAGTCAGTGTTGATCAGAGTTCCGCACGGGCAGTCGAGCGTGAACCAGACGCTGCTCAAACGGCGTGAATTTGAGCCCCTTGTACAGAGCGATTGCCGGGTCATTTCGCTCGTCCACTGCGAGGACGACTTCGGGTGATCTGGCCTGCTGTGCACGACGCAGGCCCTCCAGTAACAGCAACCGGCCAAGGCCGCGGCCACGCATTTCGGGAACCAGACCAAGGTACACAACTTCCCAGACCTGGTCGTCCGGATGTTCCGTCAGCAGCAGCAGACCCGCATCGACGTCACCATGGGCCAGCAGCAACCAGCGGGACGGGTCGAAGACTCCGGACCGCCGGTGCCCCAGCAATGACTGTTCTCCATTCCGGCAGCCATTCAGTTCCGGACAATCGAGTGTTCCCACGTATGTCCGCTCAATCGTACGGGCGAATCGTCCCCGTTCGGATTCAGAATCGAGCGAGATCAATTTGCAGTCGGGAGGCAGCCCCGTCGACGGAACGGGGATGTCCAGCGAACGATGCAGGAACAACAGGCTGGTCAGTTGCGGGAACCCATTGTCCGTTAATTCGAGGGACGTTTCCTCTTCGGTTGATTCCAGCAGACTCTGCGCGATCCATGCTCCCGACTCGTCGACAGCACGGACCGCTGCCGCATAAAGCTCGCGGCGCATGCGAGTCGCGTCATAGGGTGAAATTCGGAAATCGGTTTCAGCCGGCCAGACGTAGATGGTCCCATCGTCCTGGGCAACAAGCAGCAGCACTCCCACCACGCGACCGGCATCAAGAATCACTCGACTTTCGTCGATGCTCAGGTCGCCGCATCTATGCGATTCGAGCAACTCCTCGACCTGCGCCAGTCGTTCGTCGGACGGCAGTCCCTGGAACTGCAGCGACACCGCCTCGGAAAGTGTCGCACCAGCTCGAACGACATCGATCATTGTGGCAGCCGGCAACAGTTCGGGCTGCATGGGCCGGTGGCAGGAGGCGGACAGTCAGAAGCCAGAGGCAGCGATGAACCTCTCACGATCGGCGCTGCCGGCGCACTGATGAGTCGATCGACATGGCATTGCCCGCACACAGGACAGGCAGGAGATTCGCTACCTCGGATCAGCAGCTCAAACTCAACGTCGCACCCTTCACAGTGGTATTCAAACAGCGGCATCGCTCGTCCCTTTCACGTCACGAGGCGTGACGACTGGAAATCTATGATGGGCGTCTGGCTGCTGTATGCACATCTCTTCCTGCCACCCGGCTAATGAGCAGTTGTCCGCGCTGAACTCAGGCGAACAGACAGGCCACAATTATAGCGATGCAGGATCGGACGACTGCAATCCACTGGCCAATGCTCAATAGCCGGAGACTCCGCGAACGCGGCGCGTCGGCAAAGGACGATGATTCGCCGCGTTTTCGCGCTGAACAGGCTCCAGAACTCGCCAGGACTGATCGGCGTAGACCGGAACATACTCACCCTTGAGCAACATCGCGGGAGAAGAAACCGGCTCGTCATAAACAGTGCTCACGGGAATGGCCATCGCCCCTGTCGCAGGCCACGAGAAGCGGGCCAGTTCTGGCAACACAGCGACGAATAACACACACGCAGCAGCCACGATCAGACCAATCGATGAGACTCGCCGACGGGGACCTTGCGCAGTTTCCATAATCTCCACGCTGGCACGAACGTCCGGCCAAATGCTCTCACGGTCACGACAAACCGGGTTGCCGTTACACGCAACCAGGACGTCCACGCTTGCGAGCAGCTCCTGATGATGCGCTTCGCAATCGGCGCAGCCTCGAAGATGAGCCGTTAACTCGGCAGCTTCCGTCTGATTCAGATCATCACCGACCAGCAGCGCGGTTTGCCTACGGGCAGTCCTACAGTTCATTGGCTTCAACCTTAGGCTCACTGATTACGGCGGCATCCTGATTCTGTCGGGCTGCCCACAGCTTTTGAAACTTTGACCGAGCTTCGGCCAGTCGCCACCGGATGGTGGCTTCCTTGCGGTCCAGAATAGCCGCGATTTCTGACGTGGAGAAATTCTCCAGGTCCCGGAGTACGAGCACTGTGCGGTATTTCTCCGGAACTTTTTTCAGGACGGCCCGGACTTCCTGACTCAGGTCCAGGTCAGTCCGTGGGTCGGGCACCGCCGGTTCGAGTGAACGCGATTCTTCTTCTCTACGTTGGCTGAACTGAGTCCATCGAATCCGTCTTTGAGTTTTCCTCAGATGATCCAAAGTCAGATTGACTCCAATCTGAAACAGCCACGGACCAAATCGGCGGGATGGATCGAACAGCTCAAGCCGACGGTAAACGCGCAGAAAGACATCCTGGGCGAGATCCTCAATCGTGTCCTGATCCACAATGAACCGAGAAATGACACGCACCAGGCGGCCTTCGTACCGATGCACGAGTTCGCCGAACGCGTCCTGATTGCCATCTCGGGCAAGTTCGACGAGCCGGGAGTCGCTGAACCCCTGGAAATCGCGCTCGTCGGGAGCAGGATCAACAGACGCGACCCGATTCGCTTTGCTGGCTGCGATTGTTGTTGTGGTTGACATAATTCCGCATCCCTGATTCTGAGCAGTGCGGGTGCTACGTCCGGATGTTTCCAACTGTTGGAAACTTCTCGCGATTCCTGCAGCGCCTGCCGCGTGCACCTGAAACCCGACTGCTGCCGCGATGGCAGCAGATACCGGCTCGGTTAACGAGACGCAACAACCGGACCATTGACACTCGCGTTCCTGAGTCCAATGTTCCATTTCGTTAACGCGAACCGACCGCAAGCTCCGCCACCAATGCCGCTCAGCCGTCAGCACGCGATCACAACCTGTTTGCACCGAGTATGTTATAGCTCCGCCACAAACTGTACCGGTAGGTTCGCTCTTTTTGGGTGTTTCCGTATTTTTCTCCCGAACCCGCCGCATCTGGCTTGCCATGGCGTACGTCAGACGTTGAAAGAACTGCAATGCCCCCATCTTTGGTATTGAGGCAATGCAACTCGCAACGAATCGGCGACGGCCTGCACCGACGAGTCCGGTGAACTGGCTAAGCATCGGACTGCGATGCTAACTGCGGCGCCCTCTGAACTTGTCGGAATCAGTCCCTCGAAAACGATTGCGTGCGTGTTCAGCAGGAGTTCGAGGCCGCAGGCGTGCCTGGGTCTGGCGACACGCTCACACAATTGCGACCGGATTCTTTCGACTGATACAGCATTCCGTCTGCTCGTCCGATCAGAGCCTGCGGTGAATCATCTGGACCGTCGCAGAACGCGGCACCGATGCTGATTGTGACCGGCGCTCGAACAGCATTCTGCTCGAGTTCAAGTGACTCCACCGACGAGCGAATTCGCTCCGCCACAATCTCGGCACTGCCCGTTGTCGCATCGGTCAGCAGTACAATGAATTCTTCGCCTCCGAAGCGAGCAACGACGTCTGACTCCCGCGAAGCAGTTTCAATACATTGAGCCACTTTCGACAGCACAAGATCACCGAACTGGTGCCCGTGCGTATCATTCAGACGCTTGAAGTGATCGATGTCCAGGAACAGCAATCCAACAGGTTGTCCCGAGCGTTTGACTCTCGAAAACTCCTTCCCAAGCAGTTCCTCGAAAAACCGACGATTGTAGAGTCCGGTCAGCGGATCGCGGATTGATTTTTCTCGTAATTCGTAGTTCTGCTGCTCCAGCTCGCGCCGCTTGTCCTCAGTTTCACTATGTGCCTGTTGTGTTCTGAGGGAGATCATGACGAGCTGATCGTTCGCCTCCGCCAGTAAGTCGGCTGGGCACGCAATACCATCCGGGTTGATTTCAAACAGCCCACAGGTGGTGTCGAGTCGATCTTTCGTCTCGTCCAGAAATGTCTGGACTCCTGCTTCCGACAAGCCGTAGAAACGACTGGCGACAGCATTCAGCCGTCGCAGCGCTTCGCCCTTACTGGTAGTGCAGAAGTACTCGCCGGCAGCCGAAGCAATCATCGCGACCTCGACGTCACTCGTCACATCCGGCGATGTCGTCTCACACGCGTGATGGACGCGGACACCCCTGATGAGCGATTCGGGCAGTCCCCATCGAGACAACAGCTCGGCACCAACGTGTGCGTGAGTGAATCCAAACAACTGTTGTTCTACGTCAGGCACATCGCGCAGCTCGTCTTGTGACGCCTCACACGCTTCCACGTAATCTGAGGGCGCGGCCTTCAGCATGGCCAGCTTGCCGATATCGAGCATCAAACCAATCATGAATCGTTCGGCTCTCTGGTCGCGACTGGCCGACGCGTCAATGCGCTCCGCGATGACCGCCTGGATGACAGACTGCTTCCAATAGGAGTCATAATGCTCCTTCAGCGATCCGCTGGCGAATGAATCATTTGTGAGCGAGAAACCCATGGTTAATGCTGTGACAGTGGTGATACCCAGCATCGAGACAGCACGCTCCAGGGTCGCTATTTCACTGCGTGCCCCAACAAGTGGAGAATTTGCTGCCTTGAGGAGTTTTCCACAAAGCGCGGGATCCGTCCGCAGTACCTTCAGATAGTCCTCGACCTCAGAGTTCGCTTCCTTCGAAAGAGCCAGAAGCTGCAGAGCAGTCGATGGAGGGCTCGGAAGACTCGGAGATGACAGAACAGAATCAAGGTTCATTGCTGCACCAATACAGTATTTAGAGTGACCCAGTCAGCCCACGATCAGGTCCGCCACGCGATCTCCGCAGATCTGGCACGGCGAGATAACTTCATCGACCTGAGCTTTTCGCATTCGATTGGAGATCGTGAAGTCATTGGATCTGGCGATGACTCGGATGTCAGGTCCCATGTCTTTACACGTGATTGAAATCAACAGGTTGTCGACTTCGGAATCGGTTGCAGCAACAACATGGTGTGCATTCAGGATATTGGCCTGCGAAAGTATCAGTTCGTCTGTGGGATTTCCCTCAACAGTGTGTAGTTTGCGGAATCTTCGTTTCAATTCACCAAGACGCGCAACGTCGACATCGACCAGGACGACCGAAATTCGCGCTCGTATCAGTCGCTCAATAATTGCCTCCGCCATCAGGCCCGCACCGCATACCACTGTGTGTTCTTTCAACTCGTTAATCATCTTTCGCATCCTTTTACGCTGAAGACTTCCACCAAGATCTTTTTCGACGACAAAACTGGTTAGCGCCGCGCTCCACCAGGTCATGCTGACGAGGCTCAGGAATATCAATCCGGAGGTAAACGACCGACCGGATTCGCTAAGGGCCTGTGTTTCACCATATCCAACGGTCGACAGTGTGATGACGGTCATAAAGAACCCGTCACTGACACTCCAGTCTTCGATCCAGACGTAACCGAACGTGCCAAGCAATATCAGCGTGGCGACAAACAGGCCGACGGAGCACAGGCGTCGCACAACGGGGTCGTTCATTGGTCTCCTCGCCTCTTGAGTCAGGGTCACGAAGCGGAGAGACAGCAAACAGTACGCAGGTCGTTGTACATCTCTTCGACTTCGCTTTGCACTACTGCAACGACGTCGTGCGAGATCTTCAGGTCGGTCGCGACTCCAGCCTCGGCTGGTTCAACTGGATCGTTCCCATCTCCCGTGGTATTCCAGCAGGCTACCAACTGGTTCGAGAACCGGATCAGCTCCGACAGCTCAATGTCGTCCGGTGCTTCCTGTGGGTTGTGGTGGTAACCAATCATTCCGGCGACAGAGTATGGCAGGCCCCATTCGTCGGCGCACAGCATGCCGAGTTCCTGATGGTCTCGACCGAACGCGGCATTCTCTACGTCTGTCAGATTCTGATAGTCAGCGATCTGGTCGTAGTCCTTTGTAATGGCAAGGTACTCGTCCGCCGCCAGATCGATCATGACCAGCTTTCCGACGTCATGCAGGATTCCGCCCAGGAAGGCCTCGTCCGGCGGAAGATCGATTCGTTTCGCAAGCTGCTGGGCAGTGACAGCGCAGGCAAGAGAGTGATACCAGAGCTGCTCGCGCTGCTGCTGACCTTCGTTCCCCTGAGAGAAGACATCGGTGGCACCAAGTGTGACTGTGATGTCGTGGAGTTTGCGATACCCCAGAACCACAACAGCCTGCTGAATGGACCGAATGCGACCTGACATCCCGTAAAGTGTGCTGTTCGCGACCTGCATCAGTTTCACGGCGAAACCGGGATCCGTTTCGATGACTGAAACCAGCTCGCGGACGTCCGACGCCGGATCGCCGGAGATCTTCATCAGGCGCATCGCCGAAACGGGGAACGGTCGGATTGGTGGGATTGTGTCCCATCGGTCGGCGACAGTTTCACTGGACATCGATGAAGTCATGGCAAGGTCTTACTGTTAGTTCCCGGATGTGTTGTACCAGGAGCGCAAGAGGGGCGTGGCGTGCTCCGGGAGCCCGGCCTTTCGTTATCGAGACCGCCGACTTCGACTTGTGCGAGTTCTGCCGCACGTCTGTTAATTGACGGGGACTGTGTGCGACCGTGCCGGTTGCACAAATTGAAACGCGACAGCCTCGTGAGGCATTGAACTCAAATTGCCGCTGCCGGCCGGAGAATCAGAATAACCGTCAAGGTCGCGTGACTGTCCGGACGAATCTCCGATGGCGAATGCGCATCCGCCGCGTTTGTACGGGAGGGCAACGTGCCAACATCCGAAGTCATTCAGATCGCTCGCGAACTGATCCTCACTGCGCTACTCCTCACGATGCCGGTGATCCTCGTCAGCCTTGTTGTGGGTCTGGCAATCAGTCTGTTTCAGACTGTCACGAGCATTCAGGAGCAGACCCTCAGCTTTGCGCCGCGAATCGTGGCAGCCGCCATCGTGATCGTTATGGCTCTTCCGTGGAGCCTGAATCTATTGACAGGTTTTACGTGGCGGATGATGTGGCGAATGGCTGAGGTGGGGCAGTGATTGAGGTCCTGGCACTTTCGTTCGCACTGACGCTGGCCCGTGCTGGAACGTTTGTCTTCTTTCTGCCCGTTGTTGGCGGAAGAAGCTCGCCGAATACCGTGAAGATCGGTCTCACGTTTGCCCTCGCCGTGTTCTGGTTCACTGTCTGGGGCACACAGCCGTCAGCCGAATTCATTCAGCTTGCCGCGGGAAGAAACTGGTTAGCCTGCACGATCGCAATGGGTCGCGAAGCGCTTCTGGGAGCGATACTGGGGTTTGTCTTCAGCATGCTCATGGTTCCTTCTCGAATCGCAGGCGCGTACGTCGCGCAGGAGATGGGGCTTACGATTGCGACAATCTCTGATCCAGTGACGCGTCAACCAGCCAGCGTGCTCACCCATCTATTCGAAGCGCTGGCCGTACTCGTGTTCTTTGGACTCGATGTACATCACATGCTACTTCTGGCGATGCACGCTTCGTTCAAACTCTGGGCGGTTGGTGCTGTGGTCCCTGACGCCGCACTGCTGCTGGCGACTTCCGGTGTTGGTGAAGCCCATCATTGGGGGCTCATGATCGCTGCACCGATCGGGATCAGCATGTTTCTCACAACGGTTGTGCTGTTACTCCTCAATCGAGCCTCTCCGCAGATCAACCTGTTCTCAGTCGGCATCGTTGTTCGACTCGGGGCCGGAATCGCCGCGCTGCTGCTTTTCCTGCCAACGATGGTGGCTTCGCTGCATCGATTCTTCGCAAGAACGACAGGTTCGATCGAGGCGCTGTTTCAGTTGTGAATCGAAGCGGAGCCAGTCTCACTCCACAGTCATGAGGCCGCCACGTGGCTGCTGACACTACTCACGACAAGACAGAGCAGGCGACCCCGCGACGGCGCGAGGAGTCGCGGACCAAAGGGCAGATTCCGGTCAGTGCCGAACTCAACAGCGGCTTCCATCTACTTGTCGCGTCCACGTTGCTGTGGTTGACAGGAGGCCATATCGGGCGTGCGATTCTCTCAATGCTCCGCGAATGGCTGCCAGCAATAGCCAATACAGACGGTTCCACCGGGCAGTTACGCCAATGGGCGTCGCTGCTGGCAGTCGACATTTTCACGGTCTGCGGTGTCGTGATTGGAGCATTATTTGCCAGCGGTGTTCTGGTAGGCCTCCTGCAGACTGGATTCAACGTCTCGCTGGAGTCAATTCGTCTCGACTGGTCGAAGATCGACCCGATCGCTGGCTTTGGACGACTCTTCTCGTTGCGGTCAGTCATGAAAGGCACGGCAGCAGTCTTGAAGCTGTCAACCGCGGCGGGCATCGTGAGTTGGATTCTCGTTTCACGCTTCGACTCGATTGCCTCGTCGAGTCTCCTGACGTTGGGCGGGACGCTGGCACTGGGATGGAGTATTGGAGTGCATCTGATGCTGGCCGTGGCAGCGGCTCTGGTTGTAATCGGCGGATTTGACTACCTGTTTCAGCGCTGGAAGCACGATCAGGACATGATGATGTCGAAGCAGGAGATCAAAGATGAAAACAAACAGATGGAGGGTGACCCGCACCTTAAGGCAAGGATTCGCAAGCTCCAGCGTGAGACCGCGCAGCGCAAAATGATGCACGACGTCCCGGGCGCGACGGTCGTTATCACAAACCCGACACACCTATCGATTGCTTTGAAGTACGACGGTGAGACGATGGATGCTCCACGTGTCGTGGCCAAGGGAGCCGGCGCCGTTGCACTACGGATGCGAACAATCGCAGAAGAAAACGGAGTGCCAATCGTCGAGAAACAACCGCTCGCCCGCGCACTGTTCGCGATGGCCGAAATCGGTGATGATATCCCGAATGAGCTTTTCCAGGCGGTCGCCGAGATCCTGATCTACGTCTACAGTCTGAAGAAGGCAGCCTGATCTGAAAGGCATTGCTCGCACGTGAGGGAAATCACTGAGGCAATTATTTCCGCACTGCGAAAACTCTTCCGCAGTCGAGACGAACGGGTTGCAGCCTGCTCACGGGGAGGGCTATTCCCCACGATGCGGAAGTCACATGGCAGTATCGGTTTGACGTCTCACCGCATGTGATTCGCATGGATTGCCGGTCTCTGGCACACAATGTGATTAGTCAGTCTCCCATTGTGCGCCGCAAGGCGAAAACCTCACGAGGGAGCGTGATGTTACCAGGACTCTACAGCGCGGCGACCGGACTTGAAGTTGCTTCACGCAACCAGGAGGCCATTGCCCATAACCTTGCCCATGTCAGTGTGCCCGGGTTCCGTCGATCCGTGGTGTCGTTCGAAACGTTTTCGAACTCGATGAATAAAGAAGAGCTTGGGCTCCTCACGTCAAACGCAGGAGCAGTGAGCGATACCAGCCACACGGATTTTACGCCTGGGAGCTACCAGCAGACCGGACGCAAGCTGGACGTCGCCATTCAGGGTGACGGCTTCTTCGCGATCGAAGGTCCCAGCGGGCCCCTCTATACCAGAACGGGAAACTTTCACCTCAGTCCGACCGGCGAACTTATCAATCACGATGGGTATTCCGTGCTCGGAACAAACGGACCAATTCAGTTTCCGCCAGATGTGGCGCTTCAGGAAATCGAAATCTCGAACAATGGCCAGGTTCGATTTCGACGTAACCAGGTCGGGCAGATTGAACTGACGGCGTTTGAAGACAACCAGCAACTCAAACCATTCGGCACGACTCTGTTTCAGGCAACTCCCGACGCGGTGCCCTCTGGTGTTCCCGTCGAGATTTCTCAGGGAGTTCGTGAGCTTTCCAATGTCTCACCAATGCACGAACTGGTGCAGATGATTGTCGGCATGCGGTTCTACGAAATGTCGAACAAGGCAATGACGACGATCGCTGCGGCGATTCAACAGAACACCGATCCACGGCAGGGAGGCTGATATGTTTCGGGCACTTTACACTAGCGCGACCGGCATGGAAGCGCAGAAGCTTATTGTCGATGTCACGGCGAACAACCTGGCCAACGTCAACACCAATGGTTTCAAGCGAAGTCACGTCGACTTCGCCGATCTGCTGTACGTCACGCAGAACCAGGCAGGCAGCGAGATCGTTGCCGGACAACAGTCACCCACCGGGCTGCAGGTCGGAAGTGGTGTCCGAGCCGTGGGAACAAGCAAGCTGTTTCGACCGGGCACGTTTGAGCAGACCGGGAACACTTTCGACGTTGCTATTGAGGGGGACGGGTTTATTCGCGTTGACGCGGGCGGCGATGAACTCGTCTTCACACGCGACGGCGCACTGCGACTTAACTCGACAGGTAATCTCGTGACCGGCGACGGGTATCCCATCGATCCCGGCGTGACAATTCCACGACAGATCATTCCATCAAGTATATCCATTGGTGTCGACGGCACGGTCACCGGGGCTAACGCCGGATCGCCGGGTGTGTCCGAAGAACTCGGCCGGATCTTCTTGTCGTCGTTTCCGAACCCAGCCGGTTTGAGCAATGAGGGCAGCAACCTTTACGCAAGAACCGGCGCGTCGGGAGACGAGTTTCAGGGCCAACCCGGAGAAAACGGCCTTGGGGCTCTGCGTCAGAAATTTCTGGAGAAGTCGAACGTCGAGGTGGTGACGGAACTCGTTTCACTGATCAACGCTCAGCGGGCGTATGAAGTGAACTCAAGAGCCATCCGTGCCGCCGACGAAATGTTGTCTGTTTCCCGAGAACTGGTGAGATAGCCACATGCATCCAATCACCGTGCTCCTGAGCACTCTGTCGCTCGCCGCCGTTACGACGGCCGCCGAGCCAGTCACGATTACCCTCCGCGCGTCGGCCGAAGTTGCGGAATCGATCGTCGAGATCGGACACGTTGCGGATCTTTCAGGTGGAACTGCGTCGTTGCGAAACGAGATCGCCAGACTCGACTTGACCGATATCAATGTTGGAGGCGAGGAGTCTATCAAGCGACGGCACGTCGAAGTGCGGCTGTTGCTGTCGGACGTCGAACGCGCTCAATATCGAGTCGTCGGAACGAACACCGTCCGTGTTCACCATGAAGAAGCAGCGGTCGATCTGGCAGGCGATGCCAGCATTACGACACCAATCCAACTTGCTTATGCAGCACGCGCACAGATGCCCGTCGAGCAGTTCATCGTCCGGTTGACTCAGCCGGTCAGAGACCTCGGTGAGAATTCCAGTCAATTCACGGTAAGGCCATTCATGCCGACGGTGCCTCGGCTTGGCGACGTCCGTCTGCGCGTGGGGCTCTATCTGAATAATCGGCTCGTCAAAACGATTCCGGTGTCTGCAAACATCCAGCAACTGCGGCCAGTCGTGACCGCCGCGGCGGAAATCAAGCCTGGAGAGATCATCCTCGCTTCGCACATACAGGTCACTCATCAGCCGCAGTCCTCAGCGACTTCCGTCGTTTCCGCAGAGCAACTGATTGGCAGGACCGCCCGACGACGGCTTGAACAAGGACAGCGTGTGGACGTCCGAGACGTCTCAAGCACGACTCAAGCGAAGCCAGATCCGTACCTGATCAAGACGCGGGCGGTCATTCGGATTGTCGCTCGCAAAGGCACACTGACTATCTCTGCCGATGCGGGGGGAGTAGCACTTCGGAACGGACGGCTGGGAGATTTCATTCCTGTCAGGAACTTGCGTTCCGGGAGAGAAATCACAGGCGAAGTCATCAGCAGCACCGAGGTGCAGGTCAGCTTTTAACTCGGAGCCGTCGCAGGGACGCGACATGTTTCGGGTGACACGGATTTAACTATGACACGATTGCTATTTCTATGTGGATTGTCGGCGATGCTGACGGCAACGTCGGTTTGCGCGCAGGCGCCAGCTCTACTGCCAAGCGTCCCACCTGGTGTGGCACCTGCCGTGCCGCGACATTCACTGATCCAGCCTCTTCCAACGCTGATACGGCCTTATCCAGAGATTCAGGAAACCCCTGTGGCGCCGCCACCACCCGCTGCTCCATCTGCAGCAACCGAGCCACAGCGAATGCCGATAACAGAAGCGGCACCAGTTGGACGCAGCGGCGGCTTGTCTATGTCGCGATTGCCTGCTCGCCTTCGACCCCGCTTTCGACGGACCACTTCTCTGTGGGATCGCCGAAAACCATCAAAGACATTTCTGTTCTACGACACGCAGGCACGACAAGTCGGCGATCTTCTGACCCTGCTGATCTCAGAAGCGACTGATGTTGAAAACTCAGAATCACGAGCACTCAATAAAGAAGCTGAAGACAGCGGGCTGCTGAATCTAACAACGGGAACGGGAGGCGACCTCGCCGCGTCCGCGGCCAATGTGGAAGGTGAAGGACGCGGTTCATCGAATCGAAAGTTTGACGGCAGCACTTCATTCTCCAGTGATAGACAGTTTACGGATCGAGTCACAATTACGGTCATGGACGTCATGCCGAATGGAAATCTTGTCGTTGCCGGAGCGAGACACATTACAGTCGCCGGCGACCGCCGCGTGCTCCACGTTTCGGGCATCGTCAGACCGATCGACATTGCGGCGGACAACTCGATCACTTCACGCCTGGTCGCCGGTCTGGAAGTGAAGTACGAGGGCGACGGTGTTGAATCCAATTTCACAAAACAAGGCTGGCTCTCACGGTTGTCTAACAAACTCTGGCCTTTTTGACGGACTCAAAGTGATGAACTCCATTCGAACTCTTATCTGCGTACTTGCGGGCGTGCTGGCACTGTCCAACTCGTCGGCTGCAGGTGCAGTCCGCATCAAAGACATCACCACGATCCTGGGAGCGCGCTCAAACAAGCTGACTGGTTTCGGTCTGGTGGTAGGTTTGAACGGAACGGGTGGGAAGAGCCCGATTACTCGTCAGTTTGCACAAAACATGCTTCAGAAGTTCGGCAACCGGGCGAACGGCGACGAGCGGTTGACAGTCAAAGACGACGCGAAACAGAAAACGGACAACGTCTCCGTAGTGATTGTGACCGCGGAGCTTCCGGCTTTCGCGAAACGCGGAACACAAATCGATGTGAAGGTATCGGCCTTCGACGATGCGAAGAGTCTTCAGGGCGGTGAGTTGTTGCCGACGCCTTTGTTCGGATTGGATAACGAGGTTTACGTGATGGCGGCGGGTGGAGTCTTGACAGGCGGGTTCTCTTTTGGCGGAGAGGCCACGAACGTCACTAAAAATCACCCGACTGTCGGCCGCGTCTCCAACGGCGGGCATGTCGAGGAAGAGATTGAGACGCCGATCGGTGTCGACGGACGTATTGGCTTTGTCCTTCAACGAGGCGACTACGAAACCGCAAGCCGGATCGCCATGGCGATTCGATTGAAGGGCCAGGCAGACGCTTACGTCGTCGACGCGACGACAATTGAAATTGTGTTGACGCCGGATCAGCAGGTTGATCTGGCCGGAACGATCGGTCGCCTTGGAAATATCACAGTCGTCCCGGACAGCAAGGCCCGAGTCGTGATTAACGAACGCACCGGAACCATCGTCATCGGTGAGAACGTCCGACTGGCGAAGGTTGCGATCACGCACGCGAACCTGACCGTAATCACTACGGAAACGCCCGAAGTGTCGCAGCCAGCACCATTTTCTCAGGGAGAAACGGTGACGGTCCCGCGAACACAGACAGATGTCTTCGAGGACAGCGCGCCTGTCAGTGTCTTCGAAGGGTCCACGACCGTGAGTGACGTCGCCGCTGCACTGAACGCATTGGGTGTCGCGCCGCGCGACCTCAGTTCGATATTCCAGCTATTGAAAGAGTCAGGAGCTCTGCACGCGGAGCTTGAATTCAAATAGGAGAGACAGCATGGATGCTGTGAGTTCATCGTCGTACGGAAGCCCGGTCTTACTTGCCGAGCAAATGAAACGATCAAATGGTGCGTCGAGCGAAAAGGTCGCCGCAGACTTTGAAGGACTGTTTGTTTCGCAGCTTCTGAAGGAGATGCGCAGCACCCTCGAAGATGGACTCTTCGCCGGAGAGGGTTCGGATGCGTACGGCGGTCTGTTTGACATGTATCTCAGCCAGCACATTTCGCAGACAGGCGGGCTGGGAATCAAAGATGCGATCCTGAGCTCGATCGAATCCTCACAGTACACGGGAGTGGTTGAAAGACCATGACAACTGCTGCTTCTTCATCACAGAATGATAGCCCGGCAACGCTGGCGCTGGCGTGCATTGCTCACCTTCAACAGGAGGAGGCCATGCTGACGTCCACGCTGGAGATGCTGAGAAATATCCGCGCGGCACTGGTCACTCGCGACCAGACGGCGCTTGTCGAGGCGCTCGATTCACAACAGCGATCCGAACAGTCGGCTGGCGAATTGCATGCGGCTCGCGAGCTGGTGCGACAGCGAATCAGTAACAGTCTTGGCGTTGCTCCGGCGGACGCGACTCTCCAACGGCTGTCCGTCCAAGTCAGCGGTGATCTGCGAGTCCGGCTTGCGAACGGTCGTCGCAGGCTGGCCGATTTGACTGTCGAAATTGACTCCATCAACCGGTGCAACGCAGTACTTGTTCAACAGTCGATGGGACTTCTTAATCAGGTGTTGTTCTGCCTGACCGGGCAGGACGCATCCAGTCAGCGGTACGGAGCTTCCGGGCACATGGCATCCGGCGGAGCCGGCTCCGTGATCCAGTGTGAGTGCTAAGTTATGAGTGCTCTTCAAGCAGGCCTGACGGCCATTCGCGCGAACCAGGCGGCGATCAACACGATTGCCCAGAACATCGCGAATGCCAACACGCCGGGTTACCACCGGCAGACGGTCGACCTGCGCGCACGTCAGCCGCTGGATTCCGGAGACGGGCTACTTATTGGTGATGGCGTCGATGTCGTCGGTCTGCGGCAGATTCGTAATCAGGCGCTGGAAACGGCTGTCTCAAGGAACACGTCCTCGCAGGCGGCCAACGCGACCGAGTTGGGAATCGTGCGGAGTATCGAGACTCTGGTGACGCCAGTAGATGGTTCGCTCTCCGACAGAGTGCAGGAGTTCTTCAACAGTGTCGAGCGCCTCAGTTCGTCTCCGGGTGACTTCAACCTGCGGCAGGAACTGGTTGGCCACGCGGTCAACCTCAGCAACGAATTGAATTCAGTGGCCACGTCGCTTGACCGACTGGCGGCGGAGGCAACGACTGAGATCGATGCGACGGCGGCCGAAATCAATGACCTGACCACCGACCTCGCAAAGCTCAATAAGCAGATTCGCATTGCTGAGAATGGCGGCGGTCGAGTCCTCGGTCTACGGGATCAACGTGACCAGTTGATCGGCGAGCTGTCGACGCTGATCGATGTCGAACTGCGGGATGAAGGAGTCAACCGAAGTGTGGCGTTGCTTGGTAGCAATACGGTTCTCGTCGGTGAAAACGGCGCGGACTTGAAAGTATCGAGCCGCGACGGGCAGTTGATCGTCACTCAATCCGGAATTGACCGTGATGTTCGACCGGCCGGTGGAAGACTTCTGGGGCTCCTTGAGAGCCACAATCGAGTCATCCCATCATTCACTGAACAACTCGACTCGCTCGCCAGACAGATTGCGGGAATCGTTGACGCGGTCCACTCTGAGGGAGTCGGACTCGGCGGGTCGTTCAAAGACCTGACAAGTATCCGGCCCGTTTCCTCTGTCGACGAGCCACTGGCAGACAGCGTCTCTGGCCTTCCGATTCAGAGCGGCGAGCTGTTTATCACGGTGACCAACAGCGCAACTGGCATTCGCACGCTGGAGAGGATCACGATTGATCCTTTGACAGAGAGCCTGCAGGACCTGGCCGCAACGATCACCGGACTGGATAACGTCACGGCGACTGTTGCCGCAGGATCAGGGCAATTGGCCATTTCGGCGGCGCCCGGATTCACGTTCGACTTTACCGGTCGGCTCGAACAGTTTCCCGGCGCGACATCGTTGACCGGAACGTCGGCGTTTACTCTCAACGGGCAGTTTCAGGGTGAGAGCAATGACCAATTGACTGTGTCGGTTGTCGGCTCCGGCACTGTTGGCGTCGATACTGATTTGACCGCCGAAGTCCGTGACTCAAGTGGCGCACTTCTGAAGACGCTCGATATCGGACGTGGATATTCGCCAGGGACGGAGCTTTCGATCGGTCAGGGTCTTGCGGTTTCGTTTGACACGGGTTCAGTCAACGCCGGGGATGTGATCACATTCGATGTGGTCGCTGACCCTGACACCTCGAATGTGCTGGCGGCTCTGGGCCTGAACACGCTGTTCTCAGGAACGACCGCCGGTGATCTGGCGGTCGCCGATCGAATTCTGGCGGACCCGTCGGCGTTTGCAGCGTCACTGACAGGAGCGACCGGCGACAGTGACAACCTGCTGCGGCTGATCGATCAACGAGGCTTGAACACAGTCAACGAAACAGGCACGTCTCCAGAACAGTTCCTTGCTGACATCGTCGCAGAGTCCGGTCGGCGAGTGAACGATCTGGAAGTCTTCGACAGTCACCTGACGTCACTCGGTGAAAGCTACGCCGCCGAGCGCGAATCCATCTCCGGTGTCAGCCCGGACGAAGAGATGCTGAACCTGTTGAAATTCCAGCGTTCGTTTCAGGCGGCCGCACGCTTGATCGCAACGGTTAACCAGACGCTCGATGAGATCCTGAGGATTGTCGGGTAGGACCATTCATGCTCGTACGAGTCACACCACAAACAGTTCTGGCCCAGGCCATCAGCAGTTCGTCGCGAAGTACTTCGCGTCTGGCTGATCTGCAGCGGCAGGCGTCGTCGGGTCTGCGTATCGAACGACCTTCCGACGGTCCTCGTGAGATTGCCGAGTTGATCGTGCGTAAAGTCGATCACGCGCGGCTTGAGACTGACCAGGAGAATGTCAGTTCGGCAACGTCGCGTCTGAACCACAGTGTCTCGCAGCTCCTGCAGATCAATGAAGGTCTGATCCGCGCCAAGCAGATCGCCATCGAGGCGCCACAGAGTCAGGCTCGGGAAACTCTCGCCGACGACATTGACAATATTCTGGAGCGAACTCTGCAACTGGCAAACACCCGGGACATCAACGGCTACCTGTACTCCGGATCGGATGTCGACACGCCTCCGTTTGATGCAGTACGCGGGGCCAACGGAGAGATTGCCAGCGTCAGCTACGCAGGCGGCGACCGAGCCACCGTCGTGTCGATTGGCACATCGGCGTCTGTTGAGGTCAACGAAGCCGGGTCGCGACTGTTCGGCCTGTCCGACCGCGGAACGACGATCTTTACGGGAATCACGGGAGCGAAGGCCGGTGTCGGAACAGACAATGAAATCGGCGTGCAGACGCTGCAGGTTCGCCATACATCGACAACGTATTCCGGATCATCAGGAGTCCAGATCGGAGTGAGTTCGAACGCCGGCGACACCATTCTTGGTTCCACTGGTACAAACACACTGACGATTATCGACACAAGTGGTGATGGTACCTCGGGAACGATTTCGCTGAACGGTGGTGCTCCGATTGCATTCACAAACGGTGACACGGATCTGCGGATTGCCGGAGCAGGAGGGAACGACGTATTTGTCGACACAACGTCGATCACAGCCGGGTTCAGCGGCACCGTCGACATCACTTCGGACGGGACGCTTTCGACGGATGGCGGTGCGACTTCAGTCGATATCGACTTCACTTCCAACCAGCAGGTTGTCGACAGTCGCAGCGGACAGGTAACGAATGTTGACAGTCTTGAGATTCGAAACACGGGCGACGAACAGCTTGACTACGACGGGACCGCAGGGCTGTTTGAATCACTGATTCAGTTGCGAAATGAGCTGCGGAACGACCGAGGTCTCGTAGAAACGGACCTGCAGGACGCGTTCTCAAGGAGGCTCGGCGATATCGATCGCGTTCGTGATGACGTGCTATCGGGTGTCAGCCGACAGTCGATTCAACTCGAGAACCTCGAAGCGATCGGCAACCACACAGAGGAGCTGCAGCTTCAGGCAAAGCAGAGGATCAGCGAGATCGAGTCGGCGGACTTCGCTGAAGTGATCCTGAGCCTTCAGGCCGAGCAGAATCTGCTTCAGTACACATACTCAACCGTGCTGAGAGCGCTCGACCAGAACCTCATCGATTTCCTTCGCTAGTAGTAGAAACACACGATTCATCGGGAATGGAGCAATTCCATGGCTGAAAACACAGAGACTCAGAAAATCACAAGACAGGACGACGGTTCCGGCAGAATCATTCCGGCGCCCCACCTGTTTCAGGGCAATGACGTCAAGGCCGCGCGATGGCTGCAAACACTGACTGAGAAGGGGGACGTTGAACTGGAAGACCTGATCGCCGTGATCGAACGCAACCCGATGCTGTCCAGAATCTTCATGGGTTACGCCAACTCGCTTCGCTACGGACTGAAAAACCAGGCGATTCCGGTCACCACAGTGAATCGCGCTATTCTCATGTTGGGCACAACAAGAGTTCGCGACATCGCGCAAAACGTCGCGATGTCGATCGGAAACGTGCGGGCCGCGATGGACTCCGTCGACAGCCCCGGTAAATAACGCGTCCGCACTACAGCGGCTGTGAAGGAGAACTTCCCATGGATCTGGCAACAATCATCGGTCTGATCATGGCCTCAGTGCTCGTACTGAGCGCGATCCTGCTCGGCGGCGGCGGCCTCATGCCGTTCATCGACACGGCGTCGGTCATGATCGTCATCGGAGGGTCAATCGCCGCGACACTCATCAATTATCCGCTCAAGACCTGCCTCGGACTCGTCAAGGTCACGAAGAACTGCTTCCTGTCGAAATTGCCCACGCCAATTGAGGTCATCATTCAATTCAAGGATTTGACTCAGATTGCCAGGAAGGACGGCATCGTTGCACTGGAAGAAAGACTCGAGGACATCGACGACACGTTCATGATGCGCGGCCTGGACATGGTGATTGGCGGTTCGCCGAAAGAGGAAATCTGCAAGGTGATGGAGCTTGAGCTGAACTACATCGACGATCGTCATCGCATGGGTAAGAAAGTCCTCGACTCTATTGCGGCTGCGGCACCGGCGTTCGGAATGATCGGGACGCTGATCGGGCTGATTCAGATGCTGCGAACACTCGACGACCCCAGCAAGATTGGCGGCGGCATGTCGGTCGCACTGCTAACGACGCTTTATGGAGCCATGATTGCGAACATGTTCTGCATCCCGCTCGCCGGCAAGTTGGGTGACAGGAATGACCAGGAGCAGATGATCCGTAATCTGATGATCACGGCGATGGGTCTGCTGTCTGAAGGCCAGTCACCACGCGTCATGGAAGAGCATCTGTCTGCGTTTCTTGCTGCCGGTGCTCGCCCGGAGCAGGATGAATCGAAAGAGGCTGCCTGATCATGGCGAAGAACCGTCCCCCGGAACCAGAAGGCGAATTGCCGGCATGGCTGATGACGTACAGCGACGTCATCACGCTGATGATGACGTTCTTCATATTGCTAATGACCTTCTCCACGACAGAGCCAGAGAATTTCGAGCGGCTTCAGGTGGCGATGTTCAGCGGAGGCGACGCGAGCGGATTCGTCGGCGAAGGCAAAATCTCTGAGGATTCGCTTGTCGTCCGTGAGCGACCGCGGTCGGCACGCAAGGCGCAACGCGGGACTGAGATGCCACCCAGTCACGCGGACGCGACAACGGGAACATTGAAGAAAGGCCTCGCTTCGCTCGAGACGGATCCACGAGATCCGACGTCGAGTCGATCAGTCACACTGCGTCTGCCGATGCTCGTCGACAGTGGCGGAGAAGTCAGCGGATTCGGTGAGCAGATGTTGAAGATGTTCGCACGGCAATTGGCTCGTTTTCCTCTGGAGCTGACATTCAACGTTTCGCGGGACGAAGACGCGGGCCGAGCGGTCGCGCTCGCAATGCACCTGACGGAGAAGCAGGGGATTCTGCCAGGTCGCGTTGCCGTTGGTGTCGATCGAAGCAGTCCGCCCGGAACCGTTCGCGTCTCGATGAGAAAAGCGGTCGCTGTCCAACCCTGAACTGGAGATGTAAGCGTGGCCAAACAAAAGAAACTCGACACTGGCGCGAGCAAGGCGTACTTGCTGTCGTTCGGCGATACGATGACGGCGTTGTGTGCCTTCTTCATCGTCCTGAATTCGCTGGCGAAAGAGCAAACGGGAGCCAATCTGCACGCAGGCACGGGGTCCTTCGCGCGATCGCTGCAGTCGTTCGGTGTTCCCGGAGTTGCTCCGGGTGATGCGTCGGCTCGCGCGGCTCATTTTCCGGAGACAAGCCCGCTCTATACGGTGCCCGATCCGGACGGTGGACCAGCCGAGCCCAATGGAACAGGACCAGACGACGATGCGGATCAACTGCGAGTCATCGATCGCGAAAGAGAAGACCTGGAGCGGTTCCTCAATGAGGTCAGCCGCTTCGCCGAAGTTGCTCCTGAAGCAACGACTGCTGGCGAGATGACGTTCGACATCTTCAACAAAATCCAGGAAGAGCCGCCATTCCTCACCGGTAAAGCGATTGACGCTTTCGTCGAGGTCGCGACACACGCACGGAATCCCGATTACCAGGTTCACATCATCGTGTGGGCAACGACTCCCAGCACAACTGCGTGGGCTCGTGCCACAAAGCAGGCCGCCGGAATTCGCGCCGAATTCGTGCAGAAGGCCGGGCTGAAGGAGAACACGTCGAAGAACGTTTCCGCGGTTGGACGTCCCTGGCTGTTTTCCGACGTCAAGCGGCCGGTGTTTTCGATCGTCGTCCGGCGAATGCAGTAGGCCACCGACCGCGTGTCAACATTTGCGGCTGGCTCTGCCTACTGTGAACGCTGCCTACTGTGAAATGGCAGCGGACTCGGCGACTTCGGTCACGAGGCCGATGGCAACAGGCTGGCCGTTGATGACCACCTGAATCGACCCTTCATCCACGCGGTAGGCTTCAATCGTGCCTTGCGTTTCGGCGTTCGTGACTGGGTCTCGGTAGGTCGCGGTGTGGCCAATGAGATTGGCTCCCTGCGTCAGGTTCTGCAGAGCCAGCACATCGCTGAAGCTGGCATTCAGTCTCTCGATCCCCTCAAGCGAGGAGAACTGCGCCAGTTGAGCGACAAAGTCTTCATTCGTCACGGGCTCCAGCGGATCCTGGTTCTGAAGCTGCGCCACCAGAAGTGTGATGAATTGATCGCGTCCCAGTTCGTTGCTGCTGCTGATGCCACTCGTTTCCATTGCATTCCCCTGTCGCAGAATGAGGCCACACCATCTCATCGGGAAACTGCCCGTATCAGGATGAGCCGGCGATGGACGTCCTTGTCACTGGAGGGAAACGCCTCAACATCTGCCAGAAACTCCGCTTGGCCTGTTCGTTGATGATACGGAGCAACGCGGCGGAGATTCGGAGTAAAAATGAGGTCCCGCGTCCGTAGGGGATATCCCTCACTTGGTTGTTTCAGGCAGATTGTGCGGGTTGTGCACGTCACGCAGTACCGATACCGAGTCTCGTAGATACTTTGTTGAGGTGCTGACATGGAAGTCACTCCGTCACAATTCGACCTCATGCGTCAGATGATGGGGGCGTCTCATCTGCGTCACCAGGTCGTCAGCCACAACCTCGCCAATATCAATACTCCGGGTTACCACCGGAAAGATGTCGACTTTGAGGGGCGGCTGGGTGAGCTGCTTCGAGCGGGCGACAGTTCCGTCAACGAACTGACGCCGCGTGTGTTCGAAGTCGAAGGGCTTCCTGAGCGTGCGGACGGCAACAACGTCGATGTCGACCGCGAAATCGGTCAACTCAATAAGAACGCACTTCTGTATCAGACATGGTCGCAAATCCTTGCGAGCCGTGTCTCCATGATGCGAAGCGCCATTGATGGAAGATGACGACGCGGGCTGAGTTCATAATTTCGATTCGCCAATTCCAGGGAGGGAACGATGGCACTCGATCGTATTCTCTCTTCAACAGAAATCAGTGCCTCGGGTCTTGCCGCCGAGCGACTTCGCATGGAGACGGTGGCAAACAACATTGCCAATGCCCATTCCACGCGGTCTCCCGATGGCGGGCAATACCGGCGAAGGCAGGTCGTTTTCGCCGCGGCGATGCAAGATGCCGCCGGTGCATCCACGAACTCTGCCGCAAACCTGCGAGGCGTTGAAGTCGTCGGAATTCAGCCGAGCACGGGTGAGTTGCCGCGGGTCTACAACCCTTCGCATCCCGATGCCGACCCTGAAGGCTTTGTGCTGATGCCCAACATCAGCGTGCCCGAGGAAATGGTCGACCTCATAACGGCCAGCCGAGCGTACGACGCAAATCTGAAAGCGCTTCGAACGTTCAAACAGATGGTTGAACAGTCCCTCTCACTCCTGAGAGGCACGCAGTCGTGAATGTTCCATCCGTTGGCTTCACGTCCGGTTCGTCGGGAGTGGGGCCGACGCAACCAGTCCAACCGGTACAGAAAAGTGAAAAGGGATTTGGCGAACTGGTTACTGACCTTCTTCAGGACGCGAACCAGTCACACGTGCAGGCTGACACAAACATCCAGAATCTGATGACGGGGGAAACGGACAATGTCGACGACGTCGTCATGTCCGTCGTACAGGCTGATCTAGCCTTTCGGATGGTTCTGGAAATTCGCAACCGACTGATTTCTTCGTATCAGGAAGTCATGAGGATGCAGGTCTAAAAGACAAAGAAGGAATTCAACGGCGATGGATTTTCTTCGTGGACTGACAGAGCAGATTCGGACAATCTGGAGTGAAGCAGCGGTGCCCGCACGAGTCGGGTTTATCGGCGTCACTGCGCTGTTGATTGCCGCCATTGTCACGGTGGGAATCTGGTCGTCGCAGCCCGAATTCGTGCCGCTGGCCACCGATCTGGCCCCTACAGAAGCGGCTGAACTTGTCAGCAAGCTCGACGCGCAAAGCATCGAGAACCAGCTCAATTACTCCGGCTCGGCAGTCCTCGTGCCACGCTCAAGCTGGAACCGCGCTCGACTCGTTGCAGGCGATCTTATTGGGCCGCTAAGCAGTGACCAGACAGAGTTTCAGGACTCGCTTCTGAGCGATCCGACGTTGAATCACTTTCGCATTCTTCGGAATCGTGAAGAGACCATCGCGCGGACTCTGACCAGAATGAATGCGGTGAACAGTGCCAAAGTTCACATTGGTCGCCCGGAGCCGTCGCCGTTTCTCGATGCCGCCCAGCCGGCAACTGCGAGCGTTGTTCTTGAGCTGCGTAACGGAGTCCACTTCACCCGGGAACAAGTGGCTTCAGTTGTCTCGCTTGTTGCAAACAGTGTTGAGGGTCTATCGAAAGACGACGTCAGCGTGATCGACACATCCGGCAAGCTGCTCACGTCCACCTCGAACGGACCTCAGTCTGACATTGTCAGCCAGTATGAGTTCCGGCGAACCGTCGAAACAGATCTCGCCGCCAAGGCCGAGGACATGCTGTCCGAAATACTGGGCCCGGGTCGCGCCATCGTTCGCGTCACCGCCGATCTGGATTTCACTCAAATGGTCCGCACGCAGACGACCTATGACCCTGAGTCAAAGGTCAAGTCGTATGAGTTAATTGACAGTACGTCATCAAAAGGCACGGACGCTTCAGCAGGCGGCCCGGCCGGAACGGCATCCAACGTCGGGCTGCTGGCTGCCGAGCAGAACGCGACAGACTCGTCGAACAAAACAGAGACCATCACAGCGCATTACCTGAACGCACAAACGATAGACACCATTGATCAGGCGTCGGGCACGATTCAACGGTTGACTGTTGCGGCCACAGTGGACCTCTCGCCGATTGCAACAACGCCCGAAGGCGATGGTGCCCCGCAGCAACCCCCCGTGACGAAGGAGCAGGTCGAGGCAATCATCCGCCAGGCAGTTGGCTTTGACGCCGATCGAAACGACGAAATCGAAGTTCTCGTCGCGACACTGCTGGGCAGCCCATTCGCCGTCAACGACGTGCCCATTCCCGGCACAACGTGGACTCAATGGCTTGAACTGGCAAAGAACGCTTCGCTGGGCCTGGCGTCCATTGCGGCCCTGATTCTCGGCTTCTTCGTCGTCCGGCGAATGAAACCGGTTCCGGTCACGCCAGAGGTCAAACACCAGCCAGCCACGGCCGATCCACAGAAACTCGGCGAGCTGTTGGTAGAAGCGCGTGAACATCCACAACTCGTGGCGCAGATTCTTGCAACATGGCTGGATGAAACGCCAGAGACTGCAGCCACGGAAGACATTCGGCGATCAACACGTTCGGCAGCTTGAAGATTCACATTATCAGCGGATTTACAAATACATGACACAAGCGACGGCACAGGAGCGGGCGGCAATCGTCATGGCCGTTCTCGGTGACAGCGTCAGAGACGCAGTCCTCGCAGAGCTGCGGCCGGAAACCGCGGGCAGGCTGCGCGCGGAGATGCAGCGCCTCGAAGAAACTCCGGCGCCACCCAGGAAGCTCGACGAGGCTCTGGATGAACTCGACCGGACACTTCGATTCGCTTTGAAATCACAGCCCGCTGGCGCCGACGACACAAATGACGACGGCATCGAAAAACCACCCGAAGACGAGTCGAACCTGCGGCTGTTCTCAGAGAAAAACGAGGAGGAAGTGGAGTTCATTCGGTCGGATGATTTGGTCGCCGATCTGTCGCGATTGCAGCCGTATCAACTGGCGGGTGCTCTGCAGCAGGAAATGCCGATGACCGTTGCCATGGTCCTGGGGACGCTGGAAGGCGACCTCGGCGGCGAGGTTCTCCGTCTACTCCCCGAAGCACTCCAGTCTCAGACGTTTCTGGAGATGCAATCAGATGCGACACCCGCGCGCATTCTACTTGAACGAATTGCGCGATCGACGCTCGACCGGGCAATCATGGTTTCTCCCGATGACATCAGCACAGGCAAGCCGAGCAGTGACGAGAGGATGGCCAGCCTGTTACGGGCAATGTCCCGCAAGGAGCGGGCGAACATGCTGGATGCTTTGACGGAGAAGGACGAGGAAGCAGCCAATCGAGTCCGTGGAATGATTTATCAGTTCGATGACCTGATGCGGGTTCAACTGCGGACGCTGCAGAAGATCCTCGGAGATCTGGACACACCGACGCTCGCGAAAAGCCTGAAGGATGCCGACCCGGCCATGATCGATCGAATCCGCGGTTGTATGTCACAGCGAGCCTGGAGCACCGTCGGCGAGGAACTCGAAATGGCCGCCTCAACCAGTTCCGATGACGTCGAGGCCGCTCGTAATGAGATCGTTCAGATCATGGTCCAGTTGGATCAGGCCGGCGATTTGCAGATGGAAGAATGAGTCAATGAGTCTTCGCACTATTAGACCTGGAGCTGTAATTCTCGGCATTGCCGTGAACGCTCCCGGTGTATCAATTCGTGAAACTCAGCGGCCGGTTGCGACCGTAGAAGCATCGCAGCAGCCAGTTGTGCGCGACGACCAGCAATTGCAGGCGCTTAGTGGAACGCTTGGTGATCTGATTGAGGTCGTCGGGGAATTCGAACAGCGGCGGCAGCAATCCCTAGAGGAACTCCAGCAGCTTTCCGTTGAGATCGCCTTCGTCGCTGCTGAACGAATCATTCGCGACAGCGTTGATCGGGGCGACTTCTCGATTGAGAAGATCATCAGGGAAACCGTTGAGCGTGCGGCACCCGCGAGTGTACTCAGCGTTGCTCTAAACCCGGCTGATCTGCAGTTGCTCGAGCTGGCCCGCGACGCGCACCCGCCACCTGCGGAAATCGCGTCGCTGAACTTTGTCAGCGACCCGGGTATCACACCAGGGAGTTGTCGCGTCGCCTGCGAAGGGTTCGACATCTCATCGATTCTTGAAGACGAAATTGAAGAACTGAAACTGCACGTAATGCAGGGACTAGAGAATGCTCAAAGTGAACGTCGACAACCTGAAGCAGCAGATCGCGGAGTACGACGCTACCCGGACCGTCGGGACACTGCGTAGTGCGAACGGTGTGCTGCAGGCTTCGCTGCGAGGAGCGATCGGCGATCTGTGCCGCATTGAACTCGGACGAAACCGATCCGTACCTGGTGAAGTCATCGGGTACCGGGATCGGTACGCGCAGATCCTGCCGTACGAAGATATCTCTGGACTGCCGTTTGACGCGTCAGTCACACACCTGAAGCGACGTCTGACGATCCCTTGCGGATGGAAGTTGCTGGGGCGAGTCATCGACGGGCTCGGGAGACCGATCGACAGTCAAGGAGCGGTTTATGCGGGGCGGTACGTCGAAGTTCGGCGCTCCACACCCTCCGCACTCTCCAGGCCACGTATCACCAGGCCGTTCGTAACCGGTCAACGAGTCATCGACGGACTGCTGACCTGTGGTGAAGGGCAACGAATCGGCTTTTTTGCCGGTGGTGGAGTTGGCAAGACAACGCTGCTTGCGGAAATCGCTCGCGGTTGTCGGAGTGACATCAACGTCATCGCGATGATCGGCGAACGAGGCCGCGAGGTTCGGCCCTTTATTGAGGAAGCTCTTGGCGAGGACGGGCTTCGTCGCTCAGTTGTCGTTGTGGCAACCGGCGACGAACCCGCCGTCCTTCGCGTTCGCGCTGCCCAGACGGCAACGTCGATCGCGAACTGGTTTCGCAGCCAGGGCCAAAACGTTCTCGTGTTGTTCGACAGTCTTACGCGACTGGCAATGGCACAACGAGAAGTGGGGCTTCTGATGGGAGAGCCCCCAAGTGCACGCGGCTATCCGCCGTCGTCGTTTCGCGTTCTGGCGGAACTGCTGGAACAGTTTGGCGCGACCGAAACAGGATCAGTCACGGGAATCTTCACCGTACTGGTCGATGGCGATGACATCGACGAACCGGTTTCCGACGCGGTACGGGCTCTGCTGGACGGCCATTTTGTGTTGACTCGCGCCCTTGCCGAGAAGGGACACTTTCCGGCGATCGATGTCAGCCAGAGTGTCAGCCGTCTGTTCACAGAAGTGAACGATGCGGCTCATCAGGCAAACGCGCTGAAGGTTCGGCAGATACTTGCGACTTACGCGGAAGTGGCCGATCTGATCCGCATCGGCGTCTACAAACAAGGGGCTTCGCCGCAGGTCGATCGTGCCGTTCAACTTCTACCGGCCATTGAGACATTGCAGCAACAGAAGACTGGTGAATTCAGCGATCTTGAGACGACACAAAACGCCATGCAGCAGATCGCTGCGGCATGGCCATATTGAGTTCAGCACAAACCGTGAAACACTCATGAAGAGATTCGATTTCCAATTGCAACCGCTACTACACCTCAGCAGACAGAAGGAACGTCTGATTGAGCTGAAGGAGAAGCAGTTGCGCGCGGACATTGAACAGGCGCGGCAACAACAGACAGCCCTCGCAAAACGAGTTATGGAATCGGCAGACCGACTCGGGAAGACCGCACGATCAACAACGTCAGTGGCCGATTTCGTCACTCAGTGCGACTTCGAGCGGGCGACGATCAATCAAATTGCGAAACTGGAAGACAACGTCGAATCACTGACAAGTTCGCTCGCGGAAACAGTGCAGGAGAGACTGACTCAGCGACAGGAAACTCAGTCTCTGGAGACGCTGCGGCAGAACCGGTGGCAGACATGGCGAAAGGATGGAGTTCGTGCAGCTCAGGAACAGTTGATCGAACAACTGGTGCGACCGGTTGAGCTGAACTCAGCAGACGAAGGTTGAAAAAGGAGCCAGGGATGGCACGCATACTGACAGCAGGAATCGTTGGACTGCTCTCGTTTGGCCTTGCCGCCGGCGGGTCGATCTTTCTTCAGAAATCGAAGACGACAGAGACGGTCGAGGCAGACGTTACGGATCCGACGCAGGACACAACTTCGGGTTCCACCAATCCAGGTTCAACGTTTGAGACAGACAGCACATCGGTCGAACTGCCGATCGCAGTCCGGGCCACACCTGCCAGCCCGGAAGAGATTGTCCGATACGGCATGACGTTTCAGAAACGTGAAGAGGCGTTGAAACAACGTGAAGAGGAACTTCGTCAGGAACGACTGCGGCTGAAGCTTGTGTCCGAAGACGTTCGCGCCGAGCAACGTGAGTTGGAGGGCCTCGAGCAGCAGATTCGAGGAAAGCTCGTCGCTGCTGAAGGCGTGCTTAAGCAGATTGGCGACCAACAGCAGGAAATGAAGAAGCAGCAGGAAGAAGCGAAAACGGAACTCGACAAGTTCGACAAGCTGCAGACTCAAGTCGACGAAGGTGAGGAAGCGAACATCAAGAAGATGTCTGACTGGTTCCAGGCAATGGTACCGGAAAAGGCAGCTGACTATCTGCGCGAGATGGTGGATGAAGGCCAGATGCCAACGGCCGTCAAGATCCTCGCCAACCTTGAACAGCGGGATGCCTCGAAGATTCTTGCAGCAATGAACGATTCCTCGCTCGTCGTTCAGTTGGTAGAGGAGTTCAAAGGACTCAGGCGGCCGGAGAAGGCAAAGGTTCGGTAGAACTGTGGCTGTCGTGATATTCAAGGGAAGGAAGACTCATGGCCGACGAAGAACAGGTAGATGGTGACGTTCCGGAAGAGGGCAAGAAAAAGGGTGGTGGCATCCTCATCGTAGCCGTGGCGCTTGTCATGGGTGCCGCTGGTTTCGCCGTGCCCCATTTTGTGCCGTCACTTGTGGGTGCCGAGCCGGTTGATGAGACACCGAAGTCACCGATTCTCCGACCCGAGGAAGATCAGGACTTCGTGCCGTTCGGCGAGGTCGTCGTCAACCTGGATGAAGAACGACTCAGTCGTTACCTGCGAACCAGCATCACGCTTCAGGTCGACAAGTCGAAAAAGGAAGAAATTGAAAAACTGATTGAGGCAAAAAAGGCAATTCTCAAGAACTGGCTGATTGGCTTTCTGGCCGACAAAGACATGGATCAAATTCGCGGAGCGGCAGGTCAGAACCGAATCCGCCGTCAGATTCAGGACCATATGAATACGACTCTGTTCGACGATGGCTACGACCACATTCACGACGTTCTCTTTGAAGAATTCAACGTTCAATGACGCGCGACGACAGCATTAATCCGTTCGATTTCCGCACGCCGAGTAATCTCGCCGATCAGGTCGAGGACCAGCTCGCGACGTGGCAGCGGACGTTGTGCGAAACCGTTGCCGAGCAGTGGAATCAACACCTGTCGCAACCGGTGGAGTGGTCTTCCGATTCACGTCATGCGCGCCGAGCGGCGCTGGCGGTCTCACAACTGCCCGCCGCTTCGCTCGGGCTGCGACTGGCGCTGCGCAGCCGCAATGAGCTTTCTCTCTTCGTCTTCTCGCGACAGATGCTGTTGGGGCTCGTGCAAAACACGATGGGAAATGTGGGTGAGGAGCTGCCCGCGGACCGTGAACTGACCAGCCTGGAATTGTCGCTGGTCGAGCTGCTGATGCAGGAACTGGTTGTCGCGGCAGGTGATGCGATGCCTGGTGCGGAGCCGCTGCCCTGTGATTTTCAGGGTTGGGAACTCCGACCACATCGCACACGGCTCTTTACCAGTTCCGAGAGTCTTGTCGTGTCCACGTTCACCGTTATCGCTGGAGAGCACAAACACGAATGCACCTGGCTGGTTCGGCAGTCACTCCTGCACGACATGTTTGAGGATGCCTCGGAAGTGCCAGCAGACGATGGAGTGGATCACAAGCAGATGCTCGAGCAGGTGGCCCTTGAGATTCCATTCCCGGTTGTGGTGCGTCTCGGCAAAGCGCAGTTGAAACTAATGGATCTTGCATCACTCCAGCCTGGTGATGTCATCATTCTGGACCAGCCAATCCGTGAACAACTTGAAGTCGTCGTATCGGACCGTGTTCGATTCAAAGGCCGAGCCGGACGTTCCGGTTCTCGCCGGGCATTTCAAATCGAAGTTGTTGCAAACGATTAAATCAGAACAGGTAATGTCATGGCAGATGCACAAAGTGAATCAGGACAGGTGGGCGTCGCCGAACCGGCTGCGGCAGACTTCGTGCCCGAATCACCAGGGACTGGCGTTGCTACGGAATCTCAAGTGAGGCAGCCGGAGTTTTCACCACTGCGTGACGCGTCCGCAGGGCCGGGACCTGGTTCCATTGGTCGATTCTACGACGTTGACGTCACGGTCTGGGCAGAACTGGGAAGAGTGTCAATACCACTGGGGCAGCTCGTTCGCTTAAGCGAAGGGTCAGTCATCGAGCTGGGACGTCCGGTGTCTGAACCGATCGACCTGATGGCGCAGGGAGTTCGGGTCGCAACCGGTGAAGTTGTCGTCGTTGATGACTGCTTCGCATTGCGGATCAAGGAAATCGAAGCCCCTCCGGAAACTCACTGAGAGGAATTCGCCATGCGTGAATGGATTCACCGGGCGCAAGTCTACTTTCTGTGTCTACTAACGCTGTCCGTTGGCCACTGGGCAGCGGCCGACGAGCCTGCTCGCCCGCAAGTCGAGCCGACCGCCGCAACGTCGGATACGTCTGCGCCGCTTCCGATGCATGTCGATCAGTTCGAAGCCTTGCAGGGACAAGGTCCGTCAACGTTCACAGATCGTCTGCGGGAACAACTTAAGCAGTCAGAGATGCCGGATCGAGCAATCTCCGACGTGATGCTGGCGTCATTCGAATATGCCGGATCTGAGTCAATCGAGGCCCAATCCGATACTCCACCAACTTCCAGCAAGCCAGCCTTCACGACGGTACCAGATTCGCTTTCAACTGACTCAACACCGGCAAAAGAAGATACGCCGAACTCCGTGGACAGCGAGGCCATCCCGGAGTGGACTGGCAACGCTCCCCCGGAAGCACTCGATCTGGAAGAACTCGTAACCCGACTGGCAATCGGGACGGGGATCGTCCTCCTTGTTGCCGTCGTTTCCGTTCTCGTGATCCGAAAATGGTTGGGACCGGCTGCAACGCTGCGACAACCAGTTACCCAGCGGCTACGGCATATTGAGTCTCTCGTCCTGCCTCAACGAGCGTCCATCCAGCTTGTTGAACTGGATGGAAGGCCGATTCTGATTGGCATGAATGCCGACGGACTGCAGACCATAACTCCAATTGAACGCTCGTTTTCCGAGAGTCTCAGTGCGATCAAAGAAGAGGACACGTCCGAGCCGGTGCCCTTAGACGACGGGTTCGTTACGGCGATCGCTCCGGAAGAAACGACCGTTTCAACAATACGACCTGCTGCCGAGTCATGGACGGGCAAAGCAGCGGCCTTCCTGAGTTCACACCTGACACCGGCTCGACAGAGCTAAACACACTCGTACTTCGCGAAACAATCTTGCGTTACACGGCAAAGGGACAAGGATGTCCAACTCGCTGGAACTCGTTGAACAGGTCGCACAGAGCGGCGTCTTTGACGACATGGCTCCGCCGCTGAAAGTCGCCCTGTTTCTGGGTTCGTTGGCTTTTCTAACGACCGCGCTGGTTACGGTGACGGCGTTCACTCGAATCGTGATCGTGCTGTCGTTCGTCCGTCGAGCGCTTTCGACGCAGGAGATTCCGCCGACACCAGTGATCCTCGGGCTGTCGATCTTTCTCACGTTTTTCGTGATGGGGCCTACCTTTGATCAAGCCACCGAGACGGCGATTGTCCCGTACATCAACGGCAAAATCGAAGGCGGCGAGGCAATCAGCAATGCTGCCAACGCTCTGCATGGGTTCATGGTCCGTCAGGTCAGGAAGCGAGATCTGGCTCTGTTCATTCATATGGCAAAGATCGAGTCGCCAAAGACGGCCGCTGATACACCGCTACGTGTTCTGATTCCAGCATTCATAATCAGCGAACTCAAGACGGCATTCGTCATGGGATTCTGTATCTACATTCCGTTTCTCCTCATCGACCTGGTGGTGTCTACGATTCTGATGGCGATGGGCATGATGATGATGCCACCGGTTGTCATCTCGACACCGCTGAAGATTCTTCTGTTTGTCCTCGTCGACGGCTGGCAGCTTGTGACCCAGGCTCTCACCGCCAGCTTCAAGTGACTGTATTCAAACACCCCAGTACTGCGTTTGTAATCTGATTCTGTTTCCGAGTTGAACAAGGATGTTCATCGGCAATGGCAACTCTGGCCGCCACCTCTGACAGTAACATCGCATTCGCTCGACGTAGCGAACTGATGCTGGCTGCGCTACTGCTGATGGTCATCATCACGCTGCTTGTGCCGCTGCCGACGATGTTGCTCGACATGCTGCTGGCGATGGACATTGCCGCAACGATTCTGCTGATGCTGATTGCACTCAGCGCGAAGCAGCCACTCGATCTTTCCGTGTTTCCGTCGCTGCTGCTGCTGCTGACGCTTTACCGACTGTCACTCAATGTCGCGACAACCCGGCTGATTCTGCTCGATGGAGATGCCGGCCGACTGGTGACCGCGTTCGGCGGAATGGTCGTCGGCGGGAACCTCGTTGTTGGATTGGTCATCTTCCTGATTCTGGTGATCATTCAATTCGTCGTGATCACAAAGGGAGCTGGTCGGGTTTCCGAAGTTGCGGCGAGATTCACTCTCGATGCATTGCCCGGAAAGCAGATGGCAATCGACGCCGAACTGAACGCCGGTTCGATCGATGACGTCGAAGCGAAACATCGACGTGCGCATCTGGCCCGGGAAGCCGAGTTCCATGGAGCGATGGATGGTGCGAGCAAATTCGTTCGCGGGGATGCGATTGCCGGACTGATCATTACGGCAATCAACCTTCTGGGTGGAATCATCCTCGGACTGACCGACGGTCTTGGACTTAGCGAGGCCGTTCGTCGTTATTCAATTCTGACAGTTGGCGACGGCCTGATTTCACAGATTCCGGCGCTCATCGTGGCGACAACTTCCGGGATGATTGTGACCAAGGCCGCTTCGGATTCGACCCTTGGTACGGAGATCGGAACACAGCTTCTGGAGAATCGTCGCCCGCTCTACATCGGCGCCGGAATTCTTTTCATTCTCTCGCTGGCTCCCGGTATGCCGACGCTGCCGTTTCTTGCTGTCAGCCTGGGTCTCGTCATTTTCCTTCGTCGGTCTGACCGGAAGAAGACCGTCGCGACTCCGCCTGCCCCAACGACTCCTCGACCGAAGAAGGAAGAGCGAGAGGAAGAGCAACTGGACACGTTCCTGCAGACTGACCGGATCGTTGTTGAACTTGGCCGCGACCTCATCCCGCTCGTTGACTCGAGGCAGTCGAAGGGGCTCGCCGACCGTATCAGTGGGCTCCGTAACGACCTGACTCGGAAACACGATCTGTGGGTTCCGTCGATCCGAATTCGCGACAACATCGAATTGGCTGGCACCGAATACCGCTTCCTGATTGCTGGCCGCGAGATTAGTCGTTCGACGCTGCATCCCGAGAGGCTTCTGGCCATCGATCCCGGTGGAGTTCGATTCCAGGTTGACGGCGAGGAGACACAGGAGCCTTCGTTCGGTCTGCCTGCACGGTGGATTCACCAGAACGATCGGCAGCGGGCCGAGCTTGCGGGCTACACGGTCGTCGATCCTCCCATGGTTCTAATTACGCACCTGGGAGAAATCCTGCAGAGACACGCGTCCGAGCTGCTTAGTCGTGAGGACTTAACTCGCATGCTTGAGCGGCTGCGCGACACGGCACCAACCATCGTCGACGAACTCAAGCCGGACCTGCTTCGAGTTGGAGTCGTTCACAGTGTCCTCGTACAGCTCCTGCAGGAGCGGGTGCCGATTACAAATCTCGTCGGCATAGTGGAATCGCTCGTCAGCCACGCGGCACGGACAAAAGACCCGGCGGAACTCGTGGAGCGGGTTCGGACGGATCTTTCCCGAGACATCTGTGACCGCTTTCGTGATGCCGACGGTCGCGTGCGTGTCATCGTGCTTGAGCCGCACCTGGAAATGAAACTGCGAGAGTGTCTGCAGGACAACGGCAACCTGGCCTTACCGCCGGCTCAATACGAGAAACTGGCGACCCGACTAAATGAAGAGTGGCAGAAACTGGCGCTGCAGGAACAGGAAGCCGCTCTGCTTGTTGACGGAACGCTTCGCCGGCCGACGCGACGATCTGTCGAACGTGCCGTGCGCGACCTTGCTGTCATTTCTTACACGGAAATACCCACCGATCTGATCATCGAGCCGGTGGCCATGCTCCGCTTGAACGAGATCTTTCCGGCGCAGACGTCAGCGGACGTTCCAACTTCCATGTCGACTCCGTCGGCACCGGTATCCGCGTCTCCTTTGACTGACTTGAACGCTGCATAAGGACTTCAATGAGTATTCACTCTGCATCAACGAAACGGCAACCGGCCCGTCCCTGGGGACGCGCGGCCGGGCTGTTGACGGGATGCGCTGTCACTCTGACTGGCGTAGCGATCGGACTGAATCCCGACGTGATTGCAATTCGCGCTAGCTGCAGTGGCATACTGATCGGCACGCTCACGGCAATTGGCATGGCATTTCTCCGTTCCTCTCAGGAAAGGGGATAGTCATGCAAAACGCGTTAAAAGCGTACCAGCGAACACAGCGGGACCAATTGATTCAGGACCATCTGGAGTATGTCCAGCACGTCATTCATCAAATGCTCAGCCGACTTCCGGATGGTGTTGATCTTGAAAACCTACAGCAGGCGGGTGTGTATGGTCTCGTCCAGGCGGCATCGCAATTTGAGCCCGGCCGCGGAACCAAATTCTCGACGTTTGCCTATCGCCGTATCAAAGGAGAAGTGATCGACGAGTTGCGTCGAAACAGTCCGCTGTCGCAGGAGATGCTGCGGCGAATCGGGTTGGTTCAGCAATCTCTGGAGATTCTCACTCCACCTGTCACGACAGCCGCTCTTGCCGCACACACTGGACTGACTACGGAAAAAGTGGAGTCTGCTCTTGAAGCGCGACGTCTGACAACGTCCTCGATCCTCGACGAAGAACTGATGTCCGCATCCGACACGGATGAAACCACAAACGACGCTGACGCGCTGCAGGACGAACAGAAACAGCTACTGGCGTCGGGAATCAAGTCGCTCCCGGACCAGCAACGAATTGTGCTGACGATGTACTACCTCGACGACATGCGACTGAAGGAAATAGCCCAGGTGATGAACCTCTCCGAGTCCCGTATTTCACGTGTTCTTTCCCAGGCGGAGTTCCGACTTCGGGAGTTCGTGCGAGCAAAGGAGTGAAGCATGGCGTCTTTCTCAGTCAATCCCATTGGATCGTATGCCAACTGGCCCGAGCATCGCCAGAAAGACGGCGACCGCAAGAAGCCTCGCAGCGAACAGGCAACACGATCGCCTGACGATGTCGAGCCGGATGAACAAAAGCCGCGAGCGGCAGACGACGGCCCGGTCGGGACTGAGATCGACATCGAAGTGTAAGTAGAGCGTTTCCGTTAGTGAGACTTCAGCTGTGGAGAGAAACATGGGGGCACCATCCGTAGTCAGCGGCCTGGCGCGTGGTCGCGTGATTCGCGGCTCGACGCTTGCCAGCGACGACTTGTCGTCTGTGGCAATTCCCGCCGGTCCGGGGCATCAACAGACCGAAGTGCATCTCATTCGTGAAGGTGACATTGTTCGAGAGATCGAGGTTACCTGTTCATGTGGTGAAGTCCTGCGTCTCCTCTGCCAATACGATTGAGAAACAAACAATGTATCAACCCATTCTTGCTGTGTGTGCGTGTGTCTCCTGCCTTGTCGGTTGCGGGTACACTTTACGTCCGCAACCGGTGTGCCCATTGGAGGCCGTCGCCACTCCGCCCCTGGGATCTATTCCAAACGACAATGACGTGAAGCTTTTCACACCAGGCAGTCCTTCGTCCGAACAGCTGCGACAGATTGAAGAACTGCAGCATAGTCTTCACCAGACATCAATGCATCTTCGCAGTGCAAGCGACGAGCATGAGATGCTACTCACGGAAGTCGAAATATATCGGTCCGACCTCGCCAATCTTGAATCGCAGAACAAGAACAACGTGCAGGAGATGCAACGACAGACGACGCAGTTAGAAGAAGGACAGCGGAAGCTGCTTGAACAGGACGAGCAGCTTGCCGATGTCACGCGCAGACTCCAGGCCGAGCAGCAACAGGGGATCGCTCTCAGAAGCCAATTGCAGCTCGTGAACGATGCCCGACAGGCCGAACAGGCCGAAACGCTCCAGATGCTTGATGAGTTGATTACGAAACATCAACTCGCTGTGCCTGGCGTTGAGTCGACAACCACCAACAGCAATTGACACCAGACGTGACTGCAAGGCAGAGGCAACATCGATGACAGCGGTTCCGATTCCAACATCACCAATTCCGCTTGCGGGCTCCAACCCGAAAGCTGCCGCAACACGTGCGCCGGCATACCCGCGGATACAGAGCCACGCTGGCATCGCTGCATCCATCGATGATCTGAAGGGATTTCTGGCGAACGAGTCTGAATTCAATTCCGGCATCGTTGGTAGCTCGCCTCAACTGAACCGCGTGCTTCATGTCGCGCAACAGTACGCTCACAGTTCAGCGCCTGTGTTGATTTCGGGCGAAAGCGGAACTGGAAAAGAACTTGTCGCAAAGATGATCCACGTTTTGAGTGGACGCCGCGACAAGCCGTATCTGCAAATCAACTGCGCGGCGCTTTCAGAAGGCCTGATTGAAAGCGAGCTCTTCGGTCATGAAAAAGGCGCATTTACAGGAGCCGATTCTGCCAGGACAGGCAAATTCGAAGCCGCTGACGGCGGCACACTGTTGCTGGATGAGATTGGCGAAATGCCGCAGCAACTGCAGGCAAAGCTCCTGCGTGTGCTGGAGCAGTTTGAATTTCAGCGTGTCGGTGGCAATACGCCAGTGACGGTCAATACGCGAATCATTGCCACCACAAATCGAGTGTTGTCCGACGAAGTAGAGCGAAATACATTTCGGCTGGACCTGTTCCACCGTTTGAGTGTTCTAAATCTGACGATTCCGCCACTTCGAGAACGACGCGCGGACATCTCGGAACTCGTCTCGGCATTCGTTCACAGCTTTCAATCTGAGTCGGTTGTTTCCATTCAGGCAATTTCAACGGCTGCAATGCAGGTATTGATCCAGCATGACTGGCTTGGCAATGTTCGGGAGTTGCGCAATGCCATTCGGCATGCGTGCGTGGTGAACGCGACGGGCACACTCGAGGCGACTGATTTTCCAGACTCACTCCGATCCGCTGGAACTCCCGTCATTAGGGCGCAGCCTGTCGCTCTTCGCCGTTCCGACCCGTTTCAGGAACTGGCGGAACAAATCATCGACCTGCCACTCGACGAGATCGAAGAGCGTGTCATTGCGGCGACTCTGGCGAGATTCGACGGCAACAAAGCCGCAGCGGCAAGACACCTGGGTATCACAGCGCGGACGATCAGCAACAAGCTGCAGAGGTACTCAGGAGACGAGTAGCGACGTTTGATGGGATAGCTTGCGAAGCGACCCGCAGTGGCCAGGGACGTCCGGTCGCCGCGAATAGGAATTCCTCACTGGGCGCGGTATTCACCTCATGATGCGGAACCAAGTTCGCATCCCATGTGAAAAGAACGCTCGCCCTGCTTTGTTGAACGGAGAAGCCGGGCTGCTGACCACCAGGCCGTATCTGGTGTACGCGTAACAGGATACGCCGCGCGATGTGCCAATTTGCGGAATTGGCACGTCGATTGCAACTAATGACAGGACCTCCCTGTCCTCGTTGTTGTTGGTTGCGCCCGATGAGTGTGAACATCCTTTCTGCGCTGAGTGACGTTACGTCGCAAGCGACCGTGCTGCCGTCTGCAGATCTCGCAGAGCCTCTGACTGAAAGTCAGCAGGTATCAAAAGTGAGTTTCGGCGAGACGTTGAGCACCGCCATCACCAGCACTTCGTCAGGCGATTCACTATCTGCCGAATCGCCGGCAGTGCCAGGATCGACTGACATCGCCTCGGAAACTGCCGTCAGTCAGCCGGAGAGTTCCAATGTGGCGGACGTTGTTAGCGAGATAGCCACCGAATCTGACTTCAAGGTAAACGCGATTTCCCAGGTGCTGCATGGCGCTACCGCTATTGCATCCGAAGAAAACGTTGGTGAGCAAGGGGATTCCGAGGCCGACGGTGGTGCGACGGAGGTTCCTTTTGAACGTGACTTGAGCCAGCCAGGAAGTTCCCGGGCGGAGCGTGGCGCAGTTGAGAGTGCTCCCGGCGCTGATACCAATCAGCAGGGACACTCTTACGCAGGCCGCGTCAAATCGCAGTCTTTTGTGGACGCTCAATCCCACATTCAATTGCGGGACAAGCCAGATGTGGCAGCAGTTAACGGCAACGCGAGGGATGAATCGTCCGCCTCGCAGGCCGAAGTGTCGCAGCAACCGCTGCTCGCGCCTGGATTCTCCGACGATCAGGGATCACGACCCGAGACTTCCGGGGTGCTTCAAGCCCCATTGGCTGCCTCGGATCAAACCTCGCCATCGGTACATCAACAGAGTGAGAAGGTCGTCGGCCGAAATCTGAATGGATCGGATAACACTGGCCAGCCGGATGGGAAAACTCCGACCCCGGTAGTTGAAGAACAGATCCACTCCACGTCGAAATCGACACCGGCAACATCGCCGCAGTTTCCCACAAACACAGCAGACACCGATCAACAGAGCCTGACCGGGACCCAGACTGCGGTTACGCGCCCGGCAGGAAGTGAGCACGGAACAGCACAGGTAGTCAGCCAACCCGTCGCATTGCCCGAGACGCCACTGGCTGTAAATGAAACCGCTTACGGGAGTCCACTCATCCAGGGGACTCTGCAAGTTCAGACTGTCGAAGCCGCTCCACGAGCCGATCGTCCTTTCGAGGAAAAGCCGACCACTAAGGCTCAGCCGCAGACCACCGTACGTGAACCACAGGCTGAACTCATTCCTACGGATTACGTCAACACTCCGGCAGAAGCGACGGTCACAACGATCGACGGTCCCCAATGGCAAGTGCCCGAGGCCATCATCGGTCCTGTCGACCGGCTTCCGCGAAATGACACCGCCCCAAGCGAAAACACAATTGAGGTGACCGTACCTGAAGTCCAGCTTCGACCAACTCAGACTACTGAACCGACGGCAGATCGGACGACAACTCCGCAGCCGATACTCCAGCCCGCGACTCAGGCTCCAGTGCGGCCTGAATCTCAGCCGCAGGACCTGAGTTCTTCTCACGACATCTCCCGATTGCCCGTCGACAAAGGATCCGAAACAAACATCGGTGTCGATGCAGAAGTTGCAGTCACACAGGGTCAACCTGCTCCGCTGACCGGATCATCTGAAGAGAGTTCGACTGGATTCGAGTTTGCTTCGTCCGACATCAATCCGCAGACGGCTGCACCACCAGAGCTACGCATTGGCAGCGACGGATCGTCGCTGACCAATACGCTGCATCAGCACGATGCAATCCGAACAGAGATTGCCACAACACATTTCAACGTGGCCGATGCTCAGGCAATTCGGATTGCCTCCTCGACAGGTGAAGTCCAATCTGCCGGAGCAACATCCACCCCCGCTGATGCACTCGACACCGCTGTCCGCTCTACTCTTCCGGTTGTTGTTGCATTGCAATCCCGGCTTGCCAGTTCTGAGGACTCAGGCGTCAACCACCATTTAATGGTGCGTCTCGATCCTCCAGAACTTGGACGCGTGCTGGTCGACGTCGTATCAACCGACGAAGGTCTCACAGCACGCATTTCCGCCATCGATCCGGCAGCCAGAATCGCACTGGCAGAGGAACTGCCGCTCCTGAAGTCGGCTCTGTCAAATGCCGGAATCGACAACTTCGAGTTCGATTTGAGTGATGACGAATCGGCATTCAAGCGGCACGAAGCCGATCAGAGAGACAACGAGTCTCGAGCCCGCTTCCTTGCGTCCGGCGACGCACCGGCAAATCCAGCCAGTGAAACAACGACTGATGATGTCCCATCCAACACTCCAGCGAACGCTCGAATCGACATCCTCGCATAGAACTTCAAAGAGCTTCGACACTACCTCATAGAAGGAACAGACATGGGTATTGCACTTTCCGCCGCGGTCAGTGGTCTTCGCGCGCACGATCAACTGATCGATATCGTTGGGAACAACCTCGCAAACCTGAATACATCCGGGTACAAGACGAAACGCATTCTATTTCGAGACCTGATTTACCGTGATTCGATATCGTCAGCAAAATCCGCGGATGAATCATCGGGCGGCACGAATCCCGGTCAGATCGGCACGGGAGTCCAATCATCGATCATTGACTCCAATCTCTCTCAGGGAGGGCTCGAAGCTACTGGAGCGGACTTTGACTTTGCACTTGAAGGCGAAGGTTACTTCGTCGTTTCGGACGGGACACGCACTCTCTATTCGCGGGTTGGGGCATTCAGCCTTGACGACACGGGGACATTGGTGGACCCGGCAACCGGTTTTCGAGTTCAGCGATTTGGAATTGACGGTGAACCAGACAACGGCCTGCCCGGTTTCCAGGCACCGGGAAATAGCGGGATCACTGTCCCCTTTGGAGCCACTATTCCAGGAAATGCAACCACCAGCATCAGCATCGGCGGTAATCTTCCCTCAAGTGCTTCGCCACCGGTTGCACAGGTTCTTACTTCGCTCAACCCGTTTACAATTGGCGGAGGCGCGGCCACCCTCGCGACCACACTGTCTTCCCTTGACGCCAATACAGCCGACTACGTTACAGGAGACTCACTGGAGATTACCGGTATTGACGGGGATGATTCTGCCGTCAGTACAACATTTCCCGTAGATTCTATCACGACACTCGGTGATCTGGTTGCCGCCGTAGACTCTGCTTTTCCAGGCTCCACAACAACGTTTGATACCAACGGACGACTTACAGTCACGTCAAATCAGGCTGGTATTTCGAATCTGCAACTGTCGATTTCTGACACCACCTCAAACACAGGCACCTCAGCGTGGACGACAAGCACACCGATCATCCAGGTGGGAGGTCAAGACGGCGCGAAAGTTGAGAATTCCGTTGAGATATTTGACTCGCAGGGTGCTGCGCACGCAATCGGCGTTACCTTTCAGAAGAAGTCCGTGAATGAGTGGGACATGACAATCGCAATGGACAGCAGTGAGGGGACAATCATTGACGGAACCGTTGAGGGAATCGTCTTCAACGACGATGGCTCCATTCGTGAACTCCGAGGAATGGGTGTCGGAGATGGCGACATCGAGGTTCAATTCAAGAACTTCGCAATCTCACAACGAATTCAGTTCGACTTCGGTGTCAGTGGTCTTCGTGACGGGTTGAGCCACCTGGCGGTCGAAGGCACAATCGACGTCGATCAGGATGGATTTGGCTCCGGCACACTGACAAGTGTGTCAGTATCACCTGCCGGGCTCCTGCAGGCGGATAGCTCGAATGGTCGGAAGTTTCCACTTGCCCAGATTGCGATCGCACGGTTTCGGAACCCCAAGGGACTACAGGCGATTGGTGGCAACTACTCTGTGGAGTCGCCAAGCTCGGGAGAAGTCCAGATCGGGCCAGGCCAGAACGGTGGCCGAGGAGTCATTCGCGGTGGACATCTGGAAAACTCCAATGTCGACATGGCATTGCAATTCACAAAGCTCATCGTGGCGCAACGAGGTTTCTCGGCGAACGCGCGGACGATTACGGTTGCAGATCAGTTGTTGCAGGAGCTGACAAATCTGATTCGGTAGTTCCGGTGATCGCCTTAGGACCCGCACGGAAATAACCTACCGATTTAGCGGAACGGCGCAAGCCGTCCGGTCCCGCAAAACCGGGGGGCTTGCGCCCCGCCGCTAAAATCGATGCGGTAACTTAATTGCGCACGAGTCCTCAGTGCGTCTGATAGGCACTGAGCATTCGCCGGCTGTTGACCTCTTGTGAAATTTGCGGCTTCAGTCGCTCACGAGCGTCCGAGGCTGTCTGTTCCGCCTGAGCAAACCGCCTCATCAGTTCCTCGATCTGTTCCGAGACCTGCTGAATTCTCGTCGAAAGTTGCGAGCCTGGAACACCGCCACGCCTTTTCCATTCGGCGTGGATTGACGACGCACGTCGCTCCAGCGCCGCGACATTCTGCAAGAGTACGTTGAGTTCGGTCAGCGTTGATTGCCCGAAGTCTCCTGCATCCAGGCAGGCTGGCAGTGACTCAGTCAGTTCAATCGCCTGTTCGAAATGGCGTTGGCGGTGGTCCAGACTTTCGAACAGCTGAACCTCAAGTTGTGCAAGGTCAGTTGGCATCTTTCGACTCCTCCATTGATCCCACTATCGTCGTCAATCGGCTTAGCGCGACCGTCAACTCTTGTTTTGCGTGCAACCGGTCGAGCCACCAGCGGGCTGCGTCAATGGTGACTCCGCCGTTCTTGTACGATGCGACAATGCGGTAGTGCTTCTCAGCTTCACTTGTCTTTCCCAACCGCCTGTGGCAACTGGCGATCTGGAATTGCACCCACGCCTGGTCGACCTCGGTCATTGGCTCAATGTCTATCAGGGTGTAAGCCTGCAGAGCGACGTCATTCCGACCGGCGCCGAACAGATTGTCAGCCAACTTCAGTCGGTTGACTGGTGACGTCATGACCACATGTGGCTCTTCTGCACGAACTGCTATCTCTGGCACAGCAGGTGATTCGGCCACGGCGTCTGACGGTGTCGGCGGAATATCTTCAGGCTCGGGAGACACCAACTCGGGCGGTTCTGTTGGGGATTCGTTGATGACTTGAGCTGCGGCTTTGCGGGCGGCTTCGTTTGTTTCCAGAAGCTGCCGTAGTCGTTCGAGCTTTTCACGGATGGCCGTCGTGTTGCGAGAGGTGTCAGGAATCGGGGTCGGCAGGCGTTCCGGGGCTACTCGCGCCGTGTTCAAAGCGGGGTCGTACTCCGGAAGCAGCTTGAGGACCGGAGCAGTGGGGAGAGTTTCGTTTGAAGGGTGCCACTTCCGACTACCCGGGCTGAGTGGTTCGCGTCGAGGCGAATACACTTCAGGTAATCTGTCTGGCAGAAATGGTGGATGTGCCGGAACGCATCTTTCTATTTGGGGCGTCGGTGCTCCAACGACCGCTATCGTCGATGTTTGCGCCTCCGTGTGTCGGTAAGGAGCAAATGCGTAGAGGACAACTGCCAGGAAGATAGAAGTGATTCTAATCACGAACCTTCTCCTCACTGTCTGCTCGTCGAGCCGACGCCAGATCGGGCACGATCCCCGAAAAACACTGGGCTGCTCTCGTGTAATCCCCTTGCACTTCGTACGCGAGTCCAAGGAGTTCAAGCAATCGTCGCTTCTCAGAGTCAGCTTCCGCAGTCCGAAGAAGTTCACTGGATCGGACGATGCACTCCTCATGTTTGCCTGCGAGGAACAGAATGCGAACTTCCGACTCCTGACCTCGTCGCCGCCAGACACTGTCATCATTGCCATTGAGTTGCGCAAAGACCTTCAACGCCTCACCCGTTGCGCCGGTCTTGCGCAGCCACTCTCCCACTTCGTACTGCATGTGCTGCCGCAGCGGCGAGCTGGAACTGGCACCCTCGACCTCTCGGTAAACGACAGCCATCTGCTCATGCAGTCCGAGCGCCTTCCATGCCAGGCCGGCGAGTAGTCGGACTGAGTCTTCCTCGTAGTCAGACGCACGGAGCTGAGCGAGAGCGGAGATGAGTCGTTGCCCTTCACCTTCTTTGCGAACTCCGGATGCCACGCGAAATCTCGCGAGCGTGCCCAACATTGCCGACACACGATCGTGCGGCGGCTCTCGAACAGCGTCGCGGAAGTCCATTAACACCATGCTCGCAGCCGAGTCTTTACCATTCATGAGATAGGCCGACGCAAGGATGTTTGCCGCTTTCGCCTGGACGTCACGAGTCGTGGTTGTCGTTGAAGCTCGCACAAGTGGTCGTACGGCTTCGTCGAACTGTTCGGCGTGAACCATCAATCGGCCGATGTTGAACCAGGCTCGTGCCTCCAACCGGTTCCCGGCAAATCCGTCGACAAGCTGGTAGAGCGAGTCCCGGGCGGCATCACGCTGCCCGAGCGTTATCTCGATCTGAGCCTTATTAAACCACGCTGTAGAACTCAATGGAGACTTCGGGAACTCGCGAAGGAACTGGTCATACAGACTGATCGCGGAATCCATCTCCGAAGCCTGCACCTGAAGATTGGCAATCCCCAACCACGTGACTGGTGCAAGCTCATGGCTGGGCCAGGTGGAGAGTGAATTCCGGAGTGATCGGATGACAGTTCTCAGACGCAGTTCAGACAGCGTTTCACTCACGATCTCAGTCGGGCTGAGAATCTCAATCCTATCCTCTGTCTGCCGCCAGATGAGTCCGTTTGGCAGCGTCAGCAAATCCAGCAACGCGGCCAGTGAGATGTTGGACCGGGCCAGAGTGACACGTCGTGCCTCGAGATTCTGCGCGGCTTTCGACGAGACCTCCAGTGACAGTTTCGATTGGGAGCCGGCATCCGCGATCAATCCCAATATGGATACCTGGTCGTAGTGGACGGAAAGCTGAAAGCCATCCGCGCCGCGACCGAACTCGCTGAGAATTACAAAATGAGCGTCGTCCTTTGATGGTGCAATCGGTTCTGAAAGTGATTCGACGGATCGAATGACTCTCCAAATGGGGGGATGCCAGTTCGTGTGAACAAGTTCCAATCCCACGGTGCGGTCCGACGGGCTCGGCAATTCCCGAAGTAACGCGAGGGCAAACAGGTGAGCCGCTTCAGCCGTCACGCTGGCCGACCTGCTTCGTTCAGACTGTCCGAGAAATGTGGCCAGGATGGAGACTGCAGACTCGATCTGGTTGCTGCTCATCAGCACCCGCGCCTGACTGACATTCGCTGCGTCGCGAACAACCGGGTTCCCGGTTCGCCCGGCAAGTTCCTGGTACTGAGCGTGAGCCGATTCCAGGTTTCCGATCTCCTCGTTGGCAACGGCCAGACGAAGTTGAAGCGAGTCGTCGTCGATTCCGCTGCGGATCAATGAGTTCAGAATGCCGATCGCCCTCGCAGCGTTCTCTTCGGCGAGGAGCTTATCGGCTCTCTCAATGGCAACCTGTATTTCCGCCTGGTTGGTAAAGACATCGCGATGTCGGGGCGGAGTCTCTTCCAGGAGGGAGTTGCCTGAAGGATTGGAGGCATGTGCCTCCAGCGATTCGATCGGGACGCCGTCTGCTGCTGGCCCGGAGCCAGTTGACAGGTGGCTGATTCCCGCGAGAAACCCGATCAGGGCTCCTGCTACGGCCACCGCAGCGACCATCCATGGTCTGTTGCGAGTCACGATTGACCTCAAGTGGGGTTGCTGCAGCGCGCAAGAGCCTTCCGTGCTCGCGCAATCGCTGCAATCCACTTAACACTATCGTCTCTGGATGGCCGCCACTTCAGCTTCAGATTTCCAGGCAAGTTTTCCCGGGCACCTTCGATGACCTTCCCTGACTGCTTTTCAGGAGCACAGGGATGAACGTCAATTCAAACATTCCGAGTCCTCACTTCCATGTAGCAGGGAATGCTACGCCGTTCGCGGCAGGAAACGGGACACGAACCGAAGGAACCCGGCAGGCTGAGAATGATGCGAGCCTCGCACGCAGTGGTGATGCCCGTTTCTTACTCAATCAGCTTGAAGGCGTTTCTGATATCCGGGACGACGTGGTATCCCGTGCGGCCGAAAGGCTGGACAGGGGCGACTACCTCACTGACGAGTCCGCCGAAGCGGCGGCCGATGCGATTCTTAACCGTCTCGCATAGTCGACCCTGGTTTCGATACAGACTTCGCAATGTGCGACTCTGAATGAGCATCGAACGTCGGTGCAACTGTCTTCCGCATGCGATTCTCAGGGCCAATGAGATTCGTGTCCGCTGTAGGAGGAGCGAAAGCTGAAGACCCGCTGGAGATGCACATCAAGGACGCTTCTTCCGAAACGGACGTCACATTGGAACCGCATTCGCGGTTATTGCGTTGCCGATTGGGGGCAGCTCAACGGCAACAGAGCGAACCAACCTTGTGATTTGTGGAGATATCAATGGCGCTTTCAATCAACACTAACGTCGCGTCCCTTACGGCACAGAACAACCTTAATCGGTCGTCGAGTGCACTCAACAAGTCGATCGAACGACTCTCGTCGGGTTTAAAGATTAATCGAGGAGCAGACGGCCCTGCCGCTCTCGTGATCTCCGAAAAGAATCGAGCACAGATCGCCGGACTCACCACAGCCATCGACAACACTCAGAAAGCCACGTCGGTTGTACAAACCGCCGAGGGCGCGCTGAACGAAATCAACTCACTACTCGTGAAGGTTCGAAGTCTGGCGATCGATTCGGCCAACACTGGCGTGAATGACGATGATGCTCTGGCAGCAAACCAGGCAGAAATCAGTAACGCACTGGATACGATCAACCGCATTGCCAACAACACGCAGTTCGGTTCGAAGAAGCTCCTCGATGGATCGGCCGGCAAGACTGGCACGACGAACAACGCGTCGACGACATTTCTCGCGGCTTCGGGTGACACGACGGGCGGAACCTTCGCCGTTAACATCACTTCCACGGGCCAACGTGCGACAGTCGACACGACGGGAACCGCTCAGACCGGAAACCTCGCGGCCGATGAAGTACTGACGGTTAACAACGTTTCGATTTCCTTGACAGCAGGCTTGAGCCAGGCACAGGTGATCGATCGGGTTAATGAATTCTCGTCACAGACGGGTGTCGTTGCTGAAGACGCCGGTACGAGTATCACGCGACTTCGTTCGACGGCCTTCGGCGACGGCGTATCGATTTCGACGATTTCCAACACAGCCGCAGGCGGTGCTGGTACGACGAGCGGAATCGGAACAACGGCAAAGACAGACTCTGGACAGGATATTGCGGGGACGATCGACGGCCTGGCTGCGACCGGAGCTGGCAACGTTCTGACTGCGAATACGGGTGCCGCCAACGGTGTGAGTGTTCAGGTCGCCGTCGCGGGTGGCTCGACAACCACAACGGCTACGGGTGACCTCGACGATGTGACTGTCGTTGACAATTCACTCATCTTTCAGATTGGCGCGAACAAGGATCAAACCGTCACTGTGGGTGTCGATCGCGTCAACCCAACGTCTCTTGGAATCGGTGTCGCCGACAACAGCTTTGCGAATCTGAACGAGATAACCGTCACGTCGGCCTCTAACGCTCAGGACGCGCTGGAAGTGGTTGACGCCGCCATCGGCGAAATCGCCACACTTCGTGGTGACCTTGGAGCATTTCAGTCGAATACGCTTGAATCGACGGGCAACAACCTGCGAGCCACGCTCGAGAACACGGTTAACGCCGAGTCGATTATCCGCGACACGGACTTCGCCTCGGAAATTGCAGAATTCACAAAGAACCAGGTGCTTGTCCAGGCCGGGACTTCGACTCTGTCGAACGCAAATCAGAGTGCCCAGCTTGTTCTGTCGCTCCTGCGATAATTCCGCTGCTCAGAACAAGGTTCGCTCTGTTCTGTCACGCGTGGGGGGGGGATTTCCCTCCCACGCGTTTCTTTTTGGCATGATGCAAAGTTTTGTCGCCGTCATCGGTCATCGCAGCCCGATCACAATGCACAGGCTGGCGGTTTTGTAACTCTATTCTGATGGTCGATTCATGGGTCTTCAAATTGATGGCCTCGCCTCTGGCCTCGACACGACAACGATCGTGGAGGGTCTGCTCGAGATCCAGAAACAGCAAGTGACTCGGCTGAACAGTCGAATCTCTGGAATAACGGACAAGCAGACCGCGTTCAAAGGAGTCGAAGCCGGACTCCTGAGCCTGCGAGGCTCACTCGGCCGACTCACCCGGGTTCAAGACAACGTCTTTGAAGCCCGCACGGCAACGAGTAGCGATGATTCGCTGATCGCGGCCGCTGCATCCAGTGGTGCAACCCCCGGAATCTACACGCTGCAGGTCAGCAGCCTTGCCCGTGCCCACCAGATCGCTTCACAGGGCCTGGCAGACGCAGACTCGGAAATTACCGAGGGGACGTTTGGCATCCAGATCGGCACGGGAGCAGTCACCAACATTACCGTCGACACAACGAACAACACGTTGCAAGGTCTTGCCGACTCAATTAACAGCGCTGACGCCGGCATCTCTGCGTCAATCATTAACGACGGATCGACGGGAACTCCCTATCGTCTGCTGTTGACGTCAAATCAGGCCGGGACAAACGGGGCGATCACGATCTCGAACTCGCTCGCCGCGGCATCCGGTAACGCCTCAAAGCCCGCATTCACAGATCCTGACGTTCAGTCGGCAACAGATGCCTCACTTGTGATTGGCACGGGCCCAGGTGCAATTACCGTCAACGGCACATCCAACCAGATCGAAGACGTCATTCCTGGCGTCACCCTCGACCTGCTCGCTGCTGACGCAACAAAGACGGTCACGCTGACCGTCACCGAAGACGTGGAGTCTGCACGAGAAGCCATTGACGGATTTGTCGGGTCCTTCAACGCTGTGTTGGGGACAATCGACAGTCAGGTCCGCTTTGATGCAGAAACCGGCCAGGCGGGAGTGTTGCTGGGCAACCGAACGATCATCTCGATCCAGGACGAAGTCCGAAACGCGGTACTGCAAACCGTGTCTGGTATTACAGGATCCACAAACCGACTGTCATCGATCGGAATCACTTTTGATGCCCGAGGGCAGCTCACTGTCGATACCAGTCGGCTCGACGATGTCCTCAATGGGCGAGTCGATGACGTATCCCTCGACGATGTGCGACGACTCTTTTCGCTCAGTGGCGAGAGTACTAAGGCCGGTATCGAGTTTCTCGGCGGCAGCACTCGTACAAAGGACTCGGCGTCTGCCGTCGAGGTCGATATCAGTCAGGCGGCTGAGCGCGCCGTCATTGCGGCGACATCGGATCTTGCTGCATCGACAGTGATTGACTCGTCTAACAATTCGTTCACGGTCTCCATTGATAGTCAAACGTCGGCTGCACTGACACTTGCGGATGGCACTTACACTCGACAGGAACTGGCGGATCACCTTGAGAGTGCTATTAACGGTGACTCCACTCTGATTGGTCGAGAAGTGTCTGTCAGCCTCAGTGGAAACGCGCTTCAGATCACGTCGCTCGCGTATGGCACCTCCTCCAAAGTTTCCAGCGTCTCTGGAACCGCCTCGTCCGAGCTCGGATTCGTCGGAACAGAATCGGACCAGGGGCAGGACGTTGTCGGGAAGTTCATTGTCAACGGAGTCGATGAAATTGCGGTCGGAACCGGACGTCTTCTGATTGGTGACTCAGAGAATGAAAACACCGCAGACCTGCAGGTCCGAGTCACATTGGGATCGAGTCAGGTCCAAAGCGGAGTTGACGGAAATATCACCGTGACACGAGGACTGGCGGCAAAACTGGATCTTGTCCTGAATTCAATTCTCGACCCGGGTACCGGTCGGGTAAAAACCGTCAATGACAGCTTCGAGGAGCAGATTCAGGACATTGAGGAAACGATTGCGCGACAGAACGCGCTTGTTGAGCAGCGTCAGCAATCGCTCATCAAAGAGTTCATTGCACTCGAAACAGCTATCAGCGGATTCCAGTCGGCGGGTAATTTCCTCGCCACACAACTGGCCGGCGTATCCGGGCTGTCGTCGTAACGAAAACTCAATGTCGTTCGATCTGCCCGACGCAGACGATCGCATGTCGAAAATGGAGGCGGTCATGCGATCGGCAATCAAAGCCTACGGCGAACAACGGGCTAACGGATGGACCAGAATCGAAATGCTGCTCGCGATCTACGACGGCGCGATCGATAAAATCGGCAAAGCGCAGGCGGCGCTGGAGAACAATGAGAACGCTCTCGTTGAGGAACACCGCCTTGCTGCCCAGAAGCTGGTCATGCAGTTGATCAGTGGGATTGACCTTCAGTTTGGAGACCTGGCGTCACAGATGCACACCCTGTGTATCCACGTGGCAACCGAGCTGAATCACGCGACAGCAGGGTCACTGTCTCATTGTGACAGCATTCTGCGGAAGCTACGCGAGGGCTTTGAGGGCATTCGCGAGGAAGCAATCGTCCTCGAATCGAACGGCGACATTCCCGGATTGCGGCTCAGTGCGGATGTCGACATCGTCGTGTCGTAAGTTGCCGAACGAGCGCGGACGGGCTCAAGCTGCTTCTTGTCCTTCTTCCGCCAGACCTGAGCGATGTCTCGCCCGTACTTGCCCGTTCAGTTCATCGTCTGAAGGATCAATGGCCACTCTTCGTCCTTCTCCTTTACGGAGATCCATTCCTCGACGAACTCAGTGGCTTTGATACCGCTACTTCAGGGATGAGATCGAAGCTGCGAGGGCCTACAATCGTCGAGCGTCAGACCTGACGAACGGGTTCGCCAAACTCAACTGAATCTGAAAACGGTATCAGGAAGTGTATCGGAGCCGTCGATACGGGACTTGGAGAAGCGTCGTAACCTACTGAAATATTTAGATTTGCGCCCGTAGCTCAGCAGGATAGAGCATCGGATTTCTAATCCGAGGGTCGGAGGTTCAAGTCCTCCCGGGCGTACTTTACGTAGCAACGACTTACGCCGATTCCGGCCAGAAGATTCTTGCTTCGGTACAGAAATCTGGTGCAGAAAAAGCCCCGTGCGGCAACACGGGGCCGGCAAGCCTTTCAGCCTGCTCTTTCGGTTTCCTTCCACCAGAGCTGGGAGGTCTGCAATGGCGCGTAACTCGAAACCGTGGTATCGGCGCGATCGCACGGCGTGGTTCGCCACGATCGATGGCAAGAGGCACAACCTCGGTCGCGATCGCAAATCGGCGTATCAGCAGTTCCACGAACTGATGGCCCGCCCGCAGAAACGTGTTGTTAATACTGAGTCCGTCGCTGGCGTATTCGACGCCTTTCTCGACTGGGCGAAGCAGCACAGGGCACTTCGCACCTATGAGTGGTATCGCGCCGATGTCAGTGCTTCCTCGAAGCTGTGCCAAACCTCAGCGTCGGCCAGCTTCACCGGTTTCTGAAGCAGAACCCGTCCGCAGTTTCTTCCGCCACTGATAGAAGGCCGCCTGAGACACGCCTTCGCGGCGACAGAATTCCGCCACCGTCCCGTCCGAGGACTCACGCGGCTGCAGACGTTTCCGCCACTGCTCCCAAAGCACAGGATTGATCGACCGTGCCATTCCCAGACTCCCCGATTTCGATGTGGAAACCAGGCAGACTACGACACGCGTCAAGTATGACTCTCATGTACGCTCACGCCTGCGAGACGATCAGTGAGGCTGCTGCTTAACGGTCTGGTTGCGGCAGCTCTGCAGAAAGTCCTCGATGTCGTGTTCGCTAAAGCGGATCGCGCCGCGGCCGAGTCCAATGCGGTGATGAGCAAGTTTTCCGGGTCGGTTTTTTCCGACGGCAGAAAGAACTCCGACTTAATATTTGGGCCGGCAATTCCGTCGCGGGTGCCGATGATCTGCTCAGCTGTTGCCGAACTGATTTTCAGCTGCCCGGCAGCCTTTTCGTCTTCGCTGAACACCAGCACTGCCAACCATGCGGTCGGTTGGCTGCCGCCGCACGGGTTCGGTGGGGAGGGTTGCTCGACGTCGGGCGGGACGCTTTCGGGGTTGTCGTGCGGCGTGGGTGCAGCAGTGGATCGCCCGGCGGGCGGGCGGGACGCGAGCAGTGGCGGACTGTGAACTGCGGGGTCCGAATCAGAAGGGGCATTGTCCGAGGGACTGAACGACAGCGGTATGGTCCAGCTCAACCTTCAGCCGGACTCCGCTATGGTCGGCGAGTGCTCTTGAACCATCGGATGAGCCGGAACAGTGGCCCATCGCCGGATTTACGGTCCCCGTTTGCAGCAGTGCGGTCCGTGCCAGTATTTGTCGCGTGCTCGGCGTCTTGGGAGTGTAAGAGCTGTTCTGTCGTTTCGATGGGAATCAGGTGCAACGATTGCGCCCCACCGCCCTGGAAGATGATTGCCGGTTCTTCACTCAGGCTGTCCAGCGAGGAAGGGAGTCTGCCCGCATGTTGCTGTTGGGCGGGGGCGGGGGCGGTCTGTTGACCGGGCGAATCGGCTGACAGCAACCTGACCTGCAGATTCTGGAGCCGGTCGAACTGTTGCTCGAACCCCGCCAGCTTGTTCCGAATCTGCTGCATCTCCGACGACTGAGCGTTGTAGGCGGTCTTCAGTTCGAGGTATTCCTGCAGTGAGACTCCGTGTTCGCGAGCGGAGTGGTCAGCGGTCGGCTCACGGAATGCGGCCGGATTGACCGTCGGAACGGCAGGGATCGAACTGTGTGACGTGCCCCCAACGCGACGAGGAGTTGAGTTGTCCAGCCGGGTCAGAGACTCCATGGCATGGTGCATACGGGCCATCTGCTGACTCAGATGATCGATCCTCTGCAGCAGAGCCGTTTCAGAGCCCGGCACTGACGGGACACTGGGAACGGTGCACGAGGGTTGACGCTCTCCGCTTTGCTCTTCGGCATTCGGTTTATCCGATGGCTCGCTGCGTTGACCTGCCTGTGGATTGCCGGCCAGGTCAGCAATTCCACCCTCGGCGAACGGAGCGTGCTGAACGTCGGTCAGCAGATGAGCTTCCCGGCGAAACATGAGACCGGACGGCAACTGGATCCAGGGCAGGCGGATCGTCGATGACGGAATGTGTATGGTTCCGGCGCGAATCCCCAGCGAATGTGACTCGCCGACGGCTTCACCGTGGTGACGTGGTCGGACATAGGCACCTTGAGTAGAGCTCCGCTACCCGATTGTCACATCCCCGGGAGACAGCGGATCGCCTGTGTATGCCTCATTCGATCACGTGATCGGCATCCACAACTATGGAACGGCCACCTGCAATCTGGCCACGTACATCACCCCGGCCGTCGCCACCCAGCTCCAGCAGTGGATTGAAAGCTATGAATCGGCGTGATTCCAGGGTCTTACGTGTGAGTTGCCAGAATCTGTCCGCGGTCAGGCTCATCTCAGTCCATCCAGCCGGCTCGCCCCACCTGCGGGCCACCGGCAATGAAAGACGGACATGAGTGCGTGAATCTGCTGACCAACCTTTGCGATTTTCGTACCGAACGCAGTGATTGACTCACTTAGGAATAGTCCTGAATTAACTTCCCGGAATTGCGAGCGCCTGCCGAGGCTGTGCACTGGTCCGGAGCTGAGCCGTAGGCGGATTTCTCCGAAATCCGCTGCCTTGGACCTGGCAAGACTGAGCGGCGGTCGATGTGCCGGCAGGTTGCAATGTCGTCTGGTCCCGATTTCAGAGAAATCGGGCTACGGCTCAGAGGTCTCGCGGATTCCAGATCGGGAACTTATTTGAGACCCGTTCCTTAGTAGAATCGGGCGTGAGACCGTGCGGGTTGTGTGCAAATTCGCTCTGCGCGCGTGCGGCGGCCGGCACACACCGGGGAACAGGTCGTACCAGATCGCACGGCCGTCTCCCTGATTCGATGAAACCACGCGAATTTCTGCCTCACCTTGAGTCGTTCGGCACTCGACATGCAATGTTGTATGGCGGGACCTTCATGAACTCAGGGGCCACGCCTCGCCAAATCGACTGTCAGCGAGGGTGTGATCTCTCTGAGGCGACAACACGTGGGAGTTGTGAGTTGGAGTTCTTCGGCTTTTGCCGTGAGTTGAAGTGGTCTTGGAGAAAGCGGCGTCCTTTGCGATCCTGATTTCTGAACGGAAATT
>Ga0209402_10000167_pt1 | contig 80611 bp, 77 predicted proteins | sample ArcticOcean_MG_C_3_FD_187437 | JGI IMG/M metagenome (GOLD analysis project Ga0209402, IMG submission 187437) | Marine microbial communities from western Arctic Ocean - ArcticOcean_MG_CB8_126 (SPAdes) (version 2) | ecosystem: Environmental > Aquatic > Marine > Oceanic | place: Arctic Ocean... | reverse complement strand
TTGCAGCAGTATTTGCGTTTGCAATTTTAAACGCAGGTCTTGGTGCTACATCAAATGCTGAGGATGCAATCTCAACTGCTCAGACTGAAACACAATCCACCTTAGCTCCGAGAGGAGACGTTGTTCTCGTTTCTCGTGGAGCTGGACCACTTTTTGCAGATGTAGAAACAATTAGATTTAAGTTAGCACCATCACCAGGAGCTAAACAAATTTCACTAGCTGATGGCAGTACATTAATCCAATATTCTGATAATACGACTGCTGCTGAAACCACAGCGCTTGCTGCAGCAACGGCTTTGGCGACTAATCCATGTATAAATACTACCGCAGCAGTTTGGCTTACCGGCGACGGAGCTGTAGTTGATAAAGGTGAAATCGTTGAAATTACTGTTACCCTCAGAGCTGATTGTCTTGCAGTAAATGAATCATGGAAAGTTGAAGTTTATCCACGTGACGGAGCAATCGTTTCTGTTCAAGGTAAAACTCCAGTAGAACTAGCTCAAAATATGATGGTGTAATAAATAACTATCATTAGATTAGATTTAAATACATTTTTTAGGAGTGCCGATAAGTATTGACACTCCTAAAGTAATATATGGGATGAAAGGGTAAAAATGGCCGACACACCCAATGAATTAGAGGCACAAGTTAAAACACTTCAGGATGAAGTGGACCTTCTTAAAACTGAAATCAAGCAGACGTTGATTGATATGAGAGAACTTGTCATGAAAGATTCAAATATCTTTGCTACGCCTTCTAAAAGGAAACCAGAAATCCGACAAATTCCACCTGTTATTACTGAAGAAAACCCAACTCTTAACAATGACCACATGGATAATGATGAATTAGATGATCCTTATGCAAATACTGAGTCAAACTTTACTGATGAGGACGCCCCAGAATCCATGACTGTTCACCACGTGACAGAAAGTTCTTCTTTATTAAATTTTCAAGTTGAATCATCACAAATAACAAGACTAATGCCCAAAAGTGGTGATCTTGTAGCTAATTTAACTGTGTGGCTAGGAAGCGTAAAAATGCGAGGGGTTTCATTAACTCAAATGTTGCCTTTCCTTGAAGCATACCAAAATTCAGGACATCTTGATTCTTTATCAATGCGTTTGATAATAAAAGCGATGGCAGATCTTGATATATTAGATCCAACGCACATAACTCAACCGTTCTCATCAACCGACTATGCGCAGTGTCTGATGGAACTTCATGAAGTTATTAAAAATTCTCCCGACTTTGAAAATAAAGAACTACCCCCTAGTGTTTAGTAGTATTTTAGTAGGTGAATATTGGAAAAAGTAATCGTAACAGGACTACTCGTTATCGCAGCTGTCACAGGAGCAGGGTTGATCATTGCAACTATAGTTCCATCGATAGCAGATAGTAGTTCCTCTGTAGCAACCGCACAAAGAGAAATATCAAACCAAATTGGCACAAACATAGAGATTATTGCTATCAGTTCCCCTACTGATGGTAAAAGTATCACTGCATGGATAAAAAATATTGGTACCAAACCTATCCTTGCTATATCAAAATCAGATATGTTTCTGATAAAAGAAGGAGCATCTGCTCCACGTTATGATGTTCTAACCTATTGCGGCACTGATATTGTAGCTATCGACTGTCTTGGTAAGAGTAAAGTCTGGGCTGCACCAGTTACATCATGGAATCGTGGAGATACCTTACAAATTTCAATCCTCTTATCTGAACCAGATAAAGTAGATGAAGATGGGCATTACATTCAATTCACAACAGTAAATGGCGTATCAGATAGAAAGCTTTTTAGCAGGAATGGATAATGTCTCCAGCTATAACTTCGGGATTTGTACTTACTGTACTTTTCACTTCATTTATTCTATTTAGTAAAACTACAATAGATAATAGCGTAGAAATATCACAGGATGTTAATAACGCTGCTGTAATGGTAAATGAAAAACTTAATACGAACTTAGTAATGACTAATGTTAGAATTCTTGACGGTTGTAATTTTGAAGCAACAGTGAAAAACCAAGGAACTACTAATATTGAAAATTTTACAGATATGAGTTTGTTAGTTGAATTTCCTGAAGAAGCCGGTGTAAATAACGAAAACATTGTATTAAATTATACTACCTTAGATTCACTAAATCCTGGTGAATGGACTCACACTATCAACCCAAATCTCAATCACAGTCCTTTTAACGACTCTGGTGATGTTAATTCCTCTTGGTCTCATGATGGATCGAAAATCGTATTTGCATCTAATAGGGATACCAATGATACCAACTTCGAAATCTATTCGATAAATGTGCATGGAGGAAATGAAACTCGACTCACAAACAACCTTACAAATGATCAATTTCCTTCATGGTCTCCTGATGGAACTAAAATTGTATTTGCAACAAATAGAGACGGAAATTATGAAATCTATACTATGAATGCAGATGGAACTAATCAAACGAATGTAACAAATCATCCCACCACAGATTACTACCCTACATGGTCTCACGATGGAACCAAAATTGCATTCACTAGCTGGAGAGATGGGAATAGTGAAATCTATACCATGAACGCTGATGGAACTAATCAAATTAATATATCTAATAATATCAAAGAAGATAGTAGTCCTTCTTGGGCTCAGCCGCTGTCATTTGTTGGAACAAAAATTGTATTTCAATCAAATAGAGATGGAAATTGGGAAATCTATACTATGTGGGCTGATGGAACTAATCAATATCGTATAACTAATGCATCATCTGATGAAGGCTATCCTGTTTGGTCTCCTGATGGAACAAAAGTTGTATTTCAATCATTTATCGACGGGAATAATGAACTGTATTTTATGGATCATTATGGTTCTAATCCAACACGAATTACTACTAATTCATCCAGTGACCGAAATGCCACATGGGCTCATGATGGAACTAAAGTTGCATTTGAAACAGACAGAGATGGAAATGATGAAATCTATTTTAGTGACCTACCTGATACTTCTCATATAACTCAAATTTTGGAAAATGGTTTTGAGGATAGTGCACCTAGATGGTCTCATGATGGAACTAAAGTTGCATTTGAATCACTAAGAGATGGAAATTGGGAAATTTTTACTATGAATCCTGATGGGACAAATCTAACTAATGTAACAAACAATGCTTCTATTGATGGTAATGCTTCATGGTCTCCTGATGGAACAAAAATTGTATTTCATACATACAGAGATGGAAATTGGGAAATCTATACTATGAATGCTGATGGGACAAATCCAACTCGCATTACTAATAGTTTCTGGGTTGAGGTATGGCCTCATTGGTCTCCTGATGGAAATAAAATTACATTTACTACTAATCAAGCTGGTAATTTTGAAATTTATACGATGAACACTGATGGTACTAACCAGACTAGAATAACAAACGATGTCCAATTTGATGCACTTCCGCAGTTCTCACCTGATGGTACTAAAATTGCATTTAGGGCCTCAAGAGATGGTAATAATGAAATTTACACAATCAACGCTGATGGGACAAATCCAACCCGTTTGACAACTAATATTAGTGAAGACAGTGCCCCTTCCTGGTCTCCTGATGGAACAAAAATTGCATTTCATACGAACAGAGATGGAAATTATGAAATCTATACTATGAATGCTGATGGGACAAATCTAACTAAGGTAACAAACAACAGTTTTTTACAACACAGATCACCTTCATGGTCTCCTGATGGAAATCAGTTGGCTTTTGCATCTACGGCTACTAACAACGGTATTAGTTCCATCGATACCTCTAAACCTCTTAAACAAAGAAAATTACACAATCTAACAAATGACAATTATGACAATCTATCAGAAAAGTTTTCAGAAAATGAATCAGAAGTTTTAAATCCAGGGGAAACTATGAATATTATAGGTCGTGCGACTCTTTCGACTGGAACAAGTACCGATCCAAGATGGCTTATTAGTCTGGTATCAGATACGGGTGTTAAAACTTCAAGGGCTGGTTCTCAAATGACTTATATTGGGCCTATTTATAGAACTCCAGATAACCGTTCTTTGTTTGGAACAGCAGATACGGTCCTCTATAACAAAAATGGATGGATACCTGTACAAAGCCTAGATGATCAATGGATAACAACATCAGGAGCTGCAGAAATAGTACTAGATCACGAGGGTAACACACATGGTATAGTCGGGGAATCATACTTAGATTTAGAACTTCCATATGATGGAGGTTACGTTATTGAAGTTGGATCTAATGGAACAATACGTCCAGGTAATAGTAATTCCATTGGAAATTACAACATTAGTCTTCACAATCAATACAATGATCATGCCACGCCTACAATAGGTGATTCATCGTTTGAAGGAAGCCCGGTACCACAAGGTGCTGAAGAAATAAATCCTGGAGAGTGGAAATTTGGAGAAATTAATACCGATGATGATGTAGACTGGTGGCAATTTGATGGAGCAAAAGGACAACAAGTAACAATCAAAATATCTTATACAAATCATCAAAGTATTGCAGACTGGGTAAGTGGACTAGAAGGATTTACCTTTAAATTATATAATTACAGAACATCAGAAAGTATTAATTGTTAAATATATTGATCGTAAAAAAAATGAAGAGTAAATCAGGATAATTGTATGGCACCAACAATTTCAACAGCTTTAATGATGGCTGTATTATTCACAGCATTCATACTTTTCAGTAGAACTACTTTAGAAAATAATATTGAAATTTCACAGGCAATGACCGAAGCGGCAGAACTTGCAGGCGAAAGATCAAGAACAAATATACGCATGACAAATGTAAATGTTTCAGATTTTTGTGATATCCAAGCGACTGTTATTAATGAAGGATCAAGTGACATTTCTGACTTCAAAAACATGAGCCTTATTGTCGACTTCCCTGATGAAGTAGTGATAAATAATGAAAGTGTTTCTTTAAATTACACATCATCAGTGGTACCTAACCCAGGTGAATGGACGTATTCAATTAACCCAAAAACTTATCCTCATCAAAAAACTACTTTGAATCCTGGTGAATCAATGACTATTTCTGCGAAAGGAACATTAAGCTCTGGAATTAGTAAAAGTTCAGCTTGGGGTCTAAATTTGTCCACAGCTAATGGTGTTACTACAAGTAAAACTGGAGTAAAGCATTCAGGCACAGGAGATAAAACAAGGACGTATGATCCCAGAGGCTTCCTTCTCTTCGGCCAACCTTATTCGTACGCTGATCATGTTATTTATAACGATACTGGTTGGAGTGCAACTAAAGAACCACCAGCCGTATGGCAATGGACATTTTATGCAGGTCAATTTCCCTATGCAGGAGGGGTAGTAGGAGATTCATACCTGGAAATGGAACTACCAAAAACCGGAACCTATCTTATAAATATTAAATCCTTTGGAGGCCCTGGAACCACAAAAGGGGAATATCACGTAATGTTAAACCAACAAGGAGATACCGTACCTACTACAGTTTCAGGCGACCCTGCTAATATCGGAGTTGATATAGAAGCAAATGCTCAATATATTTCAATTGGAGAAAAACGTCATGGGAATATAAATACGGTAACTGATGAAGATTATTGGAGGTTCTCGGGTTCAAAAGGTGAAAAAATAGAACTTCGAATATTTAAATTTAACGTTGATGCTTTTGACCCATTAAATATTAAATATTTCTTATATGACTATGACCCAAGTGGAGAGATAGCATGTTAAAAGAGAATGAACTATAATGAACTCAATTATTGAAATTGTGAGAGTATAACTATGGTATATAACCTAGGCAAAACCGAAGAACGTAATACTATATCTACAGGCAATATAGAAATTGATAGACGTATTGGTGGGGGAATACCCTACGGAACATTGATGCTTATTGAAGGTGACGATGCATCTGGGAAAAGTAGCATAACTCAACAATTATTTTATGGGGCTTTAAAAGCTGGTGAAGACGTTGCTTGCTACACCACTGAAACCACAATACAAAGCCTTTTACGACAAATGCAAAGTATCGGAATGGATTGTTCAGATTATTTCATTATGAATCATTTACGTATTTTCCCAATAGCAACACGTGGAACAGATACCAACACTGACTTTATGTTCAACGCACTATCTGATCATATAGAAGATCAACAATCTGCTCGAGTTCTAGCAATAGACTCCTTAACAACTTATATATCCACCCTTGGTGGAGAACAAATCCAAGATTTCTTTCAAAAATGCAAACAATTGTGTGATAAAGGGAAAGTTGTTATCTGTACTGTTCATAGTAATGCTTTTGATGAAAACGCCTTAACTCGTGTCAGATCAATATGTGACGCTTACTTGATGTTAAAAGTCACTCGTTCAGGATCTACCCTTGTAAAAACCTTGGAAGTGGCAAAAATAAAGGGAGCTGAAAGCACCACAGGTAATATTAGCGGTTTCCAAGTGGAACCTGGTATGGGAGTTAGATTAATACCTATATCTCGAGCGAAAGCATAAAATAGAGACATACTCTTATGGTAAAAGAAAGAGAAATATTAAAACTACCTGGAAAAGTTTTTGATGCCATACGATTTGGTATTAGTTGGGGACTTATGACTCAAAAAAAATCTTCCAATGTAGAAAAAGATACTGATGTTTTAGATGGAATAGATAATCTAAAATTAGAACAAAGTGGCTCGAATTCAACTACTACAAATAAAATATCAATAAAAATTACTGATCAATCTATTGATGATAACCCAAGACTTTTTGCAAAACTTTCTCCCGCTTTACAAAATGAAGCAAAATTACATAAACACTTATGGGTATACTTAACTACAGTTGATATTGATAAGATCGGTGTTCCGACTTATTACGAAGAAATCACTCGAGAAGTAAAAAATTTACCTTATAAGAACCTTATATACCCCGTGGCGAATGCCGTATATATTCACTTAGTACCTGATAAAGACGATAGTAGAGACACATATATTGCAATAGAACCTTCTATGGACCCTGAAGTTGCAATACTAATGGAAGAGGTCGATAATTTTTTAATTGACTATGTTGAAGATCTAAAGAATGAAAATGAATTACCTCATCAAACGATCTTACTTAATTGTTTAGAAGAAATATGCACAACTGATAGTGTTCCATCTAAAAACAAGATTCATGTGACTGAAGAACAATATAAAGCATTACAATATCTTATGCTGCGTGATAAAGATGGTTTGGGAACAATACAACCTGTAATATCTGATCCAAATATTGAAGATATTAGTTGTAGTGGTGTAGGAACTCTCTTTCTTGAACATAAGATTTTCGGAGGAGTAAAAGCTGGTATACAATTTGATTCCGAAGCTGAATTAGATCAATTTGTAATTAAACTTTCAGAAAAAATAAACCGTCCAGTTACTGTTAGAGATCCTATTGTTGACGCTGTCCTCCCTGATGGGTCTCGTGTGAACATTGTTTTCGGAACTGATGTTTCAAAACGAGGAAGTAATTTTACTATAAGAAAATTCAATGATGTGCCAATAAGTGCCCTTGACTTGGTAACTTTTGGATCAATCAATTATGAAATGCTTGCATATATTTCAATAATGCTTGGGGAAGGTATGAATACCTTTGTTTCTGGTGAAACAGCTTCAGGGAAAACCACACTACTTAATGCTATTAGTACGTTTATACCACCTACTTCTAAAATTGTTAGTATTGAAGACACGCCTGAATTACAAGTACCGCATGATAACTGGATAAGGGAAGTTGTAAGAGGCTCGGCTGGTTCTACTGGAACAGGTGCTGCAGTAACTATGTTTGACCTTTTACGAGCAGCCTTACGCCAACGGCCTAATGAAATAATAATTGGAGAAATACGTGGCGCAGAAGGTGCGATTGCATTTCAAGCCATGCAAACAGGGCATGCTTGTATGGCAACTTTCCATGCTGCAACTGTTGAAAAACTTATACAAAGAATGACAGGAGACCCTATTAATGTCCCTAAAGCGTACATTGACAACTTGAATCTCGTCATTATCCAAAGTGCTGTAAAGTTACCCAATGGATCAATTGGTAGAAGGTGTATGAGTATTAATGAAATTATAGAATATGATCCTGAAACTAATTCTTTTGGATTTATCGAAGTTTTTAGATGGAATCCAACAAATGACACTTTCGAATTTCCTGGATATATGAATACTGCTTTACTTGAAGGAACTGTTGCTCAACGTCGTGGAATACCAGAAAGAGATAGTAGACTGATTTATGAGGAAATAGATAAAAGGGCAGCAATCCTAAAAAGACTGCATGAACGTGGAGTTACAAACTTTTACGAATTAAATAAGACTCTTGGCAAAGCATATCGAGAAGGATTATTTAAATAAAATGAACTTCATGAGATCAATATTGAATAGTATTGCACTAGTCTTTGAAAGGAAGCATGTTTCCACTGCTATAGATAAGGTATCCTCCGATTCAACGGTTATAGGGTATGATTTACTTTCCTCATTAGCATATATGTCAGTTTTAGCTATTGGCGGATTACCAAGGTCTCAAATACTTGAAGGTACCGCAAGGCAACCATTTCAGGTTTCCGTTTTCTTTGAATATGTATTTATATTGGCAAAAAGAATTGGTTTTGAATATACTTTAGCATTTGAAATGGTAGCTAACCGAGCAAAAGCAGGCAATGTTAAAAGTCTTCTATTAAGGTTTTCCGCGGCTATCTCTTCTGGAGAATCTGAAAGAGATTTCATCATTCAAGAATCCACTTTAGAAAGAGATCGCTATAAAAACGATTACGAAAGAGCTGTGGAAAATTTACGGAAATGGACTGATGCATATGGTGCGATTTTAGTTTCAGTTACATTAATTATGGTAGTTTCATTAGTATCCAGTCTTATGGGGTCACTCACAGAAACTTTTACAATCTTAATGGCTGCAGTTTTGTTTTTTATAACATCAATGGGTGCATATGTTATTAATGGAGTAGCTCCAAAAGAAAATATCACTTATGACACAAAGTATGGAATAACACGAGAACGTATGCTTGCCAAAAGATTTTTAAAGTTCGGAGTACCTGCTGGACTTATTACAGCGTTTATCATAGCTCCCACTTATAGTCTCCTACCAGGAACAGCTATAGTTTTTGCCTGCCTTGGGGTATCACTGATTCCTACTGCATACTTTCAAATGGTAGATCATAATAAAATTAGCAAACTTGATGAAGAAATGCCCACTTTTATCCGAACAATTGGCAACATTGCCGGCTCGACTGGTGTAACTCTATCAGAAGCGCTAAAAAGAATCGATATAGCATCTATGGGAACCTTAGGCTACTATATTGAACGACTTTCAATACGATTAAAAGCACAAATACCTACTGATAAATGTTGGGAGAAGTTTAGAATAGAAACAGGTAGTGAATTGGTAAATCGATCGACACATATGCTTGTCGATGGTGCCGAACGTGGAGGAACACCCGATGATGTAGGGAACCTTACAAGTGAATTTTGTAATACAATAGTTCAACTAAGAGCAACCAGGGAATTAACTTCTGCAACTTTTCTTTATCTCACTATTGTTATGCATGCAGTAATGGCATTTATTTTAGTATTTGTTTTAGCTATTTTAACAAGTTTTAATAATGAATTAGTTGCTGTTCATGCTGAAAGCATGGGCGAAGCAACCTCAGAGGCATCTTTAACAGTGCCAGATAACCTCTCACTGCCTCCAGGAATAGCTCTGAGCGCCGGGGGGGGTAGTATGCCAAACCCCATAGATATGTTTGGATCTCCCGATATGCGAGTAACCTCTGCAACTATTATGTTTGTAATATTTATACTAACATTTGCGAACTCTTTAGCTCCAAAATTTGCTAGTGGTGGAAATAATCTGAAAATTGCAGGGCTATTGTGTATAATGTGCTTGGTTTCTGCTACAGTAATTACTATAGTTCCAATGTTAGCAGATCAAATATTCACTATACAATAGGATGGATCATGAGCGAGTCATTATTTATTGAACCCATAAAAAAATTAGTGGTAAAAATGCAAAAAAGATTATCTGAGCTAATGAACAGCAGCCCAGATAGTGATTCAAATGCTAGTTTAAAGGAATCCAATAATTTAGATACCAACACATTTAATAAAACAGATGTAAAAAATCAACCACTAGGGCAAATCCCTGCTTTTATACCTGAAATAAGTGATGATTTACTCGAAATAGACACAGTTGATAATAATTTTCTATCAACTGAAGAAGAACAAGTAGAAGATACCAATGATTTATCCGAATTTAATTTAGAAGGTGATAATGATTCTTTAAGGGATCTCTTTTCAATGAATGTAAAAACCGACCCTATAGTACTACAATTACTTGAAAAACATGGAACACTTAGTGCTGAAGAACTTGCTAAAGAATTAAATGAATTTATGCAAATGATAAAGGGTAGAGAATAAATAATTGTATTTTATTAATAATTTACAAGTACCATTTAATCTCCTATTGATAGGAGATTTTGCTTATATTCTAGTCACATTTACCCTACTTTGGAAAATAGCTAAAGAAGATATTCAAAATAATATTATCTCAAATACAAATATTATTTTCGGATCAACTTTTGGAATATTGACTACAGGATGGTTAATACAATTAAAGCCTGTCATATTTAAACAATTATATGATGGCATGGCAGGAATATTTATAACTCGTACCTTAGACTCATTAACTGCAGCAACGTTCCTAGGTTTATTATTTATATTAATAAAGTTATACCCAAAAATACGCTTAGGAGCAGGTGATATTAAACTTGCTATTATGACAGGAATATTATTAGGATTTTACTGGTCTTTTATTGCATTGTGTGCAGTAGCTGTTTCGCTTGGAATTTTTTCACTACTTATGCTGGGTATTAATGGTAAAGATACAACATTACAACAAGTATATCCCTTCGCACCATTTTGGCTTTTAGGCGCTGTCTTTGCTGTTTCATTTGGAGGAACCATAGCCAATATTCTTGGTATACACCTGTTGTAAAATTCTGTTTAAAAAATACTAACTCTTAGCATTCGGTAAATCAAAATATTCTGGGACATTTGGGTTTTCATTTGTTGGCAAAACAACAGTTGCTTTACCTGGAGCTGTTATCGTTCCTTCTTGATTCTCTATATGAATATCGCATTCAATGTATCCTAGACCGTTAGGTCCTATGTAACAATTAACAACGGAACCTTTTGCAATTAGGGCATAGCCTGGATGGTCCGCAGCCCTTTGTTGACAAGAAAGTTTCTTTAAAAACCCATCATCTCCAATCCAGTTAATTAACATATTGTGTAACATTGATGTTCGGATCGGGCCATTGATTAACGTATCTTTATGTCCTTTTGAGCGAGCCCAGTCTCTGGCTTGATGTAATGGTTCATAATTTTCAACAGCTGAAGAAAACCTTACAATATCAGTAGTGTTCCATGTTAATGGACCAAGTTGAGGAATTTGGTCACCTATATTCACATCTTCATAAAATAGTTTTGATTTACTCATTGTCACCTCAAAATATATTAGGGCATTCTTATGTTAATCTGTTTAGAAAGAGCAACAACCTCATCAAATTGATTAACAATAATTGTTTCACTTACTACAGGGATAAGCGACCTTTTGTTTCCTTTTTTTTCATAAATATCTATAATTCGAGCTTGTTGAGTTAGGGTATCACCCTCTTTAACCACTTTATACCACTCTGATTCATTTCCACCATTAACTGCTACATTAGTATTTGGGACAGTGAAAATAGGAATAGCAGATTCACCTAGCATGCCTTTGTCCCAAAATCCAAATGGAGGTCTAATAACATATGCTGGCGGGGCAATCAATGAACCAATCGAGCTCTTTTTAGCATAATCAATATCCACATATCGAGGTTTGGTTTCAAATACTCCTTGAGTAAACCTTCGAATTGCCGAAACATCTAAAGGTTCTGGCCACGTATATGGTTCACCCATTACACCAATCATTTCAATAATTTCTTTTGTTAAATATATATTACCGGAATCAGAAAATTCAGCAGAGATTTGGTTATGTAAAAATGATTCATACGTTACGGGTGCTTCAAAATTAAAATCTATAAAATCTGTATCTTTCATTGGAATTAAAAGAATTGCTTTCCCAGGACATGAGACTAGTCCGTTATCATTAGTAATTGCAATATCACACTCAACAAACCCTAAACCATCAACAATATATTTTTTGCTAAATGTACCTGTAGCTTTTAACGTTTCATTTACATAATTAATTCCTCTATGAGAAATTTCTATTTTCTTTAAAAAGCCTTTGTTACCAACTATTTCGTCGAGCCAAGAACAAAGAAGTGCTTGTTTAAATGGTCCACTCAACAAAACATTATCGAATCCGTGTTCAATACACCAATCATAGTCCTGATGAATTTCTCCATAGCTATCCACCGCAGCACCAAATCGAATCATATCCATATTTGTTAGCGGGCCCCACGCTCTGGAAGGAAGATCAGAACCTACTTGTATATCTTCATAATTAAGTTGCATGTTTGATGTATTCCTATTTAAAATAAACTTGTACCTTCAGATTGTCTTCGTAGTGACTTTTGTGTGGTAATAGCTATCAGTTTGTCATCTTGATTTTTGATTATTCGATCGTATGTAATTAATATCATAGGCCCATTTTTTCCTTGTTTTTGCTCAATATTGGAAACAACAGTCTTGCTGTTTAATGTATCCCCTATTCTCACTTGACCAAACCATTCAATTTCACTTCCTGCATTTACTTGTTTGGCAAAACCTGGCGTGTCTACAAGGCCTCTATGACGCATCTCTTCTTTTTCAGCATCCTCTACAACACCCAAAGGGCTTGGAAAACTTCGATGGAAATAAAAAGGAGGAGCAATTACAGAGCCGTACTTAGTAGATTTTGCATACTCTTCATCATAGTACAAAGGATTATCATCACGCGTAGCTTGAATAAAACGACGTAAAGAAGAACGATCTAATGGTTCTGGCCAAATTGTTTCTTCGCCCTCTTTCCCTATCTGCCTAAGAATTTCAGGGGTTAAATAATTTTGCTCTTGCTCAACCATAATAGTATCTCCTATAGAAAAATACATGTTTAATAATATTATTGACAGTAAAATTTTTCTAAATTATACATCATCTAGTAGTAAAGTTAATAATATTTAATATCTAATCTTGTCTAATTGCTGGTTTAAATACTATAATCAAAAATAAATGTTAATATTTTGAATGTGGATAATCGCGGGAGAGGTGCTAGAGTGGACGAATAGGCGCGCCTGGAAAGCGCGTGTCTTGGTAACCCCAGGACCATGGGTTCGAATCCCATCCTCTCCGCCATATAAGAAAAGGTAGAAATTATGACAAAAAATTTAGTGATAGTAGAATCTCCAGCCAAAGCTAGAACTGTGAAAAGATATCTTGGGAAAGATTATCAAGTAGAAGCTTCAGTTGGACACATAAGAGATCTTCCAGCAAAAGAGATGGCTGTTGATATAGAAAATAATTTTGCTCCAAGCTATGTAATAATGCCTGGTAAAAAAACTATTGTACAAAATCTTAAGAAATTAGCTCGAAATGCTGAAAATATATATTTAGCAACCGACCCTGACAGAGAAGGAGAAGCAATTTCTTGGCATATATTAGAATCTATTTCCTCTTCCTCGAAAAGTACTGCAAATACTCAAAGAGTAGTATTTCACGAAATAACAGAACAAGGGATAAAAGAAGCTTTTAAAAATCCAGGTAGCATAGACATGCAATTGGTAAACGCACAACAAGCCCGAAGAATACTAGATAGAGTCGTTGGATATCAATTAAGTCCGTTATTACAAAAAAAATTCACTAGTGGTAGAAAACTCGGACTTTCTGCCGGAAGAGTTCAATCAGTCGCTTTGAAAATTATTGTAGAACGTGAACGAGAAATTTCTTCATTTATTCCAAAAGAATACTGGAATGTTACAATAAATTTATCCAAGTCAGATTCAATTAAAACAAAATTTAATGCAAAACTTAATTCCGAAAAAATTGACAACGAGCAACAAGCAACTGAATTAAAGCAAGTTCTTAGTAACTCATCCTATAATGTTGAAAAAACTTCAACAAGGAATTCTTCAAGTAGAGCTCCTGCACCGTTCACGACAAGCACATTACAACAGGAAGCATCAAGAAGGTTACGATACACAGCTTCAAGAACCATGAGAGTTGCACAACAATTGTACGAAGGTATAAACGTGAGCAACGAAGGTGAAACAGGGTTAATTACATACATGAGAACTGACTCTATAACTCTTTCTAATACAGCCACGTCAGAAATTACGGAATATATAAAAGAGGTATACGGAGAAAATTATATATCAAACACCAAGCATAGTGTCCGCAAAAAAGCAGTTGCTGCACAGGAAGCACATGAGGCAATTAGACCAACTTCAGTTTATAGAACACCTGATAAATTAAAAGAACATTTAACTCGAGAACAATTATCTTTATACACATTAATTTGGAGAAGAACTGTTGCAAGTAAAATGGCGAATGCTATTAATCAAATTACAACAGTCAATATTCTATCAGTAGATGACAAAGATCAAAAACATACGTTTCTCTGCTCAGGAAGTGTTCCACAATTTGATGGATTTAGAGCTTTATATGAAAACCCTGATCAAGATCCCGAAGATGAATCAGAAGAAAATGAAAATGGTACTAATAAACTACCAAAACTATTAAAAGATGAGATTCTGAAATTAAACGATGTGTTAAATGAACAAAAATTCACTCTCGCTGCTCCTCGATATACACAAGCAACTTTAGTAAAAAAACTAGAGGAATCTGGTATCGGTAGACCAAGTACATACGCGTCAATAATGACAACTTTAGAACAAAGAAATTATTGCACTCTAGAGGATGGTAAATACAAAACAGAACAACTAGGTGAAGCAATTGTCGACCAACTTAATCCCTACTTCCCTAGCATAATGGATATTGAATTTACAGCATCTATGGAAACAAACTTAGATGAAATAGCTAAAGGAAATAGAGAATGGGTATCTGTTTTACAAGATTTTTATAACCCATATAGTAAATTATTAGCCGAAGCTGAATCATCAATGCCCAAAATAACAGTTGAAACACCTACAAATGACTTCTGCCCAGAATGCGAAAAGCCTTTAGTTGAAAAAATTGGTCGTAATGGGAAATTTATAGCCTGTTCTGGATTCCCTGAGTGCAAATATTCAAAAAATATTGTAAATAGTACCAGTATTAAATGTCCGCATTGTGTTGCAGAAAGCCGAGAGGGAGAAATAATAGAGAGACAACAACGTAAAGGACAACGTAGAAAATTCTACGGCTGTAGTGCTTGGCCACAATGTAATTTTATTAGTAATTCTAAACCCGTTGAACACAAATGCCCTGAGTGTAAAGGGCTTATGATTGAATCTACACGAGACAGAATAATTTGTTATGATAAAGAATGTGGCATAACATTAAATGTAAAAGAATTAGAAGCTAATCCAATTTAACCTCTGATAATGACTCTATGGATAATGAAAACGTTATTGAAAAATATATAGATTATTTAAGTTATGAGAAAAACCTATCTGATAACACAATTAGAAATTATCTATCAGACCTAACATTGTTTAAAACTTTTCTTATCCATGAAGATTTTTCTACAAAAGCACCATTTAAGAATTTTTCAAAATTTATCGGTAAGAAACAAAATAGTCAAATACAAACTGAATACAGAAAAACTATCCTTAGTTATCTAACTTGGCTGATAACACAAAAGATTAAAAATATAAGTCGTAATAGCGTAATAAGGAATCTTGCAAGTCTTCGTTCATTTTTTCGTTTTTCTATCGAAGAAAAACTTATGCCTGAGGCTCCTCTTTGGAATACTAGATCTTACTCAATGAAAAAACTAATTCCTAAGAAACCTCAAAAGCTACCAGAAGTTCTCCAAAAAAACGAAATTTTAGATTTATTAGATAATTCCAAGAGTGAATATATAAAAAGCAAACCAATAGAATTCGTTATTAGAGATTTATGTATTCTTGAAATTTTATATGGATCAGGACTAAGGTTGTCTGAAGTTTCAAATTTAAATATTAAAGATATCAACTTCGCCAAACGTATTGTAACCGTTTTAGGTAAAGGAAATAAACAAAGACAAGTACCCCTATCTTTAAAATCAAAAACTATATTAGAAAAATATATACACAATCAAAGAAAATTATTGCTGAAAAGAAAATCAGAGACTGCACTATTTCTTAATAAATTTGGGGTACGTTTATCAAATCGATCTATCCAAAATCTTGTAAAATCAAAAGCTAAAAAAGCCGGCCTCCCCAAAAACATACACCCTCATATGCTTAGACATTCATTTGCCACCCATTTACTGGATGGAGGGGCTGATATAAGAATAGTACAAATGCTTCTCGGACACTCTAGTCCTGATACTACGCAAATCTATACACATGTGAGTGTTGCCCAAGCGAAAAAGGTATATTTAAACAGTCATCCTCTTGCTAATATCAACAAATAGACTAATATATCAGTAAACTGAATAGTGGAGATCTCTATGAATATAGCAATAATTAATGGGCCTAATCTTAATAACCTTGGGAAAAGGGATAATTCCATATATGGTTCAAAATCATTAGCTGAAATAGAAAGAATAATTTCTGATAAAATTAATCCGCTATCAGTAAATCTAACTTTTTTCCAATCAAATGCTGAAGGTGAAATTATAGATTATATTCAACAAGTAACAGAAAAAACCGATGCTATTATCATTAACCCTGGTGGTCTAACTCACTATAGTATTTCTCTTCGGGACTGCCTTTCCGATTTTAATGGAAGAATAATCGAGGTTCATTTATCAAATATTCATGCGAGAGAAAGTTTCCGAAGAGAATCTTTAATTGCTGATATTTGTGAAGGACATATAGCTGGTTTAGGTTGGTATGGTTATTTAAGTGCAATAAATTATCTAATAACACAATAAATATAACGGAGTCGGCTAAATATGAATGAACGTTTAAAAAAACTTCAAGAAAAGCTTCAAGAATTTCAAATTGATGCAATCTTAATTACAAATCCTGAAAACAGATACTATATATCCGGTTTTACTGGTTCAGCCGGATATTTATTTATTACTCCAAATTCAGCTTATCTAAACACTGATTTTCGATACATAGAACAAGCAACTAACCAAGCACCAGCATTTCAAATAATCAAAATAGATTCAGAATATGAATGGTTTATAGATCTTCTGAGTAAACATAAAATAAATTCACTCGGATTTGAATCTGAAGATTTAAGCTATGCAGGATATTTTAAATTCACAGAAATTATTTCAAAAAATAAACTGAATAAAATTGTTAATTTAAAACCATTAATAGCAACAATTGAAAAAATTCGTGCAATAAAATATGCTGATGAAATCGATATTTTGAAAGAAGCCATAAGGATTTCAGACGAAGCTATGAATACTGTTGCTCCTCTTCTATATGCTGGCATTTCAGAAAGAGAAGTTGCTTTAAAATTAGAAAATAAAATGCGCGAACTTGGAGCAGAAGGCCCATCATTTGATACAATAGTTGGCTCAGGACCTAATGCAGCTCTACCTCACCATAGAGCTGGTGATAGAATTATTCAAAATGGTGAACCTATTGTTATTGATATGGGTGCAAAATATCAAGGATACTGTAGTGATTTAACAAGAACCTTTTGTATTGGAACACCTGATGAAACCTTCAGGAAAGTGTACGATACAGTATTTACAGCTCAACAAACTGCAATATCATTAGTCGAACAAGAAATGACAGGAACAGACTGCGACTTGATTGCTAGAAATGTTATAGAAGAAGCTGGATATGGGGAACAATTCGGACATAGTTTAGGTCACGGCGTAGGATTAGCTGTACATGAATATCCAAGAGTGAGCCCTAATAGTCACGACATATTAAAAAACGATATGGTATTTACCATAGAACCTGGTATATATATTCCAGGATGGGGTGGAGTTAGAATAGAAGATATAATAACTTTACAAAATAACTCAGCTAAAGTTTTAAGCTCAGCAACTAGAAATGAAATTATTGGAGGATAAAAAATGGTGATAGGTGTAGGAGACTTAAAAAAAGGAATAACAATTGAACTAGATGGAGAACCGTATCAAGTTATAGAATATTCAAGTCAAAAGATGCAAGCACGTGCTCCTACTGTAAAATTAAAATTAAAAGAATTGCGCTCAGGCAGATCAATTGAAAAAGCCTATAATGGATTTGCTGTAAAATTCAACCTCGCAGCCGTCGAAACCAAACCTGCTCAATTTATCTACAGAGAAGATCAGGATTATTATTTCATGGATACTCAAACTTTTGATCAATTCCCTATTCCAACCCAACAATTAGGTAATGATGCTTTATATCTAAAAGAACAAATGGAAATTGATATAATATTTTACAATGATCTACCTATATCAGTCCAGCTCCCTACATTTGCAGAATTAGAGGTGTCAGAAACACCTCCCAGTGCCAAAGGTAATACGGCACAGGGAGGTACAAAACCTGCAACATTAGAAACAGGATTAGTTGTTAATTTACCTTTCTTTATAAATATCGGTGATACAATTCGAGTTGACACTCGCACTGGAGAATATTTAGAAAGAGTTAACTAGTTTAATTATGCTAAAGATCGGATGGTTTTCTTCAGGAAATGGTATAGGTTCGCTACAACTCCTATCAAAAGTTAATCAAGCAATCTTAAATAATAAACTTAATGCCTCTATAGAATTTATATTCACAAACAAGGATCCTGAAGAATCTGCAGGAGCTGCTGGTTTCTACAAATATGGTACCTCTTTAAACATACCGTTCATAAACATATCATCTGCTAAATTTAAAAAAAAATACAATGTTGGAAAATTTGATGAAATACGTAAGATGTACGATGATGAAATAATTACTGCAATAAAAACATATCGTATTGATATCATAGTTATGGCCGGTTACATGCTTTTTATTGATAAAAATTTATGTAATAAATACGTTGTTATTAATTTACATCCAGCCCCACCCAAGGGACCAAGCGGTACATGGCAACAAATAATAAAAAAATTAATTATCACTAATTCTTTGTATGGAGGAGCACAAATACAAATTGCTACTACCAACCGAGATAAAGGACCAATTATCAGCTATTGTACTTTCCCTATAAAAAATAATTCTGTATATGCCAATTTATGGGATAAAATACCTGATAAGAATCTTTTACAAACTTCAAAGTTATTTCATCAAATTAGAAAAGATACCTTAATAAGAGAACCTCATTTACTTATAGAAACTTTGAAATCTATCGAAAGTCAACAAATTCCTCTTCACTCCGAGAGTAGCCATGCGGAGATCTGTTTAAACAATAAAATTGCAGAAGTTCTGGAATGAAATCAAGCGACTTTTCTCCCAAGTATTGGAAAATCCGTCTTAATTGCTAATCCATTCTCATCTAATAAAACAATTCCATTCGTTTTTCCTGTGACAGCGCCAGTGTAAACCAAACACTTTTTAACATTGGATAAAGATGGTATATGATACATTAAATCTAAGAGAGTATCTTCTAGAATGGATTTTAAGGCACGAGCTCCTAATTTAGATTTCACAGCTTCAGCAGCTACTGATTCAAAAAATTTTCCACGAAACTCCAGAGATACATTCTCTAAAGCAAAAAGGTATTTATACTGGTCGATTAGAGAATTTTTTGGTTCAGTTAATATTCTAACAAGATCTTTTTCTGATAACACATTAAGACCTACTGTAACAGGCAGGCGCCCAACAAATTCTGGAATAAATCCAAATGAAACTAAATCATCTGAAGTTACTTCTTGCAATTCTTCATTTATAGCTCTTTCTCTTCTAAATCCTATCGAGTTACGACGATTTTGTTGCCGTGCATTAACAATATCTGTCAATCCTTCAAAACTACCACCGCATATAAATAATATCCCCTCTGTATTCATTTGTATAAATTCTTGCTGAGGATGTTTTCTTCCGCCTTGTGGAGGAACATTTGCAATAGTACCTTCCATTATCTTTAAAAGGGCCTGTTGTACCCCTTCTCCTGAAACATCTCTTGTAATAGAAGGATTAGAATCTTTTCTAGTTATTTTATCTATCTCATCAATATATATAATTCCTGACTCAGCTTTACCTACGTCAAAATTTGCATTTTGTAGAAGCCTTAATAAAATATTTTCCACATCTTCTCCTACATAACCCGCTTCAGTTAATGATGTTGCATCGCATATGGAAAAAGGAACATCAACGAGATTCGCTAAGGTTTGTGCTATCAATGTTTTTCCAGAACCAGTAGGTCCAAATAATAGAATATTGTTCTTTTGGATTTTTAAATCATCTCCATCTTTTTTGTTTAAAATACGCTTATAGTGATTATAGACTGCCACACTTATTATCTTTTTGGCCCTATCCTGACCTATTATATACTCATCTAAAAGACGATGCATTTCTCTCGGAGGAATGGTATTGAAATCATTTAAAGTATTTGTTATTTCTATAGAGTCCTGGTCTTGTGGAAACAACATATCGTGTGACAACAAAACACATTCGTCACAAATTAAAGAATCATCTAGACCTTTAACTAGATTTTTTGTATCTTCAGATTTTCGACCACAAAAAGAACATTCCATACGTCACCCTTACAATTACTCTTTATCTGGAAGGCTTACTAAAATTTCATCTACTAAACCATAACTCTTAGCCTGTTCTGCATTAAGATAATAGTCTCTATCAGTATCTTGTTTTATTTTTTCATAATCCTGTCCAGTCCTGTCATGGATAATACCACGAATAATTTCTTGGACTCTAAGAATTTCACGAGCGGCAATCTCGATATCTGATGCTTGCCCTTGTGCCCCGCCTAAAGCTTGATGCATGTGAATCGTTGAATTTGGCAACGAATATCTTTTGTTTGGAGCACCTGAACATAATAAAACAGTCGCCATACTTGCTGCCATTCCCACACAAATAGTAGAAACATCTGGTTTAACCAATTGCATAGTGTCATAAATCGCCAAACCTGAACTTATAACTCCACCAGGACTATTAATGTATAAATTGATATCTTTATCAGGATCTTCTCTTTCTAAATAAAGTAACTGAGCAACAATAAGATTAGCTACTTGGTCGTTTATTTGTGTGCCTAAAAAAACGATTCTCTCTCGTAATAATAAAGAATAAATATCAAAAGCTCTTTCTCCTCGCGCAGAAGTTTCTATCACCATTGGAATAACATTCTGATTATCCATATTCTCTTTATGACCATCAATATTATTTAACATATTTCACTCCTTATTTCGCTGTTTTTGGTTTTGTTGTTTTTGATTTTGTAGTTTTTTTACCTTTGCTGAGAGAATTATTTTCTCCCTCAGCTATAGTGATTAATCTCTCTAAAGTCTTTCTTCTATTGAGCATATTTCTTAAATTTGATCTAGCTTCTTCAGTGGAAAATGTTTTCTCTATTTCTTCCTTCTGTTCGCTTGAAGCTTCAATAGCATCTTGGATTTCTTTTTCCACATCTTCATCTGTAATAAGTATACCTTCTAATTTTGCAAGAGTTTCTAACGCATAAGTTGTTGTAAGTCTATCAGTTGCGGACTGCCGTGCCTCTTCTTGAAATTCCTCAGGTTTCTTGCCAATTATCGTCAAATATTGTTCTAAATTAACTTTATTTTGCTTTAACGCCTCTGACTGATTGTCAATAATTAACTGGGTTTCCTGATCAATTAATAGTGATGAAACTTCAAGGGTAGATCGGTTTTTCAATTCTTCCAAAATCTTATTTTCATACTCACGCTGAGCAGTAGTAGATGCGTTTTCAAATAAATTATTTTTTATTTGTTCTCTAAATTCAACTACTGTTTCAAACCCATCACCTATACCTTTAACAAATTCATCATCCAAGTCTGCTAACTCTTTAGCCTTAACATCCTTTAATGTGACTGTAAATTCACAATCTTTTCCAGAAACTTCTTTATCTTCGTATTCTTCTGGAAAAGCAATAGTAAAAGTTTTAATTTCGTTTAATTCCATATTTAAAAGATATGAATGGAATCCTTCTACCGGTCGATTATTATGCTCTGTTACTAGATAAACTACATCCTTTTGATTAGCTACTTCTTTTTCTTCAACTTTTGCCACCAAGTCAATAATTATTTGATCATCGTCTTTTACAGGCCTCTCCATAGGTATCCAATTTGAATTTGCCCATCGTAGATCTGTAACTACTGCCTCTATTTGTTCATCAGGTATTAGTACAGGTTCTTTTGCTACACGAATTTCTGTATATGCATTCAAAGTAACTGTTGGTTCTAAACTGATATTGATTTTAAGTGTTATCGGATCTTCTGAAACAATATTGACCATTGGTCGGCCAACACTTTCATCAGCATTATTTATTATTGCATCTTGTACAATTGTTGGAATGCCAATATTAAGAGCCTCATTTTTAATATAATCTATACCAAAGTATGAGTTCAAAATTGATTGAGGAATTTTCCCTTTCCTAAAACCATCAATTTTTGCCTGTTGACCAATTTTTTGATAAGCTCGACCCATAAAAGGATTCAAGTCTTCATCAATTAGTTCAACAGTTAGTTCTATCTCTCTCTCTGGTAATTCATTCCTGGTTACTTTCAAAATAATCCCCGCATAAATATGTTATTACAACAAATAGTCCCTGATATATCACCGAAACACAAGTATAACATTATAATACAAAGTTTTTAATAGTTAGTCTTCCTCAGATATAATTAAATGCAATTCTTCTAATTGCTCTTGAGGAATTATAGACGGAGTTCCAAATAATGGATCACTACCACTTTGTGTTTTAGGAAATGCTATTACGTCTCGAATTGATTCTGCATTATCAGACAATAATGTAATTAAACGATCTATTCCTGGAGCTATTCCTCCATGAGGAGGAGCCCCATATTCTAGAGCTTCTAATAATTGGCCAAAACGTTCAATTTTACTCTCATCGTCATATCCAAGAAAGTCTAATATTCTTTCAAGTTTTTCCCTAACATGTATCCTTATGCTACCACTTGCCAGTTCCATACCGTTACATACCAAATCGTAATGCCTCGCACGCATATCCTTGGGCGAAGAATTCAATAAATCCCAATCGCCTTCGATGGGAGATGTGAACAAATGATGGGAGGGCTGCCAATTATTCAATTCTTCATCCCATTCAAAAACTGGAAAATTTGTAATAAAGGCGAAAGCCATTTCTGATTTATCAAATAATTCTTCACGTTCTCCAATTTCATTTCGTAGTTGTGACATACAAGTGTTCACAACTTTACTAGAATCTGCCATTATCAAAATAAGGCTTCCAGGAGAGGCTTGGGTTGTTTTAATAATTGATTTGATTTCTTCTAAGGTTAATATTTTTGCTATTGAAGACCTAATGTCATCAATAGTTATATTATCAATAGAACCTATTGAATCAGATATCCCTATATACATCAAACCTTTACCACCACGTGTTTTAACAAAGGCTACAAGATCATCCAATTGTCTTCGAGAGTATTTATTCAAGCCAGGAACCATTAGTGCTTTAGCTATACCACCTTCATTTATAGGGTTTGTAAGTACATGGGCAGTTAAGTTCTTTGCAGTATCTGTTAAGTTTATCAATTCTAATCCAAATCGCAGATCAGGTTTATCTGTACCATACCTCTCCATAACATCGTCGTATTTTAATTTAGGGAAAGAACCAACTATAGTCCTATTATCTACAACATTATTTATAATATCTGTGTAGAGATCTTGAATGAGCAACATAACATCATCCTCATTTACAAAACTCATTTCAATATCAAGTTGAGTATGCTCTAATTGTCGATCTCCTCGCAAATCTTCATCTCTAAAACAGCGAGCAATTTGAAAATATTTTTCAAACCCTGACACCATAAGTAATTGTTTTAATTGTTGAGGAGACTGAGGTAGAGCATAAAATGTCCCTGGATTCATTCTACTTGGTACAACAAAGTCTCTTGCTCCCTCTGGAGTACTTTTAATTAAAATAGGAGTTTCTATTTCCATAAATCCCTTTGTGCATAAAAAATCACGCATATAACGTACTACGTTGTGACGTAAAATTATATTTTGATGCATTGCAGACTTTCTTAAATCAAGATACCTATAACGTAATCGAATTTGCTCATCAGTATTTACTGTATCGTCAGAAATTTCAAACGGAGGAGTTTTTGATTCATTCAAAACTTCAAGTTCTGAACAATGAACTTCACACATACCACTTGGTATTCTAGTATTTTCTGTACCAGCAGGGCGCGGTAAAACAGTCCCTTTTACTGATATAACCCATTCAGCTCGTAAATTCTGAGCATCCAGGTAACTTTTTTCAGATATGCCCTGATCAAAAACCAGTTGAACAATACCTGAATTGTCTCGTAAATCTAAAAAAACCAACCCTCCGTGATCGCGTCGTTTATGAACCCATCCGGCAAGATTAATGGTTTGTCCTTCTTTATTTAATCCAACTTCGCTACAATCAGTATCTTTAATCACGATACTCTCCAATAAATTTATTCTAAATTAAATAGTACAAATAATTATAATTGAAATTCCAGCGTAGTTCCAATTATTTTTGGATTTAATGAAAGATTAATAGCAAGTATTAAAACTGATATTGCGATTGATTACAAAAAATGAGTATAATTACCAAACTTTAATTGTGGAATCTGAAAGGCTGTTAATGATTAATAAAAAAGTTCTAATTGATAATAACCCGGGTAGAAATGCACAAACTTTTGGCATTGCGAGAGAACTTGGTACAGAAATGGATCTCATTCATGAACCTTCTGTTGGCGTTATAGGAAATAAAGGAGACTCTCAATGTTATTTGGGGGTACAGAAAAAAGTTGAAATTATTCAAGAAGCTCTGCGCATGAAAATAGGTCAAGGAAGCGATCAATTGAAAATGAGGTTAGTTCAACCTGAATATACTATTGCCACGTCTGATGGTATGCGAAATGGTACTAGAGAAATGAGATATTCATTAATCGGAAGAGAAGTTACACATGATTCAGTTTGTGAACATTTGAGTGCCAGTGGATTAGAAGGAACTATCGCTGTTGTTGCCTGTGACAAACCACCTGTGGGTACTTTAGCAGGTCTACTTGAGCACAATAGACCTGCCATAATGATGTCTGATGGAACTATCCGCCCTGGAATAGATTCAGTTACTAATGAAAAAATAGATATAATTTCTGGATTTCAAGTAGCTGGAGATGAAGATGAAGAATTTAAAAAACGAATTGCTTGTGAAGCATGTCCTGGTTACGGAAGTTGTGGAGGAATGTTTACCTATAACACAATGCAAACTTTTCTTGGGGTTGTAGGAATGGAACCTTTACATATGGTATCCCCTGCATCAGAGGATACAAGAAGAATAAATCAATTCCCAGAAGAATTAGTTCACTACTTGAATAAGTTGATTCAATCACAAACTACACCACGAGACATAGTGACAAGAGATTCAATAAGAAATGCAATGATTGTATCAATGGCTGTTGGAGGTTCTACAAATGTTTTGCTACATGCTCCTGAAATAGCCAGAGCAGCAGGTTATGCCAATTTCTTTGAGGATATTATGACTCATGAAGAATTCAATCAACTTTCTCAGTATGTTGTCCCTGTGCTAATTGATGCAAGACCGTTTGGCACCTATTCAATGGTTGATATTGATGAAATGGGTGGTGTTCAGGTTATTGTTAAAGAATTATTAAATGCAGGTCTTTTAAACGGAGATACTCTAACATGTACTGGAGAAACTCTTGCAATACAAGTTGAACGACTCAACCCTGCCAAGCCAGATGGTACTGTTATATATCCGATAAAAAGCCCTTATAAAGATACTGGAGGATTAAGAATCCTGGGTGGAAACGTTTCACCTGATTATACAGCTGTTTTAAAATTAGCTGGTGTTGAGGGTGGACTTGAAAATAATATTTTTATTGGAAAAGCTCGAGTATTTGATGGTGAACGTAAATTACTAAATACTTTAGAAAATAGCCCCGAAATATTTCAAGATCACGATATGGTAATCGTTAGATATGAAGGACCTAGTGGAGCACCTGGAATGCCAGAAATGCTAGATTCTACATCAAGAATCACTACTTTATGTAGACAAAAAGAGATTATTGTTGGCCTTATGACAGATGCAAGATTCTCAGGTGGGTCTGTTGGCCTTGTAATAGGACATGTAGGTCCAGAAGCAGCACTAGGTGGACCTATTGGCCTTATAGAAGACGGGGATACCATAGTCGTTGATCTAAATATTAATGAAATAAATTGCCTTGAACTATTAGACTCAAATATTATTAACCAAAGAAAAAATGATTGGCAAAAAATAGTCGATTCTAATGGAGGGGCACACCCTTCGATAGGTCAAGCTAATACAAGACTGTTAAATAGAATGAGATTTTCATCTGTATCCGCAAAATTTGGCGCTGGGATGCATCCCAACAGAGAAATTTGGGTGAGTGAACCAAGATCTCCTGAGAAGTCGACATTTACACCTAAAAACAAATATCGGTAATGGAGCAAAATAAAAACATTGACCGAATAACAAATCTCGACTTTATTCGCGGCATTGCTGTATTAGGTATTCTCATTAGGGAAAAAAGAAAATCCTTAATGAGAAACTGCTAATTCTGCCCAGTGCAATGACTCTGCATTGCGAATATTAATATCTACTGAACTATAATTTTGTATATTATTTCCAACTAGTATTCCTACATAGTCTGTTATTGGTTCAAAAAGTAAGGCGTTTTCTAAAACATACCTTTGTAGATCAAGTATATGACCACTTCGGTCTAAATCATTACTATTCTGTTTTTCTATAATACTATCTAAGAAATCTAACTGGTGATTGGTAATTGAATACCTTCCTGTACTATGTATCATTCCATATAAAAATGCATTTGGTATATCAGTTGGTATTTTGGGGCCTAAAGTCAAATCGTAATCTTGTTTAACCCAAACCTTTTCATGATATTCTTTAGGATTCAAAAATTCTAAATTGACATTTATTCCTGCATTACTAAGCATGGTATGATATTTTATTCCTAGCGCTATATATTCATCACCGTAATCTCCAACATAAAAGTTTAATGGATGGTTTAATCGTTCAATATTAGCTGAATTAGACAAATCATATTTAATAGATTCAGCAAGTTGAGGGATATTTGTATACGAAGATTCAGACTTCGTATTTAATTTCCAATCCTTTGAAGTTATTGGCAGTCCAATACTTAATGATTCGTATGAGTTGAGATCCAAGTGCGAAAATATATATCGTCTAAATAAAACGTCATCAAGTGCATATCGTGTAGAATTAAGCGCAAAAATAATACCTTTTGAATAATTAGGTATAACATTAATACATGGGTATCTATTTGACAAACAATCTTCAAATTTATCAAAATTTGAAGATTTGAGACCAGATATTGAAATTTGGTTAATTTCTAAATCTTCAACGTTCAGTAAACGTTTAATTGACCAATAGTCAACTAAAGATATATTTATCTTTCCAGAAAGAACTAAAGCAATCCTCGTATTTTCACTCGAGACTGGTGTTATAACAAACTCTTTTGCCTGTGGTAGATCTGTTTCAAAATAATTGGGGTTAGCTACAAAATCAAACCTATCAACAGAGTCTTCATTAAATATCCATGGACCTGTACCGATTGTAGGGCCAAACCGCAAACCACCTCGAAGGTTTAACAATTCAAACGGAACAATTTTAATGTTTCCATGCGCCAAGCGCATTAATATATCAGAATCAGGATATTTTAAAAGTATCCGCATTTTTGATCTACCTATTTCTTCCACCGTATCAATTGAATTAATAATGCTGGAGCTAAACCAATCATTATTCTTGACTCTGTTTAAACTATAAACAATATCTTTGGTTATCAATTTCCGTCCTGAAACCGGCTTTTTATCATGCCAATATATATCGTCTCTGATATGAAAGATGTATTCAATATTACTTACTTGTTCCCAGCCAAGACAAAGGTCACAAAGAATTTCTTTTCCATCAAATTTCAGTAATCTACTATAAGATATCCCCGGCCCCATAGATAATAATAAGTTTGAGTTTTCTTCATGCACATCAAAATGATCTGGAAATCCAGCAGATGCAAAACTTAATATTCCATTTGGTATATGATTTATTATTTTGTTAGATGTGACTCGTTCAATTTCTTTTTCTAAATTTAAGGTTGGGGTTGGTATAATTGTTGGTGAAGATAATATATAAGTCGCATTATTAGTATTATCAGAAATATCAGTTGCATTACAAGCTATGCAAATAAAGATGTGAAAAGAGACTAATATGTAAATTAAGTGTTGTTTTTGGTACATAAGATTTTATACATTTTATATGATTCTAGATTAATAATACCAAAAATTGTCTTAAAAGATTATCAATATTAAAATATGGTATATATTAGGAGTTAATTTATGTTAATTGATAGTCACACACATTTAGCAAACTATAACCTTAGTGAAATACCAGAAATAATTAATCGAGCACAGGTCTCAGGGATTTCTATTATTATAACCGCAGGAAGTGATATAGAAAATTCCGAAAAATGTATCGATATTGCTAATAAGAATTATTCAGTATACTGTGGCGTGGGCATACACCCAAATAAAGTAACAAAACAAATAAATAATGACTACTTTACTAAATTAGAGCTTCTTGCTAATTCAAATGAAAAAATCATAACAATAAGTGAAACAGGTATGGATTATTTGCCCAGTTCACCTGATATGAATATTCAAGAAAACGCCTTTGTTGCTCAAATAGAAATTGCAAAAAAAATAAAACTTCCATTAATTTGGCATTCGCAAATTAGTGAGATTAATAAATTTGAAAAGCATAAAATCACGATAGACATCCTCAACAGAGAACAAGCATATAGCATTGGTGGAATAATGCATTATTTCCAAGCAGATTATGAAACCGCGACAAAGGCAATAGATAGTGGGTTTTTGGTTTCTTTTGCAAAACCTTTATTACGACAAAAACATCAAATAGAAATTGTTAAAAAGATTCCTTTAGAACATATTGTATTAGAAACAGATTCTTCCCCTCAACCATGGAAAGGTGATCGATCATCTTGGACTGAACCAAAAGACACACTCTTAGTCGCTGAAAAAATCGCTGAAATTAAAAAAATATCAATAGAAGATGTTATGGAACAAACAACTACAAACCTAAATAAATTATTTAATGGGAGATTATTAAGTACAACTAATATATAGGAGGTATTATGTAGTTGCGGATTAAATAACCAAATGAAATCATAAATGAAGCTGCAGTAAACGAAGAAATGAAAGATCCTCCAATTAGCACTTTAAAACACATCATTAAAGTTAACAAAACCCAAATCAATGACATAGTCAAAATAAGATAAACTGAAAATGAAAGTCCTACTAAGGCAAATAATATAGTTAATACCCAAGGAACATGGCAAAAGCCTACAATTGACAAACAAGAAGTGAATTGAACTTTACTTCTGTAAAGAAAATTCCCTATAAGATAGTACGCGCCAGATATGAAAATCCATTGAACTAATATAGATACACTTACAGGAAGTATTATGGATAATGAATACATTTCACCTATAATCCTTCCAAAAGATTCACTAACAGAAATCAGGCAAATAATAAATATAGCCTGTCTAATAGAGGTTTCATCATCTATGATTTCTCGAAAACTCATGGGGCGCAACTGAATTATTTTAAAAATACGTCCGACTAATCCATCAAACAATTTATACCTCAATTATATTTATATTTTTTATGAGATGTACCTGGTCGTTTATCAATTAATCTCTGCATCTCATCTTCTATGAGTATGAAATCGCTTTTGGGAATAAGATGTAAATCTCCTTGAAATGCCAGATGCCAATCTTCGGGTCGCCAGTTTTTTATAAACTGCATCCTAGGAGCAAGGATATTAGCGTCTATGTATTCTCCTTTTTTTAAATTACAGCTAGCCTCTATATTCACTCTAAGTGAGAAATCTTCTCGCTCATTTATATATGTCCATTTTTTAGAATGATCCTCAAAATATTCCGAGGTAATATTCAATGTTGTTGTGAAAGATGAAAGTTGTTGAACATAAATTAATAGTCTATCACCTACTAGCATTCTTTTTATTTTCTTATGGTGTGGTACTCGAAAACCCTGAACACTAAATCCAAGTTCTTGAGTTACTAAATAATTTTCTGCAGTGAGAGAAAGCATCCAATAGTTTTTTGGCATTCTTCTTTCCTTAATATATCAAAATAAATATTTTCTTCTTATAAGGTATATTAATTAATATACCAGTTATAATCAACTGATAAGAATTTATAAACAATAATTCTACTTCACAAATAAAGCTCTTTCAATTTCATCAATCACATATTGATTTTCTTCAGATTTTAGCGATTCTCGTAAAGATACATTACACTCCTCTAAATCCATTTGTCCTAATGCCCAAGCAGCATGTCCACGAACAAGTTCATATTCATTATAATTAAGTGTATCAATTAAAGCAGGAATTGCCTTTTCTTGTCTCTTGTTTCCCAATGCAACACAGGCATTGCGTTGTAATCCGTGTAGCTTGCTTCTCTTTATGGGTGATTTGTTAAATCGAATAGAAAAATCTTCTTGATTCATATACAAAATCTCAACTAAATCAAGAGTACTTGTTGTTTTTTCTATGAATTTTACATTAGAAATGATATGCTTTTTATCATTAACAGGACACATGTCTTGACATATATCACAACCAAAAACCCAGTCTCCTATAAGTGGTCTTAATTCATGAGGTATTGCGCCTTTATTTTCTATTGTTAAAAAAGAAATACACTTATTTGCATCAAGTTGATAGGGAGCCACTATAGCATTTGTAGGGCAAGCAACAATGCATAATTCACATTTTCCACAATTCTTCTTTACTGGTTCATTTGGTATAAGTTCTAAATCTGTAACTAAAGCTCCGAGAAAAATCCATGACCCATAAACTTGATTAATAATATTAGTGTGCTTCCCAAACCATCCAATTCCTGCTTTTTCAGCAAAGCCTTTTTCTAATAAAGAACCGTCATCAACAAATATACGGCCTTCTAATTCTATATCTAATTCTTGTTCAATGGATACTTTATAATCCTTAAGCATTTGCTTTATAGTCACGTGGTAATCTTCCCATTGTGCGTACATGGCAATTCTTCCATTGTTGTCTTTGGCAAATTGAGAATCATCACTATAGGGTTTTTGATAATTTACTCCAACTACTATTACAGATTTAGCATTAGAAATAAGTTGAGTTGGAGTCCCTCCTCTGATCAAACGTTCCTTATTTAACCAAGGCATACCGTTAAGATAATTCAAATCAAAAGTAGTTATAGAATCATCTATATGCTTCTTTAAGGTATCAGCTGTAGATATTCCAACTAAATCAAAACCTATCGATTTAGCAAGATCAGCAACTATTTGTTCTCGTGTTTTCATAAAGTTAATTGAAATAATAATAAAATTAATATAATTATATCAGCTGCCACCTTGACTGGAAATAAAACCCATTTTATATTAATACAATTCTTAGTGTTTTTAACTAATTATGTAAAGGCAGGTTTTATACTTATGGCTGAAGCAGGTAAAAGGTATATCACACCGAGTGGTGCTGAGTTAATTGTAACTAAAGGCGGAGCTGGTAATTTATCAGATGGAGAAACCCCGCTTCAAATAAAGGATGCAGGGGACGGTTATGATGGAATATCATCTGAGGGGACAGATGCCTTAAGTCTAGGCAAACGTTTTCAATCAAAAGATGGATCTGTTACTGTGCTTGTAACTAAAGCAGGGGTTTGTAACTTGCAATATGATGGTGAACCTATGGAAATCCAACAGCCTAGAAAACTGCCATCCTCAGATTAATTATAATACATTCTATTTTTTCTACTTATCAGTAACTAACTATTGGTAGAATTTAACTGTTGAACTAATCTGGACTTTCTTCTTGACGCATTATTTTTGTGAATAGCACCTTTTTTTGCAGCTCTATCAAGTACTGAAAGTGCTTTAGAAACCAACACGTCTGCATTATCTTCTTGCGCAACTATCGCTTTTTTCGCTGCGGTAACTGCTGTCCGCGCAGACACCTTTGCTAATCTATTATATCCCTGTTTTCTTAATGAACTTCTTAAAGTTTTCTCACTTGACATATTTTCCCTTTCAATTCGTACATGATTATTTCATGTATTAGTGTTAAATTCTCTCAACGCTAATGTTTCCTTTTATTTCCTCTAGTTTAGCAAATATTTTGCCTAATTGCCCTATATCAGAAATAAATATATCTAACTCTACAAAAGCTGTTCCATCATTTTGATTTTTACTAATCACATCATTAACATTAATTTTCTCAAATGCAACGGTCGAAGTTAAATCCCTAAGTAAACCTACCCTATCCCAAGAGTGAATCAAAATTCTAACAGGATAATAGTTTTTAGATTTACCCCAGTTGACAGTAACAACTCTTTCACGATCATGTTCCTTACCAATATTTTCACAACCTAGTATATGTACAGTAATTCCTTTTGATCGAGTAATGTACCCTACTATATCATCTCCTGGTAATGGAGAACAACATTTTGCCAAATTAGTTACTAAATCTCCAACACCCAATACTTCAATTGAAGATGATAAATCTTTCACAATAGGGTTAATATTAGAAGTGAATTTTAAAGGTAATGGACTATTTAGTTTTGATAAAACTTGTTGGATGGTTATTGTCCCCGAGCCAAGCGCTGTGAAAAAATCTTCTACACTCGAAAATTTTAATGCTTTTGCAACTTCTTGATCATTTTCTTGGATATTAAACTTCTTTAGATCTTTAACAAACATTTCTCGACCTTTATTTATGCTTGTACTACGTTCTTGTCTTCTAAACCAAGATTTTATACTTTCTTTTGCAGTTGCTGTTTGTATATATCCTGCATGGATATTTAACCAGTCCAAACTTGGACCTCTAGCAACTTTACTAGTGAGAATCTCAGCGGCATCCCCGCTAACAAGCTTATAATCTAAAGGAACTAGTTTGCCATTGATTTTTGCACCAATACATCTATGGCCTATTTCTGTATGAATTCTATAAGCTAAATCTATCGGGGTTGAACCGATAGGCAATTCAATTATATCGCCCTTTGGGGTATATATGTAAACTTGGTCCTGAAAAATATCAGTTTTAATATGTTCTAAAAATTCTTCTGGACCATTAGCTCCTTTTTGTGCGTCGATTAATTGACGTAACCAGTTGATTTTTGTTTCATACTTTTCATTAGAAGCTTTCCCTTCTTTATAAGTCCAATGTGAAGCTATTCCAAATTCGGATAATCTATGCATTTCATGAGTTCGTATTTGAACTTCTAAAGGCATACCATTTAATCCCATTACTGTAGTATGCAAAGATTGATACATATTTTCCTTAGGATTGGCAATATAATCATCAAATTGGCCGGATAAAGGATGCCACAAATCATGAACTGTCGATAACGCTGTATAACAGTCAATCTTAGAATTAACTAAAACCCTTAATGCAAATAAATCATGTATATCATTAAAATCTTTACCTTGTGCCGCATATGCTTCTATTTTTTTATGAATGCTGTATAAATGTTTTGCTCTTCCCATCACAGTTGCGTCAATATTCGATTCTCTAAGTGAATTATCTAACAAATCTTGAACTAGTTTTATATAGTTTTCTCTTTCTACACGTTTACGAGAAATTAAAGAAGCAATTTCTTTATAAACTTCTGGTTCTATATATCTAAATGCTAAATCCTCTAATCTCCATTTAACATCCCACATACCTAGTCGGTGGGCCAACGGAGCATAAATATCTAACGTTTCCTGTGAAATTACAATTTGTCTATCTTCAGCAAGAGAAGATAATGTGGACATATTATGTAATCTATCTGAAAGTTTAATCAGAATAACACGTAAATCTCTAGACATAGCAATCAACATTTTTCTTAAACTAGCAGCATTGTCAACAGGTTTATCTTTTGTAGAATTATCATCATTCGGATTAGTTATATTTATATCAAGTTTATTTAATTTCGTTACACCATCAACTAATTCGGCTACGTGTCGGCCAAATTCTCTTTCTAAATTAGTGTATGAAACATCACAATCTTCTATAACATCATGAAGAAGAGCTGCAACCAAAGTTGTTGTATCACAATTTAAATCTGCTAAATAACGAGCTGTTTCTATCGGGTGAACAATAAAAGGGTCTCCGGATTTACGCAACTGCCCTTTATGGGCGTCTTCAGCAAAGCCTAAAGCTTTCGATATTGTTTCTATATCTTCTTTAGGAAGATAAGTTTTGGCTATTTCCAGTAAAGAGTTCACTTAACCACCTAGTTACATTAAATCATTTGACATAATCAAGTGGCGATAAGTATAAATCATATAAGGAATTTAGGGAATAGACTTTATTTAATATAAAATATAATATCTTTGTATACGATATAAGAAAGGAAATATATGTTACAAAGGCCTCGAGGTACAGCTGATATACTTCCATCAGAACAAAAATACTGGAAGTTTATTGAAGAAACCACTGCAAAAGTTTGTGAAAAGTTTGGTTACAAACGACTGGACACCCCACAATTTGAATCTAAAGATTTATTTGTTAGAGGAGTTGGTACACAAACAGATATTGTTCAAAAAGAAACTTATACATTTCAAGATAAAGGAAACGAAGAATTGACTCTTCGTGCAGAAGGAACTGCTCCAGCTTGTAGAGCATATATAGAAAACGGTATGAAGAACTTACAACAACCTGTACGTCTCTACTATCTCGCTTCTATTTTTCGATACGAACGGCCTCAGGCTGGTAGATACAGAGAGCATCACCAATTTGGTATTGAAGCTATTGGAGATAGTAGTGCTCTAATTGACTGTGAAGTTATTGAAATTGCAACTGATGTTATAAAAACTTTAGGGATACCTAATACAAAATTATTCATAAATTCGATAGGTGGAGCTAATTGCTGCAGAAAAGATTACCTTTCAATATTAAAAACATACTACTCAAATTATTTACAAGCATTATGTAATGACTGCAATGATAGAATGGAAAATAATCCATTAAGATTGCTTGACTGTAAACATAAACAGTGCCAGCCATTTCTTGAAAATGCGCCACACTCAATTGATTCACTTTGTAAAGATTGTACGAATCATCACGAACAACTACTTGATTATCTAAATTCATTAAATTTAAACTACATAATAAATAGTAAACTTGTTAGAGGATTAGATTATTACAATAAAACAGTGTTTGAAATTCAGCCAGCAGAAAAAGGAAGCCAAAATACTATAATCGGAGGAGGACGATACGACGGACTAATCGAACAAATAGGAGGACAGCCAACACCAGGAATAGGATTTGGTTGTGGGATAGAAAGATTAATTTTAAACCTAAAGTCAAACCAAATCGAACCTCCTGAAATTTATAAAAACCCTGTTGTTATATGTCATATTGGGAAAGAAGCTCTCATATATGCAGTACCGCTTTCAAATTCATTACGAAAAAATAATATACCAACTATTATTGCTCCTTTTGGGAAAAGTATTAGAAGCCAAATGAGATATGCATCTTCACTTGAATCAGACTACGTAATCATTATTGGAGAAGAAGAAATTAAGCAACAAAAATATCGTATAAAAGATATGAATAAATCTTCGGAGTATGACTTAGATGAAAAAGAACTTATACAGTTCCTTTTAGAAATCTAGGTTGATTTTAGTTATGCTCATATCCGACTTAAATTTACTGACAGCAGAAGATTTTTTCCCATCTAGATAAAATTCAACAGTTGCACCAATATATTTAGAATCATTTAACCCCAAAGTTACTGTATAAGCACCATTTAAACCAACTACAAAATTTAACCAAATATCAGACAAACTAGGGTTTGGTGCTACAACTCGAATGTAATAATTTTCCCCTAAATCTACAAAAAGATTGTTTTGTCTAATAGTCCCTTGTAAAAATGATGGTAGTGGAGGAACAGCAGCAGAATTCAAATTAGGTGGAAGTTTGAAGTCAGTATTAATCCTACCAGTATATAAATCATCAATATGTTCATTAATAGTAGAGCTTTCCATCATATAAACTATTTCATCAGAGTTTGAAATAGTTATTCCTTTTGCTTGTAGAGAATTCTTTGTTACTGTTAACCCTATTAAGGAATAATTTTTATCAAAAATACCTAATCCCTCTTCCAAATCTTCCATATACTGATCATCTTCCATAGATAATTCTGCATATCTTACTCCACTTGTAGCATCTCTTTTATATCGACTTACTAGTAGTTCAGTATCAATCAAAGACCATCCGGAGTTATTATCTTCGCAATAAAGACAGAAACCTATACCTTCATAAATGTCTTTCACCGAACTCTCATTTACGTTTTTGGTAGAAACAATTGGTTTAATCCCATCTAAATAAATACTGTCAATAATATTCGGTGGTAATCCATTTATATCAATAATTTTAATTAATGCTAAATCAGAGTCTTCATCTCTGCCAAGGATCCATCCTTTGAACGAATTTTGTTTTGTCCATCCTGTCATATAAATATCAACAAATGGATTAGATGTAAGGCCATTTGCAGTAGTTAAAATATGATTAGGATATTCTTTGAGTAACCATCCAGTTCTAAAAGTTTCATTATTTTGCCGACTCGACGCATTGCTTCCTGTAGTAATTAGAGGCCAGTTTTCAGAGTGTTCTATTTGAGATGCAAAATCCGAGGAATCTGTTAAATTAGATAATTGTCCAATTAAAACAGCCGATTTACCAACAATAATAGAGTCTTTGGCACTATCCCACTCCCATGATGGTACTGGAGTTGGTAATACAGTCACTATTGGTTTTGGTGTCTGAACAGGTGTTGGAACAGATTCTAACGCTTTAGCAACGGCTGCATCAATCATTGCTTGAACATCGATGGTAGCTACAGGAATGGGAGTTGGAGTTGGTTCCGATTTAGGTATTTCAGCCAATCTCGCAGTTATTCCAGCGTCTACAGTTGCTTGAAAATCAATATCTTGAAGTTCTGTAGAAACTTCCTCAGAACTCGCACAACTAAGAATAAAAAGAATGGAAAAGGGGATTGTTATATATTTATATTTGTTCACAAGTATATCTCTTATTATATATTTTTATTAAATTATATCATAGAAAAAATACAAGAATGTGTTGAATAGAAATATAAATGTAGAATATACTTCGAAATAGAAACAATTAATACATTACTTAGTAAATAAAATGTTAGAAAAATTATCGAAATTCGAACAAAGATATAAAGAAATAGAGCAAGTTCTCGCTGATCCTTCTAATTCAGATAACCATAAGTTTTTGGCTGAACTAGGAAAAGAGTATTCTCAGCTGGAATCAAAATCAAAGACATATCAAAAATATGCTAAATTACTTGAATCTATTAAAAGTTTAAAACAACTTATTTTTTCTGAAAATGATAAAGAGTTAATAGCGTTAGCAAAAGAAGAATTAAATGAAGAATTAGCTAAACAGTCTATTTTAGAATCAGAAATACAAATATTACTACTTCCAGAAAACCCAAATGATCAAAGAAATGTGTTTGTTGAAATAAGAGCTGCTGCTGGGGGAGATGAAGCAGCATTATTTGCTGGTGATATCTATAGAATGTATTCAAGGTATTCCCAAATTACTAATTGGGATATTGAAATCATATCTATGCATGAAACTGGGGTCGGTGGTTATAAGGAAATAGTATTTTCAATACAGGGCGAAAACGTATATAAAAAACTAAAGTATGAAAGTGGGGCTCATAGAGTGCAAAGAGTCCCTTCTACTGAATCATCAGGAAGAATTCACACGTCTACTATTACTGTTGCAGTCCTACCTGAAGCAGACGACGTTGATGTAAGTATTAGTGATTCCGATCTACGTATAGATATTTTCCATGCAGGTGGCCACGGTGGTCAAAATGTAAATAAAGTTGCTACTGCTGTAAGAATAACTCATATTCCAACTGGAATAGTTGCTGTTTGCCAGGATGAACGATCGCAAATGAGAAATAAACAAAAAGCAATGGATGTAATAAAAGCAAGATTATTAGATAAAGCAACCAGAGAACAGCAACAAAGTATCAGCAGTGATAGGAAATCACAAGTCGGCACAGGAGAGCGAGCAGAAAAGATTCGTACATACAATTATCCTCAAGACCGTATAACAGATCATAGAATTAACTTAACTATACATAATATGGAAAATGTTCTAAATGGGAATTTAGACATTTTAATTAACCCAATTCAAGAAAAAGAAAAAGAACTACTATTAGAAAATCCAGTAGTTTGATCACTATAAAAGAAATCTTATATTCGACAAGGAACTTATTTAAAGAAAATTCTATTATTGATAGTAATTTAGAAAGTGATCTTATCCTTGCTTTTGCATTAAAAATTACTCGATCTCAATTACATGGGCATATTAATTCTGTAATTACAGAAAAAGAACATTCTATAATTAATGGGTTGATTAAAAGAAGAATTGCAAATGAACCATTAGCATATATACTGGGTTTCCGAGAGTTTTTTGGAAATAACTTCATTGTAAATCCTGCTGTATTAATTCCCCGACAAGAAACTGAATGTTTAGTTGAAATAGTTATAAAATATCTACAAAATTTATCAACAATAAACCCAATTATTTTAGATGTAGGCTGTGGTAGCGGTATAATAGGAGGAAGCTTATTAAATATATTCCCTAATATAACTCTTATCTCAATTGATATATCTAGAGATGCATTAATACTTACTGATAAAAATATTATGAATACAATTAAAAACACCAATTACAACTTAGTTTTAGGAGATTTATTGACAGCAATAAAAGGACCTGTAGATTTAATTATTGCTAATCTTCCTTATATACCTAGCCATAGAATTTCAACCTTACAAAATGAAGTCAAATTTCATGAGCCTATTAAAGCCCTAGATGGAGGTAGAAATGGGCTCGAACTAATTTCCCAACTTATCGATCAATCTAAAACGATACTCAGTTCAGATGGAGCTTTATTTTTAGAAATAGATCCTGATCAAAAAATAAAAGTTGAAACTAAATTACAGAATACATTCCAAGAGCATATAGTTAAAACAACACAGGATCTATCAAGAAAAGACCGCGTAGTAGCTTTGACTAGGCTATAATTCCAGGGTTATCTTCAAACTATTGTCTGATTTCGAACTGTAGGTTTCATATGCTTTTTGTACTTCATCAAATTTGAGATTATGGGTAACTAGATAAGATAAATCTAATCGATTTTGCTCAACTAGTTCAATACATTCATTAACTGCCTGAGGCATATCCCATGTTCGAGCACTATTATGAACTTCAATTATAGGTAACTTTGATGTCATTTCGTCAAAATTAAGGTCAAATACATCTTCGTCATGAGATAAGCCAAAAAGAATAGCTTTACCTTGTTTTTTTATTACTTTCCAAATTAAATTTAGTGTTTCAGGTCTCCCTACAGCTTCAACAACTATATCTGCTCCTTCACCATTTGTAAGCTCAGATACTGCTTCTTCAAGATTATCTTTTAATGGATTGATAACATGAGTAGCTCCGTGGTTTTTTGCTACATCTAAACGATAATCCAACAAATCAACTCCTATGACTTTTGAAGCTCCCCCTTGTGCCAAAATATTGCTAAAGCTTAATCCTATTGGACCTTGTCCTAAAACAACTATTTTTTTTCCAATAACGCTCCCTGTTAATTTACAGGAATGAAGCACTGTTCCTACAGGTTGGCACATTAATAAAGTTGACATATCTAAACCATTGGGAAGTCTAACTAATCTCTCAGCTGGTTCAGCTAAATATTCAGCCAACCCATTTCCTCCATCTGGGAATACAATAACCCTATCACCAATATTATATTCAGAGCTTTTAGTTTCAACCACTACACCTGCACACTCATGACATGGCTTACCATGTTCAATAGGATACATTTCTTCATCAAGTGTGCGGTCGAAAATTCTTAAATCACTACCACATATAGACAATCGCTCCATTTTTACTAATACTTCTCCTTCACCAATTTCTGGTTCTGGTACTTCTAGGAACTCAAACTTTTGTGGACTTGTTATACGAGCAATTTTCATAGGTCCTCCAACTTCAACTACAACAATTGGTATATTTTTTATACAACATAATTCTGCTCGATTTCGTACAATTGATCAACCCCCATAACATCAGCTAACTCTTGTCTAAAGTTTTTAACGTCAAAATCAACAGTTCCAGTTTCAATAAATTCAACCATACTCTCTTTTACCGCTTTATAAATCACACTTGGCAAATAATTATTTGGAGATATCACGTTAAAACCCAATTTTTCTGCCTGGTTAGCTGTAATGCTTTGACCATTATATGATTTTGGTATATTGGATAATTCACTAGAATAGATTTGTGCATCCTCTAGGGTCTGGATCCCTTCGATAGTAATCATATCTGCCCCAGCTTCGTAATAAGTTTTGACGCGTTTAATTGTATCTTCCCAACCTGTAACGCTTAATGAATCTGATCTTCCTATGATTAAGAAATTATCGCTTGATCTTGCTTTTACTGCTGCCTCAATTTTTTTGGCATGTTCTTCAATAGATACAACTTGTTTACCTTCAAAATATGCACATCTTTTGGGGAAAAATTGATCTTCAAAACTAATACCACTTAGACCTGCTGCCTCAAATTCTTTAACTGTTCTCCATACATTTAAAGCATTCCCATAACCTGTGTCACCATCTGCAGTAACAGGAATATTAACTGATCTTGCAACATATCCAGACACCTCTAAAACCTCATTCATAGTCATTAAACCTGCGTCAGGGTAACCTTTTGACATAGAAACCCCTCCGCCACTAATAGCAATAGCCTTAAAACCTAAACTTTCTGCTATTTTTGCCTGTAAACAATCATAAACTATAGGCTTTTTCAGTATTTCTTTATCCATAATTAGTTCTTTCAAATTCAATTTTGTCATTTGGGCACCTCAATAGCAATAATTCATAAACTTGCTAGGTTATATATAATATTTTATATTTACTAATAGTTACATATTTTACAACATCTAATTTTTTGAAACATACAAAATGAAAGAGTTACTTAACATATTAGTAGTAGCGCCTGAAATTCCCCCTAATACAGGGAATATTATTCGTTTATGTTCAAACTCTGGATGTAATTTACACCTAATAAAACCTATCGGATTTAATTTTGATAACAAAAGCCTAAAAAGAGCTCGCCTAGATTATAATCATAATTGTAATATATCAATTTACGAATCATTTGATGAATATATTAAAACTAATAATCCAGATATAGTGTACGCAACTAGCACCTCATCAAACACAATGTATAATGAAGTAAACTATCATTTTGGGGATACTATTATGTTCGGATCAGAAAGTGTGGGTCTCCCGTCACAAATTCTTAACAAAATACCCAAAAAGCATATATTAAAGATTCCTATGGTCCCCCAAAATAGGAGCATTAATTTATCTAATGCTGTATCAATTGTTGTCTATGAGGCATGGAGACAGCTAGAATATTTTGGTAGCTCTACAATTAAACAACAAGAATATTATAACTAGGAAGGTAAAGATGAGTGAGATTAAAGGTTTAACTATAAAAAACCAACAAGACTTAACATCTATTGAAGCTTCTTCATCAAATCAGCATGGTTTAATTTATATTACACATGGTGCGCCAAAGAATTGGGTTGCTAAACCAGATGAAATGGTATCCCATACATTGGCTGGGTTCTTTAAAGCACTTACTGAGATAGAAGATCCTATAATACAGGACCTATTGAATGCTTATGGCCTAGTATATAGAGAACTAGAAATCAGTAGTGAGTAATTTAAATTACATTAAATCAAATAGCTCTTCGTTAGGATCAAATGCATCTAATCCCATTCCTTTCAGCATCACATTAAATGATTCTGGAATTACCCCGGTCGTATTATAAAAATCATCTACCACACATAAAACTAATTTATCGAGCAAGCTTTCTATTGGTTCGATAACATCTTCTTCTCTAAATTTCAAAATTACACTTTTTGCATGTTCAGTTGGAATAAACATAGTGCCTTTTATCCAATTCATTAGAAAAATAATATGATCGTCATTGTCTGGTAAAGAAACAACAAAATCTACTACTTCTTCAAAATCTGAAGTACCGTAAAGTTGAAAGTAATTAGCAATTATAATTTGGACTCGTGAAATATCATTCATATTTTACCTAAAATTTAAATAACTTCCTCAAACATATCGTAATTAGACTTATTCATTCCTAAATTTTGGTAAACTTGCCTTGCTCTTTGATTATTAATATCAACATAAAGACGTATGGCATACACATCTCCACGTTCTTTTGCAGAACGACAAACATATTCATAAAGAGCTTTATAAACACCTTTTCTTCTTGATTCAGGTTTTATATAGACACTCTGAATCCACCAATAAAACTTATTATGCCAATCACTCCATTCTGAAGTGAGTAATAATCCCCCAACTATCTGTTCGTGTTTTGTAGCTATCAAATACCTGCCTAGATTTGGGTCTTCAAATACAGCAATGACACCATCAGATATTTGATCGTTATTTAAAATAATATTTTCAGTTTCTAATGCCATAGATTTATTAAACTCAATCATTTGAGAATAATCTGATATATTTGCCAAACGGACGTTAGTAATTATTGAATCTGAATTAGTCATCTGTTTGGACAGTAAAACCAACAGTATCTGCTGCTTCATGGCGTATAGCTGCAACAGGTGCATACTCAGGGGAATCCCTAAAAGCAATCTGTTGTTCATTGGTCGGAAATTCTAATATAACAATACGTTTTAAATTCCAATCTGTACTATCTGCAATAATTTCTCCACCTCGTACAAGGTATTTCCCTCCATACTGTTCAATTATAGCTGGAACCAGTTTCATATATTCTTCATATTTATCCCAGTCTTTTACAGTAATACTAGATATTGAATAAACTGCCATACCTACTCCTTATTTAATTAATTTGGTGAAATAAATGAACCCATTCCAGAAGTTTGTTCGCTTACTAAAAAAGTTAAGATGTCTTTTCCTTTATTAGTCTCAATTTCTGCGTCAAAACGTTGTCCACCTAATGAACCTAAAAGTTCATATTTATTTTGGGTATATAATTTCCCCTCATAAAACGATTCTTTTAAATCTCTTTCATTTTCTCCATGAAGATACATTTCAACAGCATCTCGCATCACGTCCAAAATATCATTTTGTTGCAAATGGCTTGCTGATTTTAAAAACACATATCCCCATCGCATTCCATTATGTTCTAACATTACTTAAAACCTTAAATTTATACTAAAAGCAAAATATAAACCTGATTTGTTAAACGTGCAATGCTTAAGTAAAATTAAATAGATTTACATTTTAAAATGAACTTTTCATAATAGTCATTAATAACTATATACAATTAACAAACTGATGGGAGACATTATGGACTTAGAATTAAGTGGTAAAAAAGCTCTAATTACCGGAGGAAGTAAAGGTATTGGAAAATCAATAGCAATTCAATTATGTAAAGAAGATGTAAATGTTGCTATAGCAGCTAGAACAAAAGAAACGTTAGATGAGGCAGCAAAAGAAATAGAACAAATAACCGGCAAAACGGTAACAACAATAATAGTAGATACAACACAAAAATCTAGCGTTGATGATATGGTATCAAAAGTAATTAAAGAGTTAGGTGGAATTGATATTCTTATTAATAGTGCAGCAATGGTTGGAGGACAGGTAAGAGGAAGTATTTCGGAGGCTAATGAAAAAGATCTTATAGAGGATCTTGATACAAAAGTAGTTGGGTACTTTAGATGTATTAAAGCAGTTGTTCCACATATGCAAAAACAAAGCTGGGGGAGAATAATAAGTATTGGTGGGGTATCAGCTAGACAATCTACGATTTATGGATTGAGAAATGCTGCAGTAGTACATATGACAAAAACATTATCTGATCAATTAGGGTCTGATGGTATAACATTAAATGTTATACACCCAGGATTGACTCAAACACCAGCAATTAGGGATAGAATGACTGAAACTGCTAAAAAGCAGGGAGTTACGTTAGAAGATATAGAAAGAGAAGCTGCTAAGAATATTGCAATTAAGCGTACAATAAAACCAGAAGAACTTGGATTTGTTGCTGCATTTTTATCATCCCCTAAGGCTGAATGTATTACAGGTGAATCAATAGCTGCAGGTGGAGGAGCAATTGGTGGAGTATTTCTATAATAAAAGGAGAAAATAAATGATATACGAAGTTAGGACATACACGCTTAAGCCAGGTAGCGTACAGGCTTATGAAGATAATTTCGAAGAAGGGTTAGCAGAAAGGGAAAAATTCTCGCCATTAGCTGCTTTTTGGCATACAGAAATAGGACCATTAAATCAGGTAATTCATGTGTGGCCATATGAAAACTTGGAGGAAAGAAGCAGGATACGTGGGGAATCAGTAAAAAGTGGAAAATGGCCACCAAGGCATGATGACCTTATATTAGGTATGGAATCAGAAATATGGACACCTGCAGAGTTCATGCAGTCAATAAGTGGCCCACAAAAGCTTGGAAATATATATGAAATGAGAATATACACGTATAAGCCAGGATCTTTGGGTGATGCTTTAAAAAAGTGGGGTGATTCAATCCAGTACAGGGAAAAGTATTCAAGGCTTGCATTTGGAATGTACACAGACATAGGTGGATTAAATAAATGGATGCACGTATGGCCATATGAAGATTTACAAGACAGGACTAAAACTAGAACCGAGGCAATGAAAGATCCAAATTGGCCACCAGCAACAAGGGAATATATTGTAAAACAAGAGAACAAAATATTAGTACCAGCAAAATTTTCTCCTTTGCATTGATATAGTAATTAAATGCAATGGCGTCTTGCTTATGTATATTAGGATTGTTATGATGTATGCAATACGTTACAGAATTAAATGTAATCAAGAGGGAGTATGTTATAGATCAAAAAAACAACCTTAGTAGCCGAGAAATGCATCTTTATATTTTCCCTTGGTTTTCTGAGGCAGAAACAATATCGCAAATTAAAAATAAAATTAGTTATGTCCAAAGTAAACTAATTCAGTACGGGAAACCTCTACAAACTCGGCAAGTAAGTAATCTATGGGCAGCATATAAATCCCATAAATCTAATTTAGAAACATCCTTAAAGGCATCTGGATTGCCTTGGCCTGATCTATTTATTGACTGGAATAATATATCATTATTAACAAAATTCCCTTTTATTGAAGCAACTCATCTTCCTATGCTTAGACAAATGTCTGCATGGACACAATCCACATTTAGTAATGAATTTACTATAAATATTACTTATCGAGAAGCAAATTGGTATTCCTATTTAAGAACCAATGCTCCAACTATTAGTAGTGCAGTGGACATGTTTGCAATTGGAGGTTTATTTGTAGAAAGAGATCGTCAAAGCGATATGTCTGGGGTCAATGTTGATAATAGTGATTTGCAAAGTCTAATTACCTACCAACCCTGGCAAGGAAAATATTGGCAAACACAATATTTGAACATGATAAAACAAAAAATTGTAACTCCTTTACAAAACTCTTTAGGAGAATTTCAAAAAAAAGAACCCAGGTGGTTTTCGCAAAACACAGAAACTTTAGGTTTCAAACACATGCTTATATTTGATTTAATCTTTGAAATATCTTGGCAAACCAAACCAAATCAACACTGGAATCTTCCGACCAAGAAAACTGAATTCCCGAAAAAATATAAAATCACTGATGATAAAACCAAACAGAATCATGAAATAATAGTTTTCTAGTTAAATATATATGAAAATAGTAATAGCACCTCAAGCATTTAAAGGTTGTTTATCTGCCAAATTAGTAGCAGATAATATTCAACTAGGCTTACACGAAGAAAATCCTGAACTAGATATCATTTCTTTCCCTATAGCAGACGGTGGTGACGGCACATTAGATGTTTTAGTTAGAAATCGTAAAGGCCAAATATATAATAAAGAAGTAGTTGGTCCAATGGGTGATCACATTATTGCTGAATGGGGGGTTATGGAAGATGATGAAACAGCAGTAATTGAAATGGCTTTAGCATCTGGATTAGCGTTATGCGACAATAAATCGTTCGATCTAAGAAATACTACCACTTATGGCACAGGTGAATTAATACTTGAAGCTATAAACCATGGATTTAATAAAATCATAATAGGTCTAGGTGGAAGTGCTACTAATGATGGCGGAATAGGAGCTATTCAAGCACTTGGAGGAAATTTTTATGATAGAAATAATCAACAACTACCTTATGGTGGTGGAAGTTTAACTCAATTAGACCATATAGACATAACAACTATCAAAAACAATATTCTATCTACAGAAATCACAATTGCCAGTGATGTCATCAATCCTTTATATGGTGTTACAGGAGCATCATATGTATTTGGTCCTCAAAAGGGGGGAACATTACCTATTTTAAACGAATTAGACCAAGCACTAACGCATTACAGTAATGTTGTCGAAAAAGAAACAGGTAACAATTATAGTGCATACGCTGGATCTGGTTCAGCTGGAGGACTTGCTTTTGGACTTATCACATTTACTAATGCAGTAATTAAACCAGGGTTTGAACTAATTTGTGAAAAATTAGAATTTGAAAAAATAATAAAAGACGCTGATTTAATAATTACTGGAGAGGGTAGAACTGATGAGACTACTATTTACAATAAGTCTCCTATAGCAATCGCAAAAATAGCTAAAACGTATAAAATACCAGTGATATGTATTTCTGGGTCAGTCGGAAAAGGTTACGAAAAGGTTATCAATCATGGGATTTCAGAAATAAAAACTATCGAAGAAAAAGCGTTATCTGTAGAAGATAGTATAAAAAATGCTCCCAGTTATCTTAGGGAAATTGCTAAAGAATCTATTTATAGTTTTATAAGTAAATATGGCTAAAGAAGAAGCACTCTTTTTTTTATGGCTGTTATAAGTCCACGAAATATAAATCTATGTATAGGATACAATCCATACCAATACAATAGACCAAATAATCCTTTCGGGGCAAAAAAGGCAGTTTGAACGAGTGTACAATCATTATCGTTTTCTATAATCTCATATTGCAACCAAGCGTTTCCCGGAACCTTCATTTCAGCTTTTAATCTAATTAATCTATCCGGAACTATTTTTTCTATGCGCCAAAAGTCTAGGGCATCACCTTGGTTTAATACCAAGGGATCTCTTCGCCCCCTTCTTAAGCCAACCCCACCAAATAATAAATCTATATATCCTCTAATTTTCCACAAAAAGTTCCCGTATAGCCAACCAGTTTGACCTCCTAATGTGGAAAGAAATTTAAAGATATCAACTGATTTCTTATTAATATTTATTGTTTTTTTATCATGAACCATACCTGAAACTTGATTAATATCAAACGTATTATCAAAAACCATCGATATAGATTCAATTGGAAAATCTTGGCCATTACTAGAACTTAATGAATCTGACCAAGAAGTTGCCACAGCATGATCATCTAAGTTTGATAGTGCAAGTCTTACTGCATCATTATAATTAATAAGTGCGATTTGTGGGAAATAAACCTTTGCTTGTTCATCGTGAACAATACTTTCATTTTTCAATCCTTCTACAAGAGGCCTAGTTAGCTGAGCAGATACTGGAGTGGTCCAATGTATCCAATAAGAAGAAAGTTTTGGAGTTAAAACAGGGACTGGAATCAATAATCGACGTAAACCTCGTATCATTGCATATTTTCTAATCATATCACCATAACTTAATATATCAGTTCCCCCTATTTCTAAAATTGAATTGTTTGGAACATGAGTATTTATACTATGTATTAAATATTCTAAAACATTTTCAATTGAAATAGGTTGGGTATTAGTATAAACCCATTTTGGGCAAATCATAATAGGCAATCGTTCTGTTAAATTTCTGATAATTTCAAAAGAAATACTACCAGAACCAACAATTACACCACATCTAAATTCAGTCACATCTATATCAGAACTGCGTAATATTTCTCCTGTTCGTTGCCTTGATAATAAATGTTCTGAAAGATCATCCGTGCCTTCAGCTAATCCTCCAAGGTAAATAATGCGGTTTAAATTTTCTTCATTTGCAGTATCAACAAAATTGTTTGCACTAAGAGTATCGGCATCATTAAAATTTTTACCCTTAGATAAGTTATGGATAAGATAAAAAGCTACATCTATATTCTGGAATAAGCCATGAAGGGAATTTTTGTTTAAGACATCACCCGTAAATATTTCAACTTGAGAATACCAAGATCTATTTTTAATGCGATCAGGATTTCTTGCCAAAATTCTAACATGGAAACCTAACTCCAAAAGTTTTGGGACCAATCTTCCACCAACATACCCTGTAGCACCAGTAACTAATACATTCATATATTAATTATAATACAAAATAAGAAGTATGCCGAGGGCGAGACTCGAACTCGCACGTCTTTTAGGGACAATGGATTTTAAGTCCACCGCGTCTGCCATTCCGCCACCCCGGCTTATAATACTTTCTAATGTATGAAATAGTATCAATTTGAATTAGAAAGTGCAATTATTTCAGAAATATTATTATTGTTTTCTAATTGATTTAAAATTTCCCAAAAATGTTCTGCTTTTTGATCACTCATAATCCTAGTAGCACAATAGCAAAATTTCTGTTTTCGTTGATCAGAAGTCATTGGGTTCTCAGTAGAACCTTGAAAATCTAAACATCTATCAGTAAACGTTGATCCATCTTTCATAGTCGCAGTTACTACAGATGTTGTTCTAGTTGAGTCACCATTCTTTGTTAATTTAACTTTAGGCAAAAACTTTTCAACATCTTCTGCATAACGTCTTTTATCGGTAAAGCTTTCAATATTAATAACACCATCTAATATTGCAACTGTAGCACAATACCAAACACTAAACTTACCATCTAATCCAGATCGCGGTATTGGCCCAGAATGTCCTGGATTACTAGTTTCGACATGCAATTCAACAATCTGATCAGGATCAATGTTATTATTCATTCGAAGATTTAATACAGCTTCAATTGGACGTTGCATATTAATTTGCGCGGGAAATCGTTTAATATCAAATCCTGGATCAATCAGTGAAAATCGCCTGCCTAAATCTGAAAGAAAGATATCCCAATTGACTTTCCCATCAAATAAAGCTTCACTATAGCCATTTTTTGTTTGAAAGATATTCTTAGTGCTTGTAAATCCAGATTCAACTAACAAAGCTGATTCAACACCCATGCGAGCAGCATTTGCAGGATGTGTTGATTTGACCATAGTACCTGTATTTGCTGTTAATCCTCCTGTTCGAGATGCAGCAATACCTAGGCATAATTCTGTTTTAGTCTGATCGAAGTTTAGTACTTTTGCTGAAGCAACTCCTGCTCCTAATGGCCCAAACAGACCTGGAGGATGATACGCCCCATTAGTCACTCCTTCTGTTGCTAGTCGCATTCTAGCTTGAATTTCCCATCCAAGTATATAAGAAAGTATTAATTGTTTCCCAGTGATTTCTCGGTACTCCCCTAATGCTAACGCTGATGGGAGGCAAGAAGATGTACCGTGTGTTGCTGGGTGTCCTTGTATCTCATAATCAAGACAATGGCCTGAAACTCCATTAATAAAAGATGCTAATAAGGTATTTGTTTTATAATTATGACCAATGGCTGTAGATTGCTTATTTCCTCCTAATGAATCAACATATTGAGACACTAGTCCAGAAACTTCCTGGGTGGAACCGGCCATCATATTAGCGAAACCATCGATTATAGGTATTTTGGCAATAGCAATCAGCTCAGTAGACAAATCTGAATATTGAATGTCAGAAACAAATTCTGAAAAAATAGCTGTCGGATCACTCATAATATACTCCCAAAATATATAGGCCTAAGATTTAAATCTTAGGCCTATAAAAATATTTACCTGAATTGAAATGAACTAGGCAAGAGTTTGAATTTTACCAAGTAATACGTCATCTGGTGAATCAATTATTCCCTTAGCTACTCTTGAACGATGCTCGAAAGTAGTGCCCATTCTCATAGACCAAGCAGCTACTCGTCGGTACCACAAATGAAGATCAAATTCCATCATGAAACCCATACCACCATGAATCATCTGAGAATATACAGTCACATGTTGTAATTTATCATTACAAAATGCCTTAGCCTGTGAAACCTCAATTTGAAAAGGTTGTCCTTGATCGATTTTCCATATAGCTTCTCGAGTCAATAACTCTCCGCCATCTATAAACATAACAGCATCAGCTAACATATGGGCAACAGATTGAAATGCTCCAATTGGGCGACCAAAAGCTACACGGTTTTTGGAATACTCTAAAGCCATCTCAAAGTCTTTCCTTGCTGCACCACACATTTGGCTTGCATAAAAAACAGCACCCAAATCAAGCATGTATTGAGCAGTATCCCAACCATTATCAATTTGTCCAACAATATTATCAGCAGAAACTTTAACATTATCAAATATGACAGCAAATTGTTTATCTTTAGCAGTGGGCACTTCTCTTTCTGATGAAATGCCTGCAGAACCAGTATCTACTAAAAATAGTGTCAAGCCTTTTCCTGTATTAGCTGTAACAATCATCTTGTCAGATTGATTAAAATTATCAACAAATAACTTCTTACCATTTATCACGTAATCACTGCCATCAGCTGTAGCTGTGGCTTTAACAGCAGATTCTACTAATCTTGGATCTCTTTCCTGAAATGAATATGTTAGAATTAAGTCGCCAGAGGCAACTTGTGGCAAAATATCCTTCTTTAATGTCTCAGATCCATCTCTTAGAATAGTTAGGGCTGCAACCATGGTACTCAGTAAAGGTACAGGTGCCATGTGGCGACCAACTTCTTCAAAAATTAAGCCTAAAAACTGAAGGGGTTCTCCCAAACCACCATATTCTTCTGGTAAAGATAAAGCAGTCCAGCCTAATTCTGAGGCCACTTTTTTCCACATATCTTGTGAGTAACCTAAATCATCTTTTTCCATATCTCTTACTAAGCTTGTAGGGCATTCACCTTGCAAAAACTCTCTAGCAAGATTACGAATCATTTCTTCATTTTCTGATAATAAGACATCCATTAAATCACCTTCTTAATGTAAATTTATTTCTGTTATATTGCTGCTTGTAGTGAAAACTATCCCCGAGGTAGCCCTAACCCACGCCTAGCAACTTGATCTCTCATAATTTGAACACTTCCATGGTTAATACCTGATTGGAAAGCACCAAGTAAGTTATGAGCATAAAGACCACTTTCAACATTATTAGGAGATGTATTTAACAACTGTCCATATGGTCCAAGCATTTGAGCATAGGCTTCTGTGGCTCTTAAGCCATGTTCAGGAGCCCAAACTTTTTCAGCAGAACCTTCATAAGTAAAGTTCCCACCTGATTCAACAATTGACATACTTCGCCAAGTCATTAATCGACATACTTGAGCTTCGATCCACATCTCAGCAATTTTGTCACGAACAGTAGGATTGTTTTTAATATCGAGATATTCAGCTCTATCGCTTTTAGCTAAGTTAACTATATCTTCGTCTCTTCGGACAGAAATAAGGTAACGAGAAGCACCAACTCTATCCAAATTCAAACCCATTGCTCCAACATACCAACCCATATTAATCTCACCTAACAGGCTACTCTTAGGTATACGAACATTTTCATAAAATGTTTCATTAGTTCTTGGAGTACCGTAGGTTGTACCTTCAGGTGCTGGAGGATCATTTTGAATTGTCCATAAAGGGCGTACTGTAATTCCAGGAGTATCCATTGGAAGTAAGAAAATAGAAATTCCTCTATGTTTAGGGGCTTCAGGGTCTGTTCTAGCCATTAAATATAAGTGAGTAGAAACATGCGCGGAAGAAGTGTAAATTTTTTGTCCATTAATAACAAACTCATCACCATCTTCAACAGCACGACATTGTAAAGATGCAAGGTCAGCTCCTCCACTTGGTTCCGTAAAACCTTGGGCAAAACTGATTTCTCCTTTGATAATACCTGGGATATAGTAATCTTTTTGTTCTTGAGTACCAGCTGCCATAATAGCAGGAGCTCCACTACCACCACCACCAACAGATAATCCTACCCTTGCAAACTCTTCTTCAACAAGATATTGGGTTAAACGATCTCCACCTTGACCACCATATTCTTTAGGCCAAGATATACCTAACCATCCCCGTTCACCAATTTTTTTGAATAAATCATTCATCAATGGTCCTCGACCATCTTCACCACGACCATGCATCTCTTCTAAGAGATCTTGATTCATGTTTTCTGCAATAAAATCCTGCACGTCATCACGCAAGGCCTGTTGGGAATTAGCATACCCGAAATCCATAACGAACCTCCAAAACTATTTAATTACAATTAAATTATTTACTCTCTAAAGAATTTTGCTGTCAGCATATTTTGCACCTCTCTCTTTTGTATGTCAATAGAAAAAAGGTGACACAATTCACATATAATATCGTACTACTTATTTGATTATTCTAAAAGCAATAAAAAAACTTTAATTTTGTTCTAAACTAATAAGATATTGCTTAGAATCTAATCCTCCTCCATAGCCAATCAATTTACCGGATTTACCAATAACTCTATGGCATGGAATTATTATACTAATTGGGTTTAAACTATTCGCATGCCCTATAGCTCTCACAGCTTTTATATTCCCGGCAATCTGAGCTTGTTCTAAATAGCTTATTGTAGTGCCATATGGTATTTCTATTAAAGAGTTCCAAGCCTTTATTTGAAAATCAGTACCATCAAAGTAGAAAGGTAAATCAAAAGTTTTTCTTTGTCGGTTAAAATATTCAGCAAGTTGTAATTCAGCAATATTAATCAAACTATTTTCTTTTGCACTTGCATTTTTAAATATGTCTTGAAAATCATTTCTTTTTTTTTCGTATATAACAGCGCGAAGGTGTGTATTATCACTAACCAAATAAATATTTCCTATTGGAGAATTGATTATTTTATAAAAATATCCGTACATTTCTATTCTTAATACCTTTCATTAAATATTACATTGAATTTACATAAGGGGTAATAATCATTATTAAAAAATAGAGTTTTTATTAACACAAAAGAATTTTGCAAATTTGAACTATATTCTTGGTACAATAGAATAAATTTCAAGAAAGAAATTGATCAAATTCTTCAGGAATTTTAATGTCTTTCCATTGCGCTTTTAAAGCACTCCATGCATGAATTGTTGCCTCTTGAGCACGCAATATTGTTTCTTCTTCATTCATGGTTAAAACAACTCCTTCTTTCATGACCCACTTGCCATCTACAATAACAGATTCCACATCTGAAGCTTGGCCATAATGAACTAAGGTTGATAAGGTGTCAATAATAGGAGATAAATGAGGTTTATCTAAACGAATAATTGATAAATCTGCTTTCATATTTAATGATATTTTACCAAGGTCACTCCTATCTAAAGCACGAGCTGAATTTATAGTAGCCCAGTTAAAAATTTCGTTTGGTGTTGGTCTTCCTGTATTTTCACGTAAACCACGATTTAATATCAACCCAACCCTAAGTGCTTCAAACATATCTTCAGACATATTATCAGTACCAAGTGTTACATTTACTCCCAAATCTACTAAACCTGGCATATTTGCCAAAGAATGGTACCCTCTTCGAGAGCTCGATGCAGGGCAATGAGCCATAGAAGTCTGAGTTTCAGATAAAAGTCCGATATCAGAAGTTGTACAATAAGTACAATGAGCAGCTAAAACATCTCTTCCTAACCAATCATTTTCAAGAAGATATTCAACTGGAGTTTTACCACCTGTCATGGTTTTAACTTGATCCACTTCTTGTGTAGACTGAGCTAAGTGTATTGTTCTTCTTAATCCTTTACTTTGAGCTATATCATTTAATTCTCGAAGCAACCATGGTGAACAATTATCCGTTGCGTGAGCTGCTACCATACATTGAACACGGTTATTATTTGTATCATGATTATTCTCTATTAATTCCAATGTTCTTTGAAGAAAAGCTTCTCCCCATGACCTGTCATACCTATATCCAGTGGTTCTAATTTCAGTGGTAACAGCATCTGCAGCAGACTCTGCTAAGTATAATCTTAGACCTGTATTAGCCATAGTTTTAGCATAAGAATTAACAAATCTCAAAGGGTCAACAAGTGTAGTAGTACCCGATTTTATTGCTTCAAGACACCCAACTGCTGCTAATGCTTGCCGATCTTCATCAGTCATTACAAAAGAAATTGGAACCATATACCCATATACTCTATCTGCAGATCCCGCATTTTCTATGGCGCCTCTTAAAACATTTAATACAGTATGGGTATGACTATTTATCAATCCAGGGATAATTAAACGATTTTTTAAAATGTATTTTTCGAAATCATGATATTTAGCTTCTAACGCATCAGAATCGCCCACATCTATGATTTTATCGTTATCAATAACAACTGCACCATTAGTAATAACTTTGTCGTTTAATGGCCCAGTGAGTATAGTTGCACGAGCCAGTATTATACCCATGTAAATTTCCTTTTACTTTAAATCTTTTAATTCAACTGCAGAATCCGGATCTTTTGGTCTCATCAAAAAATAATCTAACCTTCTTCGATACAAATCTAAAATCCTTCGCAATTCTTTTACAGCTGTACTATGTTCATCAACTCTTAGATCCACACGAGCAAAAGCATCACTACCATAAACTAAAATTGCTGAAGAATGATAAGGAGTCATATCACTGACCTCGCCTCCTGCATCTAACCCAGCTTCCAAACTAAGCATTAATCTTTGTTCTAAATCTTGACCTACATTGGTTTCAAAAGTACTTGCCATTGCGTCAATGACTTCTATACCTACCAAACCGTTTCCCAAAGCAACATAATTTTCACCTTCACGATGGCCTGCCCAAGATCCATTTAAATCTCCTGTTCGAGCTGCAGTTCTCCCATCAATATCAATAATTCCAATTTGTCTGCGCTCAATATAAGGATCAGATTTAGATAATTCATTTAATGTAGCTTGTGCCGAATAACCAGTAGATAGAAGTTTTAAAGCAAACTTCCCTAAACGAGGATCTGTTGATGCTTGTGTTGTAATAGCTCCAATAAAAGGTTGCACATGTGGACATCTTGAACCTACACATAAATCCGAAGTAGTCACCGCTACACCAAACATACCAGTACGACTACATCTTCCAATTATCGAATAAGTACTACTTTCAATGCCTATCATTCTACACCTACCATACTGTCTATTAGATGAAAAAATGGAGGCGACGGCGGGATTCGAACCCGCGAATAGAGGTTTTGCAAACCACCGCCTTAGACCACTTGGCTACGTCGCCTTAATATATATTCGTAATAATGCCGAGGAGGAGACTTGAACTCCTACGAGCTTACGCTCACGGCCCCCTCAAGACCGCGTGTCTACCGATTCCACCACCTCGGCCCATGGATTTTCGATTCTGGCAGGGGTGCGAGGGCTCGAACCCCGGACCTACGGTTTTGGAGACCGCCGCTCTTCCAGCTGAGCTACACCCCTAAGGTAAAAAACATTCTGCTCACCAGAAGTTACAGTATACAAAAATTTATCATCGAAAACCAATTACGTCAATTTTTCTTTTGAACCAACTAATTCTTCAAAAGAATCAGGACTATTCTTCTGTTGAGATTCATTAAACCATTGAAAGAAAATAATTCCCATAAATAAAAAGAAAATAAATGCACCAGGAATCTTCATTATCAGCCCGCCTATTTGTTGATCTTCTAAGCGGCTTAAACCCCAAAGAAGGGGAAGATCACTATACCAATTATATATTTCACCTCTTGAGAATGTTATAGCAGCACCTACAAACCCCATAGGTAAAGTCTGAAAAAATAAATAAATTAATCTTACAGGATACCCTAACCTTTGTATTTGTGCAGATACTCCTAATAAAGGCCACCATAAAACTAAAGCTCCAAACATAAAAACTATATGTTCAATAATATGTAACCAATGATTAGATAATGAAAGATCATATACCCATGGTACATGAAATCCAAAAATAACAATATTTGAAAGAAAAAATGCAATTATAGGATTGGCAAAAGTGCGAAAGAAAATACGAATTATTTTGATTTGAAAAATCCATGTCCATAACCAAGGCGGGACACCTTTAATGAATAAAGGGATAGCAATTAATATTAATAAAAGGTGTTGAGTCATATGAGCACTAAACAAAAATCTATCTGCTAACTCATGAATAAAGGAAGTCAGGGAGAAATAAGCTACTACATTTGCTAATGTGAAATAAAACAATCGTTTATTATCGAATTGGGGAGATAAATTATATTTCTCTCTAAGAGGGCCAATTGCAAAGAGATAAAGAGATTGAAGAAATAAAACTCCAAAAATAATTTCTAAATGTAAATGCCATTCTGTCCAAGAAAATTGATCTGTCATTAATCTATTATAAAACAGGAGCTTTTGTTTGTCTTATCGAATGTTTGGGTTTTGAATTATTTGTTGTCGATAACTTTTAAACGTCTGATAGTCAGTATGGTTCCCAAAATCATGCTACCACTTAATAAAACAGCAGTAATGATAGCCATAAAATCAGCCATTTGGTTCCATCCATCTTCAGTACCAGTAGCTATGATTATTTGGATAAATAAATAAACAGCCACTACAATAATAAAAAATGCTGAGATAGCACCTATGATTTTTCTAAATACAATATTTTCTGCAGCAGCAACACCAGCCGCGCCAACGGAAAGAAGCGTTAATACGGTGGCAGCAATAACTGCATAAGGTTCTTTTATACCAAAAGCCTTATGTTCAAGTTCAGCAAGATATGTTAAAGCTTCTCCAATACCAAATATCAACCCAAGAGTAAAAAAAACTACTATGACTGGAGTCCAAAAAGCAGATAACAATCTGTCCATCATATCAACCTTTCATAATGTTAAATAACTAAATAAAAACCCTAAATAAAACCATTAAGGCAGTGAGTATATAAACAGCAAGGATCAATCCTGTGGCAAATAAAAGAGTAAAGAGTTTATTATCAAATTTTAAATGCATATAATAACCAACAACAACAATAAATTTACCGACAGATAGTATTCCTAATAGTGGTAGTAAAACTGGAGATAGAGCCTCAATGTAAACTACAGCTACTTCTAGTGCAGTAACAATGCTTAATATAATTGCAATTACTACATACTTTAGTGAACTTGGGTGTTCTATATCATGATGTTCAGTTGTCATAAATTCTCCCTATAAAAATTAATGTATGACATTTGGTGCCTCAATAAGATAAATAACAGTAAAAATTACAATCCAAACGATATCAACAAAGTGCCAATATAAACCAGCTAATTCGATATTAAGACTTTGTTCTTGCGACAATCTACCTCTGAGGGACATAACGAAAAAAGACATTAGAATTACAACACCAAAAGTTACATGAAGGCCATGAAATCCAGTAAGGGTAAAAAAGCTTGATCCAAATAAATTACCTTGCATGGTAACGCCCTCATGAACAAAAACAGTAAATTCAAAATACTGACCACCTAAAAACACACACCCTAATATTGAAGTTGCAAGAAGCCATATTCTTAACCGGGTATGGTCTCCCCTTTGAATAGCACTTAATGCCAATACCATAGTTAAACTACTCATTAGCAAAACAAATGCACTAACTGACGTGTATGGAATATTAAATACTTCATAAGGATAAGGGCCAACAACACTTTTCCCTCTATACAATAAATAAGTTGAAACTAACGATGCGAAAAACAAACAATCTGAGCCTATAAAAGCCCACATCATTACTTTTCGATTATCCAAGCCTGTTGTTGTAGTGTGACCTGTGGTTTCATGTGTAGCCATTCAAAATACTCCCATTTTTTTAGTGATGATCTTCAGGGTCTGCTGGTTCAAAACACCACCCATATGACCCAAAGAAAGTAGCAACAATACCTAAAATAGCTATTGTTAAGCCAACTACATTATATTGATTATAAATTGCAAAACCAAAAGCCGATGCCGATAAGCCAAACCCAGTTATAATTGGAAAATAAGATAATCCAGGCATATGAATAGCAACTTCTTCTTCATTATTATTTGATACACCTTGAGGAATAGGTGTCATATTACCATCTTCATCTGTAGTATATTTTGTATCCCAAAAAGAATCCAAACCATTTACTATTGGTATTTCTTTAAAGTTATATTCTGGTGGCGGAGATGGAATTGACCATTCCAGTGTTCGTCCATCCCAAGGATCCGCAAGATCTGTTCGTCTTTCTTGCCTCATAGTAATAATGACATTTGCTATAAACACCAACGTACTAATCGCAATAATATATGATCCGACAGTGGAAACTGTATTCCAAAACTCCCATCCATATTCAGCACCATACGTATATATTCTTCTAGGCATTCCATCCATACCAAGCCAATGCATAGGGCCAAAACTCAAATTCATACCTATAAACATCAATATAAAATGGACTACGCCTAAGTTTTCATTTAAAAGTGTTCCGCTAAATTTAGGCCACCAATAATATATCCCTGAGAAGATACCAAATATAGCACCCCCAAATAAAACATAATGAATATGAGCAACTACATAATACGTGTCTTGTTGTTGGTAATCTGTTGGTGGAGATGCATGGCTTACTCCGCTGAGACCGCCTATGATAAATAGGAAAATAAAACCTATAGAAAACAACATAGGTGTTTTAAAATCTATTGATCCCCCCCACATAGTACCTATCCAATTAAATATTTTAACACCAGTAGGTACTGCTATAAGCATAGTAGTTATTGCGAATGTGGCATTTGCGACAGGTCCCATTCCCACAGTAAACATATGATGGCTCCAAACTGCCCAGCCCATAAATCCAATAAAAATACCTGAAAAAATAATAAAGGGATACCCAAATAATGGTTTCTTGGAAAATGTAGGTAAAACTTCAGATACAATACCCATTGCTGGCAATATTAAGATATATACCTCAGGATGCCCAAAAACCCAAAATAAATGTTGCCATAATAAAGGGTCTCCTCCTGCGCCAGGGGCAAAGAATTGAGTTCCTAAAATTCTATCTAATGAGAGTTCAATTAAAGCAATAGTGATCACAGGCATTGCTGTAACAAGGAGAATTGATGTTATAAGAGCCATCCAAGTAAAAACAGGCATTCTCATTAGAGTCATTCCAGGAGCTCTCATATTAATAATTGTGACTAGGAAGTTTAAACCACCAGCCACTGAAGAAATTCCAAGCACTAATAAACCAAGGGAATAAAAATCCATTCCATGGGATCCACTTCCAAATTGATCAAGTGTTAACGGTGCATATGCGAACCATCCTGAATCAGCTGCGCCGCCAAGAATCCAGCCAGCATTAAGAACTAACCCGCCTGAAAGATATATCCAATAACTTAAAGCGTTAAGTCGTGGAAAAGCAACATCTCGGGCACCTATTTGCAATGGCACTATTAAATTGAAAAAGGATACAGCTAAAGGCATGATCGCTAAAAATATCATCGTTAAAGCGTGCATAGTAAATAACTGGTTATATATATCAGGAGAAACCAATTCATTAGATGCAAAAGCAAGTTGGGTTCGTATAACAACTGCTTCTAGTCCACCTACAAGAAAGAAGAAAATAGCAGTAAATGCGTACATTACTCCTATTTTTTTATGATCTACAGTAACAATCCATCCCCAAATACCTGAATAGGTAGTTGGTCTCTGTAGAAATTTTGGCAGTGATCCTATATTAGCTGCCATTAATATACCTCCGTTTAATATATTTTTTTTCTGTCGTAATTATCTTAATGTTTGCAAGTATGCCACTAATGCTTCAACATCACCTTCTTCAAAATTAAGGGTTGGCATGTAAACTCCTGGTTTCATATTTTTAGGATTGGTAATCCAAGACGTCAGATTTTCCTCTGAATTATCGTATGTTCCAGAAGCAATTGTCGTTCGGCTTGCAACATGAGTTAAATTAGGGCCTGCATTACCTTTAATTTTCATACCTTCAATTGTATGGCAATATGCACATCTTTGATTTTCGACCTCTTGACCTCTAATAACTCCACTGAAAGCTTTATTAGCAAAAATATTTGCTCCCTTTGCAGCAAGTCCAGTACAATTTGCGTCTGTATTGGTGCATGCTATTAGATTCGGATTAGCAGAATTCTTTTCGTTTTTAACCCATTCTTCAAAACCAGATTGTTCATGTGCATATACTTTAAATTTCATATTTGCATGTGATGTACCACAATATTCTGCACATTGAGCATAATACTCTCCTGGCTCATCTGCTATAAACCACATTGAGTTATTATTATTAGGGACCAAATCCATTTTACCTGCTAATTTTGGAATCCAAAAACTATGAATAACATTCTTAGAACGAAGAGAAACATTAATCACTGTATCTGTGGGTATATGAAGCTCATTAGCGGTAACAATATTTAAGTTTTCATCAGTATATTTAAATCCCCACCACCATTGATACCCATCCGCAGTAATTTCAATTTTGGGTTTATTAGTTGGGATTTCACTATGATCAAAAATCATACTCACAGTTGGGATTGCTACTATTGCTAATATAAAAATCGGAGCAATTGTCCATGCAATCTCAAGTTTGTCATTTCCGTGTGTTTGCTTTGGAAGTTCACTCTCAGATTTTCGACGAAATTTTACTACAGTATAAACTAATCCAGCTTGGACAATCACAAAAACTGCAACCATCGCCCAAAAAATAATCTGAAACATATATTCTTGGTCACGTGCTATAGGTCCCTTGGGATCAAAAGTAGATTGTAAATGTTCTGGTGTACAAGCTAAAGAAAGTCCTAACAACAATGTTGTTAAAATAACCTTTAAAATCTTTGCGTACTTCAACTTACCACCATTCAAGTTATATTATTTTACAAAAATTGATTTTATCACAATCTGTGATAAATTTCACAGCGAAATATAACAAAGTCACTTTTGTCAGTCAATACAAACAGTAGCAAATTATTCGCTGAAATAGAACATGAATATTAAAATAGACATTGTAGTAAGTTTACACCTGTTCTACAATAAAATATATGACTAATAAACAAGATAATAATCAAGCATATATATTTAACCTTGTGGGTGTAGGTTCAGGATTTAAGACAATTTTATTGATTACCCTTTTCCTACTTTTCGGACTCATTACCTTAGGTGGCATCGTGAGAGTTACGGGCTCTGGATTAGGATGTCCTGATTGGCCACTTTGTTATGGACAAATTATCCCCCCACTAGAACTCACAGCATGGATAGAATATTCCCATAGAACTCTTGCTGCAATCACTGGGTTTCCTATATTACTAATAACAATAATTGCCTGGTGGAAATACCGTAAATATTCACTCATAACTGTACCTGCAACAATCGCTTTAATTTTGTTAATATTCCAGGTCGTACTTGGTGCTATAACTGTAATAAAAGAACTTCCTCCAGAAATTGTTACCACCCACCTTGCTATTGCTCAATTTATATTTGCAACACTTTTATTTATGTATGTGGTTTTAAATAACACGATTGATTCAAACCAAAATGAATTTGTAATGAAACAAATTCCAAATCTTTTTAATTGGAGTGTGATCGCTGTTCTTTGCTCTTTTGCAATACTTATATCTGGATCATATGTTGTAGGAGCTGGAGCAGGTACTAGTTGCCCTAACTGGCCACTCTGCGATAACACAATATTCCCAGAATTGAATATTCAATGGGTTCATATGTTCCACAGAGCCATAGTAATATTTGGAAGTATCGGAATTATTATACCTGTTATATATGCTTATAAAATTGACCTTCCCAAAATAACTTTTCCAGGATTACTTGTAGGAACTTTCCTACTTGCACAAGTATTTGTCGGAGCACTAAATCCAGCTACAGGGTTTCATCCCATATTTAGAGTGTTACACCTATCTCTAGGATCCGCTTTATGGGCTGCATCAATATATTTACTCACTGTCATATGGATATATAAAAAACAAGCCCATCCTGAAAGTGAATTTAAATTAATTCAACTTTTATCTGATTATTTTGAATTATCAAAACCGTTAATTATTTTACTACTATTATTATCTGCATTAACAGGAATGATTATTGCCGAAGAAGGGCTACCTGAAGTTCATTTAATAGCAACAGTTCTCGTAGCAGGGGCACTTGCTTCAGCTGGAGCCAATGCAATCAATAACTTTATTGACCGTGATATCGATACTGTAATGTCAAGAACTAAATCTAGACCAGTTGCTGGCAGTAGAATCAGCCCTACTAATGCCTTGGTATTTGGTATCGTCTTAAACATAATATCTTTTGTTGCATTTTGGGCAATAGTTAACTTGCTAAGTGCTCTATTAACTTTAGGAGCAACATTATTTTATGTATTCATATACACGTTATGGTTAAAAAGAACCTCCACACAAAATATTGTCATTGGCGGTGCTGCAGGAGCCCTACCACCAATTATTGGATGGGCTGCAGTTCAAGGAAGTATAGGGTTACCTTCACTTTATCTTTTTGCAATAATATTTTTTTGGACCCCGCCTCATTTTTGGGCTCTTTCAATTCTCTTAGAAAAAGATTATGCAAATGCCAATATACCTATGCTAAACGTTGTTATGGGAATTGAAGAAACGCGTAAATTTATAATAATGCATTCAATAATATTGGTTGCTTTAACAATACTTTTTTATACTGTTCCTCAACTAGGTTTATTTTATCTTGTCTCAGTATTAATTTTAGATATATATTTTTTGTATCTTGGTTTTATACTTTGGCAAAACCAAGACCATCCCTCAGCAAGAAAGTTATATCTATATTCCCTTTTATACTTAATGCTTTTATTAATTGCAGTTATGATTAGTAGTGGTTTCGGTATTTGATGAACACCTTGAAAATACAGAGAAATATTTTCCGGAATATTGCCTTATTTGCTTTTTGTATATTTTCCACTATTTCACTTACGAACTGTGGGCCTGCTGAATTTAAAGGCACAACTATTACAAGTGGACAAAATATTCCATCATTTAACCTGGTAGATCAATACAACAATTCTGTTCAAAACGAAGATTTCAAAAATCAAATATTAGTACTAACGTTTTTATATTCTAATTGTAAAGAAGAATGCAAAATCATTGTTCCCAAGATTTCAAAAGCACAATCTACTCTTTTGGATCAATATCCTGAAATTTCAAAAAAAACGACATTTATCTCAATATCAGTTGACCCCACCAATGACATCCCTGAAAATACTTATAAATATATGCAATTAAATAATAAAGAACCAAATTGGCAATCAACCCCCCCCAAAGCTAATTGGGTTTTTCTCAGTGGAGATCTGAAAACACTTGAGGCAATCTGGAGTCATTTTGGTATAGCAGCAGATGCTGCAATTATTGATCAAGGAAGCGTAATTGATGTAATCGCTCAACAAACCATGTTAGATATATATGCTGATAAAGATATTTTACCCCTATATAAAATAGATCATTCTCTACCAATTTATTTAATTGACATGTCGGGTACAACAAGAGTTGTTTTTAACGATTTAAAAATAGATACTCAAGATTTAATTCATGATATACTTCTCCTTGCGAAATAAAACTTAGGGGGACAATTATGAATGGAACAGAAGCAATAGCAAGAATATTGAAAAAAGAAGGAATAGAATGGATATCTTGCTTCCCATCAAATCCAGTCATTGAGGCTTTAGCTAAAGAAAGTATAAGACCTATAGCTTTTAGACATGAACGTGGTGGCATGATGGCCGCAGATGGTTTTAGTCGTATGAATGATAGAAATCAATTTGGGGTATTTGCTATGCAAAATCAAGCAGGTGCTGAAAATTCTATGGGCGGTGTAAGCCAAGCATTTGCCGACAACATTCCAGTCCTAGTACTGCCTGGTGCTCCAGCTTTACACAGAATTAATATTAGGCCTGAATTTTCTGCAGTAGACACATTCAGAAATGTACTAAAATACGGTGAACTAGTTAATAAAGCAGACCAAATACCTGATGTTATGAGAAGAGCATTTCATCATCTTAGAAATGGTAGACCAGGTCCTGTAATGATTGAACTTCCAAGTGATGTAGGAGCAGAAGAATTAAGTGTTGATATAAACTCTTATCATTCACCTACAAAAAATATTCAAATACCCTCTAACTCAAGTATTAAAGATACAGTTGCAGCATTATTAAAAGCTAAAAACCCTATTATTTGGTCAGGTATGGGTGTTTTATTTTCACAAGCAACAGATGAACTTAAAGAGCTAGCTGAATTACTCAGTCTTCCTGTATATACTACTATGCCAGGAAAGTCAGGATTCGACGAAACTCACCCACTATCATTAGGTGCTGGTTCTGGTGCTACGACAGCTGCTGCTGTTAAATGGTTGAATGAATCAGATTTAATTCTGGCTTTAGGCACAAGTTTGACAAGAACTCCTTATGCAAGAACAATCCCAGAAGGAAAAATTATTATTCATAATGTTGTCAGTGTAGAGGATATTAATAAGGATTATAACGTAGATATTTCTCTTCCTGGAGATACAAAAGAGACAATAAAACTGTTGTTAGATGAAATAAAATCTCAGGTCGGTGAAAAAGGAAAACAAAAACCTGAATTAATAAAAGAAATTCAAAGTGTGAAATCTAAATGGTTAGAACAATGGTTGCCAATATTGACAGATAATGAAGGTCCAATCAATCCTTATAGATTAATTTGGGAATTAGACCAAACAGTTGATAAAAACAAAAGTGTTGTGACTCATGATGCTGGTGCACCTAGAGATATGATGGTGCCCTTTTATAATGCCACAACCCCTCATGGTTATGTAGGTTGGGGCAAAACTACACACCTTGGATTTGGTATCCCATTGATGATTGGTGTCAAAAAAGCATTCCCTGACAAATTTTGTGTGAACTTTATGGGCGATGGTGCTTTTGGAATGTCTGGGTTAGATTTAGAAACTTCTGTTCGATCAGGTTTACCTATCACAACTATATTATTAAACAATGGTGGTATGGCAACGTATCCTGGAGGATTCCCCACTGCAAGAGAAGTTTACGGTGTTTCACATATGTTTGGAGAATATTGGAAAATAGCTGAAGGAATGGGTGCTACAGGAATCAAAATAACTAAGCCCTCAGAAATCAAACCTGCTTTGATAAAAGCACAACAATTAAATAGTGAAGGGAAAACTGTTCTAATTGATGCCCATACAAAACACGCTGACCAAAGATCTAACTAAATCATCTACCAATAAACAAAGGATCCCTTTTATCAATAAAAGCTCTGAATCCTTCTTTGCAATCAGTAGTTCGGGACATAGTTGCTATACCCAAATGTTCTAAAGCCATCTGAGATTCCATAGATTGTTCAAAAGTGGAAGCTAGTAATTTTTTCATCATACCAATGGCTGATGTTGCTCCTTTAGCTATAAATTCAACCATCTTTTGGCCTTCTTCGATTAATGAATCTTCTGGCACCACTCGATTTATTAATCCCCAATCCAACGCTTCATCTGCACTTAACACACGATTTGTTATCATGAGATCCATCATTTTCCTGATTCCTATGATCCTAGGAAGAAAATAACTTGAAGAACCATCTGGAGAAAATCCAATTCTTGAATAGCCTAATGTAAACTTAGCTGTATCTGATGCTATTATAAAATCTGCGGCACCAACTAAGCTGAGCCCTGCACCTGCTGCAAAGCCTTGTACTATAGAAATGACTGGAGCCTTACATCGAGCAAAATTAGCGATAGATGAGTGTAAATTTGTAGCCATAGTTTCTATATAGGCTTCAAGTTTATCGCCTTGTTCATTAAACGCTTTGACATTACCCCCAGCACAAAATATTTTCCCTTGACCACTAACTTTTATGGCCCTTAGTTCAAAATTTGTGAGACATATTTCAGAAACTTCTGCCATTTCTTGAGCCATCTCAGATGTCATGGCATTTGCACTTTCTGGACTTGCAAACTCTATATATGCTATTTGATCTTTTATATCAAAATTCAATGTTTTATAAGAACTCATACTTACCTCTTTTTCAACTTATTTCAGAGAACCATTCACTAATAGACTCTCCAATTTCTACGGGAGAGTCTTCTTGAATAAAATGTAAACCTTTTACAGTAATTTCTTTTTGATTAGGCCATAATCTACAAAATTCTCTCTGTGCTCCAGTGAGAATAGATCCAGGATCAGCATTTATAAACAATTTTGGGAACTTACTAGAATTCATAAATTCAGCATAATTACCAATTATTTCAACCATATGTTGAGGTTCTCCAGAAATTGGAATTTCTCTTGGCCAAACGAGAGTAGGTAATCGTGTTTCATTATTCACATATGGAGATCTATAAGTTTCCATTGCTAATTCAGACACCCCGTTAAGGGCACTATTGGGCAATATTCTTTCTACAAATATGTTTTTTTCAATTATCAACTCTTCGCCTGCGTCTGATCTAAGTAAATTAAATATATTTCTAGCAGTTTCTGGCCATTCATCCCATGTTAAGGGCCTTACTAAAGCTTCCATATAAACAATTCCTTTGATTCTTTCAGGATTGTTATAGGCCCAATGGAAACCCAGAGCAGATCCCCAATCATGAATTACTAAAGTAATCTTCCCTAGTGGCAATACAGATTCAATAAACTCCGCTAAATAAGCATAATGTTCCAAGAAAGTATAACCACAATTATTTGGCTTACCTGAATTACCCATGCCGATTAAATCTGGCGCAATACAACGTGCTTTATCGTCTAAAAATGGCATTATATTTCGCCATAAATATGATGAAGTTGGGTTACCATGTAAAAAAATAACTGGATCCCCTACTCCACTTTCAATATATGAAATATATGAACCCTTTATATCTATTTTTTTTCTTTTATAGTTATCAGCGGAATTTATTTCCATTATTTACATACCTCGAATTCGTTTAATTAATAATTCGGCCATATTATAATCTCTTGTACCATTTTGACCTATAGGAGGTATTAAATAGATTTTATTTAACCCTATTGAGGATAATTGTTGGATAAAGTTAAAAGCGATTTCTAATGGGGAATTACTATTTTCCAATTGCTTTATTATATCTTCAGGAATATAGCCCCAATTTTTACCATTCTTAGAAAGCAGTTGTACTCCATAAAAAATTGGTTTTTCTAGTCCGTTTCCGTATTTTTTGTAATATTTATTATGAAAATCAGTTATTAAATTCATGTCATAGCACGGTTGTGAAATAAAAAAATCTGTGCCTTTTTGATATTTTTTCCTGACTACCTGCAACTCATTTTGTTGTGAATTATTTGAAAAATCTATAGCGCTCCCTATAGTAAATGATGTTGGAGAGTTTAATTGTTTATTTTGAAAATCAATCCCGTTATTTAAATTTACAATATCAGATATCAAGGCTGTTGGGCTATAGTCATAGACAACTTTTGGGAAACCTCGTTCTTCTAAAAATTTATCGCCTTTTACTATAAATACCTGATGTAAATCTAGGATTTCTGCACCAAGTAAATTACTTTGGATTGCAAGCTTATTCATATCTCTACAATTCATTGTGAAAATAACATTTTGGTCATATTCTTTACTTAATTTGTAAGCAAAGGGAATAGGGGCTGACCTCACTGAACCGCCTGGACTATCGATAACTAATAGAAAATCTGAATTTATATTTATTATTGAGCTTAAATCTGTATTACTATTACCCTTGGAAGGAGAAATATCAGTTAAAAATATATTACCTTGTTTTGTTTCTTTTTCTTCTATTTCTTGAATAAATCCCATATCATATGATCACAATAAAGAAAGTTAAGTTAATTAAATATAACAACAATTATACAACTGGGAAATAAAAAATGAGTACAATCTATTATGTTGGTACGCCTATAGGAAATTTAAAGGATATAACTTTTCGAGCAATCGAAATACTAGAACAAGTAGATTTGATATTAGCTGAAGACACCCGAAATACTAAGAAGTTATTAAATAGGTACAATATCCAAACAAAGTTAATTAGTTACCACGAACATAATAAAGAAAAACGATTACCTGCAATTATTAAAGCCCTCGACAATGGAGATCTAGCATTAGTTTCAGACGCAGGAACACCAAGTATTCATGATCCTGGGACATTTTTAGCAAGCTCGATCTTAGAAACAGAGCACAAAATTGTACCCATTCCTGGTCCATCTTCTATAACAACTGCACTATCTGTTTCAGGTGTGAATTCTGAATATTTTACTTTCCTTGGATTTTTACCACATCAAAAATCCCAAAGAGAGGTAATAATTGATAAAATTACGTCTATGGAAAATACTTGCATATTTTTCGAAACACCGCACAGATTAGCATCTACAATCAATATTCTTGAAAAATTATTGCAACCTGAGAGAAAAATTGTTGTCTGTAGAGAACTTACAAAAATGTACGAAGAAATTATAACAACAACGATTGGTGAAGTGGGGTTAAAATTTCCTAATCCAAAAGGAGAATTCACATTAGTAATAGAAGGACAAAGAATATTTAATGATTCAAAATTGATTAAAGAATCAGTCATCAACGAAATATATGAAGATCTAAAAATATTAAAAAGAGCTGGATCAGGCCCCAAAGAAGGTATTCAATGGATTATGAAACATTACCCAAATGTTAGTAAAAAAGAAATTTACAAAATTTGGATTACAATTTAACGATCAAGAAATTAAATTTGATTTGTAGCAAAATATTAGTTTAGAATAGTCATTTAATCATTAGATAAAATAGAGGGTAAATTTGTCAAAAAATATTTTAGTTGCAACAGCATGGCCATATACCAATAATTTTCTTCATTTAGGTCATTTAGCTGGCTGTTATTTACCAGCAGATATATTCGCTCGTTACCAAAGATTGCGTGGTAATAAAGTACTCATGGTATCAGGTAGTGACCAACATGGAACTCCAGTCACTATAGCGGCAGAATCGGAAGGTGTAAGACCTCAAGACATAGTAGATAAATACCGGAAAAATCATCTAGAAGTTTGGAAAAACCTTGGAATTTCGTATGATTTATTTACTACAACTGGAACACAAAATCATACTGATACGGTTCAAGATATATTCACAAAATTATATTCAAAAGGTCTTATTTATAAAAAATATATGACTCTTTTGTATTCTGAATCAGATAATAGGTTTCTAGCTGATCGATATGTCGAAGGAACGTGCCCTGACTGTAAATATGAACGAGCGCGAGGTGATCAATGTGATCAATGCGGAAAACCTATGGATGCACTAGAACTTATTAATCCTGTGAGTAAGTTAAGTGGAGACACACCAATACCTAAAGAATCTGAGCATTTCTTTTTGAAATTAAGTGCCCTAGAACAACCACTACTCGATTGGGTCAAAAAAAATGATTACTGGAAATCAAATGTAAAGAATTTTACTTTAAAATATCTTACTGAAGGTTTACGAGATAGAGCTATTACTCGTGATATAGAATGGGGAATTCCAATCCCTTTAAAAGGTTATGAAACTAAACGAATATATGTTTGGTTTGAAGCCGTGATTGGGTATCTATCTGCCTCAAAGGAATGGGCACAAAATGAAAACAAACCTGATGAATGGGAAAAGTACTGGTTGAATAATAATGCTCAAAGCTATTATTTTTTAGGTAAAGACAATATTCCTTTTCATACAATAATATGGCCCGGGATATTACTAGGATACGGGGGACTTAACCTACCCTACGATGTTCCCGCAAATGAATACATGAACTTGTCAGGTGGGAAATTTTCAAAGAGTGAAAATCGTGCTGTTTGGGCACATGAATTTCTAGAAAAATTTTCTGCTGATTCACTTAGATATTTTATCGTTTCGAATATGCCAGAGAATAGTGATTCAGATTTCACATGGGAAGAATTTTTAAGAAGAAATAATGATGAACTAGTAGCAACATTAGGTAATTTAATCCATCGAGTATTAACTTTTACATTCAGAAATTTTGATGCAAAAATTCCTGAACATCAAGAACTTTTATCTAATGATCAAGAATTAATCACTAAAATTTATTCAACCAAAGATACAGTTGAGCAAAATTTAGATGTATGTAAATTCAGAGAAGCCATGAGGCAAATAATGAATCTTGCTCAAAATACAAATAGGTATTTGGACACTGAAGCTCCTTGGCATTGTATAAAAACAGATAAAGAAAGAACAGGAACTATAATGTGGGTTTCTTTGTATTCTATTAGTGCCATTAAAACTTTTCTGTATCCTTTTTTACCTAATGCTTCAATAGAACTCGAAAAGTATTTGAATATAACCAACGATGTAGCAAAACCTAATTGGGAAATTAAAGAACCTATACCAAACACTAATTTAATTGAACCAAAACCATTATTTAAAAAACTTGAAATTGATATAGAAAACCCATTAAAAAATGAGTAGTACCAATAACATTGATATTCTAAGAATATATAAACCAATTAAAGATGCATTATTAATTGTAGATCAGAATCTTGTAAACTTACCCGTTAATCAACATCCCATATTATCAAAACCTCTTAAACATATTTCAAACTCCAGTGGTAAACGAATGAGGGCTGCTATTACATTATTGGCAGCACAAATTAACAGTCCAATAAATGATAAAGCCATCGCTATGGGAACAGCTATAGAATTATTTCATCTTGCATCTTTGATACATGATGACGCAATTGATAAATCAGATGTTAGAAGAGGTTCTGAAACCATAAGCAATCTTTATGGTACTGAAATGGCAATATTGATAGGAGATTTAGTTTTTGCAAATTCCGCATCCACTGTTTGCGATACAGGAAATATTCATGCAATTCAAAGATTTTCTGAAACCACGATGGAAGTTTCAACTGGTCAAATATTAGAAACTTCACAAAAGTTTAATATTAACCAAACGTTAGATAATTACCTAGAGAGGATTTACAAAAAAACAGCATCTGTTTTTGAGGCAGCTGCAGAAACTGGTGCAATAATTACAGATTCCACAGAAGAAAATATCTCTCTATTAAAATCATATGGATATAATTTAGGTATGGCTTTTCAAATCATAGATGACATATTAGATATTGAAGGGAATCCTAATGAATTTGGTAAGCCAATAGGACAAGATTTAGACCAGGGTTTACTAACACTACCATCACTTATATATTCAGAAAAGTTTGAAGGTAAAGCTGCATTAAAATCTTTATTTGAAGGCACAGATACTGAATTAAGTAAACCTAAGATAATTAATGAAATCTTAAATTCTGAAATAATTGATGAATGTTATGCTCAAGCCGAAAATTACTGTATGACTGGAAGACAAATATTAGCAAATCTACCTGATTCTGAAGAAAAAAAATCATTAGAACTATTACTAAAATATGTCATACAAAGAAGAAAGTAATTTGTTAAAAAATAGAACCATCTTTAATTATTGTTTGTATATTTAATTTCATTACTTCACTATCAGCCATATCTTTTAGATTTTGATTTAAAATTATAAGATTTGCTATATCACCAACGTTCAATGTTTCAGGAACGATAGGTTTAGGGCTAACAATATTTATACCCTTTGTTATAAGATTCAAGCATTCTAATAAACCAATGGATTCATTTGGCAAGTATGAATTTCCGTATTTATCTTTGCGGTTAACCATAGCTTGAATATTTATTAAAGGGTCTGAATTGCCGTAGGGAGAATCGGATCCAATCGCTATGTTAAATCCTTTATTTAGTAAAGTTCTATAGTTAAAAGTATATGGCTTCATTAATTTAGGGATTCTTTTCAAGTATCGAAATCCATTTTCAAAAATAAATGAAGGGTTTACGACTAAAGTAACAGGTAAGTTTATAGCTTTTTGCATATTATTAGGAGTTGCTTCAGTAAAATGTTCAATCCTGTCTTTAACAAGAATATTCCTCTGTGGATACGTTTTCTCTAAAGCTTCTAAAACAATTGAAATCTCTTCTTCAGTGACAGCATGAATTGCTACTGGGAATCCATAATTATACGATTTAATGATTTGGTTAATCAGTGTATTTAATTTAGGTATTATAGTTCCTGTAGTTGAACTTACGATTATCTTTGTATGACCTAGCGTAAGTGATTTGTCAGTAAATCCAAAAGAAAAACCACATTCTATAAATTCATCTAAGTAGTCAATACCTGGTAATAACGTTATATTTGGAGAATGATCAAGGCTAGTAATGTTTTTTTTATATATCTCCCACTTTTCCACATTGTTATTAATTGAAGCATCATGCAAATAAAATATCCCATTGCGCATCAACCCTCTCAATGTTTGAGCAATATCAATGCTAGTATCACTCACAGCATGGTTTTCTCTTATCAAAAAAGAAATATGTTCATTCATATCAAAAAACCAACCAGTGAGTTCTCCGAAATTATCTCTTTCGATTAATCCCCTATCAGGATCTTCAGACGAAGAATTCAGGTTTAATATTTTCAACGCAGCACTATTTAAAAAACATCCATGCCCTGATCTATGGTTAATTTTAACTGGATGATTTTTGCTAATTTGGCTTAATGTATCTAAAGAAATTTGATCTTTGAAATCTAATTCATCAAATCCATCACACATAATCCATTTAGTTTCATGAACTCTTTGTATTCGATTTGAAATCAGATCTAACACTTGTTTCACATTCTTAGCATTAGGATAAGAAACGTCTAATGTATTTAAACTTGAGGAATGTGAAAATAGGTGTATATGAGAATCAGTAAAACCAGTTAAAACAGTTTTGTTCTCACAATCAATGACTTTTGAATTGGCAAATATTCCTGGGTTAATTTCCTCTTTAGGAAAAGAGTGGATTTTCCCATTTTGTATATAAATATTTGTATTTTTTATTTCCACAATATTACTAATTACTGTGGCATTTAACAAAAGTAAATTATTCATTTTTTACAATAAACCTAAACCAGTAGAAATATAAGAATTATGTGGATTATACCCCCAAATACACTGAGGATATAGTTTACATAATAAAATAAAGGTTAGAAAATGTATCAAAACAGATAGGAGTTTTATATGTATACAATAAAAGTATTAACTCATGGAATGAATATAGGTTCAGATCAAGCAAGACTTGGATTATCTTCTGTTATATTACTTCAGGGAGAGAAAAATTTATTAGTTGATGTTGGACACTTTGGAAGAAGAATTCTACTTATTGAAGAATTGGAAAAAGTAGGTTTGGAACCTAATGATATATCTAGCGTAGTACTAACTCATTCACATTGGGATCATTCTCAAAATGTTGATTTATTTCCTAATGCAGAAATTTTTGTCCATAAAAAAGAAATGGAATATGCTGAAAATCCTCGAAATAACGACTGGGCAACACCTAAATATTTCAATAAAACAATAGAAAATCATAAAATAAATATAATAACGGAAGAAACTGAAATTGAGCCTGGAATTCGTATAATTGAAACACCTGGGCATACAAGAGGTCATATAAGCGTCGTTGTTAGTACAAACGAAGGTAATATTGTTATTGCTGGAGATTCATTAACAGATGCATTTTCTTTGCAAAGAGGTGCTCCAGGACTAATATTCTGGAGCAAAAAAGAAGCTTTTGAAAGCATTGAAAAAATACGAAATATTGCAAGTATTGTATACCCTGGCCATGATAGACCTTTTAGAATAGATTCTAATGGAGAAATAGAATATCAAGAAGGACCAACATCAGTTACTTTCACAGGTGGATTTGAAAATACCCAAAGTGGATTTAGTACAACAATAAATTTAGATAAAACCAGGATTCCTTGGGTACATGAAGAGGCTTAATAATATAATTACTCAAATAAACGGAGGGGGAAATGCTACAAGAATTATCTGAAAAAGTTGTGTGGATCACTGGAGCTGGTACCGGTATAGGAGAATCAGCAGCAATCAAATTAGCTGAAGAAGGTTGTAAAGTTGCACTTTCTGGGAGAAGAATTTCAGTATTAGAGGAAGTTGCATCTAAAATTAATTCTAGTAAGGTATCGATCCATCCTTTAGATGTTTCAGATAATGATTCTGTTGTGAAAACAGCAAATGAAATAATTGAAATATATGGACGAGTAGATATAGCAGTATTTAGTGCAGGAACAAACGTAACAAATAGAAGTTGGCCAGATATCTCTATTGAAGATTGGAATAATATAATTAATATAAACTTAAATGGAGCATTTTATTGTTGCCAATCTATATTGCCTACAATGAGAAATCAAGGTGATGGAACTATTATTAATATATCCTCAATGGCTGCAAAAAGAGGTTCTAAAGTTACTGGTCCTGCCTACATATCATCAAAGCATGCAATGAGTGCAATGACAGAAAGTTTAATTATTGAAGAGCGTAATAACGGAATAAGGGCAACAGCTATTTGTCCTGGTGAAGTTGCGACACCTATACTTGATAAAAGGCCAATACCTGTAAGTGCTGAAGATAAAGCGAGAATACTTCAATCTGAAGATCTTGGAGAACTAATCTTGTTTGTGGCTAAACAACCACCCCACGTAAATATAAATGAAATATTAATAAATCCAACATACGACAGACATGCTTAACGCACAATAGAAATCGGCTGGGATAATTTAGTATGTTGTTCATCTGCATGATATGAACTTCTAACCAAAGGGCCCGATTCAACATGTCCAAGGCCTAAGCTTTGACCAAGTTCTTTAATTTCTTTAAATTCCTGAGGATTGTAAAACTTCTTTATAGGAGCATACAGTTCACCTGGTCTTAAGTACTGACCTACTGTTAAAATATCACACCCAACATCGACTAAATCTTGCATAGTAGATTTAATCTGGGATAAATCTTCACCTAAACCTACCATCAACCCAGATTTGGTTATCATAGTAGAATCAACTTCTTTAACTTTTGCTAAAAGCTCCATGGAATAATTATAATTACCTTTTGGTCGAACTTGTTTAAAGACATCTCTTACTGTTTCTATATTATGATTTAAAACATCTGGTTTTAACTGAATGATTTTCTCTAAACTCTCAAAAGAAAAATCTGGTATAAGCAATTCTATTTTACAATTTGGGCGCAATTTCCTTATTTCATTTACACATTCAATAAATACTGAGGCACCACCGTCTTCTAAATCATCTCGATTCACAGAGGTAATAACACAATAATTAAGGTCTAAAATATCAACGGATTTGGCTAAATTAACAGGTTCCATAACATCAAGAGCTGTAGGTCTTCCTGTTTTTACCGCGCAGTATCTACATGCCCTAGTACAAATGTCTCCCAAAATCATAAATGTCGCTGTTTTTCTTTCCCAACAGTCACCAATATTCGGACACCGAGCCTCTTGACAGACAGTATGCAAATTATTTTCTTTTAATAAATTTTGCAAATGTATATAATTCTGTCCACCAGGAGCTTTAACTTTAAACCATTCGGGTAAACGAGGACGACTTTTCAGCTCAACCCTTGTTGTCTTACCCATTCTTCGATTATCATTATTTTTATGTTCCATATATAACACCTAATATAACCATTATAACTGAGCTTTATATAATTTAAAACAATATTTAATTATGCGTAAAAAATACAAAATCCAACGAATTACTGAAGATGAACAATTACAATTGAAAGTTACCGGCACTAGTAAGTATGGTGAAGGGGTATATCTCAATGAAGCTTTACCTATATTTATATCTGGAAGTATTGAAGGTGAAGAAGTAATTGTTAAAAAAACTACGAGAACTCAAAATTACGAAACTGCTGACGTAATCTCTGTAATCAATCCATCTGTAGATAGAGTTACACCATTTTGCAAATATTATGGAGCTTGTACAGGATGTCAATTACAACATATTAAATATGAAAAACAACTTGAAATGAAAAAAAAGAAAGTTGAAGAGGCACTGCAAAAAATTACAAAATTAAACCATATCTGTGTTGAAGACACACTACCTGCCTCTAGTACTACACATTATAGAAACCATGCACGTTTTACTGTTAGATATGGAGGTAAATTAGGGTTTGTTAACAAAAATACACGTCAATTTATTCAAATTGATGAATGTAAAATAATGAATGAAGGAATTAATAACAAAATCAATGATTTGCAAAATAAATGTGCAGAAACTTCTCAACTTTCTATACGCCATTCAAATACAGGCGATTCATTTCTCATACAGCCAAAACTAATGTCTCAGGAAATCAATGTACCAACTGGACAAACTCATTATATTGAAACTGTTGAAGAAATACCTTTCAGGGTTGCATCGCCATCGTTTTTTCAAGTAAATCCTAATCAAATAAGCTTAATGGCTAACATAATAAAAAACCATTTAAAGTTAAATGGAACTGAAGTAATGATTGATGCCTATGCAGGTGTTGGTACTTTTGCAGGAATCCTTTCTCCTTATGTGAGAAAAATATTTGCAATTGAAGAATCTCCTTCCGCTATTCAAGATGGAGAATCAAGTTTATCGCATCTAAGTAATATAGAATTTATTCAAGGAAAAACTGAAACTATCTTACCAAATATTAATGAAAAATTTGATACAATTATTGTAGACCCGTCTCGAAAAGGATGTGATATAGGATCTATACAATCTATCTTAAAAATGAAACCGCAAAATATCATCTATATATCGTGTGACCCAGACACATTAGCAAGAGATTTACAATTATTACTAAATGGGTTTTATAAAATTACCCTCATTCAACCACTAGACATGTTTCCTCACACACACCATATAGAAACTATAGTAATTCTTTCAAAACAAATTCATTCAGAAATAATATTAGCTTCATCATCTCCTCGAAGGGAGAAAATTCTTGAACTTGCAAATATATCTTTTCAAATAAATAAACCAACAAGCCCTGAATACTCAAATGAATTAGACCCTGAGAAATATGTAGAGGACATTTCTATGTCAAAAGCAAAAGAAATAGCAAAAACAAAACGTTCAGGAATAATAATCGGTTCAGATACAATAATTTACGCTAATAATGAAATTATTGAGAAACCTGGCACAAATGAAGAGATGAGATCAATGTTGGAGTTATTATCTGGAAGTACCCACAATGTAATAACAGGAATTTCCATTATTGATTTGGATAATGATCGTAAAATTACAAAATCACTCACAACTATTGTCCATATGAATAAAATACTTGGCTCTGTGCTAGAAGAATATATCGAATCAGGTTATGGGTTTGATAAATCTGGAGGATACTCTATTCAAGACACTAAGTATAATTTAGTAAAATCGATTAAGGGATGTTATTTAAATGTAGCAGGATTGCCATTATGTCTCTTAGATGAATTATTTGTACAATTAGGATATAGTCTATATTTATCAAATAGTGCAGATAATCATGATGTATGTAACTCAAGTAGATACCAACTGACAGGAGATATATGAATATAATAGGAATTGGCTTTACTGAATTAATATTCATTCTATTAATAGCACTGGTATTTTTAGGGCCAGCTAAAATGGTAGAAATAGCTCAAAAGATCGGCGGTATGTTTAGACAATTTCAAAACACAGCAAATGAATTACCTAAAATGCTCGCACTTGAAGATATAGATAAAACAGATAAAACAGATCAAAAAGATAGCTCGAAAACAAAAACAGAATAGTTATGGAAAATAACAATCAACAAGAAATTGCTTTAAAAAGTCATTTAACAGAATTAAGAAATCGTTTTATTGTTTCTGCTATTGCTATATTAATAGCAACTATAGCAATGTTTTTTTTCCATAGAGATATACTGACAATTTTATCCGAACCTATACGAACTTTAGAAAGGATAACTACAGATGGTACAACTGCCGAAAGAATCGAGTTAGTATATACAAATGCTACTGAAATGCTAGGGATTTCGATGAAAATATCTTTTACAGCAGGATTGATTGTTGCTATGCCTATAATCATCTACAACGTTGTAATGTTTGCCGCCCCTGGACTAACAAGAAGAGAGAAAAAATATTTATTTATATCCTTGCCATTAATCACAATTACTTTTATTGCAGGAATTTTATTTGGGTACTATATTTTACTTCCACCAGCTATACATTTTTTACTTACATTCAACTCAGATCTTGCAAGCCCAATGATTCGAATTGGGGAGTATATAAACTTAATGGTTAACTTGCTTTTTTGGTTAGGGTTTGTATTTCAAACCCCTTTTATCATGTGTTTGCTAACAAAAATTAATGTTGCTAATTCTCGTATTTTTGCAAAAGGTAGAAAATATGCTGTAATACTTGCCTTCATATTGGCTGCAGTTATAACACCAACTTTTGATCCGATAAATCAAATATTTGTGGCAATCCCGATCATATTACTGTATGAACTAGGTATTATTTTATCGTGGATAATTTCGCCGAAAAGTAAACAAATACAAGAAGTGTAAATAAATTATTTACTTGAAGAATCAGATGTTTTCTCTGTTTCAGTAACGTCTTCTTTTTGTACTATAGTTTCAGATGATTCTTCTTCATCTTGACCTTTTTTAAATGCTTTAATACCTTTTCCTAAAGCTCCACCAATTTCAGGTAATTTGCCAGCGCCAAAAACAATCAAAATGATAAATAAAATTATTATTAATTCTGTAGGACCTATCCTAGGCAATTTGCACACTCCAATACATTAACTTATTACGCTTACATTATAGACTTAGCATTATATTATGTCTATTGACTATAATCACAAGTGTTTTATACTATTATTTAGGTATTCTTAAAATGGGGCTGTAGCTCAGCTGGGAGAGCGCCTGCTTTGCAAGCAGGATGTCGCAGGTTCGAGCCCTGTCAGCTCCACCATTAATTTAGGTTTAAAATGTCATCTTCCCAGATATGACGTCATCAAAAATAAACCTTTGTACACCAACAAATACGCCTACCAGCTTTTTTTATTGCATTTTATCGGTGTTGAAAACCTACTTTGAAACCTACTCAAGCTAACTAATAAGCTAACCCCAAGCAGTCAAAGCAAAAGACCCTCAAGTTGGTTTGCTATTCATGATATACTGCGTTGTCCGATGTTTCTGATGGCAATCAAACCTTGGGATTCGTCCCTTGTGCTGCAAGTAACATTGGACATTAACTCTTTTTATTTCAAATTAATTTGAATGCTCTTAATGAAGTATTTCAACCTTAGTCCTGCATATTATAATTCTTTTTATCGTTTCGATATTCATAATTAAAGCAAGTATTAGCAATACTAATAAGACCTGGTTTAATAAACAACCCAGCATAATTATAAAAATACGTGTATCTCTGCCAATACGGAAACTAGATTTATTTATGAGACTCGCCATCAAGTTATCATATTTATCAGCGGTGTAACTTAGCATAAATGAGCCAATAATAGCCATAAATCCTATAAATAATGACAAACTACTCGGATTATTCAAATATAAATACCATGTTAGTCCAAATAATAAGAAGGCATCTGCGTAGCGGTCTAAAACCGCATCAAGCCAACCACCGTACTCACTTTTCTGAAACTTCAATCGTGCTATTTCTCCATCACAACCATCTATAATAGATGCCAATTGCGCAAGTATTCCTCCTGCAATTAGTGCAGGTAACAATCCTGTCGCAAATAATATCGATGCAATGCAAGCAATTCCAAATGCAAATAGTGAAATTTGGTTGGGTGTAATGTTTACGTTAAGTAATATTTTGGAAATTCTAATAGAGACAGGCCGATTAATACGTTTGGCTATAAACCCGTCATTGGGTTTGTTTAGATTATTAATTATTGTTTTTTTAGCTTTTGTATATGCATTTTTATCATCAATATCTGCCCAAAATTTTCCGCTTATATCATGGGTGGAAGCCCTTCCTTTATCTGCTAAATATTGGATAGCATCTGATAGATTAGTTTTGTCATTTTGATTGCATTCTTCCAAAGCTTTAAAAAGTTCTGTGTTACATAAAAAGATTCCTGTGTCGAAACTATCATATGTATCTAACCCTTTTCCTATAGATATTATTCTGCCATTTTCTCCTTTTACCTTTGTTACATCCTCAAAATCAACTAAAGGATTATTGGTGTTACTATCGGTTGCAAGAATGACATCTGAATCATTATCTTGCGATATTAATTCTCTGGCTATTTCCGAATCAAAAAGATGATCAGCCATTAACAACAAGAACTGCTCTTGTATTTCCCCCCTAGATTGCAACACAGAGTAACCGTTAGATTTGGTTTCCCATTCAGGATTATAAATGACATTAAT
>Ga0209402_10000164_pt1 | contig 81324 bp, 69 predicted proteins | sample ArcticOcean_MG_C_3_FD_187437 | JGI IMG/M metagenome (GOLD analysis project Ga0209402, IMG submission 187437) | Marine microbial communities from western Arctic Ocean - ArcticOcean_MG_CB8_126 (SPAdes) (version 2) | ecosystem: Environmental > Aquatic > Marine > Oceanic | place: Arctic Ocean... | reverse complement strand
ATAAATCCCATGTCTCGGGCCTTTCGCACCATATCCAAGGTTACTGGCCCTGGTGGGTCACCTGTCTCCAATGTGCCGTCTATATCAAAACTTAGAAGGATCTTCAAGTATTGCCCTCCATTTACTAAAGTGTCGTACTATCCCAATTTCTGATTATTGTGATTATACCATTGCGTAGCTTCAATATTCATTGAATCTGATTGAATTAGTCAGGGAAAATGAACTAGTCGAGGCAACACAGAAATTCGATTACCATGAGAAAATCAATGGACTTCTCAAACATACCCCAATATACAATGCATATTCTCCACCATGACTCCACTCCTATGTAGGATTTTGCGAAGATTTAAAAATGTCAAATATTTGGGGGGGGGTGAGCATCTTCACAATAGGGAACCAGCAGTCAGGTAATACTTTCACCAAACCGTAAGAGCCTCGAATAACCATAAGATATACGTGTTTCCGATCTGAACCATATGACAGGCTATTTAAGAAAGCGCTCACATCATACTTGGCCAAGGCTAACACTAGCCTCTTGACGACATAGATTAATAGAGTAAGATAGCCGTTATAAAAATATGGAGTCTGATGACTTTAGTGCATCTGGTATTGATATCTTGAAGAAATATTGTTAACAAGTTGTCATTTGTGTATGCTCTGAGTCTGATTTCAAATTTGTTAATAGAATCACTACGGTGTCTACATGGAGTTCGAGTCCATCCAGTTCCGATCAAACGATCCTAGCCTAGCAAACAGAGAGACCTCCTTCTATGACACTAACTGGAGCTGAACTGATTGCATTAGCTATCTCTGTGTGGGGACTACTGGCTGCTTTACTGACATTGGCACTACTCAAAGAATCCCGTAGAGATGCTTCACTGTATCCGTTCATTGCCGCACCAGTGTGCTTCTTCGCCGCTGTCCCACCTGCTAGCTATTTCAGTGGCCTACTATTTTTTGGCAGTTTACTGCTGGGTATATTACTGTACAGAGATCACTAATCTAAGTACAACATGTGGCTTGAAAATAAGATAAATTTTTCTTGCAATCTGCTGTGATGTTCGGGTCCGGTCACAGAGAAAAGAACTCGTAGACAGTTCCCCACCCAGTGAATCCGTGATATATTAAGGCCATGGGTGATGTAATACTGAACGTGGTTCTTGCGGTGTTTGCGGGGCTAATCGGTGGTATTGTGACATATTACTTCCCGCCCACGATTATCTCAGCCATAGATAGGGTATTGTACGCAATCTCCGTTCCGATTCTATGGATGACACGTCCATTCCTCCGCTTTCTGGATATTGTTGACCGTGAGTAACCCAATAACTCATATTGCCCATCTTAGGATTGATCTGACCTTATCAGTTTAATGGCACAGGCGCATAGGTGCGTTGAAAAACTAACCCTCAATATTGTCCGCTTTCGATTCCTCTATATACTTACTCATCTGTTCTCGGTAACCTGAGATTCATCTGATTATTGGTATTAAACCCCGAAGGGCTGGGGTTCGACTCATCTGCTAACCAAAATTGCAACATACCTAAATCACGCTATCAATTCAGAATATCTGGAGTTCCATAGTGATGAGTTTCAAAAGAAACACCGAATCCACTCGGCTTCATGAATAAGCCGATGAACTCAGAGAATTATCTGTACGTGCTCCCAATTGTTGCAGGAATGGACCACTTACCTACCATATGTGAGGGTCGCAATTTGGTCGCAACGGTTAAACAATTCATTCAGTAGCATGTGACATGCATAAACAAAGGAATCCACTGTAGTTACAAGGATTATTGGGCCGTGTGATAATGCTTGAAACACTCGATTTGCAACCAAATTGTTCTTCGTCCAGTTAGTGTATCTCTGTACACCTAGTAGGGCACATATTTCATTTACATCGGAGTATAATCAATATGTCCATAATCCGGTGAATGCAATAAGGAGATATGCTATGTACGATGAAACAGTTATTGGACTAGTTGAGGTGAGGAAAGCCATCCAGGCCATGCTGGACGCTGCTATGAAAGAACCGGATCGACCGGTGGCCATCGCGGTGGTTGATGGGCACGGCAAGCTTGTTGAATTTGTGCGAATGGACCAATGCAGAGCCATTCCACAACAACTTGCCTTCAAGAAAGCCTATACAGCCTCCATTATGCGCAGTGACACCGGGGCTTTGGCAGAACGTTTCAAGAGCATCGGACGCAGCGTCAGCGATTTCGGAGACCCCAATATGGTAGCAGTGCAGGGGGGAGTGGTTATTCAACGGTCGGATGACGAAGCTTTCCTAGGTGGAGTAGGAGTGAGTGGTCTAAGCGCTGAGGAAGATGAAGCTATGGCACGAATTGGTATTCAGGCAATGGGCCTGTAATTTATTCCTGAGATCTCAAAGGGGCAGATTTTTGCAAATAGCCTTTCCAGGCCCCACAGGAACACTAGAGGGGTATATACATCTGCCTCAAAACATTAACTCATGTCCAGGGGTAGCGGTTTGTCATCCTCATCCGCAAATGGGTGGAGACATGAATAACAGTGTGGTGATGGGGATTTGCTATGCTCTAGAGCGGTCAGGTATAGCCTCCCTGCGCTTCAACTTCCGCGGTGTTGGGAAAAGCCAGGGCACTTACGATGACGGAAAGGGAGAGATTGCCGATGCTCTTGCCGCCCTGAAATTCTTAACTTCACATAAAGAAATAGAGCAGGGCAACGTGGGATTGGCTGGGTACTCTTTTGGAGCAGGTATTGCCATGAAAGCGGCGCTTCATGACGACCTGCCAATAGCACTTTCAATCGTAGGCCATGCTCAAATTGACCCGAATGACGACCTGAATCGCAAACCATCTCTACCAATGCAATTTGTAATTGGAGAGCAAGATAAACTTATACCATTGGATCAATTAAATAATCTATCGACCAAGCTCACGGTATCTCCAGAAATACATATAATTCCAGGAGCAGATCATTTCTTCCATGGACAAGAAATTGAAACGGTAGAGTTGGTAGCAGGTTTCTTCCTGCGTTGGCTCAAACCCCTCACACAGATATGAGACAACAAAGTATCGCATTCAAAGTGCATAAATTAACTCTGGAAGGAATATTGACTATTCCTACTGGCCTAGCAGGACCCTTTCCAGGTGTGGTTATTTGCCATGGCCATCCTCTGTTTGGTGAAAATATGGAATCCAATTCAATACAAATGTTGTGTCGTGCCATGGATGTGGAGGGTATAGCCACACTTCGCTTTAATTTCCGTGGGGTTGGAAATAGCGACGGCAGCTTTGAGCGTGGAGTAGGAGAACAGGAAGACCTGTATGCGGCAATAAACACTCTCAAAAAATGGCCCGGGATCAAAGGAAACAAGATAGGAATGGCAGGTGTCTCATTTGGAGCGGTTGTTGTCCTAGATGTTCTTGCAAAAGCAAAGGGTGTTAAGGCGTTGGCAGCAGTGTCTCCAACTATCAGCGGTGTGAGCAGGTCCAGATTTGATAAATTCAAAGGGCTACAGCTTCTGATAGTTGGAGACAAAGATAAACTTGTTCCATCAGAAGAACTGTCGATTGTAGTGAGAGGGCTGTTGTCAGCACCTGAGTATATCGTAGTCCCAGAAGCGAATCATACATGGGCAGGCCATGAAGATCAGATGGCCTCCCATGTCGTAAAATTCATGGCAAGTGCCCTGCAATAATATGTGATATTGCTTCCTACTTTCATATAAGAAGACCTTAGTTGACGGCTTGTTATAGATCTGCAACAGTGCTATTATTAACATAGTCGATTGTGTATCTGTGTACAGTTATTCAACGACTATGTGGACCTTTAATTCAGTCCAGAGAGACTGGCAAGGCGTGCAAAGCCCCTTATAGGTTTGGTACCTTAGGTCATAGGGCTAAAACGTAACCTCTTGCCGGTAAGGGCGAGAGGTTTTTTTATGACCGGAAAACTGCTGCTGTCCCAAGACGAGATACGAAGAGCCCTCATCCGTATCGCTCACCAAATACTTGAACGTAACCAGGGAGTCGACAATCTGGTCTTGATTGGGATGCATACAAGGGGAGTGCCATTAGCCCAACGCCTCATGGAGATGATTCATGAGTTCGAAGGGAAAGATGTCCCAGTAGGAGCCTTGGATATACGACTTTATCGTGATGACCTTCCGATACGGATACTAACTTCAAATCCATCCACCAGCATACCCGTTAACATAGCCGACAGAAAAGTCGTGCTAGTGGATGATGTTCTATTCACGGGACGTAGTATCAGGGCAGCAATGGATGCCTTGATGGATCTCGGGCGACCCTGTCTCATTCAGCTCGCAGTATTGGTGGACAGGGGACATCGTGAACTACCTATCAGGGCGGATTATGTTGGCAAGAACATCCCCACATCTCTTGACGAACGTGTGGAAGTACGCCTGACAGAAATTGACGGCAATGACGGAATTGTGCTTCTGGACCACAAAAAAGAATCCACTGGTGTACCTGACAGTCCTGTTGACACTATATTGGTGTCGTCACCATGAATGAGAATCATAGAGTGAGCCAGCTTGCAGGACGAAGTATCATATCCCTAGATGATCTGAGCCTGGATGACATTCAGGCGGTATTCGAGACCGCCGATGACATCAGTACAGACATGCAGTCCTACTTTGGTAAAGCAACTGGTAAGATTGCAGCGACCCTGTTCTATGAGCCAAGTACAAGGACAAGGTTATCATTTGAAGCATCCATGCAACGGCTTGGTGGTGGAGTCATATCCACGTGGGACGTAAACGCCGCTTCAGTAATTAAAGGTGAGTCCCTCGCTGATACCGCTAGAGTAATCGGTGGTTATGGAGATGTCATGGTTATACGACATCCATCTGACGGTGCTGCGAAGATGGCCGCTGAATACTCTCCAATACCTGTTATCAACGCCGGAGATGGAGGGCATGAGCACCCAACACAGACATTATGCGACCTCTATACATTATTGGAGCACCACGGCACTCTGAAGGGTCTCAATGTTGCCCTATGCGGTGACTTGCAAAATGGACGTACCGTTCATTCACTAGCTTTCGCATTAGCTCGTTTCGGGGCAAACATTATTTTTGTGCCTGGCGATGGCAATGAAATCCCAGAATATGTCCTGCGCCGCCTAGAACGGAGCTACAACGCCCATATAGAACGTAAACAATTGGGCATTCTAAGCGCTCTCTTCGAAGATGCACCGCGTAGTGATGAGTCATCTACCGTGGACGCTATCTACATTACTCCTAGCGAGCCTCACCAACTGGCCATGTCGTCCATTGAGGGCACCACAGTTGAATTTCGCGTTAATAACGGAGAATCACTGTCACTATACGTCACTAGACGTCAAAATGAACGTGGTAGCAGCATGTCCGGCAATGGGAGATACCCTGCCATAACCGCCAACTCCTTGAAGGGCAGTGCATTTAAGAACATTTCCATATTGCACCCTCTTCCACGGATAGATGAACTCAGTCCGGAGGTGGACCAGGATCCAAGAAGCCTGTATTTTAGGCAGGCCGCCATCGGTATACCGATTAGGATGTCCCTGCTATGGCATGTATTGGGACTCGGAAATGAGACCACAGTTACAACTAGAAAGCCATACACACAGGAGACACTGGGGTTGTTCTACCCCCACTCTGGGTTTGATTGCTCAAACCAAATATGTATCACAAACCAAGAGAGGCGATTTGCCAATCCACAGTTTGAAGTTGTGAAGGACTTGGAATACAAGTTGCGCTGCCTTTATTGTGACCAGGAAACCCCCGGTACATACGCAGGGAATACAGAGTCCAAGTTCTATTACCCGTCCAAACTACTGGATAAATTCTTGCCTCATGTCCGTCCAGAACATGTCCGCTTTTTCCAATCTCAAGAGGTAGCAGAGTCGGCTGGATTCAAACGAGCATCCGAGAAGTGGGACAATTATCAATCCAAATCTGGCGATATCGGAAAGCACTGGCTGGACATGGTATCTGGTAAGGTTCAGTGAGTATTTTTATAAAGGGTGGCCGCATAATTGACCCACGCCAAGGGCTGGATTTTATCGGCGACCTGTGGATTCAAGAAGGCGTCGTGAAAAATCTGGACAAGCATATTGACATACCTTTGCAGTCACATGTAATAGATGCCAACGGACTTGTGGTATGCCCGGGTTTCATAGATGTACACTGTCATCTAAGAGAACCTGGTGACGAGGACAAGGAAACTATTGCTACAGGCACAGCCGCAGCGGCCAGAGGAGGATTCACCACGGTGTGTGCAATGCCAAATACCAGACCTGCCATTGATAGCTCGACTATGGTGCTTTTCATTCTCGACAAATCCAAAGCTGAAGGCATAGTAAAAGTGCTTCCAATTGCCTGCGTAACAAAAGACCGCTTTGGCAAAGAACTCACGAACATGGATATACTTGCCAAAGCTGGTGCAATCGGTTTTAGCGACGATGGCAGCCCAGTGGCCGACGACGTGCTAATGCGTCAGGCCTTGTCAAAAGCTGGCACCTTGGGACTGCCGATTATAAACCACTGCGAAAACCCTGAGATCTCCAATGGAGGAGTAATAAACGATGGAGATGTTGCTGCTAGTCTCGGCTTGAAAGGATGGCCTGCTTCAGCAGAAGAGATTATGGTGGCCAGGGATATAGCTCTGGCCGAGATGACAGGCGGCCCCTTGCACCTGGCACATATCAGCACTGCCGGAAGCGTGGAGCTTGTGCGCCGTGCTAAGGAAAGGGGAATCTCTGTTACTGCGGAAGCAACCCCACACCATCTGACCATTACGGAAGAATGGGCTATGCCCACGCCATCTCAACAGAAGCTGTACAACACCAACGCTAAGGTAAATCCGCCACTTAGGACACAACAAGACGTAAACGCCGTTGTACAGGGGCTAGCAGATGGTATTATAGACTGCATAGCCACAGACCATGCGCCACATACCAAAGATGACAAGGATCGCACATTTAAAGAAGCAGCCTTTGGTATAAGCGGACTTGAGACGGCACTAGGTTCGGTGCTATCCCTTGTCCACAACAGACATCTGGACATTGCCACAATAGTGGAGCGTCTGACCGTCGGACCTGCAAGGGTTCTCAAACACCCCGACCTCTGTCCTGCCACACTGAAAGCTGGTTCACCAGCGGACGTAACAATTTTCGACCCAAATGCAGAGTGGGTTGTAAATGCAAAAGAATTTATCTCCAAGGGTAAAAACACCCCATTGGATGGCACTACGCTGAAGGGGAAAATAGTAGCAACTATTGTAGATGGTAATCTTGTGTACGAAAGTGAGGCTGCTAGAATTGTCTAGACAGGCATATCTGGTTTTAGAGGATGGCTCATGGTATGAGGGCGAGGCCTTTGGAGCAGAGACCTCCTCCTTTGGCGAGGTCGTGTTTAATACCAGCATGACTGGTTATCAAGAGGTACTCACGGACCCTTCATACTCAGGCCAAATCGTGATTCCAACATATCCAATAATCGGAAACTACGGCATCAATGGAGAGGATATGGAATCAAAGAGAATACAGGTTGCTGGCTTTGCCGTTAGGGAACACAGCTTGCGTCCCAGCCACAGTCTCTCGACCATGACGGTTCACGAGTATCTGGCATCCGAGGGCATAACCGGCATATCAGGCATAGACACAAGAGCCATAACCCGCAAACTTCGCATGTCAGGCGTGATGATGGGAATGATTGCCGTCGAGACCACTCCTCAGGAAGCCTTGGCTCAAATTGGCAAGATTACGCCCTACGATAACGTGGACTTCGTCGCCAGCGTGAGCACAAAAACATCCTACCCCTGGGACGGCTTTGTCCCTGAGGAAAATGGTCCGCTAATACTTGTAAGTGACTACGGCCTGAAGTACAACATCCTGCGTATCCTGCAATCCAGTGGATGCCGAGTTATGGCCATGCCAGTCAGCGCCTCAGCCAGTGATATTCTATCACTCAAACCTGACGGCATACTCTTGTCTCCAGGACCGGGCGACCCTGCTTTACTTGACTACGTGGTGGAGACAGCTAAAGGCCTTGTAGGTCATGTCCCTATTATGGGGATATGCCTGGGTCATCAGATCATCGCTCGCGCCTTTGGAGGGAGTACGTTCAAGCTAAAATTTGGACATAGGGGTGCAAACCATCCCGTGCGGGAAATCCAAACTAATCGCGTATACATAACCGCCCAGAACCACGGTTATGCCGTGGACGCTGATAGCCTTCCATCTGAACTGGAAGTGAGCCACATCAACCTCAATGACAACACCGTAGAAGGAATAAGGCACAAAGAACTGCCAATAATGAGCATACAGTACCACTCTGAGGCGTCACCAGGCCCTCTGGACAACATTTATCTTTTCGATAAGTTTTTGGAAATGGTGGGTTTCTCAATTGAAGGCAACTCTAAAAGGAAACAACCATAAATGCAAAATAATCTAACGAAAGTCCTTGTCATAGGTTCAGGCCCCATCGTCATTGGTCAGGCGGCGGAATTCGACTATGCAGGCACACAGGCGTGCAAGGCTCTGCGTGAGGAAGGCATTACAACAGTACTAGTGAACTCCAACCCCGCAACCATAATGACAGACGAAGATATCGCCGACATTATCTACATCGAGCCCCTTACTGTTGAAGTTCTTGAGCGCATCATCGCACGCGAGCGTCCCGAAGGTATCCTTCCAACCCTTGGAGGTCAGACCGGCCTAAACTTGGCTGTTGAACTGGCAGATGCCGGGATACTGGACAAATATAACGTGCGGCTTTTGGGTACACCACTGGACACCATCAGGAAAGCTGAAGACAGAGAGCTATTCCGAGACTTGCTTGTAAGCATTGGGGAGCCGATTCCTCCAAGTGCCGTAGCGCAGTCCATGGAAGATGTGCACCGCATAGCCCAGGAAATGGGACTACCTCTGGTGATACGCCCTGCCTACACGCTGGGTGGCACTGGTGGCGGTATAGCCAATACATTGGATCAATTGGAGGAATTAGCAGGAGGCGGACTGAGAGCCAGCCCCATCAATCAGATTTTGCTGGAGCGCTCCTTGGTGGGCTGGAAAGAGATAGAATATGAGGTGATGCGTGATGGGGCAGACAACTGCATCATGGTGTGCAACATGGAGAATCTTGATCCAATGGGCGTACACACAGGTGACAGCATCGTTGTGGCTCCAAGCCAAACTCTAACCGACAAAGAATACCAGATGCTACGTTCGGCTAGTCTGCACATAATACGTACACTGGGAATAGAGGGTGGATGTAACGTCCAGTATGCCCTTCAGCCACACAATATCGTTAAAGAAACTCTGCCAGGAAACTGGAAAGCGGATAGTCCTTACTACGTCATCGAAGTCAACCCGCGTGTTAGTCGTAGCTCAGCACTTGCAAGCAAGGCCACTGGATATCCTATCGCAAGAGTGGCAGCTAAAATCGCAGTCGGGAAGCGGTTGGATGAGATACACAATGCTGTTACCAAACGTACCTTAGCAGCCTTTGAGCCGGCTTTGGACTACTGCGTGGTTAAGATACCTCGATGGCCGTTCGATAAATTTGCCGCAGGCGACCGTACCATAGGCACACAAATGAAGGCTACAGGCGAAGTAATGGCCATAGACCGCTCTTTTGAGGCAGCCTTACAGAAAGCTGTTCGGTCCCTGGAGATTAATAACTCCACCATAATGTGGGAAGACAGCGAATGGCAAAATAATGGAGGTTCGGATCTCGACAGTATTCCACTGATTCCGACCGACATAAGGCTCTGGGCACTGATGGCATCTATGCGCCGTGGCTCAATCCCAGAAGACGTGTCCAAACGTACGGGCATAGACCCATGGTTTCTATACCGCTTCCAAAATATCGTGGATATGGAGCAACGCCTTCTCAAGGAAGACCTTAATCCGAAAATACTGTGGGATGCCAAGCGCCTTGGCTTCTCCGATGTCCAGATAGGCACCCTGTCTAACATGCTGCCTCAGCAGGTCAGAAACCTTCGCAAAGAGTTTGGCATAACTCCCGTATACAAAATGGTCGATACATGTGCTGCAGAGTTTGAGGCCGCAACTCCATATTTCTACAGCACATACGAACATGAAAACGAGGCGCTGCCACTTGAGGGGCCAAAAGCCGTGGTAATAGGTAGCGGGCCCATACGTATAGGCCAGGGGATAGAGTTCGATTACTGCTCCGTACATGCAGCATGGGCATTACAGGAAGAAGGGGTCAAGAGTATTATGGTTAACTCGAATCCGGAAACCGTATCCACCGACTTCGATACCAGTGACCGTCTGTATTTTGAACCCCTAGATGAAGAAAGCATGATGGACATCCTAGAGAATGAAGCTAACGAAGAATCCAGCTCAATTATCTACCCTCCGTCTGTGGTGCAATTCGGCGGTCAGACGGCAATAAACTTGTCCCAGTCCTTAGACAAGGAAGGAATGCCCATTATCGGCTCAACAGCAGACGCCATAGACACAGCATCTGACAGAGGACGATTTGAAAGCTTCCTCGAGCACTTGGGCGTTCCTCAACCTCCGGGAGCTGGAGTGACAACCCTGGAAGAAGCCCTCAAAGTGGCTCAGGGTACAGGCTACCCTGTCCTTGTACGCCCAAGCTACGTTCTTGGAGGACGGGCGATGGAAATCGTGCAGAACGCAACCGAACTCATCCGTTACGTTACTGCTGCCGCGGAGTTGGGAATTAATCACCCAATTCTCATAGACAAGTATCTTGACGGGCGCGAAGTGGACGTTGATGCGATATGTGACGGTGAAGTGGTATTCATTCCTGGGATTATGGAGCACGTAGAGAGGGCAGGGGTGCACAGTGGGGATTCAATGGCTATATATCCTGGAGTCACTCTCACTGAACAAGAAGTGGAAACCCTTGTGGAGTATACAACACGGATAGGAAAAGGGCTGAACGTCAAAGGGCTTATGAACATACAATATGTCATTGTTGGTGGCAGTCCCTACCGCAGTCCGCAGATTCTGAGAGATGACACAATAGAATCCACAGTGTATGTATTGGAGGTAAACCCAAGAGCTAGCCGTACGGTTCCATTTCTCTCAAAAGTAACTGGTGTTCCGATGGTAAATCTTGCAACCAAGGTTATGTTGGGCAGAACATTGACTGAGATGGGCTATGAAGGTGGGCTGTGGAAACGTCAGAAACTGGTTGGTGTAAAGGCCCCTGTGTTCTCAATGTCAAAATTAGTAGGAGTAGATACCTATCTTGGACCAGAGATGAAATCCACCGGCGAAGTGATGGGAATCGATGTAGACTTCCAAGGAGCAGTGGCCAAGGCATTGTTGGCTGGAGGACTGTCATTCCGAGATGGAGGCTCTGTTCTTTTGAGCATTGCTGACAAGGACAAAGTAGAGTCATTACCCCTCATACGCTCACTAGCAGAATCTAACTGCAAGCTGTACGCCACCGAAGGTACTGCTGCGATGGTTGAAGCATTGGGCATACATGTGAATCTTATAACCAAAAGACTCAGTGAAAACCATCCAAATGTGGTAGACATAATATTGGATGGGACTGTAGATGCCGTAGTGAACACAGTTACCGGAGAACGCTCCATTATGCAGGATGGCTTTGAGATACGGAGAGCAGCAGCGGAAAGACGTATCCCGTGCTTCACATCTCTGGATACTGCAAGGGCGGCTGTGGAAAGCCTACTCAACGGTCCAGGTGCTTATAACGTTCTTGCTCTCCATGAGTATCTCTACGGAAAATAAGCCCACTGGCTTGAATCTGTCACAACCGTGACGCTAACGCAATGCTATTGCGTATATTACAGGTCTGCTACATGCAGTATGAAATTGGCTGTAAATCAGGCTTGGACTATGTGAACTCCGGTGGCCTTGAAGAACGCCCAGACTTCAGTGCCTTTCTGCAACTCTAGTTCCTGTGCCGACCTAGTGGTTATTAGAGCCACCAGTTGGAATCCACAGTCCACAACTACTCTGACCAAAGGGCCGGTCGATGTAATGTTTGATATTGTGCCGTAAAAGGTGTTCCTAGCGCTTGTGGATGTCTGAGTAATTGTTAGGGCCAGAGTTACTTCCTCAGGCCTTATACACGCAGACACTACAACCCCAGGCTCCAGCTGGGAGAGTCCTTCTACATGATGGCTGCCGAAGCTTACGTTAACAAGTCCCTGATCTTTGGACTCTATCACCCCTTCCAGCACATTCTCGACTCCTACGAAGTGAGCAACCTGCATGCTGTTTGGCAAGTTGAATATATCACTGGAGTTGCCGACCTGGAGCATTGATCCACCGATTAGCACGCCTATCTGGTCTGCAAGGCGTTGGCCCTGTGCCATGTCGTGAGTGGACATGAGCACAGTGGTATGTAGCTCTCTAATAATTCGTGATATTAACTGTTCTACTTTTGTAGTGGAAACTGGGTCAAGATTCGCCGTAGGCTCATCCAACAGCAACAACTCCGGCTCTATTACCATGGCCCGTGCCAGAGCGACTCTCTGAACCTCTCCTCCAGACAGGGTTTTTGCCATGCGGTTCTCATAGCCTGAGAGGTCTAATGTCTCAAGCGCATGCATAACTTTATCACCAGCATCTCTCCGTCCGTATCCCCTGATCCTAAGACCATAGGAGACGTTGTCATAGACACTGCCACTGAATACAACAGGCTTTTGAAAGACTATGACCATCCTCCTGCGCATTTCCAATCTAACGCCTTCTGATCTTGGTGTTTCCATATCATCGAATGTTATTTGGCCTGAGGTTGGTTCCTCCAAAAGGTCTATCAGGCGAAGCAGAGTCGTTTTTCCAGCCCCGCTCGGGCCTATTATCGCCGTGACGGCATGAGTCGGAACATCAAGGTTGATGTTCTCAAGCACGGTGTTGCCATAGTATCTCTTAGAGAGGTCTCTAACTGTTATCAATGCTCGTTACCTGTGTTGAATCTGGCTCACCAAAATGTTGACCGCTAATGCCAGAAACACCAAGATTATACCCAAAGCCATTGCCATCTCAAAGTTGCCAATTGATGTCTCAAGTGACATGGCTGTTGTCAGAGTCCTAGTGTATCCTCGTATGTTGCCTCCAACCACTATAGCCAGGCCTATTTCAGAGATAGCTCTACCAAATCCAAGGAGCACCGCAGTTGACACTCCATACCTAGCCTCTCTAACAATTGCGTGTATTGTCTGTAGTCTGCTGGCACCAAGTGACATGGCTGTGTCCTGAATTTCCGGAGCAATGCCTCTCAGTGCGGATATGGTCAGGCCTGCCATTATCGGTGATATCAGAATAACGTGTCCGATGATTATGGCTGTTGGCGAAAATAGTAACCCGAAGCTGCCCAGTGGGCCCTCTCTCGAAAATGTAATGAATACCAACAGTCCCACAAATACCGTTGGCATACTGAAGAGGGTTTGAATGACATTGATCAACAATCCCTTGCCTGGAAAGCTCTGGAAATATATTAAACTGCCAACAGGAACGAATATAGAGGCAGCAATAAAAGTGGAGGCAGAGGATATCAAAAGTGTCCTCGCCGTTATGCTGAACACCTCGCGGTCTCCCGTGAGAATGAGCATGATGGCCGTGAGAAAGCTATCTATAAGTAGATCCAATGGTTAACTGACCTCACGTATTTGATTATCACTGTTGCTCCTCGCCCCTAGCAGCTGTGAAAAGAGCAGTGCCGTACTTATTGATTCCATAGTCATCTATCAAGTCCTGTACCTCTTCTGAGGTGAGGAATGTAATTAGATTGTTGGACATATCAACATTGGCATTGGGATGGTTCTCCTGGTTTATTGCGATGACTGAGTATACATTCAGCAGTGAGAATCCTGTGTCTACCAAGGATACCAGATCTAATCTTTCTTTGAATGCCCTGTACGTACTGTTCACAGCCAAAGTGTAGGCGGATTTCTCATCTGCCAACATCAGAATGGCACCCATTCCAGCTCCTGCCTCAAGATACCACTTACCGGAATTCCTCACTGACTCATAGTCCTCACCTGCAGTCTGCCACAGGAACATCTCCCTAGCATGTGTGCCAGACTTGTCACCTCTAGATATGAACCTGATAGTTTCTGTGTCAGACTTACATTGATTCATGATTTGCAGAAATGCCGCCTCTGGCTCCATATTCTTGATGCGGCATGGATCACTCTCTGGCCCGACTATTACAAAATAGTTATATGCTATGGGGTAACGCTGTATGCCATGCCCTTGGCTCACGAACTCATCTTCTCTGATCTTATCGTGAAGAGTCACAATATCCACATCTCCACGCCTGCCTGCCTCCAAGACTTCGCCAGTTCCTCCTACAATAATATCTAGGTCCACTCCGTATCTATCCTCGAACATTGGCTCCAGAGAGTCCCACAGCCCTGTATCGTACAAACTTGTGGTGGTTGCCAATCTCAATCTCCCACTGTGTGGGTTTTGCTCCGTAAAGATTGATTCAGCAGTGCATGACATAAGGCCAGTGAGTGTTGCCATCAGCAACACGAGAGTGATCACAGATCCCGACAGGTTTTTCAATGAAACCTCGTATATTTGAGGCATTAGGTTATTTTGAGTTGAGGTGGAGAAGCCTACGAATGGCGGAGAGAGTGGGATTCGAACCCACGAGAAGATTGCTCCCCTACGCGATTTCCAGTCGCGCCTGTTCGGCCACTCCAGCATCTCTCCATACAGTCACCTTGGGTCGTCCAGACTACGCTACAATGGCGGAAATGAGTGGATTTGAACCCACGATTCCACCATAGTCTGGAACCGCTTTTTTAGTTCTATGTCTATCGTTCCCACATGTACAGCCGTGTCTGACTCAGCGTTTCTGAGTATACATCATCGGGCGCCATTTGTATCTGTGATAACGTCTCGTCCATGGAGTCATTCCAAGTATGTCGGCATTTTGGTCGGCAAATTTACAGGCTGCCTCAAATACCCTTACTCGCGCTTCTATACATGTTTATTTGAGTCTTGTATCTACGGCAAGCTTTGCAGTGAGTGCAATTTTTCAATTTGTAGATAACCGTGCGTTTGCAATTATTCTATCCTTCTCTGTCTCGTGCTGTCCCTGTAGTAGATGGTGAAGGCATCAACACCCCAGCGATAGCGAGACTCCATCCCAGGACAGCACATACAGCTAGCCCAGGCAGTAGGCTTCCTGTCAGGTCGGCGATTGCCCCAACGGTCGGCGTAGCAGCAAAACAAGCAATACCTCCAATACTTACGAGGACAGCAGAGATTATGGAAACACGATTGGGATCGTTGGGATACATATCCATTGGAATCGTCAACAGCGCAGGGAGATAAAACCAGCAAGCAAAGCCCAAAACCACTATAGATATGTACAGCGCTACTGAGTCTGGCAGCACTAAGACTGCAAATCCAGCAAATCCAGCCAGAGTGCCAGGAATGATGAGAAAGGGACGTCTATTGCGAGTCCGCGCCGTAAACAGACTGGCTAGTGATAAAGCTACGAGTCCGGCCAATGACATGCTACCCGTGTACACACCTGCCTCGGTCAATGAAATTTGGTGAACTTCATGGTACAACGTTGGTAGCCATGCTATGAACGCTGTCAAAAGTGTAGCTGGTCCTGCATCAGCAATTGCCACAAGTAAGGTGGTACGGGCATGGAGGACGTTCCAGACGAGTGGTATTAGAGATCTAGCCTCGTTCTTCCTGTGAATTCTTTGTGCCTTTCCGAAGGAGAGCCAGGTAAGCGCACTCAATAGGGATGCACCTCCGAATCCACTGAGAACCACTTCCCATCCGATGGCTTCTGACAGTGGTGCGACTATGAAAGTCGAGGTAGTTATTGCTAGGCAGGCGCTGAGCGCGAAGGCTCCATTGACCAAAGGGAGTTCTTTTGGTGGGAACCATTGCATAAACAATGGGCCTACTGTTGGAAACAAACAAATGAAAGACATACCATATACTGCTCGAAGTGCTAGAAGGAGAGGAAAGTTATCAGTTGCCATAAAGCTCAGCAGCGGTACTGATCCCATCACCCCTCCTAAAAAGACCAGCATTTTTGGTCCGATCCTCCCTATAAGCATACTTATAGGGACAGCAAACATGATGTGAACAAGGTATGTAATGCCAGTTAGGAAACCAGCCATGTTGTTTGTGACCCCGTAATCAGCAATGATCAACGGCGTAATAGGTCCGATGGCAAATATACTAAGTGAGGATGAGAAGGTCAGAAACACAATTAGGCCAGCGATAACATAGCGGTAGCCTGAGACCCTCTGCAAATCTGTCTCATACGTATTTGAAATGTGCATATAATAATTGGTGGTACTCAGAAACTTTGATTGCGCTTTCCTATAAGGGCCGTGTGTAATCATACAGCAACTATCAAAATCACTGTGAATCTATCAGCTTCGGATTACATTTACTGGCAGAGAACCTGAGCCTCCGAACTCTGGAGACCCATGCAAGGTACTGATGTGTTTCTCTGGCTGGAGAGAAAGCATCTGCTTCTCAATCAATCCCCTTCGTGATTCGAGGTGGGGTAGGAAATGATTTCTTGGGAATTGGGTCGGCAAAATGCCGGCAAATGACATCCGCAATTACATCAGATCATTCGCATACAGGTTGTTTTATTCCTAGTTTGGCGGAGAGGGTGGGATTTGAACCCACGTCCCGACATAGCCGGGAACCGCTTTTCGAGAGCGGCGCCATAAGCCTCTCGGCCACCTCTCCAACGACCGCAACTATATCTGAAACGGTGCAGAATGACCAGTACATCTGGCCCCTCGCCCCTCCGATTGGCAACATCGCTGTGTTGCAGGTATCATGATAGTATGCGATATTGTAGTTAAAGATACGATATTTCTGACTCTTCCTGAGCAGGCTAAATATCATGAGTTAATGCTTAGGAGGATTTATGCTACAGTACACGCTTCGACGGCTTTACTTGGGCGCTATTACCGCTGTGTTAGTGTCGTTGATGGTCTTCTTCATTTTGCGCATAGCACCAGGGGATGTGGTGGACATTATTTTGGGAGGCGAGGACTCATTCTATTCGGAGGAGACGGCAGAGCTGCTGCGCGAGCAGCTAGGATTAAACAGACCACTCCCTGTGCAATATGGCACTTGGATGAGGGACTTCGTCACACTGCAATGGGGCGTTTCGCTTGTTGACAGCAAGCCAATATGGCCGCAGATCAGACAAAAACTGCCATTAACCCTAGAGCTATCGGTACTGACATTGGCAATCTCCATAGTTCTGGGTATACCGGCGGGGATCATCATGGCCCTGAGACAGGACACATGGGCAGACTATAGCATCCGGATATTCTCCCTCCTGGGATTGTCCATCCCTAATTTCTGGATTGCCACCATGATAATCCTTGGCGGGATGATGTACTTTAATTGGAGCCCTCGACTAGAGTACGTCTCTATATTTGAAAATCCTGTCCAGAACCTCAGCATGTTCTTCTGGCCTGCCTTCGCACTAGGAACATCGTCCATGGCCACAAAGGCGAGGATGATGCGTTCCACTATGCTGGAGGTCTTGCGCCAGGACTACATTAGGACTGCCCACGCCAAGGGCCTCAGGCACTTCGTAGTGATATACCGTCATGCCATGAAAAACGCCATGATGCCTGTAATCACTATCATCGGCATCCAGGCTGCAGGAATTCTTGGTGGATCCGTAATCCTGGAGGCGATCTTCCTACTGCCCGGGATGGGTCAGTACCTCGTTTATAGTCTGAGCAGGTGGGACTACCCCGTGGTGCAAACCCTGGTACTATTCTTCGCAGCGTGGATCATAGTGATGAATTTGCTAGTAGATCTAAGCTACGGCTTACTGGACCCCCGAATACGGTTCTAGAGAATCTGGTAAATAGACAGAAGTCGGTGGAGGTGCTCTAGACTGTGAACCAGTACAAGGAAGATTTGGTTTGTACACATCCAGGCCACAAGGATGAAGAACTAGGATTTCTCAGTGGCTTTGCTCAGATTGAACTCAGCTAAGCAAAGCTGGCAACATACTGCCCACCACTGGACATGACGGAAAGGAACGTTATATATAAAACGTGGATTGTTAGTCAGGCCAGAAGGGACCTGTGCAGATACAAATGCACAAGGAGGGACAAAGGACTTCGATTTTCGAGAGCGGCGCCATAAGCCTCTCGGCCATCTTTCCTCCCAGTAGAGGGGTACAGCATATCACATTGTTACAATCGTCCAAAATATTGACAGGCTGTTTCTTTTACCAAATACTTATCTACGAATAGAGCCATTCAGAATATACACATCTACGTTATGCAGAACACACGTACATTGACAGTCCCAAATCTGTCATGGTACTATTTATTTAGGATGAATTTTTGTCCAGAGTTTTTTTGAAGGGGTAGCCTCTTTTGCGTACTAGCGAAGGTGGGGTTGCCTTTTGGCATTGGTGTGAAAGTGAATAACTGGCAAGTAGTTATACTTGCTGCTGGTAATGGAACCCGTATGCAATCCAGTATACCAAAGGTTCTCCAGTCAATCTGTGGCAGAGAAATGGTTGCACTGGTTGCGGATGCTCTTTGCGACGCAGGTTTTGATAATCTGATAGCAGTCGTTCCCCCAAGTTCTCCAGCCGTATCCAACGTCGTGGGGAGTCGCGCCACATTGGTGGAGCAAGTGGAACCTCTTGGAACGGCTCATGCCCTTTCTCAGGCGCAAGCTCTCCTAGGCAACCATCAGGGAGATGTCCTGGTTATAAATGGAGATGTGCCATTGATAACCCAGAAAACCATACGTACCTTGACGCAGAGTCATGAATCCAGTCAGGCATACGTGACAATTCTGACATGCAATGGACTTCCAGGGGAAGGCATGGGACGAATAATCAGAAACGAAGATGGAAGTGTTTCTGCAATAGTGGAAGAGGTTGATCTGGATGCCATGATAGCCTCTGTGTCAGAGGGCAATGTTGGAGTCTACTGCTTCAAATCTCCTTGGCTCTGGAGCGCACTCAGTGATCTGGAACCATCTGCCAGCGGAGAAATATACCTTACCGACCTGGTGGCTAAATCCGTATCACAGGGGCACAGGGTGAATGCCATGCCTTTGAAGGATAGCGGAGAAGCTCTTGGTGTTAACGATGGAGCTCAGTTGGCAAGAGTAAGAGAGGTAGTACAGCGTAGAATAAACAACAAGTGGCTCCTGCATGGCGTAAATGTTATGGAGCCGGCATTTATAGACGTTACAGTTAAGTTGGAGCCTGACACCATAATCTATCCAAATACCTTCCTCCGCGGTATGACAGTGATAGGGAAAGGTTCTCAAATAGGGCCGGGCTCCATAATAGTTGACTCAATCATAGCGGAGAATTGCCTGGTCGTGCAGTCGGTTATAGAGAATGCTGTTCTGGAAGATGGAGTTGAGATTGGACCATATAGCCACGTTCGACCCGAATCTTACATCGAAACTAACGTACACATCGGCAACTTTGCAGAAGTAAAAAATAGCCGGATCGGCAAGAGCACTCAAATCGGCCATTTCAGCTATATTGGAGATGCACAGGTAAGCCAGAACGTCAACATTGGAGCTGGCGCTGTGACCTGTAACTTCGACGGCACAGACAAACACGAAACAATAATCGAAGAAGGAGCGTTCATAGGGAGCGACTCCATGTTGGTGGCACCTCTGCGGATTGGTGCCAGGGCTAGTACAGGCGCTGGTTCCGTAGTGACTAAAGACGTTCCTGCTGGTGCCAAGGTAGTTGGAATGCCAGCTAAGATAATAAACAACTGGATACCTAAGAAGAAATAAAGATAATGTTGAAATCAATTGCACCGCCATATATAACCGGCATAACAACAAACATGCATAGCATGCAAATCACAAACATAAATAAGGCGGTTAGTATTGGATATTGACGGTTCGTTAAAAATTATAGTATTAATCATATCCCTGACTTTCTACTTCCTATTCTCTTCCATAGAAAAATACCTACTTTCAGGCACACATGGAAACGAATCAGAAAACGAGAGCACATTTCAACTAAAAGTAAGTGCTATGCTTCGCACTGGTGGTGTGCTCACCATGGCACAGATTGGACTTATCACATTAGCAGTCACTATATATGTAGACCTGCTGGAAGACCTGGTTCCTCACTGGTTTGGAATATCTCTGGGCGTAGTTGGACTCTTGGTATTGCTGGCACTCATCCGAGGTATATCATCCGGCATGGGAGAGCGCTGGAACAGCATGTCACATCACATTCTAATACTTCTTTGGCCACTGGCGCTTCTTGTAATTCCTCTATATAAGTTGCAAAGTTCAGTATCGTCAGCCATATCCAGGAAGAAAGATTACAATCCCAACAGCGATGAGTCCGCCATGACCATATCAGATGGGTATTCTGAGAGTCAGCATGATAATGAATTAGCTCCATATGAGCGCAAGATGATTAGATCTATACTAAAACTCGATGAGACAACCACGCGGGAAATCATGGTGCCCAGAATGGATATTCAAGCGACTGATATCACATCATCCTTCACGGTGGTGGCTGAAATTATGTGGGAAAGTGGACACAGCCGCATACCACTGTTCAAAGAATCTCTAGACAACATCGTAGGAGTGGTGCATTCGCGTGATATGCTGCGCAATCTAGCCACAAAAGACACAGAAGTAAGTATAAACGACATCGTTCGTCCCCCTCTCTTCATACCTGACTCAAAGCGCCTAGACGATCTATTGCGAGACTTTCAAGAGAACCACATACAGATCGCAATTGTGGTAGATGAATATGGTGGCACGACGGGTTTGGTAACCATCGAAGACCTTCTGGAAGAAATTGTTGGAGAGATTGAAGACGAATTTGATATAAGCGAGTCCATGTTGGAAATAATCAATAAAAACGAAGCCGTGATGGACGCCCGCATTCCACTTGAAGAAGTAAACCTGGTTTTTGCTGCGAATCTTCAGGGTGAGGGTTTCGATACACTGGGAGGACTGCTCTATCAACAGCTGGGTAAGATGCCAAACCCCGGTGATGAAGTGAATATTGACGGCATGATAATCAAGGTTATCTCAACCATGGGTCGGCGTATCAAGCAAGTGCAGGTAACACGGGTGTAATAGCATCTAACCCAAGTTATGGCTTTTTATAAACCACAAACAAATAGGGGTGGAAGCAAGCTGCTTCCACCCCTATTTGTTTCGTACAGATTCTTAGAATCTATCGAGGGTTATACCAACCCTACATACTATATCTCTATGCGCCGCACTTCTCGGCTACAGTCAGGAGTGGAGTTGTGGCCAAACGCCCTGATACACCTAAGGCCTCTAGAGTAAACAGCCCATCACCAGGATATTTTACCGTGTTACTGGTAGCATTCGGCAATTTGGTTTTCATATCCGCCCACTTGAAGAAGTAAACCTGGTTTTTGCTGCGAATCTTCAGGGTGAGGGTTTCGATACACTGGGAGGACTGCTCTATCAACAGCTGGGTAAGATGCCAAACCCCGGTGATGAAGTGAATATTGACGGCATGATAATCAAGGTTATCTCAACCATGGGTCGGCGTATCAAGCAAGTGCAGGTAACACGGGTGTAATAGCATCTAACCCAAGTTATGGCTTTTTATAAACCACAAACAAATAGGGGTGGAAGCAAGCTGCTTCCACCCCTATTTGTTTCGTACAGATTCTTAGAATCTATCGAGGGTTATACCAACCCTACATACTATATCTCTATGCGCCGCACTTCTCGGCTACAGTCAGGAGTGGAGTTGTGGCCAAACGCCCTGATACACCTAAGGCCTCTAGAGTAAACAGCCCATCACCAGGATATTTTACCGTGTTACTGGTAGCATTCGGCAATTTGGTTTTCATATCCGCTTTTAGCTCGAATGCGCCAGAAGCGTTGACACTTCCTGAGAACCATATTTGGGATGTGTCAGAGTCTTTTACGACTGAGAGAATTATTATTTCTCCGCTACCCCATCCAGAACCCCACACAGTAAACTCGCTATTATTCGGAGTGCATAGGCTACTTGTGACTATGGTAGCGCCGTCTCTCCTCTCCAAGGAATCTTGGGCGGCCACACTTGCCCCTCGACTAGCCATTGCCGTACCTGATCCCAAGGCCATAACCAACAGAAGCGTAAGCAGCAGAACACCCTTCACAGACAAAAACATTTTCACTGTACACAGTCCCCCTTCTTATACATTATCCGATCAGTTTTTATGTCTTAATTTTTTTACAAAGACACAAAGACATTATCGACATCTGACACATAATATGCATCATATAGGCATATGTCAAGCCTGCACCTACTAACTTGATATGATATTCATCATTGACATTTAGTTGGAAGAAAATCACGTGTGGGTGTAAGGTTATTATATTATATAAATCGTTGATACACTCCACATAACAACATTAACATTAATAATGTTGGAATGTTGGCAATCTGGTGATTTTTCTAGAGACACTCTGTTATACTCTTCGCTTGGCGTAATAATCATTCCACCTGAATGCTGAGGTATTTATGGAACAAAACTTTACTGAACTCGTAACTCACCTAGTGTTCCAACTGGCGTTTATCCTCGTAGCAGCAAAAATTGGCGGTGAGATCTGCGAGCGCTATATCAAAATACCACCTGTCCTTGGTGAGCTGGTAGTTGGGATTATCATTGGACCGTTTGCATTGGGTGGACTCTCATATCTGGGATTAGAGCCCATGTTCGAGAAGCCGCATGGAGGGGAGGGAGGTGCCATTCCCGTCTCTCTGGAATTATTCTCGGTGTCACAAATTGCAGCAGTGGTACTCCTTTTTGCTGCCGGCTTAGAGACAGACCTGAAGCAATTCCTACGTTACGCTGGTCCAGCTACCGCTGTTGCAATAGGCGGAGTGGTGCTTCCATTCCTGTTTGGAGTTGGAGCTACGTTTCTTTTCAAACCGGCAGGACTCAGTGGGGACCAGTTGGTGTATTCGGCCCTCTTTATAGGAGCCGTTATGACAGCTACATCCGTGGGCATAACCGCCAGGGTACTGAGCGATATACACAAACTGGATAGCCCTGAGGGAGTCACTGTCTTAGCAGCCGCTGTTGTGGATGACGTTCTTGGCATTCTGGTGCTGACTGTAGTGCTGGGAATATCCGTCGGCGATGGGCTATCAGCTGGAGGAGTAGCCCTGATAGGAACCAAGGCAGTGGGCTTCTGGCTAGCACTCATGGTTGGAGGCATACTCGGAGCCCCGTATATATCTCGTGCGTTGCTGGCATTTCGTGGCTCTGGGTCAGCAGTGGCGCTCGCGCTTGCAATAGCATTTCTTGCCGCTGGGCTTGCAGAAAGCTTTGGCCTCGCCATGATAATCGGAGCCTATTCAATCGGCCTAGCCCTTTCAGGTACGTCCCTGGCCAAACAGATAGAGGAGCCTATCATGTCGGTATACCACGCCATTGTGCCAATCTTTTTTGTAGTCATGGGCATGATGGTGGACGTTACTACCATGGGAACGGTGCTTATCTTTGGAGTGGTGATATCATTACTGGCAATATTGTCTAAAGTAGTGGGGAGTGGTCTTCCTGCCTTGCTCTCAGGGTTTAACAAGGTAGGGGCATGGCGGATTGGCATCGGAATGCTTCCCAGAGGTGAAGTAGCTCTTATAATTGCCGGCATAGGTCTGTCACATGGGGTCATTGAGTCGGATATATTCGGAGTAGCAATCATGATGACCGTGATAACTACGCTTATTGCACCAATAATCCTTGTCCCTGCCTTCAAAAATGGAGGGCCTGGACGCCGGGTAGATTCTTCCTAGGATTATTTGTGCAATGTTGCCAACGAGAAAGTCCACTGATATATTGACCGTAGCAACCAACCAAAAGTTGTGGCCTCTCTCACCCATACTCCTTTAAACCGTGGATATAGTCATCAGTGAACGAAGGCGTGAAGAATAGCTGACAATCAGGCCCCTGTAGCTCAGAGGATAGAGCACTGGCCTCCGAAGCCAGGTGCGTGGGTTCGAGTCCCGCCAGGGGCACCATCGACATACATTCAGATAACAATTGCGCCAATATATTATTGACGTAACATATCTATAGCACTAAGATGCTTTTGCAATTCTTTGCAAGAGGCGTATATGTCAGGACACAGTGCAGTCATAGAGTCCCTAAGAGAGGCGGGATACCGTCTGACACCACAGCGTTTGATGGTGCTTCAAGCCATCGCCGAAGGTGGAGAGCATCAGACTGCCGATGCGATTCACCAGGAAGTTGTCAAGACATATCCTTATCTGGACATAGCGACCGTATACCGCATATTGCAACTTCTCAAGCGTTTACACCTTGTAACAGAAATAGACCTTGGTGGTGATTCCGCAAGATACGAAGTGGCAGAGCCCAACAAACATCAGCACATGGTATGCAAGGGGTGCGGACTAACCTTTGACCTGAGCCCTTCATATTTGGAAGAACTGAGAACTCGTCTAATCAATGAGTTTGGATTTCAGCCTGACCTTGAGCATTTTGCCGTCGGCGGACTGTGTGCCAAATGCAGCAATCCGACCTGAGTAAACACAACGGTCGCTGAACAATAATGTTGGTTACAGGAAAGAATTTTAACTAGTAGGAGTAGATTGTAATGGATCTTGGATCAAGTGCGCTGACAGCACTAGTGCTGGGGCTTCTGCTTGGACTCAAACACGCTACAGATGCCGACCATGTGGTTGCTGTGTCCACCATAGTCAGCGAGTACAACAATCCGTGGCGTGGACTGTGGGTTGGAGTTTCATGGGGGTTGGGCCACACCACACCACTTATTGTTGCCGGTATTGCAATACTGCTCCTCAAGGAACCGGCAGCCAAATTATATGAGGTCTACGCTCCATTCCTTGAATTATTGGTCGGTATTATGCTAGTCCTGCTGGGATTACAGGTCTTCTGGAACTTCCGACACCGCCGTATCCACGTCCATGAACACGCCCACGAGGAAGACCCACATAAACATCTTCACACCCATGAATTGGAATCTGCTCCACAGAGCCACCACGGTTTCTTCCAACCAGGAAAACCATTCTTCCGACTGAAATCGTATGTGGTCGGCGTTGTTCACGGACTAGCTGGAAGCGCTGCCGTGATGCTGGTTGTTCTCACCACTGACGTGGTCTCATCATTTATGGTAGGACTTCTCTACATTTTTCTGTTTGGTTTCGGCACTGTTCTATCAATGGGGACTCTAACCCTGCTAATGGGAATACCATTCTCCATATCCGGCCGCTTTGAACGCGTAAACCGTATCATTGCAAGCGTGTCCGGAGTAGCCAGCATTTCCTTTGGGCTATTCATAATTTATGAGCTCGCTATCCTTGATGGCCTTTAATCTTTTCTTAAAGACGCATACGAAGACAATGGAGCAATACCTGAATATTTTCCAGAGTTATTGACGGTAATCTAGACTCTAGATATACTGCTATGGCGATTGTAACTAGATTGGGAGGCACATCAAATCGAATTCGTTACTCTGCATACATCGCTCGAGGAATGCGTATTTTGCATATGCCATCCACAGGCTTTTTTGTTAACATGTTTCTCAGACAGGTAATCAGATGAAAATAGGCATTCCTAAAGAAACTGCTAATGGTGAAAGACGAGTAGCACTTGTCCCAGATACTGTGTCCACCCTCGTATCATCCGGCATGGAGGTAATGGTGGAATCTGGGGCTGGGCTAGAGGCTAATTTTTCCGATGATATGTATAGAGAGGCAGGTGCTGTGCTTTTGCCTGATGCGGTCTCTCTTTTTGGAAGCGCAGAAGTAATCCTAAAAGTACAGGGGCCATCAATAAACGATGCCCAGAATAAGCATGAAGTCGACCTTATGGCTGATGGTGCAACTCTCATATCCTTCCTGCAACCTTTAACAAACCTTGATCTTGTGAAAAAGCTGAAGGCAAAGGGAATTACCAGCTTCAGCATGGACACAGTTCCGCGCATCGCAAGGGCCCAAAGCATGGACGCACTTTCATCCATGAGTTCCATTGCTGGATATAAAGCCGCTATCATGGCTGCTAACTCTCTGGCCAAGTACTTCCCAATGATGATTACAGCGGCAGGCACATACGCTCCTGCCAAAGGGCTTGTCCTCGGAGCAGGTGTTGCCGGACTGCAGGCAATTGCTACAGCGAAACGTCTGGGTGCAGTCCTGAAAGCCTTCGATGTCCGTGCAGTTGTCAAAGAGCAAGTGGAAAGTCTTGGAGCTACTTTTGTAGGGTTGACTGAGGATGAAAAAACGGAAGATGCCGGCGGCTATGCCAAGGAACTTGCAGAAGAGGCTCAACGAAAAGAGAGGGAACTTTTACACGGATACTCCAAAGAAGCTGACTTCATAATCAGCACGGCTTTGATACCTGGAAGACCTGCTCCTCTTCTAATAACTGAGGACATGGTCAAAGACATGCGGGCTGGTTCCATTATTGTGGACATTGCTGCAGAAACCGGCGGAAACTGTGAACTAACGGAGCCGGGAGCCGAAATTGTAAAATACGGTGTCACAATACACGGACCGTTGAATCTACCAAGCTCTATGCCAGTTCATGCAAGCCAGATGTATGCACGTAACATCTCAAGCCTTTTCTTGCATCTGGTGAAAGATAACCAGTTTAATCTAGATTTTAACGACGCCATTACCAATGGGTGTTGTATAACTCATCAAGGAAACGTCGTACACGGCCCTACGAAAGCTCTCTTGGAAGAAGGTGATGTACGATGATAGAGGGACTTCTGGTATCGTTGTTTATTTTCGTGCTGGCGGTGTTACTTGGATTCGAGGTAATTAACAAGGTTCCTCCAATTCTGCATACACCTCTCATGTCTGGATCCAATGCCATATCTGGCATCGTGTTGATAGGTGCACTGGTAGTTGTGGTCAGAAGCGACACGATTCTTGGTACGGCATTGGGAATCGCAGCCGTGGCCCTGTCAACTATAAATGTCGTGGGGGGCTTCATGGTCACAGACCGTATGCTTCAGATGTTCAAGAAACGTACGGACGAGCCAAACTAATGGACCTTATAAACATCGTCAATATCTCGTATCTCATTTCAGCGGTTCTCTTCATAATGGGACTGAAGCGCCTAAGCTCTCCTGCTACCGCAAGGTCTGGCAATATGATGGGTGCCATCGCAATGCTCATAGCCGTAGTGGCAACCCTTTTGGAAGGTGAAATCCTTGACTACGCACAAATAGTGGCTGGAATACTAGTCGGTTCCGGCATCGGTGCGGTTATGGCCAGGACAATCAAGATGACAGCCATGCCGCAGATGGTGGCCGTATTCAATGGCCTTGGTGGCGGTGCATCTGCAATGGTGGCATCTGGAGAATTCCACAAGCTCGCAAACGGCTCCACTAGCATAGAAACTGACGTCGGCATCACAATCATGTTGGGGACATTCATTGGAGCGGTTACACTTTCTGGCAGCTTAATAGCCTTTGGCAAACTCCAGGGGATAGTGACCTCCAATGCTGTGAGCTCTCCAATTATTAAGACACTCAACCCAGTATTGTTCCTGAGCATAATAGGCATGATGGTTTATCTTGTGATACTTGCCGAAGGCTCTCAGATTTTCCCAGTGCTAATCGTCGTATCACTGTTGCTGGGCATTCTGCTAGTGATGCCAATTGGAGGGGCCGACATGCCGGTTGTAATCGCCCTCCTAAACTCATATTCAGGCTTGGCAGCCGCCGCGGCAGGATTTGCACTGGATAACATGATACTCATCATCAGCGGGTCCCTAGTTGGGGCATCTGGCTTCATACTTACCCAGATCATGTGCACAGCCATGAACCGTTCCATCTGGAACGTCATGTTTGGTGCATTTGGAGCCAGCGCTGTATCATTAGGTGCAGTGTCATCAGATGGTATGCAAGCTCAATCAACCTCCGCCGAGGATGCAGCCATAGTTCTTGCGTACGCTAAGTCGGTCATATTCGTACCTGGATATGGACTCGCAGCAGCACAGGCACAGCACCAGGTCAAAGAGCTAGCGGACATATTACAGGCCAGAGGGGTTAACGTTAAACACGCCATCCATCCTGTCGCGGGGAGAATGCCGGGGCATATGAACGTCTTGCTGGCCGAAGCCGATGTACCATATGATCAGCTCTTTGCAATGGATGACATCAACGATGAGTTTGAGAGAACAGACGTAGCTGTAATTGTCGGTGCCAATGACGTAACAAACCCTGTGTCCAGGGACATACCTGACAGCCCAATATACGGCATGCCGATTCTAAATGTGGATATGGCAAAGAACATCATCTTCATCAAGCGGAGTCTCAGTCCTGGGTTTGCAGGGATAGACAATCCACTCTTCTACAATCCCAAAACCAGGATGCTTTTTGATGACGCAAAACGTGCGCTTGCGAATCTGGCTAACGCCGTAAAAAACCTATAGCCGTCTCTACGTAACGTGCCCTTGACTCTGGGTTTTACAAGTTACAGATATCTAAGGAACTTGTTCTGTTTGTCCACCACAATGCTCTGAGGCTTTACTAATGTGTCCGTCAGCTCAAAACCCATGACGATAATTTCATCTCCGATTTTGATCAGGTGTGCCGCAGCGCCGTTCATGCAAATTATTCCTGAGCCCTTCTCACCAACCATTACGTAAGTCTCCAACCGGGCACCGTTTGTGTTATCCACCACAAGGACCTTCTCTCCCGGCCAAAACCCGGCTTTTTCGATAAGACTCTGATCTATGGTGATACTGCCAACATAATCTACATTTGCTTCAGTGACGTTAGCCTTGTGAATTTTCGATCTCAATACAAAACGCATATGTACTAGTCTCCCATGTTGCAAGCGTTACAAAATGCATTCCAAATTCCCAGTGGAAGCTAATCTCTACCAGTCAAATTATACTATTACATGTACAAAGGCGAAAGGTATCCTTTGGAATTCACGAGCGCCATAAATTTAGAGGCTCCATGAGTGATGTACATACACGTACTGTGAGTTGCGAATAATATAATCACCACATGAAAATCCAGTACTGTTAACTACCGTCTTCCAGATCAAGAAACACTGAGCATTTATAAATTTAAGAATAAGATCTCCTTGCATTTGCTGCTGTTGTGCCTAACCAAGAGGCACATTGACTCTGTGCCAGGACCAAGAATACACTTGTTTTGTGACCTGTAGACTTAACAAGTTGGATGGATGAGTATGCAAACTTTTTCCAGTCGGTGGTTAGTGGCAGTTGCATTGGTGGTTGTTGCCCTAATATTGGGCAGCATGGCTGTAGCCCTCATCAATCCGCGTGGCAATGTCGAAACCCTCTCTAAAGACACTCCAGAGGGTACAGTCCAACGGTTTATCCTGGCCATTCAAGACAGCGATTACACCTTGGCGTACAACTATCTGACCAATGAAATGAAGGAGATCTGTACCATAGCTAAAATGGAGACCAACACACGTTGGTCTGTAAACGATTTGAACGACAATCGCATAGAGCTACTGGACACAGAAAAGTTGAGCAATGGTCGAGTGAAAGTCAAAGTGCGTGTAAGCCAGACGAACGTCTCACCACCCTTTGGAGTGGATGAATACAGCCACCAAGAGTGGTTCATACTCATCTATGAGAATGGTTATTGGCGATTTACCGAGCCTCCCTGGCCATTGGATTGGTGTTCCAGAACCGCTCGAGAAAAGCTAGATTAGAATGGAAGAGTTACTGGCGTAACCATGGACATAATCTCATCTCTCTTGCCGTTAGTAATCATTTCTGGCGTTATTGCTGGCATCGTGGCACTAGCACGCCGCGGTGGCGCACATGATGACAATCCAGGCATAGGCACAGTCAGGCGCTTATATATCTATGGCCTCTCTCTGGCAGGACTGGTAACCGCTGCAATTGGAGCCACTCTTATAGTAAGTGCTGGCCTTGATGCCCTGTTCGGCTCCATGATGATCTCCGGTGAAAACACAACTATATCCCTTGGCCTATCGCTTACCATCGTTGGCACTCCAGTGTGGCTCTTCTTCTGGATCATGGCGCAACGGTCTATTCACAGGAACGTCGTCGAAATCAGATCGATTTCGCGCAAGTTCTACCTCTACCTTGTACTGGCTGTGGCGGCGATAGTGGTATCTGTGGCGGCGACAATATTACTGCAATGGATCTTCAACCACCAAGACTTCAACAGTACACCTGTCGCTTTGATATTGGTTTGGGGCGGTATATGGGGCCTCCACTGGTGGATAGAAAAAAACGAAGGGCAGCCAACGGAGCTGACTACATCTGTACGTCGCTTTTATGTTTATGGATTGACGCTGTTCGGCATAGTTCAGTTGATTGTGGGCGTCTCCGGAATCTTGCAGTTAACGCTGGATGCAGCCTACGATGCCTTGTTTAGAGCGTCCGATATACTGGTCGGCCACACTGGCATATGGAACGAGGATATGCGGGGCTTTCTGACATTGGCCTTCATCGGCGCACTTGTGTGGTGGTGGCACTGGCACCGTGTTGCGTCTGGCGACGTGAACTCTACGTTACGGCATGTGTACTTGCACCTTTTCGCTATATTGGGCGGTACTGCCATCGTTGTATCTTCTCTTAGCGTATTTCTCTATCGTATCCTCCAATGGGTCATCGGCAACCCAGAAATAACCAGCGCCAGTTCCCAGTTTGACGTTCTTCCATCCCTGATCTCGGTTGGAATAGTGGGAGGAGGATTATGGGGGTACCATTGGGCTATCGTGCGACAGGAGGCCGCCGTTGCACAGCGTGGGCTGGTGGCAGCACGAAGGGTATACAGCTACCTAGTATCTGCTGTGGGACTGATCATTTTGAGCGTCGGTCTAATTGTCCTATTCGCCGTGGCCATTGGCTTGCTCTCGCCAGAAGAAGGTGACCGCATAACTGGACCCGACTGGTGGCGCAATCCTCTTGTCCTGGCGATTACTCTGCTGACCGTCGGAACGCCGCTCTGGGGTCTGTACTGGCGTGACGTTCAAGGCATCGCCATCCAGGGCGGCTCAGATGAGCGAGACGTTCTCTCACGTAGGATTTTCATTTTCTTGATTTTTGGCATCAGTGTATTGTTGGTGCTTATCAACTTGAGCATCGTGCTGTTCAAGCTGTTCGATGTTGTCTTCGGAGGAGTGGCTAGTTCCAATGTACTATGGGACACACGGTGGAGTATCGGCATACTGTTTGCGGCGGGAGCGGTGAGCGTGTACTACTGGATGGTGCTCAAAGAGGATAGAGAGTCTACTGCAAATCTCGAATGTGTTTCAGAGCTTGGGCCGACTGAAGTTTCTATCAGGAAATCAGTGACGGTACTGATCACTGAAGAAAACATGCCGTTGGTGCTACGACTTGAGACCCTTCTTGGCTACGATATTCAAGTGTGGCATCGCATGGATGGCCGTAGCCTGGCGCCAGCCATATCCGATGACATACTAACTGAGACAGTGCAACAAATCCGCGGCACGGACTCACAGCTCGTTTTTCTGCTAATAGATGCAAACGGCATCCAGGTTTCTCCTTACCACGATTGACCAGCTTTGTTGCCCATATGTTGCATGCTGCTTTTAGACGTTTCGTCCTTGACATGCCGCCCTCTCATCCGCTAGGCTATGCCATCACAAAGGCGATGACGGAGACGAGTACGTGAGAAAAGAGCCTCTCAGCGAGTCTGATACGGTGAGAGCAGATGAGGCCACCTCCCGGAAAATCCCTCCCGAGTTTCTTCCCCAACGTCCCTCAGGGGCCAGTAGGCGGAGACGGTAGCCACCGTTAGATGGTAGGGGCCTGTTGGTGCCCCGATTAAGCGCCCCGATAAAATCGGGGAAAGAGGGTGGTACCGCGGGTTTTGTAAAAAGTCCCGTCCCTTTATTGGGTCGGGATTTTTGTTTTTACTGGAGAACACATGACTACTGAACAAGATCAGGGAAGAGCGCAGGGCTTACCATACTTCAAGACCGTGACATCCAAAGTAGACTTCCCAACTATGGAGAAGGAACTACTGGCATGGTGGGAACAGACGGATATGATGGGAAAGTACCTACGTCGCAACCAAGACTCAAACAAGCGCTGGTCATTCATAGATGGCCCAATAACAGCCAACAACCCCATGGGAGTACATCACGCTTGGGGTCGCGCCTATAAAGACCTGTTCCAACGATACAAGACAATGCAGGGTTTCAAGCAACGGTACCAGAACGGCTTCGATGGACAGGGACTATGGGTGGAGGTTGAAGTTGAGAAGGAGATGGGATTCAACTCCAAGCGTGACATTGAAGAGTATGGCGTAGACAAATTTGTGGAGGCGTGCAAAGAGCGTGTCCTCCGTTTTGCCGACATCATAACCCAACAGTCGATTCGCCTCGCCTATTGGATGGATTGGGAGAACTCCTATCACACCATGTCAGATGAGAACAATTACACCATATGGCACTTCCTCAAGATATGCTACGACAAGGGCTGGATATACGAGGGTACTGACGTGATGCCCTGGTGTCCTAGATGCGCGACCGGCCTCTCAGAGCATGAAATAGTCACCGAAGGTTACAAGGAGATAGTCCATCCCAGCGTATTCCTCCGCTTTCCACTGGAGGGCAAGAAAGGTGAGTCCCTACTGGTGTGGACAACCACACCCTGGACCCTCACATCAAATGTAGCGGCCGCTGTCAATCCTAAACTCACCTACGTGAAGGTGAGTCAGGGAGGTGAGATATTCTACTTGGCCAAGGCATTGCTGGGTATCCTGCATGACGACCATGAAGTCGTAGAGGAGTTTCTAGGAGAGAAGCTTGTCGGATTGCGCTATAGCGGCCCATTTGATGAACTTGACCCGCAACATGACGTGGAGCACCGTGTGATTCCATGGAGCGAAGTGAGTGAAAGTGATGGCACAGGTATCGTTCACATAGCTCCCGGCGCTGGTAAGGAGGACTTCGCACTCGGCAAAGAGTTCGGACTACCAACCATTGCTCCTTTGGACGAATTTGGAAACTACATCCAAGGCTTCGGCTGGCTAACCGGACGTAACGTCTCAGATGTACGAGATGACATCTTTGAAAACCTTCGCCAAAAAGGCCTTCTCCTTCGTGTGGAGAATTATGCACACAGATATCCCATATGCTGGCGGTGCGATTCAGAACTGGTCTTTCGATTAGTGGATGAATGGTTCATCTCAATGGATGAACTACGTCACCTCATAGCCGATGTCACACGTAAGATACGATGGATACCGTCCTTTGGTCTTGAACGCGAACTAGACTGGCTGCACAACATGGACGACTGGATGATCTCCAAGAAACGATACTGGGGACTTGCGCTTCCAATCTACAAGTGCGTCTGCGGCCACATCGATGTCCTTGGCAGCGAGAATGAACTGAAGGAAAGAGCTATAGAAGGATGGGGCGAGTTCGAGGGTCATTCGCCTCACAAGCCATGGATAGACGCTGTCAAGATACGATGTTCAGAATGTGGAGAGGTAGTTTCCAGAATCAAAGACGTTGGCAATCCGTGGTTAGATGCCGGTATCGTGCCATTCTCAACTCTGGTGGACCCAAAGACCGGCAAGGTCAGCTACCTTGCTGAGGATAAGAGCTACTGGCAAGACTGGTTTCCCGCCGACTGGATATCCGAGAGCTTCCCCGGGCAGTTTCGCAATTGGTTCTACTCCCTGCTCACAATGAGCACGGCACTGGAAAACTACGAACCATTCCGCTCAGTCTTCAGCTACGCTTTGATGCGTGACGAAAAGGGAGCTGAAATGCACAAGAGCAAGGGCAATGCACTGGAGTTCGTAGAGGCAGCGGATCACATGGGAGTGGACGCCATGAGGTGGGTCTTCATGCGTCACAACCCAGCTCAGAACCTTAGCTTCGGATATGGAAGCGCCGATGAGGTGAGACGCAGGTTCCTTCTCACTCTGTGGAATGTCTATTCTTTCTTTGTGACCTATGCCAACATAGACAATTTCAATCCCATGCTCACAAAGGCAACATCGCCCGAATCGGAGATGGACAAGTGGATACTCTCGGAACTTCACTCCCTGGTTGCCGACGTAACACGCCATTTGAACGACTACGATACGGCCGACGCAGGACGCGTTATAGACGATTTTGTAGACTTGCTTTCCAACTGGTATGTGCGACGCAGCCGCCGTCGCTTCTGGAAGAGCGAAAACGATCAGGACAAACTCTCTGCCTACAACACGCTTTACACGTGCCTTGTGGCACTGGCAAAGCTACTTGCCCCATTCACTCCCTTCATATCTGAGGAAATCTACCAGAACCTGGTGCGCTCGGTGGATGGAAAAGCCTCTGAGAGCGTGCATTTGGCGGCGTACCCAGTTTCAGACCCTATGCAAATCGACAACAACCTGTCTCAAGCCATGCGCCTTGCTATGAAAGTGTCAAGCCTTGGCCGCTCAGCCAGAAGCAAGGCCGGAATAAAGGTGCGTCAGCCGTTATCCCAAGTGCTTGTCAAGCCCCGTACCACTGAGGAGACATCCATGCTTGATCAAGTGTCGTCCCAAATACTTGATGAATTGAACGTCAAAGAGGTATCACTCCTTGAGAGGGATGAGGACGTGCTGGACTTCCAAGTAAAGCTAAACCCAGCAGTCGCAGGGGCTAAGTATGGTTCGGAGATGTCAGTAATCGCCAGCGCCTTGAGTAGGGCGGATGCTACGACAATAGCCCTTCGAGTGCGATCAGGCCTCGCCGTAGAGGTGGGGGTCTACACAATCGAACCGGATGAGATCACAGTGACCACTTCCGACAAACCAGGATACGCCACCTCAACTGAGGCTGGCTACACGATAGCTGTGCCAACCGATCTATCTCAGAAACTTATCGAAGAAGGTCTTGCCCGTGAGCTGGTACACCGTCTTCAGAACATGCGCCGTTCGGCCGGTTTCGATATCGCCGATTACATCGTGACATACTACTCCGGTGGAGAAGCTATTGCGGAAATCGTGCAACGTTTTGCTATTTACATTCAACAAGAGACTCTTTCAGAAGAACTGGTAAATGGTGAATCCCCTGATGGGGCCTATATAGAACAACAGACCCTAGACGGCATGGATGTAGCTCTAGGAGTAATGCGAAAGGAGTGAAGAAACTATATGTCCTTTCGGCAAGTCAATCTTGACATATTCGGGCAAAAAATGGGAATATTGAATCGTTATTTGGAACCCAATACAAATGGAAACCCTTCTTTATCACAGTGAGCAAGGAATAGCGTGGGTTACTCTGAACCGTCCTATGTCTGGGAACAGGGTGAATCTCCGCATGGCAACAGAACTCTGGGGTGTATGCCAGCAAATAATGCAGGATGATAGCATACGCGTAGTGATGCTTACAGGAATCGGGCAAGCCTTCTGCACAGGAGACGAAGACGACCAATCTTCCATTGACAGAGAGAGCCAACTGCAAAACTACTTGTCCAATCGGCGCACAGCAGGTTTTCTTGGAGCGATAGAGAAACCCGTTGTTGCGGTGATCAACGGAGACGCCCTAGGACACGGGCTAGAGATGGCGCTGGCCTGCGACATAAGGCTTGCCTCCACCGATGCCAGTTTGGGTATGCCGCAGATAACACAGGGAAGTATGCCGTGGGATGGCGGTACTCAGCGCCTCCCTAGGATTGTTGGTCGTGCATGGGCTACAGACTTACTACTGACTGGTAGGGTTATTGACTCACATGAAGCCCTTGGGATTGGCCTGGTACAAGAGATAGCCTCACCTGATAAACTGACAGAACGCGCATGCCAGCTGGCTGCAACCATAACTACGCTAGCTCCAATAGCAACTAGGTATGCCAAAGAAGCCATACTTAAAGGCCTGGACATGACCTTGGATCAGGGAATGCGGTTGGAGATGGACCTAAACCTGCTTCTGCAGACCACGGCGGATAGGGCGGAAGGGTTATCCTCGTTCCTGGAACGAAGACAACCTACCTTCAAAGGTGATTAGACTGAAACCTCAATCACCACTCAAGGCTAATGAAGCGTACAGATGCCGACTATGAAATATTGTCCCAGATGTGTAACGTCAAGCCAGAACAACGCATCTTTCTGCGGCACCTGTGGCCATCGATTTGAAGAACATGCAACTCCAAAGAATGACTCTTCCGTAACAGATAGGAAGCAAGCAGTCGAGACCGAGTCGAGTTACATGATCCCACTTGGGCACATCCTTTTAATGAGCATCATTTCGTATGGCATCTACTTCGCCTATTGGTTATTTCTTACCTGGAAGCATTACCGTGACCACACTGGCGAGGAAGCCTTTCCATACTGGCACGCGATGACACAGCTAGTCCCAGTATATTCATACTTCAGGGTTCACGCTCACATGCGAGTTTTCGCCGAGTTGATGAGGAAAGAAAAACTGCCGACTACAATCTCTCCCGGATGGGCCGTTATTACCTCAATTGGTATTGGAAGTCTCGGCTCGATATCATTGGGAAACGGAGGCGAGATAATAACCCAGCGCATGGCAATCTCAATGGCACTCGTAGATACATTTGCGGTTGCCATACTCGCATGGCTGTTGCTGCACGTCCAAGCGAATCTAAACAGCTACTGGAGCCATATTTCAGGGGTCAAACCACTTGATACAAAATTCAGACTTGGATATGGAGCCGCCGCCATCGCTGTGATTGGTGTCCTAGCCTGGGTTCACACCATTACCACCATATTTAATGCCGTATAGAGGAGTCCACTGTGCCCTCAGGATTTGAGACCATAGAATATACCAAAGAAGATGGCCTAGCCAAGATAGTCTTGAACCGTCCGAAAGTTCTGAATGCACACAATATGCAGATGCGTGACGATATCTACCAAGTGCTAGGAGCTATCCAGGATGACCCGGATGTCCGTTGTGTAGTCCTGCATGGAGAGGGCGAAAGGGCCTTCTGCACAGGAGCCGATCTAAGTGAGTTTGGCACTGCTCCTTCCATGGTAATAGCTCGCCAGGTAAGATGGGAACGTGACCTATGGGGGCTGTTCCTTTCAATCGATAAACCAATCATTGCGGCACTCCACGGTTATGTGCTAGGCTCTGGTTTAGAAATAGCTCTCCTCTGCGACATGAGAATTGCTTCAGAAGGTACCATCTTCGGTATGCCTGAAGCGGCTTTGGGGATGATACCAGTAGCCGGCGGAACACAAACAATGTCGCGGACACTGGGTGTATCGAGGGCACTGGATATTCTCTTAAGTAATGGACAATTAAATGCCTACACGGCATTGGAGGTTGGACTGATACACAAATTGGTGTCAAGAGAACTACTGCTCAAGGAAGCCGTATCTCTAGCGAAGCGAATTTCAAATTATCCACCACACTTGCTGAAAGCTATAAAGGAGGCTATGCGTAGAGGCCCTGATATGTCACTCGGCAATGCCCTCGAACTAGAAAAGAACCTTGCAACTACAGCGCTGGCAACAAAATAGTACGGCATGCAATCATGGCAGCCCCTAGTAATTAATATGTTTTTGGAGGTAGTGTATGAACACAACGGAACTACTGAGCATAACCGCAGCGATTGTCCCTGACAGAGAAGCCATAGTTTTCGACGGCAATCGACTTTCCTTCGGTGAGCTTGCTGATCGAGTCAACCGCCTGGCCAATGCCCTAGGCGATTTGGGAGTTGGGGCAGGGGACAGGGTCGCTGTCATGCAGGTCAACTGCAACGAGCATTTGGAGAGCTATTTTGCAACGGCAAAGCTGGATGCCATCTTCGTGCCAATAAACTTCAGAGCCCGCGCAGAAGAGCTAACCTTTATGCTCAACGATTCGGGAGTGAAGGCAATTATTTTGGGACAGAGGTACCAGGACATGCTCCGTTCCATCAAACCAGACCTTACTACTCTCGAACATCAGATTTCCCTTGAGTCACCCGGTGAGGGATTCCTCTTCTACGATGAGCTCTTGGAAAAGTCGTCCAATGAAGAACGTTTTCCGACCGCGGATGGAGGTGACGTCACAATCGTGATGTTCACCGCAGGAACCACTGGAACTCCAAAAGGTGTCATGCTGAGCCATAACAGCTTCAGTTCTTACATCTTGGCCAACGTAGAGCCTGTTGACATGGATTCATCAGAGAAGAACATCCTCACCGTACCACTACATCACATCGCTGGAGTACAGGCCGTGATGGCCGCCATATACGGTGGCCGCACATTGGTGCTACAGCGCCAATTTGACGAAGAGGAATGGATGCAGCTGGTACAGGACGAAAAGGTAAATCGCGCCATGATGGTGCCTACAATGCTCAAGCGGCTCATGGACAAACCGACCTTCAAGGACTACGACCTGTCCAGCCTTCAAGTTATCACCTATGGAGCGGCTCCAATGCCTCTTGAGGTAATCAAAAAGGCTATCTTGGAGTTTCCAACGACCCGTTTCATCAACGCATTCGGGCAGACGGAGACCGCCTCTACAATCACCATGCTTCCTCCGGATGCCCACGATATTCACGAGGGCGACGCAGACTATGAAATAAAAATGAAGCGCCTTGGTTCCATCGGCAAACCCTTAGCGGACGTGGAAGTTCGCATTGTGGACGAAGAAGGGAAAGATGTTGCGGTTGGAGACAATGGAGAGATAGTGGCTAGGGGAGACCGCCTGATGAAGGGTTACTGGAACCGTGATGAGGCTACCAAAGAAACTCTTAGGGGCGGGTGGCTATACACAGGCGACCTCGGATACTGGGATGATGAGGGCTACATCTTCCTTTCAGGACGCGCCAAGGACTTCCTAAAGCGTGGAGGAGAGATGATTGCTCCTGAAGAGGTTGAGCAAATTATAATGTCCCACCCTGGCGTGGACGAAGCCGCCATCATCGGTATTCCAGATGTTGAGTGGGGCGAACGTGTCAGGGCTATCGTGGTGAAGAAGCCCGGGGTTGAACTCACAGCGGAAGAGGTCATTGACCATTGCCGCCCACGCATGGCAGGATTCAAGCGACCTGAAGACGTGATCTTCATCGAAGAGCTTCCAAGAAACCCGATGGGCAAGGTACTAAAGCGCGTGCTACGTGAGGAGTATACCCAGCCTATTGGTGGATAGTTACAAATCCTCATAACTAAAGAGGAAATATATAGCAAACAGCCCACTCTGAGATTGCATCAAAGTGGGCTGTTTGCTTTTGCAGATGTTTTCTCCAAGTCCTACTCTGATAACACATACTCCTTGATACAATTGAGACATAATAGCAGCGTAGAGAGTCACGATGATGCCCATCACAAACGACGCTACGGTCCAAAGTTGAATGTCAAAAGGCTACGGTCAGGTAGGCTTGTTATTGGCTATGGACAAGCTTGAGATGAGAGCCTATAACGAACTGTTAAATTCATCGTGTTGGATTGCTTCTACACGCTTCCTGGTTACGTCGCAGTACTCCTCAACCACGTCGTAGCCTATAAAGTGCCGTCCCTCTTTCACAGCAACGGCAGCTGTGGTGCCACTGCCAATGAACGGGTCCAACACCAAGTCGCCCACATTGGTATAAAGCAACATGAGCCTACGCGGCAACTCCTCAGGGAATGGAGCAGGGTGTCCCGCTCGCTTTGGTGACGCAGTGTTAAAATGCCATACGCTTTTCGTCCATTCCACAAACTCGTCGTTTCTTATACCGCTCTGCTGTCCGTTTGGCTCTAGTTTTGGCGAGCCCTTGCTGAACACCATGATGAATTCATGTACGTCACGCAGAGTGGGATTGCTGGCCTTAGCAAAGCTACCCCATGCAGTCGAAACTCCAACAGACGGTCCCTTGTCCCATATGATGTCGCCACGCATATAAAGCCCCAACTCCTCAATAAGCTGAGTAGTGATATAAGCATGCAGCGGTATATATGGCTGACGCCATGTGGAGGCCACATTCACCGCCAAACGACCTCCGTGACAAAGGACGCGAACACACTCCTGCCACACCTCTTTCAAGAAAACTAGGTACTCCGCAAGGGCCATAGGAGATTCATAGGACTTACCGACGTTGTACGGGGGAGAGGTAATTACAAGTTGAACTGAGCCGTCTTCCACATCGGCCATGCGTCGTGAGTCCTGACAATAGATTATGTCTCGTTCCACGATGGTTTATCTCGATTGTTTTTCGGTACCAGATTCAACCATTTGCATCAAATTTATGATTTGTTTACTGTACAAAGAGGGGTGTTTCTCTGTAGAAAAGCACCCCTCTTGCGTAAGACTCTTGATTCTGAGAAGCATTGATTAGTTAATTAGCTCAAAGCCTGTTTCATGGTGATGCCGATTTCAGCAGGGGATGGGGCCACGTGAACTCCTGCCGCCCTTAGAGCCTTCACTTTTTCATCTGCCTTGGCAGCGCTCCCAGTGATTATGGCACCAGCGTGGCCCATCCTTCTACCTGGAGGTGCTGTTGTACCAACCACCAATCCGACAACAGGTTTGGTGAAGTTGTCACGTATGTACTCAGCGGCTTCCTGTTCTTTGGTACCTCCAATTTCTCCAATAAGTACCACTGCATCGGTTTCTGGGTCTTCCTGAAATAGCTTAAGCATATCCACAAAAGATGTTCCACCGATAGGATCGCCGCCTATGCCAACACATGTGGATTGGCCTATTCCAAGAGCAGTAAGCTGATTGACCGCTTCATAGGTAAGGGTGCCACTGCGGGAGATAACCCCGACTCTACCTGGCATATGAATATTGCCGGGCATGATTCCTATCTTACACTTACTCTCGGGAGATATGAGGCCGGGACAGTTGGGGCCAATAAGACGAGTTGGCTTATCTTCAAGATACTTGGACACTCTTACCATATCCATAACTGGGATACCCTCGGTTATGCAGGCTATTAGTGGTATACCAGCGTCGGTGGACTCCAATATAGCGTCCGCTGCAAAGGCTGCGGGCACGAAGATAAGGGCAACGTTAGCTTGGGTCTCTGCCACTGCTTGATTCACGGTATTGAAGACCGAGACCTTCTCCTCCCACATTGTACCGCCTCTACCGGGGGTAACTCCTGCAACCAGATTGGTGCCATACTCAATGCACCTGAGAGCGTGAAAACTTCCCTCTCGTCCAGTCAGACCCTGAACCATCAAACGTGTATTTTCGTTAACTAAGATACTCACTGGTACCTCCTGCAAATTCTATCTAGGCATCTTTAACTGGCAGACGCCGCCTGTTTTATCATGGTAGCTGCTTCATTAAGATCGTTGACCAGGGTGACTCCTAGGTCAGACTTGTTAAGAATATCCTTGCCCTCATCGGCATTTGTACCCAGCATTCTCACCACTATTGGCACTCTGACTTCGGTTTCTTGACAAGCAGCGACTATGCCTCTGGCAGCAACATCACAACGCAATATCCCACCGAAGACGTTTACAAGAATGCGTTTCACCTGTGAGTCAGACAGCAGAAGCTTGAAGGCCTGTGCAACCTGTTCCTCGGTGGCTCCGCCACCAACATCCAAGAAGTTGGCAGGCATGGCGTCGGCCATAGATATTGAGTCCATTGTAGCCATAGCAAGACCCGCACCGTTTACCATGCATCCAACGTCACCATCCAGTTTAACGTATGCTATACCAAACTTGCTCGCCTCAACCTCCAGTGGGTCTTCCTGATCTACATCTCTGAGTTCCTGAATCTTGGGATGGCGTGGCAGTGCATCATCGTCGAAGTTTAGCTTGGCATCCAAGGCCATCAACTGCCCATCAGCGGTTATCGCAAGGGGATTTATCTCGGCAAGAGAGCAATCGTTACTCTCGAAGAGCTTGTACAGATTGGCTATTAAGGTAGATGCAGGACGTATGAGATCGGCGGGTAGGTTCAGCCCATAAGCCAAGTTGCGGCATTGAAAGGGTTGAAGCCCGATGACTGGATCAACGTTTGACCTGAGAATCTTCTCCGAGGCGTTGGCCGCCACTTCCTCTATCTCAACCCCGCCCGCCTCACTAGCCATGATCACAGGGCACCGAGCCCCACTATCAATGACTATAGCCAGATAATACTCCTTGGCTATCTGGACTGGCTCCTCCAGCAGGACACAGTTTACGGGTGCGCCTTCAGGGCCTGTCTGATGTGTGACTAGTCTCTGTCCAAGTAAGCCCTTAGCCACGGATTCTGCTTCTTGAGGGGAACTCACTGACTTCACCCCTCCGGCCATGCCCCTGCCTCCCGCGTGGATTTGGGCCTTAACAACTGCGGAGCCTCCCATGTCATGTGCTATCTGAAGCGCTTCCTCATGTGTTGAAGCAACTCCAGACTTTGGCACCGGGATTCCATATTCAGAGAGAATCGCTTTTGCCTGGTATTCATGAACCTTCATTCTGTTTCTCCTGGTTGGTTTCCGATTTTTCTATAAAGTTAAAAGTTACCAAATGGGGGAGGGTACTAAAAGCCGTGCTTGAGAATCCCAAGGGTAGTTTTTCGATTCAGTATACAGAAATCAGCCGTTGCCATAATAGCTGTGTTGTGTTCTCCTGTCCAGCACTGTAGGCATATTAAACCACTAGGGATTTTAGCACTAATGTCTAATAATAAATTGACCTCGCCGTGCCTCCACCCGCAGCAATAACATCGCCGTTGATAGCAATGGACCGTGGAGATGCTAAAAAGGCAACCACATAAGCTATGTCACGCGCATCTATAATCTGCTTTACTGTATTACCGTCAGCCATACGCTGCTCTGCCTCCTCCATGGTGATGCCTAGCCTCTGTGACTGGCTCTCTATAGAAGAGAAAGTCCTTTCAGTACGCGTAGCGCCCGGATGCACCACAGTTACATTAATACCATTTGGACCAAGCTCATCAGCCAAGTTCTTGGTCATGGCTACAAGTGCCACATTGCGCATACTTCCTATGGTATTCCCAGATTGCCTAGCGGCCAAGCCGCTAATGTTAATTATGCGGCCCCATCCATTCTGAATCATGTAAGGAGCTGTCTCTCTGGCGCACCTCAGATAGCCCATGACTTTTATGTTCATATCAGACCAGAAATGCTCATCTGTAATGCCACTCAAGGGCGGGGGAGGTGTACCACCACCTGGCTGTGCTGCACAGTTCACAAGAATATCTAGGTGACCAAGAGCGCTAGCCGCGGCTTGTATCATATAGCGTACTGATTCATCATTGCCCGTATCCACCTGTATAGGAACAATCTTACTGCCTGTCTCCTGAGATAGCTCACGCGCAGTAGCCTCCAGAGATTCCAAGTTTCTTGCAGAGATAACCACATCTGCACCTTCCAACGCTAACTCCCTAGCTATGGCCTTGCCTATCCCACGGCTACCACCTGTTACAATGGCCGTTTTACCAGACAGTTCCAAATCCATAATGTTTTATCCTTTCGCGTAACTCCACCTTATAGTATCGTCAAGGCAATACACCATTTACCTATATGGTTTCACATGTTCCCAGATAAGAGGGATGGTATGATTACGAACGACTGCAGTCAAGCATTTGCACCAATATCACATAAGTATTGAATCCGATACTACTGGATGATACAATTTGTAATTATCATTAATAATAATTCCAGCAAAGCAATTTATTATTGCGAATCCAACAAAGGAGTGATTTAACCCATGACATATATTATTGCTGAGCCCTGTGTAGACCTTAAAGATGGTGCTTGCGTTGACGTTTGCCCGGTTGACTGCATATACGGATTGGATAATGAAACTGACAGAATGCTCTACATATCCCCGGACGAGTGCATAGACTGCGCTGCTTGCGAGCCTGTCTGCCCAGTGAACGCCATCTTCACTGAAGATGACACCCCTGATAAGTGGAAGGGATTTGTTAACATCAACTACGACTTCTTCAAGGACGAAGCAGGCGCACGGGCACAAGTTGACCAGCTAAAGCCTCTCAGCTAAAGCCTCAACCATCTCAAACCCTACGCACAATAAGCAAGGAATCTCTTTTCACAGGAGATTCCTTGCTTATTGTTTTTGTAGACATACGTATTCGCCCTATCTGTGATCGATTAGGACTACCAATTCATAAACACAATTATGATTGGACGTAAATGAAATTGTTAGCCATTAAGTAGGGCAGGCCAGTAGTAAAAAGTTCTACCAAAATCAACCGCCGGAGATTGCACATCCCGACGTAAGCACGTCTGGAAAATCACGGCACCGTTGCGGTCTATCTTCATAAATACGGCACCTTGAAGTAAATGAATCCAACATCGGACAGTGCTCACCCTCATGCGCTGAAAACCGCACCCATCCATCCCCATCCTGAGTACGCGTAATTGCCAGTTCCACGCCAAGGCTTTCAGCGTGCTCTTTGAAGTCGTTAACTTCACCGCTGGTCAACACCAGCACTAATGAGCCGCGACAGCACATCGCCTTGCACTGATTCATGCAAATGTCGCCTGCAGCTTCTACGCTCAATCCTGCTATTAAGTGAGGCGACATCTAGTCCCTAAAATTCACATACTGCAAGGGATGCTCAATTTCCATTTCCTTGATGAACTCTATGGCAGATTGCAGGTCATCACGCTGTTTGGCAGACACATGAAGCTCTATGCCCTGAATTGCTATCTGTACCTTGAGTTTGCTGGCCTTGACGGCCTTGGAAATTTGGCGCCCCAGATCAGCATCAATCCCCTGCTTAATGTCTATAGCCTGTCTAATACTATCCCCTGTTGCATTCTGCGGTGCTTTGAAATCTAGAGCTCGATGATCAACGCTCCTACGAGCCAGGTATTTGCGCAGCAGTTCATGCAACTGGCCCATCTTCATGGTATCGTCGGCAATCATGGTTAGAGTGTTGTCAGCGCGGTCGATATCGCATTTTGTACCTGCAAGATCGAACCTCTGCTTAATCTCTCTTTGGATACCATTGATAGCGTTGTCAATTTCCATAAGGTCAGTTTTTGAGACCACATCAAAGGACGGCATTGTGCAAAACCTCCTATTTGTTGTACGGCCTGAGACAGAAAACAATCCGAGGCTGGCCGTCTTGGTTAGCTGAAGGCATGATAGCAGTTACGGCACAACCCTTCAATTTATTTAGCCACATAACACATCTCATCATGTCCCCCGTTGACGCCATTGCAATAGCGGCGTTCAGCATCAACTGGATGGTCACTCCCTTGGGTTTATTCTGGTGATGGAACGGAACATTGAGGCAACATACATCGTGATGATGATGCCTCCAAAGGCCACAGCTATCGGAGCGGACAAAATAGCCGCAACAGAGCCGGCAAAAAACCCCCCAACAGGAGTAAACCCAAATGTCAAACCATAGACACCCATGACTCGCCCTCTCATATCATCGAGTGATAAGAGTTGGAGCATCGTTCCCATTGTTACATCGTAAGCCATGAGAGAACCGCCAACCAGGGCAACCATAACCAGAGAAACGGCAAACCACGGAGAGAAAGCAAAGAACACCAGGCAAATTCCCGCACAAAACGCCGTACCTGTAAGCAACGCACCTTTGTGCTTGAAGTCTCCAAGACCTGCCACTGTGAGCGTGCTCAAAGCCGAGCCTATTCCACTGGCAGCGGAAAGGTATCCGAGTCCCATAGCACCAACGTTAAGTACATCTCTCGCCATCACAGACATCATCACAAGATGTGAGAAGCCGAATGCTTCCATAAGCAGGCTAAGAAACAGAAGCCCGCGGATATTCCTGTTTCTCCAAATGTATTTAAGACCATGACCAGTGGCCTGCAGAAAAGGCTCTCGCTGGCTAGATGACTGGAAGCTGTCACGAACGCACCACAGAAACCCCAAACCAACGATGGAACTAATCCCACCGAAAAGATAGCTACTCCCGACACCATACTGAGATATAAGTGCCCCGGCCGACAGGGAACCTATGATGCGACTCATGTTCATTGCCATCAACCGCGTTGCCATGGCATTCAGCAGTCGTTGTGGGCCAACAATCTGATATATCAGGGAGTTGGCCGCAGGGAGTTGAGTTGCCATTAACAGTCCCTGGATAAGTGCGATGATCAACATATGCCACAGTTCTATGTAGCCAGTAATCACCAAAACTCCGGTAAAGAACGCTATGACTCCGCCGATGAGATGCACTGCAACAAGTACTCTGCGTTTGTCTAATCTGTCGACTATTGTACCGCCAAATGCCCCGAATCCGACCAATCCAAGCCCTTGAATACCAGCCACAGCTCCTACCCAAAATGGCGAATCCGTAATTTCAAGTACTAGCCACCCCTGGGCAAGCATACCGACACCCATAGACATTGAGGAAAAAAGAATACTTAACCAAAGCCACCTAAACTGGACGACCTCAAAGGCAATCACCAGCCTAGGAAACCTCGCTTGTTTATCACAGCGTTTCTCTAACGATGCGTCATCATCTTGCATTACGTTTCTTTACACAATACTCAGTCTTGAATACTGTCTGGACACTCAGGGCGGAGAATAACACTCAGGGATACGCGAGGCAACTAGCGAAGTCTGATGCTAGCTTCCATTTCATTATTGAGGCTGTCAAAACCGTAGCGCACTGCTTATATCATGTGCGGAAGATACTCACTGGTCATTGGAATGGATGCGCTGGTAGAAAAATTCAACTTTTCGGATAGCAATTGAACACGCCAATAAAGATCCAATATCGTACCAAACTAAGAAGTCATAACTGTCACCACCTCACTAAATCGTGGATTTATCATATGAAAATGACTGTTAGATCTGAATATAAATTACAAAATCCTTTACGCACCATCTGTGTTGACTGGTTAGAACAATCCAGATAGGATTCCCGTATATCTAGTCTCTATTTGCAAATTCTGCAAAATTAACACAGTTTATAAAAAACGCAAAAACATGAAGAATCTCTGGTCTGAAAAAACAGAGTCGGGCTTGTCAATATTGGACCAGCTGGTCTATCAGAGCCGTTTAATCGGAGCTGATCCATCACTTGTGCTGTGGGGAGGGGGTAACACATCCCTGAAGACAGTCGAGAGGGATTTCCGCGGTCTTGAGTGCAACGTCCTCAGAGTCAAGGGTAGCGGTACAGACATGAAATCGATACATCGCCAGGGCTTTCCAGGAGTGCTCATGAACCCCGTTTTGGCTCTATTCGAAAGAGACAATATGTCCGACGAGGACATGGTTGATTACCTGAGTCACTGTCTGATTGAACCCGATGCGCCACGACCGTCCATAGAGACACTTTTGCACGCATTCATACCTCAGCCAAGCATAGTCCACAGCCACGCCGACGCCATCCTATCTATTACCAACACAAACCATCCTGCAACAATTCTCGCCGATGCCTTTGGAAGTTCAGTGGTCGCCGTACCTTATCGCCGTCCAGGATTTCTCTTATCAAAAGAGGTAGCACTCGCTGCAATGAACAGTCCTCAGGCTATGGGAGTTGTCCTCCAAAACCACGGGCTGGTCACATGGGGTGATACACCGAAGGCAGCCTATGAGAACCATATAGAACTTGTTTCTCAGGCAGAAAAATTTATAGAGCAAGCCAGTAATGGCAAACGGATATTCGCACAGATCAAGGGCGTGGAAATGAGCCCTGCTCAGCGTCACGTGGTCGCCACCTCAATTGCTCCTACCATCAGAGGATTGGTGAGCCGTGGGCAACGGATCATCTTGAAATTTGAGGATAGCAATGAAGTAATGGAGTTTGTGAACTCGTCTGAAGCCGAAGGCTTGACCGAGCTTGGAGCAGCCACACCAGACCATCTGCTGAGCACCAAAAGAGCGCCTCTACTGATAGAGGTTAGTGACCCTAATGACCTGGATGTTGTGAAAGCGAAGATACAGGAAGGAATCGCTGAATATGCCAGTTCCTATGAAAAATGGTTCACCGAACATACCGATAGTCAGCACCACATGCTGGACCAGTTTCCAAGAGTAATCCTGTTACGAGGAGTGGGAATGTGGACTACTGGCAAGGACGCACGTGCGTCCAGAATTACGGCTGACATATACAGACATACAATAGAAATCTTGGCCGGATCTCAGGCATTGGACAAGTATACATCGCTCTCTCTACAGGAAGCATATGACTCAGAGTACTGGCCTCTGGAGCTATACAAACAGTCTCTGGCACCACCTGAGAAGGAACTTTCAAGACGAATAGCACTTGTAACCGGTGCGGCCAGTGGTATTGGCAGGGCCATAGCCATCCGTTTCGCTCAAGAGGGAGCGCACGTCATGGTCACGGACATTCAGCTTTCAGGCGCAAAGAAAGTGGCACAGGAGATTGCTACACAGTATGGAGAAGATCGCGTTCGGTACTGCAAGCTGGACGTATCAAACGAGAAAGCTGTCAAGACAGCCTTTGGAACAACCAGATTAGCCTTTGGAGGGCTGGATATCCTAGTCTCCAACGCAGGCATTGCCATCACAAACCCAATCGACAAACTAAGCCTCTCCGACTGGCAGGCGAGTTTAGCAGTAAACGCCACTGGGCATTTCTTAGTGGCAAAGGAGGCGGTTGGTATTCTAAAGGAGCAGGGCCTCGGAGGCAGTCTGATATTCATAGCCACCAAAAACGTCCCTGCGCCAGGTCAAGACATTGGGGCATACAGCGCGTCAAAAGCTGCGGAGGCACAACTTGCCCGTGTGCTTGCCATAGAAAACGGCCCCCACGGAATCCGATCCAACATGATCAACCCAGACGCTATATTCCGCAACTCGAATCTCTGGTCGCCTCACATCAGAGAGGAACGCGCTCAGGCTCACGGTATATCAGTAGACCAAGTGGAAGATTTCTACCGTCAACGCACACTGCTGAAAGTCTCAGTGACAGCGGAAGACGTGGCTGAAGCGGCTCTGTACCTAGCAGGGGATCGCGCTCTAAAGACAACGGGCGCCATGCTGCCTGTGGACGGAGGGGTACAAGAGGCTTTCACACGTTAAAGACGTTCTCTCATGTGAAACGGTGATCGTGCTGACTGGAAGATATGGGAGTGCGGTCTACCAAATTAGAGGTGAGAGCTCCATCCAATCTCAGTCTTATCGTGGAAAAGCTTACCAGTAACTTCCTTGACTTGAGTAACCAGCCAAAGAGTGGCTTCCGCCGATGTTCTTGGATCTCCAGGCCCGGTCGGAGCCATATCTGTACGCACCCACCCAGGTGACAGAGCGTTTACAGCTACCTTTCCCATGAATTCATTTGACATAGCGATAGTCAATGCATGTATAGCCGCCTTTGAGACACCATACACGCCCTTCAAAGTTGGAGACATTATGCCGGAAGTGGAGCCAACGTTCACAATCCGAGGGTCATCTGATTTAAGCAGAAGTGGGAGCATACGCTTTGTGCAAATGTAAGGACCAAAGACGTTTACCAGCAATGTTTCCTCAAATTCCTCGTCCGTCAGATTAGAGAGCGCTCCACTGTTCACTGGTGAAACGCCCGCGTTATTGACAAGGATATCCAAATACCCCCAAGTGTCTTGAATCCATGCCGCAACTCTGTCGTTATCGGTTGGAATGGATACATCAGCCTGTAGGGTATCCAATGCCTGTAAATCTGTTTTAGCCTGATACAGCTTGGCTGTATCCCTGGATACGGCAAGGACATTCGCTCCATTCTCCAGTAATATCCTGCAGATTTGGAAACCGATACCGCGGCTCCCACCTGTTACCAACGCTTTCTTTCCTTCGAGAAACATTTTTGCCATAAATTAAATCTACCGACGATACCAAATCTATGCTCGGGCAACATTATCATTGCCATACTGAAGGGTCAAGTCAACCTCGACTACAACAGCCGCCTGGGTTACACTAATTGCACGCCTTAGAATGTACGGAACGGCAGGGGAGCACGCCAGCATGAGTCACTCCCATATGTACAGCTATACCAGTATCAAGTCCGACACACAGGAATCTATAACGGACGATGAAGCATTCAACGCGTTGGCTGATTCCATAGACACTCAAGAGCTGGTGCTAGGCAGATCTGTGGAATGGTCAGGCATCATCGGTGATGCATGGCAGGACGACGGAGGAGTATGGGTGGTGTACATACGAGCCATCGCGATAACTGGCAATGGCGACGACGGCACATCCTGCATCCAGAATAATACTATGATCTGTGAAGAGATTAAGGCCGAATTAGAACCACCAATCCGGCATTAACCTGCCTGTCTTGCTCAATTTTTAATCATACTTTTTAAATATTTATTATCAGGAGGATACAATTGCAAGAATTGGAACCGGTCCAACGTGCATTGGTTGTTAGCCCACATCCAGATGATGCCGAATTTGGCTGCGGAGGTACCGTCGCACGGCTAGTACAAGCAGGGAAAGAGGTGTTCTATATAGTGGCTACAACCGGCGACAAGGGCGGTCGTGACACTGATATGACATCCGCGTACCTCCTTAACGCCCGTCAAGAAGAACAGCAGAAAGCCGCTGATGTGCTTGGCGTGTCTGAAGTGGTGTTCCTAGATTTCGGCGACGGCGAGTTGGAGGACGACCACGCCTTCAGACGCCAACTCGTATACCACATACGCCGCCTCAAGCCTGACATTATCTTCACAACAGACCCATTCCGCACATCTTTCTACATCCACAGAGATCATCGTATGACTGGTCTAGTAACGATTGACGCGGCATTTCCTTACGCACGTGACCGCCTTCACTACCCTGAGCACATTGCCGAAGGCATGGATGGGCACAACGTGGATGAGGTCTTTTTATGGGGTGCTGAAGCCCCTGATACGTTCATAGACATTGGTGACGTGACAGACCTGAAGATCAAGTCGCTCTTGGCACACACCAGTCAAATGCAAGACTGGATAAAGAAGGCTGGAGGGGAAGAGGCCTTTGGGGAACATATGAAGGCCATGTCAAAAAAGATGATGGAAAATCACAACTCACCATACGAACACACAGAGGCATTTCGCCGCTATGGCATCAGAAAAATGATGCAGGAAATGGACAGTGATTCTTAGTATCCTATTCACTCAGGCAAATCTTTCATTTGCCTGACCATCTAGGGGGCTACTTTGAGCAGATGCACCCTAGCCTGCACACAATGTTGCTCAACAAGGAAGGATTGCCATGCCGGATTTAAAGCTGGATGACGTTACAATCCACTATGAAGAGGTCGGCAGCGGGCCACTGGCTTACGTTTTCTGCCCTGGCCTCGGTGGAGATGGACAAGGTTTTGTAGAACATTTCCCACTGTGGTACCAACACTTTCCACGAGTTATATCCTGGGATAATCGCGGTGCAGGCCAATCATCGCAGGCCACCAAGTACAACCTTCCTCTCTGTGCCGGAGACCTTGATGGGTTGCTGGACAAGCTCGGCGTTGAAAAAGCTATACTCCACGGAGTGTCCTGGGGCGGAGTGGTAGTGCAGCAGTTCGCACTGGACCATTTGGAGAAGTGCGCTGCCATAATCCTCGACTCCACATCCAGTGAAGTAAACCTAACTGCTTCCGAGGGATGGTATAAACGCGGAGAGACAGCGCGTCAAAGTAGCAATACTGAAGCCATACAAGAACATGGAATAGAGGTACTTCCGGAACACCTAGATTCCTACGTAGCCAACGCCAGGGCTATCGCCGGCTTGCGTGAGCACCCCTTCACACCAAGACTGAAACACATCACATGCCCGGCTCTGGTGGTAGCAGGTGGCCAGGACGCAACCGCTGGCGTAGGTGGGTCCGTCATCCTGTCACGGAACCTTCCAACATCCAGGTTGGAAATCTTCCAGGACTCTGGGCACAGTGTCGTTCGTCACAAGCTGGACGAGTTCTTGAAGCTAACGCTGGAGTTCTGCCATGGTCACGGCATAATCTAGCCGTCTATCAGCATATTACCCCTAATTATCCGATCCTTCTCACAAATCGGATATTTTTACGTTTAAGTTAGGACTACTCCAGGCAGCACACCACTCAAACAGCGACTGATAGGTATCATTCCGCAGGGGCTCATCTGCGTATCCACGGATTCCAAAAGATGTCAGAGGATCGTTAAAGTTACTTTTTCTTGCTCTGATTACTCTCAACACGTATAATTTTGCTGTAGGGTGAAGGTACTTACCCAATTCGCACACGCAAAGTATATACGCTCAAAAATAGCGGATCTAGCCCACAACCACTTTAACTGCGGGTTACGAATTCTTTGGAATATAGTAAGGAACACTCATGACAGAAACCGAAGGTATATTCACTGCAATTGCCGTAGTGTTGAGCTTTGCGGCCGCAGCAAGCTACCTCAACCATCGCTACATGCACTTTCCTCCAACAATCGCCCTCATGGCCGTCTCACTCACTCTATCTCTAATTGTTGTCGCTCTCGGCACCGCAAACGTAATAGATCAGGAATTGATCCGGGAGTTCGTCGAATCATTACACTTCGACGAAGTGTTACTTCACGGGTTCCTAGCCTACTTACTGTTCGCCGGTGCATTAACCATTGACATATCAGCGCTACGCGGAGTCATGGTCCAGACCGCGACACTGGCCACGTTCAGTGTCGTGGCGAGTGGTGCAATCGCTGGGACACTGTTCTGGGGTATCGCTACCTTGTTCGGATTCGAAATCAGTCTCGTTCATGGTCTGCTATTCGGTGCGCTCATCGCTCCAACAGACCCGGTTGCAGTGCTCGGCATTCTGAAGCGGGCAGGTGCACCAAAGACATTGGAGACGACCATGGCCGGCGAATCTCTCTTCAATGACGGCGTGGGCATCGTCATATTCTTGACACTTGCTAGCGTGGCCTTTGCTGGCAAGGAAGCTGTGCTGTCAGATGTGGGCGGGTTCCTGCTATTAGAGGCTGGTGGTGGTGCCATACTGGGCCTTGCTCTGGGGTGGATCACATACCGACTCATGCGTCCAATAGACGACTACTCTGTTGAGGTTCTGTTGAGTCTAGCTATGGTATCTGGTGGCTACGCACTGGCAACTGCACTTCACATGTCCGGACCAATTGTGGTGGTGGTTGCAGGCATCATCATCGGCAATCAGGCGCGCTCAATGGCGATGTCAGACATTACACGCCGTTATCTGGATAACTTTTGGGAGCTTCTAGACGATATTCTCAACGCTGTGCTCTTTGCTTTAGTCGGCCTGGAAGTGGTAGCAGTGCACTTAGATTGGCATTATGCCATGGCTGGCCTCCTCGCAATACCCGTTGTACTGGTGGCACGCCTCATCAGTGTGGCCGTTCCTGGTGCCACGTTCCACGTGATTGGATTAGTTCCATTCAAGAGAAATGTGCTGGCGGCTCTAACATGGGGAGGGCTGCGAGGCGGAATATCCATAGCCTTGGCACTGTCATTGCCCACCTCACCTGAACGTGATCTGTTAGTGACCACCGCATACATTGTTGTGACATTCTCTGTGCTGGTGCAGGGCCTCACTTTCGGACGCTTAATCAAGCGACTGTTCCCATCAACTGGTGGGAAACAAACAGGCCGGGATAAAGTGTAATCTCAAACCAGACACAGTGTCGAAACTACGTAAAAACCCTATCGTACTAAGCATTATTCCAATGAATATATCAATGAGTAAGAACAAATGTAGTGCACGCTTCATAGGAATAGCACGATATAAAGCGTCAATTGCCGGTTACAACAAGGACGGCGGCGCCAGTTGTCGACGAAAGACAACTACCTCGTCTAAAAATATCACCTGTTCCTCAGGATCTCCGCTCATATGACAGTAAAGACTGGCGCCACTGGATTGATGATTATAGTGACTGCCAAAACAGGATTGCATGCCTAGGATAGAGGAAGCTATCGTCATTCCTCTTGGGACTCTAGAGACCTGGGAGCTGATGCGGAATTTGGAATTAAGACCGCGCTGGGATGCCACCATCATCCGAGTGAGGCGGGGAGTTGTCAGCCATGACGATGAAGATCCACTCCTATATTATTTAGCACCCCTATTCTTGGGGTTGCGTTGGCAATGGGAGGGGGAATACATATCATTTCAGCCACCCAACCGCTCAGCGGTGCGTATGGCTTGGGGTTCATCTCTCAGGCCTTTTAAGAGCCTAGTAGGAACATGGATGCTCCAAAGCCAGAGAGATGGTACTCAGGTCAGGATGATAGTAAGTTTTGAACCGCGATGGCCTTTGCCACTGCTAGGTAAGATTATGGGCTACAGAATGAGGCGGCTCCTCGGCAGATCACTGTCAAATTTAAGGGACATTGGAACAGGGAACCACTGATTATGAACCGAGTTCCCAATTTAGAAATGATGGTGATGCATATAAAAGAAGTTACAAAAATCTACTTCAATGTGAGTTGATTACTTGTGAAAGACGATGGTGTTAGCAATCGTTTGTGGTGATTATGTGCAACTTAGTGCAATGCAGAAGCGGTTGTTGGAAGATTCTTACTGCAGTTTTACTGCAATACCATATGCCACTGACTTACACTTTGGCCGGCCACAACGACCAGAGAATACCTGAGCCTCATGTGTTATTTACGGTTTAGGATAGGTACTTATCAGTCACGAATGAACACTTTGAGCGAGGGCATCCAGGATTCCATCTGGTGGTAGAAACTGATAAACCGTGTGCTGAGTTTGCTCTTAGTCTAGCCTTACTAAACCATATTCGCATCTGTAGTTTGGCGGAGGGGATGGGATTCGAACCCATGAACCCTTGCGGGTTAACGGTTTTCAAGACCGTCGCCATCGTCCACTCGGCCACCCCTCCGTAAGCTCTCGCATCAAATCTACAACCAGGACAATGATAAGCCAGTGGTCTGAAAGGCACAAGTTATCTCGGCACAGACCATACAAATCTTTTGAAAATTTCGTAAATGCCCAGAATCTATACAATAATTTGACTGACCTTTGTGGTGAAGGTATGATTCCGCAGACATGAGAGTTCTTGGCATAGAAACTTCCTGCGACGAAACCGCTGTTGCCGTGGTAGAGGACGGGCGTCATATTCTGTCCAACGTCATAGCCTCACAGGTGGAAATGCACGCACGTTACGGAGGCGTTGTGCCTGAGGTGGCTTCCAGACAACACATCCTGGCAATTGTGCCTGTCGTTGAGGCAACCTTAAAGAAGGGCAAACTCACATGGAACGACATTGATGCCATTGCCGTTACCAATGGACCGGGTCTTGCTGGCGCTCTGCTCGTTGGTATGAACGCAGCAAAAGCACTGGCCTTTGGACGCGGTCTACCTCTGATAGGCGTCAACCACCTTGAAGGACATATATACGCCAACTGGCTGGAGGGGAGCGATCCACAGGCTGACCCTGGATTCCCTCTATTGTGCCTAATTGCCTCAGGTGGTCACACAGATCTCATACTCATGGATGCCCACGGAAGCTATACACTACTGGGCCGTACCAGAGACGACGCCGCAGGCGAAGCCTTCGACAAAGCCGCCCGTATACTCGGGCTTGGCTATCCTGGTGGACCGGAAATACAGAAAACATCACAGGATGCCAGAGGAGATATCTCACTGCCAAGGGCTTGGATGAGAGGGTCTCATGATTTCAGCTTCAGCGGATTAAAAACGGCACTTCTCAATAAGGCCAGAGAGAAGTCCATATATCCTCCACAGGAAGGTGTTACTCCTGACCATGACCTTATCAGAGAGATGGCCTCCGCCTTTCAGATGTCAGTCGCTGAAGTGATATCAGTAAAGACGGTGAACGCTGCCAGTAAATACGAAGCCAGAGGAATTCTCCTTGGAGGAGGAGTCGCTGCCAACAGCAAACTGAGGGAAGTACTCAAAAAGAAATCCACGTTACCCTTGTTCATTCCTTCCCCAGCTCTATGCACAGATAACGGGGCTATGATCGCGGCATGCGGCCATTTCAAAAAACTACGGGGGGACGGAGACAGTTGGGATATGGACATATATCCCGGATTGCAACTAGGGCAGGGAGCAACTACTCACAAATAAGTCGTACTTGATTAGCATCTATTCCGGTTAACCGGGAGCGTTCCTAGATCTTCTATGCTTGAGCGCCGGACTTGTTTTCTTCATCATGGCCTGTAAAAGGAATAATAACCTCGCCGTGATCTTCCGTTGGTGACACACTTCCCTGTGCAACAAACGTTTCTTCCTCTACTTCGGTTGTCTCCTGCTCCGGTTCATACTCAACAACATCCGGCATACTAACTGCCTCCATCGGCTGTCCTTCGTTAATATCACTAGCAGAAGAGACGGCTTCCTTAAGTTGAAAGAAACGATTTACGAAGGTGTAGACATGATTAGTCATGTCTCCCTCAAAAGATATTCCAATCTCATCTTGCCCTGCATGGAAAAGAATACTACCTTCCTGTGTACCACTGAGGTAGCGAAGGAGATGGTATCCTCCAGCTAAGGCTAGGACAGTGGCCAAAGGAATAGCCAGAGGAAGGAAGGTGATGGCGGCCAGGGCAGAACCAGCACCAGCCCACAGCAGAGATATCCTAAAAAGCAATCTCTTGCCTGAAAAGGTTCGTTGCACTTCTGCCACCTGAATGTCTTCTAATGACATGAATGCCATCTTCTTGTTGTCACCTGACCTGGAAAACCGCATCAAACGACTGCCGGTGAGTACAATGCGGTTCTGGTCACTCATGCCATCCGCTTCCAAGCCGTGTTTCTCACCAAAGGACATCTCGATTTCCTCGTTGTCCATCAAGAGCATCAGATCATCGTTCTTATTGCTATTTATCATGGTTTCATGCCTAAAAAACGTTGTTGTTACCAGGCCAGACTTAGACATGGTACATGTGAATGAGCCCATATTGTATTCTGGCGGAGTTTACCACGGAGCGACTCACCTTGGAAGTCATCAACAGAGCCTTAATTTCTCGAGGGATAAGAAATCCATCTAGGCAATCAGTCCATACACCAGAAGATGATAGACTCATGTCACGTGAATAGATCATGGAAAAATATCGATACTACTGCCTTTCTGCATACATATATACCGCCACAATTTAACCTGTTAATATATTCAATTAGATATGATAGATGAAACAAAGCAGAGAATAGGGCTTATGGGCTGTGGAGCCATTGGAAGCGGCCTGGCCTTGGCCGTAGATGAGGGAGTTGTGGGCGGAGCTGAATTGGTAGCCATTTTCGACCAGGACATCAGCAATACCCAGGGACTGCTTAAGCGGCTTAAATCAAACCCAAAAGCTTCCAATTCATTTGAGGATTTCATGGCCACAGAAGGCATGACTCTTGTAGTTGAGGCAGCTTCACAGGAAGCCATCCGTCAACATGGAGCAAACATCGTCTCAATGGGCAAACACCTACTGATAATGAGTACGGGGTCCCTTCTGAATGCCGATCTGTTTTCAGAGCTGTCATCCCTGACACAACAGACTGGGTGCAGGATTTTCGTACCATCCGGGGCCGTAGGCGGAATCGACGCCATTCGCGCCTCACGCCATGAGTTGCAGGAAGTTACAATCACCACACGCAAACCTCCACAGAGCCTTATTGACACCGACTCTGCCAATGCAGATACACTAAAAAATATCACCTCCGCCACTGTTGTATTTGAAGGGAGCGCACGTGAAGCTGTGCGACGCTTCCCATTCAACATCAACGTGGCCGCAACAATCAGCCTAGCAGGCTTAGGTCCTGAAAAAACCAAGGTTAGAATTATTGCTGACCCTGAAGCGAAGGGCAACATACACGAGATATATATAGCTGGCAAGAGCGGTGTGATGCGATTCATCATGGAAAACGTTCCTCATCCTGAAAATCCAATGACAAGCCATCTGGCAGTACTATCTGCCATAGAGACACTACGTGGCGCCTGCAACGAAAGAGGAATCAGGGTAGGAGCATAGGTGGGATAGAGCAACAGCAAGCTGTGGCCCTCATTTATCATATACCGGTTAACAGATCCATCCTCAATCTCTACCACCGCTTTGAGCAACCGTAACCACTAATCTCAGAAATTTTCCAGATATGCCCTCAACTCTTACAGGCCAGCCTATCTAGTCAGATACAGCCGACGCGTTCCCTGCGTTCGCTCAGAAATCAGGCCGAATTCTACCACCACCTTGAGATACTAACCAATCACTGAAGTGGTAATGGCGAACTGTAAGCTGATCTTTCCTAGCGATACCTCATTATGCTTAACAAGAAGTAATATCTCACGTCTTCTGGGATCCACTATTGCGTATTGCACGCGATGCCAAGTACAACATCACAATCCATCAACTTTCATTTGCAAAATATTAACTTCATTTTGACGAAAAATAGTGCACGTTTCGTACTCCAAGGCACAAAGCTTGAAACCCTACGACACATGATTATTATCTATGGAATGCTCTCGTTTCACGTATTACTCTTTCAGTATATACATAGCAATATTCTTACTGATTCCATATGTTTTAACGCATGGATTCGCATTTAAATACGTTGACAGTCCATAGGCGCCATGATAGTCTGCGGTATCTCCAGTATCCGCAAATTAACGCTTTAATGGTGCCTATATGGGAGGTGTAGCAATGATGCAGATCGAATCAAGAGTGTCAACAACACCGAGAGCTTTGGAAGGCATACGAGTGCTAGATTTTACCTGGGTCAGAGCCGGGCCTTGGTGCAACCGCTGGCTAGGAGCCATGGGAGCAGAGATCATCAAAGTGGAGTGGCCACAGGGCCCCAACACACGCGGGGAGAACACCGGATCCGGAGCTGGAACACCTGAGGGCCTGCCCGCCAACCTGAATACCAACGGTCACTTCAGCGATACCAACTCAAACAAGCTGAGTATTACACTGAATACCCGCACTCCCCGTGGTATCGACCTCATCAAACGCTTGGTTTCCATATCAGATATCGTTATAGAGAATTTTGCGTATGGAGTCTTGGAGCGGTGGGGGCTTGGATACGAAGATATGAAGAAGCTCCGCCCCGACATCATATACCTATCCATGTCAGGCTTCGGGCACACGGGACGTGACCGCGACTATCAAACAATGGGACCAATAGCTCAGGCCCTGTCAGGCCTTACCTACACATCTGGACTCCCAGGCAAACCACCTGCTGGCTGGGGATGGTCATACATGGATGACACCGGCGGCATGTACGGAGCCATGTATGCACTAAGCGCCATATACCACCGCAACGTCACTGGACAGGGACAGCATATTGACCAAGCCCAGTGGATTACAGGTGCCCCACTCAACGGTGCCTCTTACTTGGATATACAGGCCAACGGCCGCTCAACAATGCGCGAAGGATATCCGGCCGGCAACCGCGCCCATTGGCCTGGCACCCCTCTGGCGAACAACTACCGTGGACGAACAGTAGCCCCTCACAACGCATACAGGACCAGTCCCGAAGAATATAACGACTGGTGCACCATCGCTTGCTTCTCTGATGATGAATGGCGACGACTGATAGGAGTTATGGGGTCGCCTACCTGGGCCTCCGACGAGAAATTCGCCACACTCGCAGGCCGTCTGGAACACCAAGAGGAACTTGACCATGGCATAGAAACGTGGACGAAAACCATTGGCAAGTACGAGATCATGGAGCGGTGCCAGGCCGCTGGAGTCCCTTCCATGCCAGTGCAGAGCAGCCAGGATCGTTTTGAAAATGACCCACAGCTTCAGCATAGAGAGATGTACAAGAAAATGGAACATCCCGCTTTAGGAACGTGGCATCTACAAAATGCTCCCTTCAAGATGTCTGAAACTCCTGTGTACAACCACCAGGCAGGGCCACTGATAGGCGGACACAACAAACGTGTGTTCGAAGGCCTGTTGGGAATCGGCCACGATGAGTTAGTGGCAGGCTTCGACGACGGTACCTTCTGGCCTAACACCTTGGACAGAAGCTCGTATCCGTACCTACAAGAAATGATTGAGGACGCCTCGTCCGTGCAGTGGATGGGAAATGAATCCATCGCAAACCCCGCGCCTGCACCGGTGAGTACAGCAAGTGGCGGAGCATTCGAGGGCCTTCGCGTGCTTGAACTTAGCGATGAGAAAGGGCAGTGGGCCGGAAAACTCATGGCAGACATGGGAGCAGACGTAGTCAAGATAGAGCCACCTGGAGGAGAGTCGTCACGTACGGTCGGGCCGTTCTATCAAGACATGCCAAACCGAGAACGGAGCCTTTCGTTCTGGCACTATAACACCTCAAAGCGCGGCATAACCCTAAACATAGAGACAGAAGACGGGCGTCAACTCTTCAGGCATATGGCCAAGAGTGCAGACGTTATATTCGAAACCTTCAAGCCAGGATACATGGCCTCACTGGGACTGGGATATGACGAGCTTAAGCAAAGCAACCCAGGACTGATCATGTGTTCACTGACGCCGTTCGGGCAAACTGGGCCTTGGAAGGACTATCTGAGCAGTGACCTACTGCACCTAGCGGCGGGCGGGCAGATGGGTTGCTGCGGGTATGACGAGGTAGATGTCCAAAATGCGCCTCCTATCGCACCAGGAGGAGGGCAAGCATGGCACATGGGGAGCCACTTCGCATACATCGCTATTTCTGCGGCTATGGTAAGCAAAACTGTAACGGGCCGTGGACAGTACATAGATGCTTCTGTCCATGAGTCTTGTTCTCTAACCACCGAGGGTATGATTAGCACATATATATACCGTAACCAAGTAGTCAAACGACAAACAGGGCGTCACGCTTCCGTACTTGGAAGCGACCCAACACAGATTATGTGCAAGGATGGGAAGTACCTAAATGGAGGAGTTGGAAACCGTGTGACTCCTGCCAACCTACATTCTCTAGCCGAATGGATGAACGACTACGGGCTAGCAGATGATCTATTGGACGAGAAATATGGGGATCGAGTGGTGTTCACAGAGAATAGACAACACATTGCTAAAGTAGTAGCTGATTTTTTGGCCAACATCACGCGTGACGAAGCCTATCACGGTATGCAAAAAATGGGCATCAACTGCGGAGCTGTCAGATCGCCTGACGAAGTTATGGAAGATCCTCACCTTGAGGACAGAGGCTTCTGGGCAGAAGTGGAGTACCCCGAGGTTGGAATAACGTTGCGGCATCCTGGCCCGGCCGGTATCTTAAACGGCTCTCCCTGGAAAATCTCGCGTCGAGCGCCTCTCATTGGAGAACACAACGATGAAGTCTTGTGCGGAGAACTCGGCCTGTCTAGGGCAGACTTGTCGGTGCTGGCCGAGGGAGGAATCATCTAGTATCTGCCTCATCTCACATCGCAGCCGGTATTCATGGATTCAAGAACATAAAAGCGAGCTATTGGCTTGTGGTGGAGCACAAACCAATAGCTAATGGCATCTTGCCTAACTAAGGCATGTACCTCAAATGGCCTGTTGCACTTGGACAAGTATATTGCACAGGTGGATGAGTATTGTTTCTTTGACCTGTAACACACACTCCATCAGAACGGCGTTCAAAGAATCCTCTTTCCAGCCCCACTTCCTTGAATATCACACTGAACAAAAACCACTTTATGCCACCACAGTGATGCCATGCCATCTGATATCCGACAGAAACGTAATCTCCTTCACGAGTAACCGTCAGATATCCTTATATCACTGGTTCCTAGGCTTTATACATCATAAAAAATTGCGAAAACGGATTCTATATTCGTAATATGCACTAGACGTAAGGTAAATCCCTGCAATCCTGTGAGGAACGACTCACACAAAAGCCATTACGCCAGATGTAACCCATACGATATAGAACAACAGACGTTCAAACCGGCGGCAGCTGGCATCATTACCGTTGTTAAATTCTTGTACCGCACGGCTGTTGCTGTGTCTTCACAGCTTCTTCCAACTTACAGAGCTATGCTATAATCGCCATACAAGATTTTCTAAAGTCTGGTAGTGTAATAAGTACTAGTGTTTGGTCAAATTTATTATAAACGGGGGTTAAGAAGTCAATAATGCTTCAACACGATGAATTGAAGGTATTCGCCGGCACGGCCCATGCAAATCTAGCCAAAGACGTCTGCAAATACCTTAATATACCAGTAGCGAAATCCGACGTCTTCAAATTCAGCAACGACAATACTTTTGCTAAAATCGGAGAAAACGTGCGTCAGCGAGACGTTTTCCTCATTCAGCCATTTGCCTACCCAGTCAACGATAGCATCATGGAATTGCTGATAATGATGGACGCCGCCAAGAGGGCATCTGCTGGCAGGATCACAGCGGTGATCCCTTACTACGCCTATGGTCGCACAGACAAGAAAGACCAGCCCCGTGTTCCAATAACGGCTCGGCTGATAGCCGACATTCTAAGCGTTGCAGGCGCAGACCGAGTGCTCACCGTTGACCTCCATGCGGGACAAATACAGGGCTTCTTCAATATTCCCGTAGACGAACTGACAGGACTGCCTCTCCTTGCCAAATATTTCCAGGAAAAGGCTCTGGACAATCTGGTTGTGGTGGCAGTTGACATCGGTATCAGCAAACGAGCAAGGGACATGGCGGAGCGTCTTGGAGCACCACTTGCTATCATAGAAAAGCGTCGCATTGGCAACGCTGACAGCTCTGAGAGCCTTAACATCATTGGTGACGTGGCCGGGAAGAACGCCCTCACATTCGACGACGAGATAGACACCGCCGGCTCGCTCCTATCAGCTGTAAATGCTTTGCGTGAAGCTGGTGTAAAGGATATATACGCCTGTTGTACCCACCCTGTCCTCTCTGGACCTGGTATTGAGAGAATAGAAAACAGCATTATTAAAGAGGTAATTGTAACGGATACGCTCCCTATATCCGTAGACAATCACAATAGCAAGATTAAAGTTCTCTCGGTGGCACCTCTTCTGGGCGAAGCCATACGTAGAATCCACGAAGGGCTCTCCGTGGGAGCAATGTTCGAATAGGGGAGACCGTAGCCAATGCTTAGCAAAGTCTTCGGCTTTCTTGCCGATTCCAACGATAAGGCCGTAAAAAGGCTTCAGCCCCTTGTAGACGAGATCAACGCGCTGGAAGCAGACTGGAAGAAGCTTTCAGACAATGCCCTTAAAGCCAAGACACCAGAATTCAGATCTGCTATCCAGGATGGCAAAGACATTGGAAACCTGTTGCCGGAGGCCTTTGCAACCGTGCGAGAAGTAGCCAGTCGCACAATTGGACAGAGACATTTTGATGAGCAGCTTATGGGTGGCATTGTTCTCCACCAGGGCAAAATTGGCGAAATGAAGACCGGAGAGGGAAAGACTCTGGTGGCGACTCTCCCAGTTTATCTCAACGCCATTGCAGGACTGGGCGTCCATGTAGTAACCGTAAACGATTACCTAGCCAAAAGAGACGCTCAATGGATGAGTCCAATATACGACTTTCTGGGCCTCAGCGTTGGTTGCCTACAACACCAAGCATCCTTCCTATATGATCCCACGCTAAAAAGTGGAATCCCTGTTCCGGATTTAATGAGGCCTGCAGATAGAAAAGATGCCTACTCCGCTGATATTACATATGGCACCAACAACGAATTCGGATTCGACTACCTGCGTGACAACATGGTTGTGGAAATATCCCAAAAGGTGCAGAGGGAACTGCACTACGCCATAGTTGACGAAGTGGACAACATACTAATAGACGAGGCAAGGACTCCGCTCATAATAAGCGGCCCTGCCGAGGAACCCACTCAACTCTATGCCAAATTCGCCAGCCTAGTGCCACGTCTACAGTTGGATGAAGACTACACAATCGACGAAAAGCGCCGCTCAACCACCCTATCCGACTCAGGCGTCAGCAAAATGGAGCAGTGGCTCAATGTTGGCAACCTGTATGACCCAAGCAATTACACATATATCAACTACATAGAAAACGCCCTGAGGGCTCTGTTGATATATGGCAAGGACAAGGAGTACGTAGTCAGAGACGGAGCGGTTACTATAGTAGACGACTTCACCGGGCGTCTAATGCCTGGGCGGCGCTACTCCGACGGCCTGCATCAGGCCATTGAGGCAAAAGAGGGAGTCAAGATACAACGCGAGAGCATTACCTATGCAACCGTCACTCTTCAAAATTATTTCCGTATGTATGGAAAATTGGCTGGTATGACTGGCACTGCGGCCACTGAGGCGGAAGAACTATCCAAAATTTACAAGCTGGAGGTGGTAATAGTTCCCACCCACAGACCCATGATACGCCAGGACTCTTCTGACTTGGTATACGCTACTGAAAAAGCCAAGTTTCAGGCGATAGCCAATGACCTGGAAGAGCTATCAAAGAAGGGACGTCCTGTCCTTGTCGGAACAGTGTCCATAGAGAAGTCTGAGATTCTCAGCGAGATCCTCAAACGCCGCGGTATATCCTGTCATGTTCTCAATGCAAAACAGCATGAAATGGAGGCCACAATTGTGGCCCAGGCAGGCACCCCAGGAGCCATCACAGTGGCAACCAACATGGCAGGCCGCGGCACAGACATTATCCTTGGAGGCAATCCTACAGGCACGGACTCGTCGCCAGAGCAGTGGCAGGAGGCACACGATAAGGTACTGGCCCTTGGAGGACTGCACATAATAGGCACGGAACGCCACGAATCTCGACGTATAGACAACCAGCTCCGTGGACGCTCTGGACGTCAGGGAGACCCAGGAAGTTCCAGATTCTACGTCTCTCTGGAAGACGACGTGATGCGCCGCTTTGGCGGCGACCGTATAAAGGGCATCATGGCATGGGCAGGCATGGGTGAGGACATACCCATTGAAAACAGTATAGTCAGTAAATCAATTGAGGCATCACAGACAAAGGTGGAGAGCTTTCACTTTGAAACACGTAAACACTTAGTGGAGTACGACGACGTAGCAAATATGCACAGGAACGTCATTTACTCAGAGCGACACAAAATCTTGGAAGGATCCGACCTCAAATCCAATATTCAGGAAATGGCACATAAAGAGATATCTGCCATGGTAGCCGATTTCCTCCCAGACGAAAACAGTGAAAGCTGGGACATAAATGCTATGTTGGCAGAGCTAACAACAATATTCCAAACGCCACCTACCATGAGTCAGAGCAGCATGGAAAATATGCATCCGGACGAGATTAAAGATTATCTACTGCAATTCGCCGACTCCATGTACGAGGAGAAGGAAAACCAGACTGGCCATGAGCAAATGCGCACCCTTGAACGTCTAGTAATGCTGCGCACCATAGATTCCCAGTGGGTGCAACATCTCACAGGAATGGAAAACCTCCGTCAAGGTATCGGTCTTCACGCCTTCGGGCAGCGTGATCCGCTTGTCATGTTCAAGCACGAGGGTCACCAAATGTTCCAAAACCTGCTCGAACACATGCAGCACGACATTGTGCATACCGTCTTCCGTGTTGGGCTGATGTCTCAACCAGTAACCCGCCGTGTACAGAGTAACCAGTCAATCGAAACTCCGATCAGTGCTGTTGCCACACGAGAGAAGCAAGCACAAGCCACCACAATTAACAGTAACAAAGTAGGCCGCAACGACCCTTGCCACTGCGGCAGCGGCAAGAAGTACAAACGATGCCACGGCGTGTAGCGATATAAGCAGTGCAGAACATGGCCTGTAGCCAGAACAACCAAAAGCAGAAACCATGAGTGACTCTCACGCAGGGGCAGACAAAGTATTTCTTTCATTCCTCAACCGCAAGCGATGAGAAGCCGATTCAATGAAAAATAATACCACCAGCAGAGAAGATCTAAGCAACCTACAGGCTATAGCGCATCTGAAGAACGCTCTGGCAAAAGGCATGGACTGGGTACCAGCATTGCTTGAATCAATGGCACTGTGGACACTCCCTGAGGAGGTATACCAGGACCACCTTCACAAGTATCTGCTGGACGGTGAGGCATTCGATTGGCTATTGCTTGCAAAACGACTTCTGGCTGAGGTGAATGACATTGTGCCAGAAGAAGAGAAGAACTATCTGCTCTTTTCAGGGGATGTTTCTCACTCACTAACAAAAGAGGAATTCAAGAACCTGCTGGGGGCTCAAAAGTACAGTGCATACCTAAACTACTGGTATGGGATAGTCGTTGAAGAGGCTCTCATACAATCTGCCCAGGAAGAGGAACGGAAGCGGCTCAATAGTGGAGGTGTAAATTCCTCCTTTGCAATCATCGACGGAGCATTTCGCCGGGTATACGGGCAGAATAGAGAAGAGCTACACAGACAATTCCGTGAAGAGAAAAGCTACTCAGTAACATCCTCATACACAACCACAGAGGCCAAGGAATTCACCTACTGGCTATTCAAGTACCGTCTGATACACGGTGAGGGAGAACGTGTGGCCAGCGACACACGAAAAGGTATCATGTTTCTTCAGAAAATGAGGAAGCAGAGATTGGAATTATGAGGCAAAACCGTTAATCATCAATCCAACCTAACAATAGTTACCATGATTCAGAGACAGGCACGGTAGCTAGAGAAGTTCGTACAACAAGTTTCTACGTGGGACCAATGAACTGTCAGTATATCCTCTATGTGGCAAACTGGGACAGGAACTCCTGAATCCTATCGCTCCGCTCCTCCAAACGTGCAAGACGTTCTCTTTCACCTGCCACCACCTCTTCAGGTGCCCTACCAATAAAGTCAGGATTACTCAATCTCTGTGATAGCTTCTGCATGTTGTCCTGGGATTCCTGTAGCTCCTGTTTAAGGCGGGTGCGCTCTTTGGCAGTATCAACCAGGCCTTCCAACGGGATCAGCACCGTGGCACCTGGGAATATAGCTGACACAGTGGTATATGCCGAAGGTCTTGGTGTATCAGCATCAAGAAATTCCAGAGGCTCCGTCCTGGCTAAGCTCTTTATGGCCTGTGTTTCTTCTGCAAGCGCCGTGCTGGACGGGGCAAGCTCAACCAGGCTATGTAACGGCTGATTCGGCGCTATTTTAAATTCCGCTCTGACGTTTCGTATAGCTCTAACCATCTCCATAAGAAGCTCTATTTCTCTTTCAGCCTGTTCGTCAATGGAGTCATTGTCAGCAATGGGATATGACGCTATTACTATCGAGTCTGGCATGTCATCCGTCTGTGACAGCTTACCCTTGAGGCTCTGCCATATCTCTTCTGTTACAAATGGGATGAATGGGTGCATAAGTCTGAGTGTTTTTTCCAGGACATGGACAAGGACAGGCATTGGAGATGGTTCATCACCAGACCGAAGCCTGAGTTTTGCCATCTCAATATACCAGTCGCAGAATTCACCCCAAAAGAAATCATGAACCTCACGTTGCGCCTCGCCAAACAGAAATTCCTCCATGAAGTGATGCACCTGCCCTGTCACTCGATTGAGACGACTGACTATCCATCGGTCCTGGCGGTTCAGTAGGGAAGGTGTTTGCCAGTCCAGTGGACCCTGTGTCTCGTCAATGATAGTGAGAACGTACCTGGCTGCGTTCCACACCTTGTTAACAAAGTTTCTACTGGCACCAAGTTTTCCTTCGCTGAGACGAAGATCGTTTCCTGGGGAATTACCAGTGGTCAGCGTGAAGCGAAGCGCATCCGTGCCATAGGTGTTTATTGCCTCAATTGGGTCAGTTACGTTGCCCCTAGTTTTGCTCATCTTGGCTCCATGCTCATCTCTAATGAGGCCGGATAGATACACCTGTTTGAATGGTATCTCGCCAGTGTTTTCTAATCCCATCATTATCATTCTAGCAACCCAGAAGAAGAGTATATCGTAGCCAGTCTCCATAACTGATGTAGGGTAGAAGTATTCAAAGTCTTCTGTGTTTCCAGGCCAGGCCAAAGTAGAATGGGGCCAAAGTGCCGATGAAAACCACGTATCAAGTACGTCAGGATCCTGAAACAAATCAGTGCCCTCACATAACGGACACGTTCCAGGGTGATCAATCGAAACTATCGGAGCGGCTTTCAAATCTACGAAGATGTGGCTGGCATTCGACTCAATTTCCTCCCATGAGAAGCCTTTTTCCTTCAACGTGCGATAAGTGCCGCCCTGGATGACGTCAGAGCCAATGGGTTCTGAAAAAATAACTTCAATAGATTCCTGGGAACATTGCAAACAGTACCATGCTGGTATTCGGTGCCCCCACCATAGCTGACGGCTGATACACCAATCTCGGATGTTCTCCATCCAATTGAGATAGACCTTACTGAACCTCTCCGGGACCATTTTTATCTGTCCGCTGTTAACCACGTCAATTGCAGGTCCGGCTAAGCTCTGAGTGTTTACAAACCACTGCTTGCTAACCAGTGGTTCCACAGTTACCGTGCAACGCCCGCAGTGACCGACAGAGTGCCCATGAGGTTCCTGTTTCTCCAATAGCCCGTTTATCTCCAGTTCTTTAAGTACGACTTCACGGCATTGAAAGCGGTCCATACCCTCATACTGCCCTGCTTCCATATTCATAGTGCCATCTAGGTTCATTACGTTGATAGTTGGTAAAGCATGGCGCTGTCCCATCTCAAAGTCGACAGGATCGTGGCCGGGGGTGATTTTCAAGGCCCCAGTGCCAAAGGATGGGTCCACAGCGTCATCACCTATGATCGTCAGAGGCCGTTGCAAAACTGGGAGCAGCACCCGCTTGCCAACCAAATCCTTATACCTTTCGTCATTTGGATTAACGGCCACAGCAGTATCGCCGAACAGCGTCTCCGGGCGCGTTGTGGCAACGGTTATAAATCCATCACTTTTCTCTAATGGGTATCGTATGTGATACAGAAACGACTGCTCGTCCTGGTGTTCAACCTCCAAATCAGATAGCGCTGTAGAACACCTTGTGCACCAGTTGATAATTCGCTCACCTCTATATATGAGGCCCTTCTGGAACAGGTTGGAAAATGTGGTTCGTACGGCCAAACTGGGACCTTCATCCAAAGTGAACTGCCTGCGAGTCCAGTCGCAGGAAGCCCCTATGCGCTTGTGCTGCTCATCTATGGTATTGCCGTAAAGCCCGACCCAGTCCCACACACGTTCCAAGAATTTCTTTCTACCTATATCCTGACGCGTCAGGCCTTCCTCTACCAAAGCACGCTCCACCATCACCTGTGTGGCAATGCCTGCGTGGTCTGCCCCTGGAAGCCACAAGGTTGGCTCGCCCTTCATCCGGTGCCACCTAACCATAATATCTGCCAAGGTTGCCTGTAAGGCGTGTCCAAGATGCAGTTGCCCTGTGACATTTGGAGGAGGCATGATTATAACAAAAGGCTCTTTGGAGAGGTCTATTTTTGGAGTGAAATACCCACCGTCAATCCAAGACTGATAGAGCCGTTGCTCCACCGTCTTGGGATCATAGGCCTTGGATATCTCATCAGTTGTATCTTCTACTTGAGTCATATCTAAAACACTCAGTAACGGCTTGAATTGACTATGCGGTTACCTTGACAGTTCATTCTATCACTCCGACGGATTCAGTCAACGGATGTGGATATTCAGGCATTCTTCCGTGGGATTTTCATGCCACCAGATTTCCATTATTGTGGTTTGATGCGTCTATTAAAATATTCTCATTTTGATTTTTTAAACAACTTGCAAGGTTTCCCTAGCGTTGTCTGCAAATAATAGCACGTCAGCATTCTCGTCTTTTGCCATAGATTCAATCAGATTAAAATCCTCACTAACCTCCAGGAAAATAAGATGCGATTCAATGCGAAATAACTGACATTTCACAGTGATAAAGACCATAAAATGTTTGGAATGAACCAGCGTTTTATATGTAAACCTCTTGCAAAATGAATACCTCCGTGGTAGAGTTGTCACGCTTTACACAAGTTTCATATACTATTTGACAGATTCATTTTAGAATTACTAATTACTACTACTTCATTGATAAAGCATTTAATATCAGCCCCGAACCGTGTGGCGAAAACGTTGATAACTTCAGCAGTGATGTTTCAGCGTAGACACATTAAAACATCAACAACGTTACTTGCTCTCCTTGGACTTCTTATCATAGTTGGTTGCACACCCAGCCATCCTCTATCAACCTTCGATGCCAATGGACCGGTTGCCCAGCGACAATTGGACCTATTCATGGTCACATTCTGGGTCTCGGCGTTCATCTTTGTAACGGTTGGTAGCGGATTAATCTATACAGTTATCAAATTCCGTAGAAAACCTGGGCAGGGAATACCAAAGCAAGTTCATGGGAACACAAAACTTGAAATAGGTTGGACCATAGTACCAATAATCCTTCTTGGTGCTATGGCCATACCTACTGTTATCACCCAGTTTTACATCTCAGAGCCACCTGCAGGAGACCAGTTGACAATCAACGTGGTCGCTCACCAATGGTGGTGGGATATAAAGTATCCGGAATCTGGAGTCATTACAGCCAATGAACTGCATGTTCCCGTCGGAACGACTATCAACGTGGAAATGACTTCAAACGATGTTATCCATAGTTTCTGGGTTCCGAAGTTGGCTGGCAAATTAGACATTATGCCTGGGAAAACAACATCATTATGGTTCAGGGCCGATGAAGTAGGCGAGTACTTTGGCCAGTGCGCAGAGTTCTGCGGCGAATCCCATGCTTGGATGAAGTTCCGTGTCTTCGCTGAACCAATCGCTGAGTTCGAGGCGTGGCAGCAAAAGCAGCTTGCAAATGCCGCAAATCCAACAACCGCTGAGGAAACTCAGGGGGCGTCTACCTTCGTAGCCAAGGGATGTATAGCCTGCCACTCTATTTCAGGTGTTCTTGGAGCCGCCGGAGTCATAGGGCCAAACTTGACTCATCTGGGCGGTCGTAGCACTATAGCTGCAGGAGTGATGGATATGAACCAAGATAATCTTAGAAAATGGCTAACCGACCCAAATGAGATTAAGCCTGGCAACATCATGTCCAATTCTCCGGTGTCTCTCGCGTATACTAATCCGAACTTTGCCCTCACCACAGAGGACATTAATAATCTAGTTGCCTTTCTTCATAGCTTAAAGTGATTGGTAGATTCTATTTTGAACAATAACCTCACATCCAACACACTACATACCTTCACTGTATATGAAATGGATACCAGCGGAGGAGACTACACATGGCGTCAATAGCAGGAGCGCTTCGTAGACCATACAACCCCACAGGGGTATGGCGTTGGATGACTACTGTCGATCACAAAAAGATCGGGGTTCTGTACGGCGTAAGCTCATTCATATTCTTCCTCTTTGGTGGCCTTGAAGCGCTGATCATGCGGATTCAGCTAGCTAGAGCAGGGCAGGACATAGTGAGCCCAGAGGTATTCAGCCAGCTATTCACCATGCACGCTCTCACCATGATTTTCTTGGGCGTAATGCCACTCAGTGCTGCATTTTTCAACCTTATGGTACCTCTAATGATTGGCGCCCGAGATGTCGCCTTTCCACGGCTGAATGCATTCAGCTACTGGTTATTCCTATTCGGAGCCATTTTGCTTCAATCCGGATGGTTCCTTGGAGGATCTCCAAATGTCGGTTGGTTCGCCTATGCACCTCTTACTTCTAGTTCATTTAGCCCAGGAAACGGCATGGAATTTTATATAGTAGGTCTTGGAGTTCTCGGAATATCCTCTGTGGCCGCTGCGCTTAACTTCATAGTCACCATAATAAACATGCGTGCTCCAGGAATGTCCCTTATGAGGATGCCTGTGTTTATCTGGATGACACTGATTACCTCTTTTCTACTTATTACAGCCTTTCCGGTAATTACCGTTGGTCTGATTGAGCTCTACTTCGACCGCACATTCGGCATGAATTTCTTCAACCCCGACGCAGGAGCAGACGTAGTGTTATGGCAACACTTATTCTGGGTTTTCGGTCACCCTGAGGTATATATCCTAATACTACCAGCCATGGGTATTGTCTCAGAAGTACTTCCTACGTTCTCTCGCAAACCTCTTTTCGGTTACTCTGTGGTGGTGCTTTCTGGAATCACCATCGGTTTCATGGGTTGGGCCGTGTGGAGTCACCATATGTTTACTGTTGGACTTGGTCCAATTGCCAACTCGGTCTTTGCTATAACCACAATGTCCATAGCAGTTCCCACTGCCGTCAAGATATTCAACTGGATAGCCACCATGTGGGGAGGCTCCATAAACATAAAAACACCAATGCTTTTTGCCATTGGTTTCGTTGGAATGTTCATCATAGGTGGCTTAAGCGGTGTAATGCACTCCATAGCTCCCGCAGACGCACAGCAACAAGACACATATTTCGTAGTAGCTCACATTCATTACGTACTGTTCGGAGGTAGCATCTTCGCAATATTCTCAGGAATCTACTACTGGTTCCCAAAAGCCAGCGGACGTATGCTAAACGAACGTATTGGCCAAATCCATTTCTGGCTCGTAACAATCGGATTCAACATGGCCTTTTTCCCAATGCATTTCCTTGGACTGGATGGTATGCCACGTAGGCAGTACACCTATCAAACTGAAATGGGTTGGGACTTCTGGAACCTTATATCAACCATGGGTTCCCTAATTCTTGGTATTGGAATCTTGGTCTTCCTGCACAACTTCTTCCGCAGTCTTCGCCACGGCGAGATTGCTGGAAACGACCCCTGGGACGGACGAACTCTTGAGTGGTCAATTTCCTCTCCACCACCAGAATACAACTTCGCTACCATACCAACAGTGCATGGCCGAGATGCTTTCTGGGAAGAAAAATATGGACACGACGGGATGACAGTCCCTGTTGTACCTGCTGGTGTTGAAGCAAACAATGACGCTGCAGATAGTCACCACGGAATCCACATGCCAAGCCCTTCATACATGCCAATGATAGCAGCCATAGGACTATCCGTGGCAGGCTATGGACTTATATATCACTTCGCCGCTAGCGTGGTGGGTGCAAGTATCACACTGGTAGCAATCTTCGGATGGGCCATGGAACCATCCGCTGAACCAACAAACGCAGAGGGAGATTCGTAAGTTGCATCATAGTCAGGTATCAGAGCACGTAACTACCACTGGGATTGACCACCGGAAAATGCTCATGTGGGTTTTCCTTGGCTCTGAGTGCATGTTCTTTGGAACTCTCCTTGCTACATACCTCATATACTACGGCCAAGGCCTACCAGGAACCCCAACTCCTGGAGAAATACTGGATATACCAACCACATCTGTAAGCACATTCGTCTTGCTTATGAGTAGCCTTATGATGGTTCTAGCATATTCCAGCATCAGCCGTGGTAACGTGAAAAACTTCAGGATATGGATACTCTGCACCGCTCTGCTAGGTTCAACCTTCCTGGGATTCCAAATATTTGAGTTCACTGAGTTCGCCCACGAAGGACTTACCCCAAAGACCAACCTGTTCGGCACCACATTTTTCACCCTGACAGGATTCCACGGGGCACACGTAACTGTGGGTGTCATATGGCTTCTCTCCCTCTTTGGCTACTCCTTCAAGGGAGACCTAACAAAGGACGGGGGGCTTAACGTCGACCTGGTTGCCCTGTATTGGCACTTTGTGGACATCGTGTGGATTGTCATATTCACAGTGGTATATCTGATAGGCGTAACCAACGGCTGAAGGCTTACAGATTAAGAGAGTATTAAATGGAAAACAGTCCACATACCAGAGAGTCAGCTCATCCTACCCCTCTAACATATGTCAAAATCGCCGCAATCTTGGTGATCATAACGGCAATTGAGGTAGGGATATTCTATGTCGACGCTCTTACAGATGTACTAATACCAATTTTCTTCGTACTATCCGCTGTCAAATTTACATTGGTAGTAATGTTTTACATGCACCTGAAGTTCGACGAGCGTATCTTCTCATGGTTATTTGTGGGGGGATTTCTTCTGGCAACCTTTCTTATCATCGCACTTATGATCCTATTTGGATCGCTGTAAGCAACACCCTACTCTTTGGAAATATCAGTCCTTATTAGCTCTACTCTGCTCTATGTTCTGCTATGAATTCTCTTTGTATGTTTGAGGCTGATATATAATCGTGGAAGCTTAGGAGATCCCTAAATTGTTGAATATAGCTATTGAAACAACTCTCCCTCTTGTTCTAAGCTCTGGATCTCATCCCTCTTTTTCCTGGTGGGAATGGCACTGGCACCCGGATATGTATATTATGTTGTTCCTACTCACTGGGTTGTACCTACTATACATTGGGCCACTCCGCGGCCGATTGGTTCAGTCAGAATATACAAAGCCAAGTCGACTGCAGATTCTCTCATTCTTAACCGGTATTTCGATTATGTTCTTTGCACTGGCCGGTCCCATACACGAACTCAGCAATAAATACCTATTCAGCGCCCATATGGCACAGCACATGCTTCTCACGCTCGTAGTGCCTCCTTTATTATTGCTCGGCACGCCAGGATGGCTATTACGCCCACTGATTCGACCAGCTGTAGTCATGAAGCTAGGGCGATTCCTGACCCTACCGCTGGTGGCTTTCATTTTGTTCAATGTCGTGTTTTCCGTGTGGCATTTCCCAGTATTCTATGAAGGAGCCTTAGACGGGCATGCTTTCCACATTCTTGAACATCTGTTATTTATAGCCACCGCTGTTATAGTATGGTGGCCTGTCCTAAGTCCAATCACGGAGTTACCTCGCATTTCATATCCGGCCCAAATGCTATACCTCGTTTTTTTGTCCATATCACAAACCCCGCTGTTCGGTGTAATCACATTTTCAGACAATGTCATTTACTCTTTTTACGCAAATGCACCAAGAGTTTTTGATTTCTCTCCATTGGCAGATCAACAACTCGGTGGAATAATAATGAAATTGACTTGGCTCATGGTTTTTCTGCCGTCAATATGTATTGTGTTTCTTCGTTGGTTCTATCTGGAGGAGAAATATGGTAGGCCTGAATTCCAGGTCGACTCTTAGGACAAACTACCTAGTAAAGAGATAAACTAGATATAGAGATATCTATGCGTGAAGGCACCAGGAGATAAATGGAAAGCGAAGCTGAAGCCAAAAAGAATACGGTTGCACATGTAGAGCCTAGTCATGGATTTGGACGCCTGTTTCCAGTCATGGCTGGTTCCACACTTATAGCCGCTCTAATGGCAGTTATGATGGGAGGGATCGTCAGGGTTACCGGCTCAGGGCTAGGATGTCCTGACTGGCCTCTGTGTCACGGCCAAATTATTCCTCCCTGGGAAATCGAACCCTGGATAGAATACTCTCACCGTCTATCCGCCTCCGTATCTGGCATTTTCACACTGTTTATGGTAGTTACGGCCTTCATGCGATATGGAACACGAAACAGGACAATCTACATGGTAGTAGTAGTTGCGATACTTCTAGTCATTCAGGCGCTACTTGGAGCATACACTGTACTTTCTGAAATACGACCCGTAATAGCACTGTTGCATACTGGAGTCGCCACTGGCCTTGTTGGGCTGCTGTCACTGATAGTAGCCGTGGCCGTAAGGCCAAGGTGGCTGAACGAAGGAATCATTAAGAACAATCAAATGGACAATTTCCGATGGCTAATGGCTGCCATAGGGCTTGCTGCTTTCGTGCTAATTCTCTCTGGAGCATATGTTACCCGGACAGATGGAGCTTCGTTCGCATGTGCAAATATACCACTTTGCGGGACTTCGTCAGGAGAAATGACTACAATACAGTGGATACATATGACCCACCGTGTTATCGGCCTCTCGGTTGGCCTCTTGATGTTATTTGCCCTTGTAAAGTCCAACGCCATGCAGCATAAGGGGATCACGATAATTATGAGCGTCATGACTGCGCTGCTGGCAATCCAAATCAGTCTTGGTATCGGCAATGTAGTGTTGGGGCTTCCAACTGAACTGCGAGCAGCACATCTGTCCCTGGCACTGCTGTTCTTTGCAGTAACAATGTTACTCATAGGCACCCTATGGCGTAGTACATTAACGGGTGAAAAGGCTGGCAATATGACTAATAGCGAAACAATAACTCCATCTGGTGGACTTCAATGAAAGCTTATTTCCAGTTAACTAAACCAAAGATCGCTCTTCTTCTTCTTATAAGCACGGCCGCAGGAATGCTGGCTGCGGGAGGAGGATCCATTCCCTGGGAAACAGGTCTAGCAGTAATGGTAGGCGGTTATCTCTGCGCCGGCGGTGCAGCGGCCATGAACTGCTACCTTGACAGGGATTTAGACAGTGTTATGGAGCGGACTCGAAACAGACCGCTACCTACAGGACAGATCACTCCAAGAAATGCGTTGATCTTCAGCACAGTCATTAGCCTGATCTCAATTGCTTGCTTTCTTGTGGTGAGTCCCATTATCACTATCATGGCAGTGGCCGCGTGGACCTACTACGTCCTGATCTATAGCATCTTGCTAAAGCGTCGGACATCTCAGAACATAGTCATTGGAGGGGCAGCGGGAGCGTTTCCTCCGATGATTGGATGGACAGCCATAACTGGTAATGTAGATGCTTCAGCAATCTCCCTTTTCTTGATAGTCTTCTTTTGGACACCGCCACATGCCTACGCCCTGATGCTTGCTTTAAAGGATGATTACCGTAAGGTTAATGTCCCAATGATGCCTGTGGTACAAGGCGACCAGGAAACAAGCCGTCAGATCATTATCTACAGCGTGGTACTGCTGATTGTAACGATAATCCCTGCGGCCCTTGGCATCTTTGGAATCTTGTATCTGGCTACAGTTATTCCCCTCGGCATCATCCTCATAGCACTGGCAGTAAGGCTGTACTACTCCCTCGAGCGTTTCTGGGCCTTGAGGCTTTTCCGCTACTCCAGTTTCTATTTGGCTCTCTTGTTTCTGGGCCTGGTCTTTGACCGCAGCTTCGCAGCATAAGGGTGGGATTCCAAAATGTATAGATGGCCTCTTACCGTAATGATGATATTGTTCATCACGGTTATTTCGACGGCATGCAACTCCACAAACAAAGCGGAGTTGCCTGTTTACGGAGAAATACCAGTTTTTTCTCTAACCGACCAAAATGGGCAGACATTTGCCACAGATGATATGCATGACATGGTAATCCTTGCGAACTTCATCTTCACCAACTGCACCGCGTTTTGTCCAACGTTGACTCCGCAGATGGCACAGATTCAGGTAGCGCTGAAAGAAAGAGGCTTTCTAGGTACCACTGTTATTCTTCTGTCTTTCAGTGTAGACCCTGAGCACGACACACCTGATATACTTCTTTCCTATGCTGAGCAGCATGGCGTAAATCACAGCGCGTGGCGATTTCTCACAGGCCAGACTGAGACCCTCAAGCAAATCATTACCGATGGCCTTAAACTTGGATATGGTCAGATAAACGAAAGTAATAAACATAGACATGAAGATGGCTCAGTCCATATTCACGAATACGATGTTTTCCACACTAACAGAGTGATACTTGGAGACAAAGATGGGAGAGTACGCGCTTATTATAATGGCGGTACAGATTGGGACACTACAAAGATACTATCCGACATTGAACAATTGCTGGCCAAACAGTAAATATACTCCATTTTGGGTATAGCTAAGGTTAGTTGACGATATATGGTGTCAGAATTATACTACGATCAACCTAAATTTAGAGGATGTGCTCATGAGGTTATCCTGTCTACAAGAAAACCTTACTCGAGGCCTGGCACTTGTCAGTCGTGCAGTAGCTACTCGAACCACGTTACCAATTACCCAGAATATTCTCATGGAGACTGATAAAGGTCAATTGAAACTATCTGCCACCAATCTGGAGTTGGCAATCACCACATGGGTTGGAGCCAAAGTCGATCAGGAAGGAGCCGTCACAATACCTGCACGGCTCCTAACAGACTACATAAACTCCCTTCCAAGCGAAACAATAGATATGGAAATGACTCCTAAGCCTATTGGAATTCGTTTCAAGTGCGCCAGATTTGAAGCTCACATCAATGGTTCTGATGCACAGGAATTTCCGCCAATTCCTACAGTAGATGAGGGGATAACAGCCAGGATAGACCCACAGGTTCTACGAACCGCAATCAGCCGGGTCGTCTTTGCAGCCGCCACTGAAGACACCAGACCAGTCCTCACGGGCATAAAGATAGAAATCTCCGGTCAACAGTTCACCCTAGCCGGTGCCGATGGGTTTCGCCTAGCTGTATATAAAGGGCCTCTTTTTGAGCCTACACAGGAAGATGCAGAAGCAATAGTTCCATCACGAACTCTGGCCGAATTGCAACGCTTACTTGTGGATCAGACTGAACCTGTTGAACTCGTCATAACACCATCCAAAAGTCAAATACTGGTACATCTAAAGGGAGTGGAGATAGTTTCTCAGCTCATACAGGGGACATTCCCCAACTACTCTCAGCTGATACCTCAAAGCTTCGGTACCAGAGCAGTTGTGAACCTACAGAAATTCAAAGAAGCGGCTCACGCAGCCTCCGTATTCGCCCGCGACGGTGGAGGCATTATTCGGCTCCAAATGGTACCAGAAGGCAAGATGATCATTACATCCAGTGCCGAAGAAACAGGGAACAACTTGGGAGACATAGATGCCAAGATAGATGGTGATGAAGCAAAGATAGCCTTCAGCAGCCGTTACATGAACGACGTTCTTGCAGTCATGGAAAGAGGCGAAGTAGCACTGGAAACTACCGACCCATCCAACCCAGGAGTTATAAAGCCCGTTGGGAATGAGGACTATGTCCATGTCATCATGCCAATGTTCGTGCAGTGGTGATAAACCTCTAGCTATACTTGGCGTGCCATTCCATATCGAATTTGCTTTCTAGCTGTCGACTCAGTCGACGCGAACCTGATAGGGACTCACATGTGAGAGGCAAGTTGTTGTCAGATTGATCTCCTATCTACCATACGCTGATCTGCCAGCTCATGGATACTATGTCTGTGGCGTTTGCTCTACTCCCATCGACCTTCAAGAACGTCTTGCCAGTTCTATGTCAGAAGCTTACCTGAACATGTTTGCCGGTACCCCTGACAAGTTCTTCCAGTTAACTCACCAGGGGCTTCCTCTCACTGCAATCTTCTCCAGTTACCTTGTTATCTCATCCGAAGATCTCGGTTCTGTCCTCAACTCACTAAGTTGTACTCTTCCATGGCAAAGGCCTTCACCCAAGCCTTGATGTATAAACCACCTCGCAGTCAGTGTCTGCGAGGGAAGATATGGCCAAATAGTGACTAATAGAGGGTATCGGTGGAATTGTCTGACCCTCAATATTGTGACATACTTTAAGATAAGGTGTATTGCTGACACCGAAAGGATGGAGTATGCAAAACCTTCAACGTGACCGACCTATAGCTTTCCTGGATCTTGAGACCACAGGATTGAACACAAATCAAGACCGGATCGTCGAACTTACTGTTCTGAAGATCCACCCTGATGGAACAGAACAGCTGAAGAGTGAACGCATAAATCCCGATATGCCAATACCCCCGGAGGCAACGGCGATCCATGGAATCACCGACGACGATGTGGCAGCATCACCACGATTCCGCCAATACGCAAATAGCCTCCTCGAATTTCTCACTGATTGTGACCTGGGTGGATTTGGAATCATGCGATTCGATATCCCACTCCTAGAGGCCGAGTTTCGACGAGCGGAGAAGGAATTCTCACGGGCTGGCCGTCGCATATTGGATGCTCAGGTAATCTATCACAAATTAGATCCCAGAGACCTTTCAGCCGCATACCGCAAATATTGTGGGAAAGAGTTGGTCGATGCCCATACCTCAATGGCGGACGTACGAGCATCCGCACTGATATTAGACGCTCAGCTGGCTGCGCACAACGAGTTGCCAAAAGATGTTGATGGACTATATGAATTCTGCAATCCGCCCATCTCGAACTCTGTAGATACTGAAGGGAAATTTTTGTGGACAAACGGAGAGATAACCTTCAATTTCGGTAAGTACAGAGGACAGCTTATAAGTACAATTGCAACAGAAGATCCAGCGTATGTTCAATGGGTATCGAATTCCGATTTCCCATCTGACGCAAAAGAAATAGCACGACGAGCCTTGGGCATAAATCTAAACTGAAGCTGTGGGACTGCCACCTGAAAGGCGAGCAGTCCCACAGCTTGTTGAGTCATAGCTAAGATTTAATCTGGAGTGGCACTCCAAACCAGAGAGTAGCTGAAATCAGGCATAAAAGCACCGGATACACCTATTTCAGCTTTTTTCGTGATCTGTCGTGCACCAGCACGTCCCTGTAGCTGCTGAATACTATCGACGTGCAGCCAGAAACGAGTGCGTCCGCCGCCAGCATTGCCTCCACTTGGTGAGACTGGATTCGGCCCCTCTATGCTGATATCAGTTTGGTAGAAATCCAAGGCTTCCCCTCTCTGCACACCCGCAAAGCGGAGGCCCTCCAAGTGGAACTGATGGAAAAGGGTGAATCCATCATACATGTTCTCAAAAGATAGGTCACTTGGGCCAATCCCTGCACCCTCGTAAATCTTCCGCCCAGTACTGTCACTGCCGTCTTGCCAATCCTCCAGGATGGGAACAACGCCCCTAGACGCAGGCAGAGTCCTCGCATGGTTGAGAATATAGACGGGCTTCTGTTTCATGTCTTTGGCTCGCTCAGCGGTTGTGAAAAGGAAAGCAGCAGAAACACATATCGGTAGGTCATTATCATAAAGGTTGGCTGGCTTGGCTATCCAACGCGCTCCAATGTAGTCTTCCACTGTCAGTGGCTCCGGCCGATGCTGGGCCCAGTACCCCTCAGGAAGCAACAAGCCATTCCTCTTCTCATTCACCACAAAAGGGGCCATCATATCATGGTTCTTGCCGTACTTGCGGCAGTACTCTTCGAATATCATGGCAGTTGTGTAACACGCTACTGTGCCCCACATAGTGCTCCACTTACCAGCCCCAGAAATAGTATCTCCGGCGGTAGCGCCTTGCCCCACATAGTACCGACCTCCAAAATTATGCCAACCCCTCACAACAAGGCATGTGTTGGTGAGACCGTCCCCAACCGCCTGGGCGGCAACTACTAGGGCGTTGGACATACATACAGGAGCATACATGACGAACTTGACGTTCGTCAGTTCTGGCACGTTCTTGAGAATCCAATCCGAACTCAACTTGGCAATACCGTCCAAGGGGTCATCAGTGGACTGATATGTTTTAAGGAAGTCCTCTGGAATAGGCTTGTCAGCCGGCCAGGGAGATCCTGTAGAGGTCTCAGGGGTCAGGATAAGTCCATCGACCTGGTCAGATGAAACTCCTGCATCCTCGATTGCCTTTCGAATCGCGAGGATAGTCCAGGCACCAAGACTAGTCTCGGTGCTTTCGTCCCAGCGCCTGGCAGTAGGGGAAACCCCTATGCCGACGGCAGCAACTTTCCCTTTATGCTCCCATACCCCAAGTCCCTCTGTGCTTCGATACATCGAATCAGGAGCCATCTGTATTTGCACTGGCATTATTTACACCCTTTCTGAGTATTCCTAGCGTATCTGTATAAACCTGTGATCCTAGCCTACCACGCGCCATTCAGGGACCTTCTGGCCGGTCGCAGGGGTAATCTCGAACTCCACCTGTACACTGGCTCCCACAGGCACCTCATCCACCTTAGTTCCAGGAAGATGGGAAAGCATATTGATGCCAGGGTCTTCTTCCAACTGTATCACCGCAACGTTGA